>Ga0116142_10005635_pt1 | contig 11156 bp, 10 predicted proteins | sample AD_UKC033_MetaG_FD_89785 | JGI IMG/M metagenome (GOLD analysis project Ga0116142, IMG submission 89785) | Active sludge microbial communities of municipal wastewater-treating anaerobic digesters from USA - AD_UKC033_MetaG | ecosystem: Engineered > Bioreactor > Anaerobic > Digestate | place: USA... | reverse complement strand
TCCACGGACGCCATGATGTACGACGCGAAACGTTCCGGCGGCAACCGCGTGTACGTCTACGACTACAACGCCGACGAAACCGCCGACGCATAAGCCGGGCCCCAAAGCTCCCTTCCCGCGCAATCCCGCGAAGAAGCCTTGCTCCTCCGTCGCGAAAGAATCGAAATTGATTGCGGTTGCCGCTTGCGCGAGAATGGGGACGCCATGTCGGCGATCGAGATACTCTTATTCGTGAACTACCTCAAGACCGAGCGCGGGTTCTCGAGGCACACGCTGCGCGCGTACATGAACGACCTCGATCAGTTCTGTGATTTCGTGCAGCGAGGCGCGGCCGCGTTCGCGCACCCCGTCGGCGAGCCGAGGCCCAAGGCGTCGATCGAGGCCTTGCGCCAGGCAACCCGCACGGAGGTACGCGCGTTCCTCGCCCACGTGCAGACGACCGGCGGCACGGCGCGCACGGCGGCGCGGAAGCTGGCCTCCCTGCGCGCCGCCTACAAATTCCTGGTCCGGCGCGGCTTTCTCGAAGACAACCCGGCCCAGAGCGTCAAGTCGCCCAAGCTCAGCCGCGAACTGCCCGAGGTGCTGTCAATCCCCGAGGTCACGGCACTCCTCGAAGCGCCGGACACGGCCACGCCGCTGGGCGCACGCGACCGGGCGCTGCTCGAAACCCTTTACAGCGGCGGCATCCGCGCGGCGGAATGCGCGGGGCTCCGTATCGGCGATCTCGACCTGGGCCGGGGCGTGATGCGCGTGCTGGGCAAGCGGAACAAAGAGCGCATCGCACAATTAGGCTCGTTTGCGGCGAAGGCCATCGAAACGTATCTCGCCGCGCGGGGCCAACTCGGGAACCCCGATCACGACCTCCTTTTCGTAAACCACCGAGGCGGGCCGCTCACGACGCGGAGCATCCAGCGCGTGGTCGAGCGGTACGCGCGCGCGACACTGCCCGGGCGGCGGGAGGTGTCGCCCCACACGCTGCGCCACACGTTTGCGACGCACATGCTGAACGGGGGCGCGGACCTGCGCGTGGTGCAGGAACTGCTAGGCCACGAGAGCCTCTCGAGCACGCAAATCTACACGCACGTGAGCATTGACCGGCTCAAGCAGGTTTACCACGACGCGCACCCCCACGCATAACACCCGGTCAGCCGACTGCGCTTTCCTCGACGGGTTCGTGGGCCCAGTAGGTAGTGTCGACAAAGCGCTGCCAACTCATGAGTTCGTGGCGGGGGATGCGCGTGCCGAGCCGGGGCAGCCACTGCGGCCGCGCCGGACGCCGGATCAGCGGCATGTTCGCTTCCTCGGGCGTGCGGCTGCCCTTCTTCAGGTTGCAGCGCACGCACGCCAGCACCAGGTTGTCCCACGAGTCGCCGCCGCCGCGCGAACGGGGGATCACGTGGTCCACCGTCAGGTCCTGCTTCGCGAAACGCCGCCCGCAGTACTGGCACTGGTGATTGTCCCGGGTAAAGATATTGCGCCGCGTGAACGGGACCTCGCGATGAACGAAGCTGTTGAACGCGCTGAGGATGATCACTTCCGGCAACCGAACGCGAATCCGAGGCGTGTGGAGGAATCTCCCATCCTCGTCGCTGTCTTCGTCGGCCGAGAGGTCGCACCAGGCCTCGAAGCTGTACAGCGAGTAGTCGGCGGGATGGACGGCGCGCGCATGGCCTTGATAGAGCAGCGTGATCGCGCGCCGGGCGGAAGCCACATTGACCGCCACCCAGGACTTGTTAAGCACGAGCACATGTCCGTCTACCATGCCGCACCTCATGCTTCCCCAAGGGAACCGGGTGAATTTGATGCCCAAGTATAGTGACCCTCCGCCCTCAAGTCAACGCAAACGCCCCACGCAAGCGCCCCACGGCCCCACGGAACCGATACGGAGCGCCGGAGGGGCCGACGCCGGAGAAGAAAACCATTGCGGAAAAACACCAAATGGCGTATGCTGGATACGGAACGAAGAGCAACTAACGTGCGCTCAAGAAAGGGGTATGCGACCATGAAAGCCATCGGTGCATCCAAAGGGGAAGTGTCAACCAAGCGTTTCCACAACATCCTGCTTGCCAACCCCATTGCCGTCTCCCTCCTATGGGGACTGGCGGGGGCCGTCGCCGTCATGCCGGGTATCGCATACGCCGACAGCCCGCCGGCCGCGCCGTGCGAGAACAACATCGTGCTCGACGGGGGTTTTGAACTCGGCCATCCGAACCCCCACTGGGCGGAATTCTTTGATCCCGGCTTTACGGAACAATTGATCACAAATGACTCGCTGCTGGCACATTCGGGGGACTGGTTCGCGAACCTCGGCGGATCGGCCGAGGGTGACGACCTGATGTTGCAGCAGGAGGGCTTGATCCTACCCTACGGCGCGTCCGCGACGCTGCGGTTCCAGTTGCGGGTATTCCCGGACTGGTTCTCGGCGCCGCTGGTCGTGAAATTGGACGATTCCGTCGTGTACACATTGAATCCGGCGGACTCGGAGCCGTACTGGGCGGGTTATGCGCCGGTTGTTGTAGACCTGTCGTACCTTGCGGACGGCGTGTCTCGGGCCTTGTCCTTCTCGACGTGGGCGGCTGGCGGGTATACGCCGGCCGTGTACATTGACGACGTGTGCCTCGACGTGATCGGGCCGGAGACCTGCCCGCTGAACAGCCTGTGGTCGCAACCCCCGATGGGCGCGCTTCCGTGGACGAGTGACGCCCAGTCGGACCGGGCGCTCGCGGACAACTTCTTCAGCCTGAACGGCCCGATCTATGACGTGCACTGGTGGGGCTACTACACGGGCGACGCGCCGGCGCCGTGTGTGCGGAACCCGAACGAGTATCGGATCGTATTCTACGAAAACAACGCAGGGGAGCCGGGTGCGCAGGTGGCGGAATACACGGTGACGCCGACGGTGACGGACACCGGCATGGTCTTGCCGGAACTGGGCTTGTCCCTGATGCGCCATGACACGGTGCTCGATCCGCCCCTGGCGCTTGAAAACGGCTGGGTGTCGATCAGCGGCATCGGCGATGCCTCGGGCTGTGAGTTCCTTCCCGCATCGTCGAACATGGACGGCGTCCTGCGCTATATCACATCGGAAGGCGTGGAGATGGAGCCGGATATTGACGCGGCATGGTGCCTGACGTGGGACGCCGCGGAGGGCGAAGGCGAGGGAGAAGGAGAAGGAGAAGGAGAAGGAGAAGGGGAAGGCGAAGGCGAAGGGGAGAGCATGTGCGCAGACTTCGACGACCTTGTCCTGATGACCGAGTACCACGTCGGCGACACCTTCACTACGCAGGGCTATACCTTTGAATGCAAGGAGTTCTTCTGGCTCCCGAGCGGCAGCACGACCACCGGCTTCGCTATCGTCGAGGCGACTAACCTTGCCGGCGGGTCCGGTTATGAGATGATGATCAATAACATCAACGTGGAGATTGCGTTTTTCGGTCCCGCCCCCGCGCCGTGCGTCCGCTTCCGGTATGGCGAGTATGGCGGCAACCTCAACCTCGAGGTCAACGGCGATTTCAGAAACTTCGACAACTTCGCCGACATCCACGGGACCATCGTCGGCGACGTGGCCGTCGTGGTTATCCCCACGGGTGACAGCACCGGCATCGTCGAACTCCGCGGCTGGGTGTCTACACTCAAGCTCGGCGGCCAGGAATTTTACATCGACGACCTGTGCCCCTTCTGCGAGGGCGGCGAAGGCGAGGGCGAAGGCGAGTGCGCCACCTTCGACGACCTCGTGCTGATGACCGAGTACCACGTAAGCGACATGTTCGCAACGCAAGGGTACACCTTCGTGTGCAAGGAGTTCTTCTGGCTCCCGACCGGCAGCACGACCAGCGGAACCGCCATCGTCGAGGCGGCGGGGCTTTCGGGTGGCTCGGGCTACGAAATGATGCTCGGCAACATCAACGTGGAAATCAGCTTTGTCGGCGCGCCCACGCCGGAGTGCCTCAGCTTCCGATATGGCGAGTACGGCGGCAACATCAACCTCGAAGTTAACGGCGATTTCAAGAACTTCGAGGACTTTGCCGACATCCACGGAACCGACATCGGCGGCGTGCCCGTCGTGGTCATCTCGACAGGCGAGAACACCGGCATCGTCGAACTCCGCGGGCCGGTCTGGCAAATGAAAGTCGGCGGCCAGGAGTTCTATATCGACGATGTCTGCCCCTTCTGCGAGGGCGGCGAGGGCGAAGGTGAAGGGGAGGGAGAAGGCGAAGGGGAAGGCGAGGGCGAGGGGGAAGGCGAGGGTGAGGGCGAGATCCCGAACTGCGCGGGGAACCTCGTCCGTGACCCAGGGTTCGAGTTAGGAACTCCCAATCCCTATTGGGTCGAGGAAATCAGCCCCGATTTCGGCGAACCCATCATTCGTTCCTCGTGCGGGAACAGCGGCAACTACTGCGCCTGGCTGGGGCTGTCGGGCGCAATCGAGAGCATTCCCGCCGGCATCTATCAGCAGATCACGATTCCCGCCTCGTCCGCGGCCACGCTGCGTTTCCTGCTCAAGATAAGCGGCGGGAATCCGGGTTCGGAAGGGGAGGTTCCGCCGGACCTCATCAATTTCAAGGTGCGCATCGACAGCACCATCGTGTTCGCCCTGGACGAGGTGATGGAGCCGTATGCGTCCGGCTACGCGCCGGTCACGGTCGACATCTCCGCGTTTGCGGACGGCGGGTCGCACGTGCTGCGGTTCTCAACAGTACAACTCGCGGACTACGACGCCGACCCGAGCATTGACGAGGTCTGCGTGCAGGTCCTGGGGGCCGGCGGATTCAACGCGGACCAGAACAAAGACTGGAAGATCAATCTGGTCGAGTTGCTGCGGGTGATCCAGTTCTATAACTCGGACGGCTTCCATTGCCTCCCCGGCACGGAAGACGACTACGCCCCCGGCCCAGGTGACCGCACCTGCGGGTTCCACGCCAGCGACTACAATCCCCCGGACTGGCGCATCGGCCTCACCGAGTTGCTGCGCTTGATCCAGTTCTACAACTCCGGCGGGTTCCGTTGGTGCCCCGATCAGGGCACGGAAGACGGCTTCTGCCCCGGCCCGGCGTAAGGAAAGCCGGAGAATTGGCCTACTCGCCGTTTCTCCGCTGGCGGCGCTTGTGGTAGAGGCGCTCGGTGAAGCCGCCTTCCCGTTCGAAGGCGGCGGCGAGCGACTGTATCTGGCGGTCCAGCAAGGCGGCCGCGACGCCGATCAGGACCAGCGCGGCGTTCGCGGTGATCTCGGGGTAGGTGACTTGATGGACGGTATGGACGACATGGACCTTATGGACGGTCCGCCTTGCCTGCTCTGTCCGTCTCGTCCATAGCGATCATGCGCTTCCTTCACCCAGGCCGCCACTTCGTCGGCTGTGGCGCAGCGCCAGGCCACCAGCGCCTTCCGCCGCGGGTCCTCCGCGTCCCATAGCGGCAATCCGCGCTGCCGCAGGAAATCCTCATAGTCCCTCCGCAGTTCCTCGAGACTGGCTCGCGCCACGTCCGTCAACTTCAATTCCGTCTTCTTCGACGTACCCGAAACCTGGCTCCCCTCCGCGATATTCTGCACCCCCGAGCGCGCCGCCTGCACCATCTGGTCCCGCGTGCGGCTCCATCGGTCGATGTAGCGGTCACAGAACCGCACCGTGACGTCATAGACCAGTTCCGCCAACTGAAAACTCTTCAACTTGCGGTAGCCCCCGTGCTTCCGTATCAGCGGTTCCTCGTCTCTTCCTTCTCTCCCGTCCATCTTCTCCCTCCTGTTCATCTTCTCCCTGCCGTCTCTCCCGTCCCTCCCGTCCATATCGTCCATCCCGTCCATCCTACCCCCTGCCCACTCCACGCGCCAATCCGCACCGCACTTGGCAATCCGCCCCGGAATCGGTATTATCGACCCTCACGCGGACGACACAACCCAGGGAGCCCACAATCATGACGAATCACGACGAACAGACCGGGCAAAAGAAACGGGACCTGTCCCGCCCCATACTTCTCGCCGTCTTGGTGTTTCTGCTGGCGGCGAACGTAGCCGGCTACGTGGTGTACAAGGCCCGCCTCGACGAGGCGATGGCGGCCGTCGCCCAAGTGTCCGACGAGGCGCAACCCGCGGTCGCCGCACCGCCCGCCGCGGCCACGGAAGCGGACCCCGCGCTCGCGTCCTACCGCATCGTGAACGCGCACGACCACCTCTACATGCAGAAACACCTCGATAAATACTTCGCGGCGGCGGACCGCCTCGGGATCGTGCGCACCGTGTTCGTGGCGAGTTCCGACTTCACGATGAAGGGCGCCGGGAACGACCCGCGCAAAGGCAACGCCTGGAACACCCGGGAAATCCTCACCTGCGAGCGCGCGCACCCCGACAAGATCGTCACCTACTGCACGCTGCACCCCGACGACGAGAACAAGGTGGAACTCCTGCGACAGTACATGGCCGAAGGCGCGCATGGACTGAAACTCTACACTGGCCACAGCAACTTCTACGACCGCCCCCTCGACGATGAATCCATGATCCCGGCGTACCAGTTCTGCGAAGAAAACAACTACCCCATCTGCTGGCACGTCAACCTGAGCCAGCCGAACTACATGAACCAATTCATCCAGGTCATGGCGAAATTCCCCAAGCTCAAGATGATCATCCCCCACTTCGGCGTCACCTTCTACCGGCCCGGCGGCGAAGCCTGGAAGAAGTTCTGGCAACTCGTCGATCAATACCCCGGCATCTACACCGATTGCAGTTGGGGCACCCGCAACATCCTTGTCCACGGCCTCGAAGTCGTCACCGCGAACGTGCCGACGTTCCGCGAAGCGTTCATCAAATACCAGGACCGCATCCTCTGGGGCACCGACATGGTCGTCACCGGAAACGCCGAGAAAACCGAGGCGTGGATCGAGTCCGTCCTGCGCGCCTGCCGCGAAATGCTCGAAAAAGACGTCTACTACTTCTGGATGGCCGCCGACGGCTGCGCCCACGCCTACGCCGGCAACAAGAACCCCTATGGCCGACTCCGCGGCCTCGCACTCGACCCCGAAGTCCTCCGCAAAATCTACGAGACCAATTACGATGCCTTCGCCGCGCTCAAGGTCGGGTCATAGCGCGGCGTCTTGTTGTGGCCGGTCTCCTGACCGCGCCACCGGTCCGACCACGAAGGTCTCCAATGCGAACGGGCGTCGCGGGGTGATGGAGACCTTACGGTCGCGGGACTGGCTCGGTCAGGAGACCGGCCAGAACAGAGACCGTGCCCGCCTCGATGGTCGGCTTCGGGACCGCATCGCCGCGCAGGCGCAAGCCCTCGATATGACACTCGATGGCTTCCCGAATCCGCTGCTCGACCTGCTCGCGCGTCTTGCCGGTGGCGATACAGCCGGGAAGATCAGGCACGTAAGCCGACCAGTTCCGCGCGCCGCATTCGTAGATCACCGTGTATTCAGTCATGGTTGATCATCCAATCGGCTGTCATGCCTCGGCGCGCAGCGCCGCGCCCACTTTCTCCGCCATTCTGTCCATTTCCTCGCGCCAGTCGGCGCAGAGTTCGAGGGCGGCTTCGAGGTGTTTGCGCGCGGCGGCCGCGTCGCATTCGAGGTGGCGGGCGAGCAGCGGCGCGCCGAGGCGGAGCATGTACTCGCGGTCCTGCATCAGTTGGACGGCGAACGCCTGCATGAGCGCCTTGTGCGCGCGGAAGGCCCAGCGCAGCGCGCTCTCGGCGTCTTCCGCGGAGAGTTCGGGGACCCGTTCCGCGAGGGGCGCGGCGAAGGCGTCCACGATGGCCTGTTCCTCTTTCGGGCCGACGCTGCGCGCGGCGTCGCGGATCAATCGTCCCAATTCCGGCCCGCATTCGAGCCCGACCCGCATGTCCATCGCCGCTTCGAACACGTCTTCGGCCAGGTTCAGGGAGAGCCCCGTCCGCGCGCTCAGCGCCTTGATCTTCCGCGTCGCGTAGTATGTCGCATCGACGTCGTTGGGGTAATGATGGGCGTAATGGTCCGCGCCCCAGACGCCGTTATGGGTCGCGAAACCGGTCGCGAACGACGACGGGGCCAGGCGCTCGAATTCGTAGTGGGTCAGGCGCTTGATGGCCGCGTCGACGGTCGGGCGGAGGCGCGCCGCGCCGTTGAAGTCCGGCAAGGTAGCCCCGAAGACGGCTTCGAGCGCCTCGGGCCCCAGGACGCGCGCGACGACGTAGGCGTGCATGGCGGGTCCCCAGGCGACGGCCGGCGCCGCCGCGATCAGCAGCACCACCGTGAGCGCCGCGATACCCGCGCGCGCCGGGTATGTCCCGGCTACGCCACGTGCCGCCACTGGGTCTCCTCGACGACGGCACGCCTGCTGCGCAAGACGCTCGACAGCATGGCCACACCCTGTTCCGTGAAGGCGTAGGGCAGGTGCTTCCGATGCTGTCCGCGACCTGTCTTTAAGGTCACAATTTGTGACCTTAAAGCCTCGGCCTCCTCTTCCGTCAGTCGGAACGTGAAATCCACACATCTTCACCGTTCCTTGCTTGCGGCGAAGCCGATGGCGCTTCGGCTCTTGGGCGCGGGCGGGCTCATGAGTTGCCGGATGGCGTCGAAGACGGCTTTGAACTGGGCGTCGTACTTCTTTTCGAGATTGGCGAGTTTTTCGGCCAGGTCGGCGTGAGATGTGAGTAATTGGCGCAGTCGGACAAAGGCGCGCATGATTTCGACGTTGACCAGCACGGCGCGCTTGCTGCGTAGAACGCTCGACAGCATGGCCACACCCTGTTCCGTGAAGGCGTAGGGCAGATAGCGCCGACCGCCGCGCCGCGCCGCGTTTGAGGTCACAATTTGTGACCTCAAAGACTCGGCCTCCTCTTCCGTCAGTTGGAACATGAAGTCTTCCGGAAACCGCTCGATATTCCGTTTGACCGCCTGGTTAAGCGTCTTCACCGCAACCTGATACAGCGCCGCCAAGTCCGAGTCCAGCATCACCTTCTGGCCTCGGATGAAGACTATCCGCGACTCGATCCGCTCCAGGGGAACAGGGGACTTGTCATTCGCCATAGCCGAATTCCTTCAGATTCGCCCAACTTAAAATCACAATCTGTGATTTCATCATCCAGGCCATCCTGCAAGACAGTCGCCATCAGCAACCCCGCGCGGTCGTTCATGGCGCGGCCTCGATGCGCCGCTGGCGTTCGAGGAAGCTCTCGACGAACGGGGTCGCGGGCCGGCGGAGCACCTCGTCCGGCGTTCCGACTTGATGGACCTCGCCGACTTTCATGACGGCGATGCGGTCCGCGAGCGCCAGGGCCTCTTCCTGGTCGTGGGTGACGTAGACCGCGGTGATCTTGAGGCGGTGCTGGAGGTCGGCGAGTTGCGCGCGCGTGGCGTGGCGCAATTCCGCGTCGAGGTTGCTCAGCGGCTCGTCGAGCAGCAGGATGGCCGGGCGCACCGCGAGCGCGCGCGCGAGGGCGACGCGCTGCTGCTGCCCGCCGCTCAACTCGGTGACGCGCCGCTTCTCCATGCCGTCGAGTTGCACGTAGCCGAGGGCCTCGGCGACGCGCTTGGGAATCTCGCGCTTCGGCATGCGGCGCGCGCGCAGGCCGAACGCCACGTTCTCGAAGACGTTCATGTGGGGAAACAGCGCGTAGCTCTGGAAGACCATCGCCGCGTTGCGCGTCTCGGGCGGCGTATGGGTCACGTCGCGGTCATCGAAGAAAACCGCGCCGCTGTCGGGCGTTTCGAGGCCCGCAATCAGCCGGAGCGTCGTCGTCTTGCCGCAGCCGCTCGGCCCGAGCAGCGCGAAGAACTCGCCCTGCGCGATGGCGCAGCTCAACCCGCGCACGCCGCCCTGATTGCCGGGGTACAGTTTCGTGATCGCTTCGCATCGGACGCTGCTCATGGCGCGCGGAACACCTCGCGCTCCCAGCGGTCGCACCACGCGGCCTCCTTCGCCGCAAAGACGCTCCAGTCGATGGGCATCGGCTCGATGACGTCCGTCGTCATCCACGCGGGGAGTTGCGCGGGGTCGATATCCGTCCGCGCGGGCAACTTCGCGTAGGCGTGCGCCTGGTGCGCCAGCGCCTCGCGCGTCGTCACGAACTCGTAGAACGTGCGCGCGCCCTCGGGGTGCGGCGCGTTGTTCACGATCGCGATGCCGTCCAGCAGCACGGGCGTCTCCCGCGGCACGACGCAGTCGAAGGGAAACCCATTGCGCTCGCGCTGCATCACCACGTCGGGCTGGAGCCACACGCTGATCGCGCGCGGGTTGCGCTTCACGTGGTCGTAGAGCAGGTTCGGGCTCTCAGCGAAATGGGCGACCGCCTCCTGGAACCGTTTCAGCCACGCGATGCCCGCGTCCTCGTCCGCCGCGCGGGCGATCATGGCGCAAAGGAACGTGCGCATCGTGCCCGAGGCGAGCGGCTTGCGCAGCACGATTCGCCCGCGCCATTCCGGGTCGAGCAAGTCGTCCCAGGCGCGCGGGGCCGCGTCGCGGCTGAGACCGTTCGTGTTGAACAGGATGGCCAGCGGCGAGCGGTACGTGGCGTACCAGCGGTCCGCCGGGTCGTGCGCGTCCGCCGGGACCGCGTCCGCCCACGTCGGCCGGTACGCCGCAAGCAGCCCCGCCTCGGCGGCTTGCATGAACAGCGTCGACGGCGCGCCCCACCACACGTCGCACGCGGGCCGGTTCCGCTCATTCGCGATGCGCCCGTGGACCTCTTTCGCGCCCGCCGCAATCCACTGCAGGTCGATGCCGGGATTCGCCTCCTCCATCAGCCGCTCGTAGTCCCGCAGCACGTCCGCGCCGTGGGGGCTGTACACCACCACAACCTCGCGCGACGAACACGCCGCGGCCAGCGCCGCCGCGCAGAGAAGAAGTATGCTTTGCCGGATCATGGGCGCAAGCATAGCCGATGCGGCAGCGGCCCGCCAAGCATAAGGCGGCGGGGTGAATGCGACACGGCCTTCGGAGCAGCGCCCTGCGACTACGAGCGGGGATCGGCGGGGCGCAGCACGACGTAGGTCGGCAATCCCATCGCGCCGAAATACTCCATGACTTCCGCAGCGGGCATGGCGGAGGGGTTCTCCGCCTGATACTTGATCTTCACGTACCCTTCGAGGCGCTCGAGGACCCGCGCGTCTTTCAAGGTCGAGGTGTTCATGGCGAGGCAGTTCTTGCACCACGTGGCCCAGAAATCGATCAACACCGGCTTGTTCTC
>Ga0116142_10005634_pt1 | contig 11159 bp, 12 predicted proteins | sample AD_UKC033_MetaG_FD_89785 | JGI IMG/M metagenome (GOLD analysis project Ga0116142, IMG submission 89785) | Active sludge microbial communities of municipal wastewater-treating anaerobic digesters from USA - AD_UKC033_MetaG | ecosystem: Engineered > Bioreactor > Anaerobic > Digestate | place: USA... | reverse complement strand
GCCGGGGCCGTGGATCATGCGCACGTTGGCCGGCAGCAGGTCGGTGACGCCGTAGCGCGAGATGGCGTGGGTGTGGCCGCCACAGAACTCCATGAAGGCGTAGTCGCGGCCGCTGTCGGCCTCGCGTGCGATTGCCCGCGCCAGCCCGGCGGCGAGTGTACCGTCGCGGAATTCGTCCACGTACTTCATTGCTTCGCCCCGTGCTTCATGGCCTTGTCCTGCGTACTCATTGCGCGGCTGCCGCCGCTGTGGCGTCGTCCGCGAACGCGGCCTCGGGGTCGATCCCCGCCTCGGCGAACAGCGCCAGCGTCTGTGCGGCCTCTTCGGGATCGAGTCGGGTCAGGGCGTAGCCGACATGCACGATCACGTAGTCGCCGACGGCCGCGCCATCGACGAGCGCGAGCGAGATGTCCTTGCGCACGCCACCGAGTTCGACGCGGCACTGGTCGTCGGGCAGCAGTTCGACGATGCGGGCGGGGATGGCGAGACACATGCTCAGGTTTCCTTTGCGGCGAGTTGATGCATGGCGACCCAGGCCTGGCCGAGCGCGAGCCCGGCATCGCCAGGCGATAGCCGGCGGGCGCCGAGCACCTGCAGGCCGTTCGCCGGCAGGCTGGCGTGCAGCGCGTTCGCGAGCAGGCGGTTATGCAGGCATCCGCCCGACAGCACCACGCTATCGCAGCCGGTCAGCGATTGTGCGGCGGCGACCCAGTCAGCCAGCGCGGCGGCCAGCGTGGCCTGGAAGCGGGCAGCGCCGCGCATCGCATCGTGTTCGTCGGCGAGACGCAGCAGCAGGGGGTGGAGGTCGAGTTCGAGGGTGATGCCCTTGGGAGGCGTTTCGGGCGGTACGCCCTGCGTGGCGTCACCGTCTGCAGCGCTGCGGGTGTTGAGCTGCCAGTCGGCGCGCGCCACCGTTGGCGCGCTTGCGCGGGTGGCGAGCTGTTCCAGGGCGATGGCGGCCTCGGCCTCCATTTGCATGACCTCGCAAATGCCGAGCAGGCCCGCCGCGGCGTCGAAGTGGCGGCCCAGGCTGGAGGTCGCCGGGGACAGCGCGGGGCGTGCCAGCACATGGCCCAGCATGGCCGCCGCGGGCTGGTGGGCGAAGCGGCGCGGGACTTCGTCGCCACGCCCGCAGGCGTGAAGCACCGCCGCCGCCATGCGCCAGGGTTCGCGCGCGGCGCGGTCGCCGCCGGGCAGACGCAGCGGACGCAGGTGGCCGAGGCGTACGAACGTGCCGCCCGCCACCCACAGCAGTTCGCCGCCCCAGGCCTCGCCATCGGTGCCCAGACCGACGCCATCCAGCGCGAGGCCGAGTACCGGCCGTGCGTCGAAGCGGCCATGCTCGGCGAGCACGGCGCCGACGTGGGCATGGTGATGCTGGACGCCGATCGCCGGCACGCCGAGCCGGGTGGCGAGTTCGGCGGCGACGCGGGTGGAGTGGAAGTCGGGGTGCAGATCGTGGGCGATGGCGCGCAGCGGCTCGCCCGCTTGCGCGATCAGCGCTTCGGCCGCAGGGGCGACGCGGCGACAGGCGTCGGCGTTGTCGAGGTCGCCGAGGTTGGGGCCGAAGGCCACGCCTTCCGTGCCGAGCAGGCAGGAGGCGTGCTTGAACCACGCCCCCAGCGCAAGGATGGGCAGCTGCTGCGCCTGCTCGTTGAGCGCGAGCTTCATGCCTGTGCGGCGGTGGCGCGTGCGTCGGCGATGCCGGCCTCGATCCATGCCAGCCATTCGTCCAGGCCTTCGCCGGTGGTGGCTGAGGTGCGGATCACGCGCAGGGCCGGGTTCACCCGCAGCGCGTAGTCGATCGCACGCTGCGCGTCGAAGCGCAGATAGGGCAGCAGGTCGACCTTGTTGAGCAGCATCACGCTCGCGGCGGCGAACATGTCGGGGTACTTCATCGGTTTGTCCTCGCCCTCGGTCACCGACAGGATCGCGACCTTGTGCGCTTCGCCGAGATCGAAGGCGGCCGGGCAGACCAGGTTGCCGACGTTCTCGATCAGCAGCAGGCTGCCGTCGGCGAGCCTCATGCGCGGCAGCGCGCGGGCGACCATGTCGGCGTCGAGATGACAGCCCTTGCCGGTGTTGATCTGCAGCGCGGGCACGCCGGTGGCGCGGATGCGTTCGGCATCGAATTCGGTCTGCTGGTCGCCTTCGATCACCGCGGACGGAATCCGTCCGGCCAGCGCCTCGAGCGTGCTCACCAGCAGCGAGGTCTTGCCCGAGCCCGGACTGGACACCAGGTTCAGCGCGAAGATGCCGTGCGCGCGCAGCCAGGCGCGGTTCTGGTCGGCGCGGGCGTCGTTCTTGCCGAGGATGTCGCGCTCGATCTTCACCATCTGTGCCTGGCTCAGGCCCGGCGCGTGTGCATGCGCCGGCCCCGTGCCGAAGTGCAGGTGGTGATGGCCGTGGAGGATGTGTGTGCCGTCCGTGACAGCCGATTCGGCCTGTATGGAGAGGGTGTGCTGTCTGTCGGCGTGCTTTGCATCGACTGTCGCTGCCGTGTCGAGCGCGCGCCAGGTGCGCGTTGGCCCCTGCGCGGGCCGGTCATGTCCGGCGCGCCTGCCGCCACCCAACGCGCCGATGCGGGTTTCGCCGCTGCCACATCCACAAACCGTGCACATCTTCAGGTACTCCAGTGTCCATCGACAAACAGGCGCGTCTCGCCTGCGATGACTTCCAGTCATGACGCGCAGGCTAGCGTCACCCCACGTCCAGCGCCTTGACGCGCATCTCTTTTCCCGCCGTGAGCTGCACCTGGTAGCCGCCGCAGACGGGGCAGGCATCGTAGATCTCGTGCATGGGCACGGTCTTGGCGCAGGCCAGGCACCAGCCGGCGCCGGCGACCGCCTCGACCTCGATGTTCGCGCCCTCGGCCACGCTGTCCTGCAGCACCACATCGAGGCAGAAGCGCAGGGCGTCGAGCTCCACTGCCGCCAGCTCACCGAGCTCCAGCACGATTGTGCGCACGCGCGCAAAGCCGTTCGTCGCCGCCGACTCCTCGACGATCGTGCGCACGCCCTCGGCCAGCGACATCTCATGCATGCTGCGTCTCCTCAATGGTCCACCTTACCGCCACGCATGGGTCGAGGGCGAGCGCCAGCGCGCGTAGCCGGTGTCGGAGACCGGCAGTGCCGCAGTGCGCTGCGGCACGGGCCTCGCGCATGAAGGCGCCGTCGGGATGGAAGTTCCACTCGGTGGGGGCGACGATGCAGTAGCGAGCCACGTGCGGCGTCGCGTACCGGTCGCCATCGCCGAACTGCACACGATGGATCAGCAGGCCGCGCGCGCTGGCAACGCTGGCAAGGCCGACCCCGGCGCCGGGTGAGCAGGCGTCGATGCGCCGCCTCTGGGTTGGTGGTGGCGCGGCCAGGGCCTGTGCGCATTCGGCCAGGTCGGCCAGGCGCGCCGCGACCCGCGCGCGGATACGCTCGCCGCGCTGCAGGTGCGCCTGCACTGCGTCATCATCCGCATGGCGTGCGAGCGCGCCGGTCTCATGCGGCTGGCCGTCCAGCGCCGGCTGGCGTTCGAACCCCGGCCCCAGCGCAAGGCGCTGGCTACAGGCATGCGCATCGAGCGCAGGCAACAGCGGCACGGGCTGGAAGCCCGGCAGGGGTGGATCGGTGTTGTCGCCGATTGCGTCGAGCAGTGGTGTTGCGACGTCATTCACTGCGGCCGACAGCATGGCGCTGACCTCGCCGCAGGCGTCCTCATGCAACGTGGCCAGCTGGCGGTGGAGGGTGATGAAGCGGGCGTGCCAGTGGCCGCGCAACGCCTCAGGCAGGGCGAGCAGCGCGGGCCAGTCGAGCATCAGCCGCCACAGGTGCTCCTGTGCCGTCTCGGCGACCACGCCGATCTCGTCGCCGGCCCTTGCCGCCCCGGCGCCGACGGTCGCCGCCTCCAGCGCAGCGCGTGCGGCGGCGGCCTGGGCCACGCCGCACAGCGAGAACAGGCGAGGGACGCGGGCGAGCACCTCGGCGGCCGTCCTGCCTTCGAGCGCGCCCATCGCGGCCGGGCGCTCGTTGCGCACATCCAGCGCCTCCAGCCCTTGCGGGCCGAGGCGCACGCGCATGTGCAGCGTGCCGGCGTCGACCATGTATGCAGCAGTCATCGGTCGCCACCCGCGACGCGTGGGCGGGTACCACCGCCGAAACCCAGGAAGCGGCGCCGGCCCGGATCGACCGTCGGCTGCGCGGTGGGCGCTTCCGCCGGCATGGGCTCCGCGCCGGGTGGCGGCAGGCAGGCGGTGCGCAGGGCATCGCGCACCAGTTCCCGTGCCGCCTCGTCGTCGGCCAGGGCGGTCACGGTGTTGAGCAGCGGGAAATACTGGAAGGCGGGAAGCCGGGTGTCGCCCTCGTCGGCGATGAAGGGCAGGGTGCCGACCGGCAGCGCCACACCGCTGCGCTCGCCGGCAGGGGTGTCGCACCACAGGCGCCCGCCGCCCGGCAGCAGCATGAGCTGCACGCTCCAGGGCGTGACGAGCCCGCCGAGCCAGTCGCCGTCCTCCCGCCTGAAGTCGAAGGCGAGGACGGACAGCGCCGGGTTGAGGAAGGGCAGGCCCTGCATGCGCTCGGCGAGTACGCGCTCGAACCAGGCCTGCACGACACGCTCGGGTGACGCGTCCCAGGGCGTTGCGATGCGTACCGGCGGCAGGGTGCGGGCGGGGCGGCGAATGGCCTGCATCAAGCCGCCTCGCCCGCAGCCGGGGGCGCGAGGTCGCTGAAGTAGTCCTGTGCGCGGTAGTCGCCGTCAAGCGAGGCCGCCAGTGCGGCCAGGGCCTCCTCGATGAGGGCCAGTTCGCCCTCTGCGACCGCCTCCTTGGCGAAGCCGAGCGACACCAGCACCCAGGTGCCGACCGGTTGCGGGCCGAGCAGCATCATGTTCACCCGCTCGCGCCGCTCACCGCGCCCCACCAGGGCGATGTCGCCGCCGGCCTCCAGGGCGAGAACCTGCATCGGCACCGACAGGCACATCAGGCGGCCTCCCGCTGCGCTTCCAGGCCGTAGCCGCCCTTGGCCAGTGCGTCGATCAGGGCGTCCTGCGCCTCGGTCAGTGCCGCGCGCACGGGTGGGGACAGGGTCATGCCGGTGGCGAGCGACTGCGGCTCGACGCCGACCACCACGGTCTGGCGCGGAGCGCGGCCGATGAACTGCAGGGTGGCGAGTACGTCAGCCAAGCCGACCTGATGGGGCGAGAGCTTGGTGCGGAAGAAGGCCGGCACCTCGCCGTCGCGCAGTACCACCACGCTGCCCGGGTTGCGGCCGCTGCGCACGCAGTCGGCGATCACCAGCAGGTCGAGGTACTCCAGGTCCTCCAGCATCTCCATCGCGCAGGTGCCGCCATCGAGCACCTGAAGGCCTGCGGGCAGGCGGTAGCCGGCGAGCAGGCGCTCGACAAGGCGCACGCCCACGCCCTCGTCCGAGAGCAGTATGTTGCCGACCCCGAGCAGCACGCCGCGCCGTGCCGTGCGGCTTGTCGTGCTCGCGCTGCAGGCGGGCTGGGCTGTGCCGGTTTCGCCTTTCATGTCGTTCTCCTCAGGCAGCCTTGACACGCACGACCTCGGTCTGCTCGGTATCGAGCACATGCACCGCGCAGGCCAGGCAGGGGTCGAAGGAATGTACCGTGCGCAGTACCTCGAGCGGTTCGTCCGGCACCGCCACCGGGGTGTCTACCAGGCAGGCCTCGTAGGCGCCCGGGACGTCCTTTTCGTTGCGCGGCGCGGCATTCCAGGTGGTCGGCACCACGCACTGGTAGTTGCGGATCCTGCCGTTCTCGATCACCACCCAGTGCGAGAGCATGCCGCGCGGTGCCTCGTGGAAACCCATGCCGCGCTGCTCGCCACGCGGGAAGCTCGGGGCGTTGAAGGTGTCGAGGTCGCCCTTGGCCATGTTGGCGAGCAGCAGGTCCCACTGGCGGGCGAGCTCGTCCACCTGCACCGCACAGGCGACAGCGCGTGCGGCATGGCGGCCGATGGTGGAGTGCATCGCGCCGAGGCCGACCTCGATGCCGGCGATCGAGGACACGCGCTCCAGGGTGGCGGTGGCGTACTGGGTCGTGGGCGCGTGGCCGGCGGCGAGCATGGCCAGCACGCGCGCGAGCGGCCCAACCTGCATTGGTTTGCCGTAGAAGGTCGGCGACTTCAGCCAGGAGTACTTGCCCTCGTCCTGGAAGTCGGTGTACTTCGGCGTGGTCTCGCCCTCGTAGGGGTGCAGGCTGGCGTCGTCGCCGGCCTTGTATTCGTACCAGGAGTGCTTGACCGCCTCGCTGACGCCCTTGAGCAGGTACTGGTCGGCGAAGCTGCGGATCTCGGTGAACTGGCCGAGGTCGCCGTTGGCGATGTGGCCTCCGGGCAGCGCGAAGGTTTCGCCTTTGCCGTCGAGCGGGATGTCGGGGGCGGCGATGTAGTCGACGATCCCGCGGCCGATCTGCGTCCATTCCGGGTAGAAGGCGCCGATCACGGCGACGTCGACCAGGTAGACGTTCTTGACGAAGTCCTCGAGCTTGTCGATCCAGCCCTTGACCGCCATCAGGCGCTCGACCGTGAGCACCGACTGCGCATCGACCGCGAGTGGGTTGGCGACGCCGCCCACCGCGACGTTCTGGATGTGCGGTGTCTTGGAGCCGAGGATGGAGACGATCTTGTTGGCGTAGCGCTGCACCTCCAGCGCCTGCAGGTAGTGCGATACGGCGATCAGGTTCACCTCGGGCGGCAGCTTCATCGCCGGGTGGCCCCAGTAGCAGTTGGTGAAGATGCCGAGCTGGCCGGTGCCGACGAAGCCCGACAGGCGCTCCTTGACCTTGGCGAACTCGTGCCTGGAGTTGCCCGACCAGGTCGACAGGCTCTCGGCCAGCGCCGCCGCCTTGGCGGGGTCGGCCTTCAGCGCGCTGGTCACGTCCACCCAGTCGAGCGCGGACAGGTGGTAGAAGTGCACGATGTGGTCGTGGATGGCGTGGGCGAGGATGATCAGGTTGCGGATGTAGTTGGCGTTGAGCGGGATCTCCAGCTTCAGCGCGTTCTCCACCGCGCGCACCGAGCAGATCGCATGCACGGTGGTGCACACGCCGCAGATGCGCTGAGTGATCGCCCAGGCGTCGCGCGGGTCGCGGCCGACCAGGATGTTCTCGACGCCGCGCCACATCTGGCCCGAGGCCCAGGCCTTGGCGACGCGGCCGTCGGCGACTTCCACGTCCACCCGCAGGTGGCCTTCGATGCGGGTGACGGGGTCGATGACGATACGTTGGCTCATGTGCTGGGTCTCCTTAGCGGGTGGCGGCGCGCAGGGCTGCGGCGGCGGGGGGGTGGGGCGCGTCCTCGCGCGGCAGCACCGGGAAGCGGCGGGTGATGACGATGTAGCCGAGCACCTCGATGGCGAACATGCCGAAGGTGACCAGCATTTCGGGTACCGACGGGAAGTAGGACCAGCCGGCGCCGGTGTCGTAGCCGATCAGGAAGGCGTTGATGCGCAGCAGCACGCCACCGAGCATGAGCAGCGCGCCGCCGACGAACAGCCTCGCCGGGTTTCGGCGCTGGAGCTCGCTGCGCAGCAGCACGAAGGGTGACAGGAAGCAGGCTGTCTCGAGCCAGAACATGAATGCCTGCAGGCTCGGGGTGAAGGCGTGGCCGAGCGCACCGCGCCAGATCAGGTCGCCGAAGCGCACGATCATGAACACCGCCAGCACGCCCAGCATGATCTTCGCCAGCGGCGTCAGCAGGTGCATCTCGATCGAGCGCCGGTAGCCGGCCGCCGCCAGGCAGGACTCGAACAGCACCACCGCGTAGCCGATCGTGATCGCTGACAGCAGGAAGATCAGCGGCAGCAGCATGGTCTGCCACAGCGGGTGGATCTGGGTGCCGAAAACGATCAGCAGCGAGCCGAGCGAGCTCTGGTGCATCATCGGCAGCACCGTGCCGAGGGCGATGAAGAAGAACATCGCCTTGTTGAGCTTGCGGCGCGCGTCCTTCATGCCCCACTTCTCGAGGAAGGCGGGCGAGAACTCGATCCACATCACGATGATGTAGAGCGAGATGCACAGCGCCACCTCGAACATCACCGAGTTGGGCGAGGCGTAGGCCGGGCTGAGGATGTGCCAGAAGTTCCACCAGCGGCCGAGGTCGAAGATCACGCCGACGCCGGCCAGGGTGTAGCCGAACAGGCTGGCGAGCAGGGCCGGGCGTACCAGCGGGTGGTATTCGCCCTTGTTGAAGATGTACACCAGCATCGCGATCGAGAAGCCGCCGCAAGCGAAGGCCGAGCCGATCACCACGTCGGCTACCACCCAGATGCCCCATGGGTAGCCGTCGTTGAGGTTGGTCACCGCACCGAGGCCGTAGATGAAGCGCACCGCGAGGATGGCGAGCGCGGCCAGGATAAGCACGGCGCAGGTGAAGGTCACCGGAGACAGCAGGCGGCCACCGACCGGCGCCGGGGCGGCGTGGGCGTGATCAGTCATGACGGCTCCCCTCCTCTTGCTGGGGCGCGTGCGTGCCGGGCCCGCTATGGTCGTCGGTGTCGTCGTGCTTCACGTTGCGGCGGGCGATCCAGGTCATCGCGCCGAGCACGGTCAGCGGCAGCACCAGCCCGCCGTACAGCGTGTGCTGCAGGGTCTCGGACTGCGATGAGAACGAGCGCTCGGGCAGCGGCCGCAGGCCCAGCTTGTCGAAGGGCACGGCGGACAGCTTGAGCATCTGGGTGCCGCCGACTTCCTTTTCGCCGTAGATGTGCCGGATGTACTGCGGCGCCGGACCCTCCCACGACGGCTGGTCGGCGGTGTCGAGGTTGCCGCGTGGCCAGACCGTCGCCTCGCCGGCCTGAAGCGCGAGGCGGCGGTCGGCCTCGGCCTTGAGCGAGCTGACCTTGCCGTACAGCGTGGCGCCGGTCGGGCACACCTCGGCACAGGCGGCGTACTTGCCCTCGGGCATGCGGTGGCGGCACAGCTCGCACTTCGCGATCACGCCGGTCGGCGAGTCGTAGTCGTACTTGGGGATGCCGAAGGGGCAGGCGGCGACACAGTAGCGGCAGCCGATGCAGGCGTTGGCGTCGTACTTCACGATCCCGGTGACCGGGTCCTTGGTCATTGCCGACACTGGACAGGCGGAGACGCAGCTTGGGTCGATGCAGTGCAGGCAGGAAGACTTGACGAAGGCGTAGCCGTCGACCACCTGGTCCTTGTTGGTGCCGCTGCCCTCGCGCCAGGCCTTGATCACGTTGTAGGTGCGCGCGGTGGTGTCGAGCGGCATGTCCCACAGTGGGTGGGCGGGGGTGTTGTAGTCGAGGGGAAGGTCGTTGGCCTCCTTGCAGGCCGCCACACAGGCCTTGCAGCCCACGCACAGCGTGGCATCGAACAGCAGCCCCACCGCGTCGGGCGAGCGTTCGGCATTGCCGCGGGCAAGCGCGGGCGTGCCCGCGGCAGCCCCTGCCGCTGCCGCGCCGCCTGCCAGCGCGCGGCGGAAGAAATCGCGCCGGGCGTTCATGTCAGGCGTCCTCGCGTTCGGGCTGCTTGGCCGTGGTCTCGGCGTGTTGCCTGCCGAGGTTGCGGGCGAGCACCGCGCCGGCTCCCGCTGCCGCACCGGCCACGGCGGTCAGCACCGCTGCCGCGCCCAGCGTCGCGCCCTGGCCTTGTGGCGCCCCGATCGCGGGGTAGAGCGCGGGCGGCTCGACGTTCTTCACCTTCGACAGCATGTGGATGGGCTTGGTGAAGCCCACTCCCTCCTCGGTACAGCCGATGCAGGGGTGGCCGCAACCCACCGGCCAGGTGCCCGCGCCTGCATCGCCGAACAGCACGGTCGGACAGTTGGCGTAGGTTTCCGGGCCTTTGCAGCCGAGCTTGTACAGGCAATAGCCCTTGCGGTGGCCTTCGTCGCCGAACTCCAGCGCGAAGCGGCCGGCATCGTAGTGCGCGCGGCGCTCGCAGTTCTCGTGCACCAGGCGCGAGTAGGCGAACAGCGGCCGTCCCTGTGCGTCCACCGGCGGCAGGTTGCCGAAGGTGAGGAAATGCACCACGGTGGCGAGGAAGTTGTAGGGGTTGGGCGGACAGCCGGGGATGGTCACCACCGGGGTGTCGATGATCTTGTTCACCCCGACCGCGCCCGTGGGGTTTGGGTCGGTCGCCGGCATGCCGCCCCAGGCCGCACAGGAGCCGATCGCGATCACGGCGGCGGCGTCCTTGGCACACTCGCGCGTCATCTCGATCGCGGTCTGGTTCCCGACCTTGCAGTACACGCCGCCGTCGCGAGTGGGGATGGCGCCCTCGACCACCAACAGGTACTTGCCCTTGTGCTTCTCCATGGCTGCCTTGCGTGCGGCTTCGACCTGATGGCCGGCGGCAGCGAACAGCGTCTCGTGGTAGTCGAGTGAGATCACGTCGAGGATGAGCTTCTCGAGCGTGGGGTGCTCGGCGCGTAGCATCGATTCGGTGCAGCCGGTGCACTCCTGGAAATGGAGCCAGATCACCGAAGGGCGCTGGGCGGACTCCATCGCCTGCGCCATTGCGGCCTCTGCCCCCTTTGGCAGGCCGAGGGTGGTGGCCAGGGTCGCGCAGAATTGCAGGAAGCTGCGCCGGCTCATCTCCAGGCGGGATTCGATCGGGCGGTGCGTGCCGGCCTGTGCTGCATGTGCTGAAAGCATGTGTCTCCCCTCGTTTTCGCGATGCGGTTATGGCCGCGATCAGTGAGGGTGATTCAAGAACCGTGCCAGGGCATCTGCGCGCTGCGCAAGGCGAGTCTGCAGGGGGGCGTAGCGCTCCGCGGGTGGGCGGACGGTCAAGGGATGAGCACTCTCGAGACCGAAGTGGAAAGTGGGCTGCCGACCTCGAAGGATGAATCGGGCGGGTGCCGATGGGCGGTAGCCGCTAGAATGTCGCTGGTTCCCCGACAGGTAAATGTGCCATGCGTGCCCTCCTGACCCATACCTTCGTACTTGCTGCGTCCGCGCTCCTTGCCGGCTGCAGCCTGAGCAGCGCGCTGCCTCTGGGTGGTGAGCGCAGTGGCAGCACCGCGGCCGTCCTCGAACTCGACCCCCAGCCGCCCCTGCACTACCGCTGCGGCGAGCTGGCGGTGAGCGTGCGCAGTTTCGGCGAACTGAGCACGCTCAGTACCGGTGAGCGCAACTTCACCCTGCGTCCGGTGCGTACCGCTTCGGGCGCCAAGCTGGTCGCGGTCGATG
>Ga0116142_10005633_pt1 | contig 11160 bp, 9 predicted proteins | sample AD_UKC033_MetaG_FD_89785 | JGI IMG/M metagenome (GOLD analysis project Ga0116142, IMG submission 89785) | Active sludge microbial communities of municipal wastewater-treating anaerobic digesters from USA - AD_UKC033_MetaG | ecosystem: Engineered > Bioreactor > Anaerobic > Digestate | place: USA... | reverse complement strand
TGTCCAAGGAGGAGGTGTTCGCCTTCATGGAGTGGAAAACGCCCAACGGCTGCCCCACCTGCCGCCCGGCCATCAACTACTACCTCATCAGCACCTGGCCCAAGGAGGCGCTGGACGACCCGCAAAGCCGCGCCATCAACGAGCGCAGCCACGCCAACATCCAGAAGGACGGCACCTACAGCGTGGTGCCGCGCATGTGGGGCGGCGAGACCAGCGCCGCCGAGCTGCGCCGCATTGCCGACGTGGTGGACAAGTACCAGATCCCCACCGTCAAGGTCACGGGCGGCCAGCGCATCGACCTCTTGGGCGTGAAGAAGGAGGACCTGCAGGGCGTGTGGCGCGACATCGGCATGCCCAGCGGCCATGCCTACGGCAAGAGCCTGCGCACGGTGAAGACCTGCGTGGGCAGCGAATGGTGCCGCTTCGGCACGCAGGACAGCAGCGGCCTGGGGCGCGACCTGGAGCGCGCGCTGTGGCGCATGTACGCGCCGCACAAGGTCAAGCTGGCGGTGTCCGGCTGCCCGCGCAACTGCGCCGAGAGCGGCATCAAGGACGTGGGCATCATCGGCGTCGACTCCGGCTGGGAGATCCACATCGCCGGCAACGGCGGCATCAAGACCGAGGTGGCGCATTTCTTCACCAAGGTCAAGACGGCCGAGGAGGTGATGGAGATCAGCGGCGCCTTTCTGCAGCTCTACCGCGAGGAGGGCTGGTACCTGGAGCGCACCGTGCACTACGTCTCGCGCGTGGGGCTCGAGCATGTCAAGCAGAAGGTGCTCGACGACGCGGAGAACCGCAAGGCGCTGTGGGCGCGGCTGCAGTTCGCGCTCGAGGGCGAGCCCGACCCCTGGTTCGAGGGCGAGAAGGCGCGCGTGGACGAGCGCCAGTTCATCCCCATCGCCGTCGCCTGAGCCCCGAATATTTGAATCAAAAACGGCTCCAGCTCGCTACAGACAAGCGCCAGAAGCTATGAAAGGTATAGCCATGACCACGAATTGGAAGTACATCTGCCAGGTCGAAGACATCCCGCGCCAGGGCGCGCGCCGCGTGGCCCGGCCCCAGGGCCTCGAAGTAGCGGTCTTTCGTACCGCCGACGACGAGGTGTTCGCGCTGCTCGACCGCTGCCCGCACAAGGGCGGACCCCTGAGCCAGGGCACGGTCTATGGCAAGAGCGTCGCCTGTCCGCTGCACAACTGGACGATAGGCCTGTGCAACGGCCAGGCCGCGGCGCCCGACGAGGGCTGCACGCCGGCCTTTCAGGTCAGGGTCGATGGCGACGGCGCCGTCTACCTCGACGCCGAGGAACTGGGCAGCCATGCGCTGACGCAGACCCGGCCCGTCGCCGGGCCCGCGCTGCGCTGCACGTAAGGCCGCAGAGCAGAAAGGCTGGCGCGCGCATGAAGACGATCACCCCCTCCACCTGTCCCTACTGCGGCGTCGGCTGCGGCGTGCTGATCGAGAGCGAGGCCGGCCGCATCACCGGCGTGCGCGGCAACCCCGAGCATCCGGCCAACCAGGGGCGGCTGTGCTCCAAGGGCTCGACCCTGCACCTCACGGCGCGGCCCGAGCTTGCGCCCCAGGTGCGATTGCTGCAGCCGCAGGAGCGCGCCACGCGCGGCGCCGGCCCGCGCCCCATAGCCTGGAGCCAGGCGCTCGATGGCCTGGCCCGGCGCCTCGCAGACACCGTGCGCGCGCATGGCACCGACGCCGTGGGCATCTACGTCTCGGGCCAGCTGCTCACCGAGGACTACTACGCCTTCAACAAGTTCGCCAAGGGGCTGCTGGGCACGAACAACATCGACACCAACTCGCGTCTATGCATGAGCAGCGCCGTGGCCGGCTACAAGGCCACGCTGGGCGCCGACGCACCGCCCGCCTGCTACGAGGACATCGCACAGGCCGCCACGCTGTTCATCAGCGGCGCCAACCCGGCCTGGGCGCACCCGATATTGTTTCGGCGCATAGAGGACGCCAAGCGCGCCAACCCCGCGCTCAGGATCATCGTCTGCGACCCGCGCCGCACGGACAGCGCCGAGCTGGCCGACCTGCACCTCGCGCTCCGGCCCGGCTCGGACGTGTGGCTCTACCACGGCATGCTGCGCTGCATGATCGAGCAGGGCTGGCTCGACGAGGATTTCATCGCCACGCGCACCGAGGGCTGGATGGGCCTGGCCGCGCTCGTGACCCAGGCCACGCCCGAGGCCGTCGAGCGGCATTGCGGCATTGCCCCTGCCGACCTGCTGCAGGCCGCGCGCTGGTTTGCCGGAGTGCAGGAAGGCTCGAGCACCCGCCTGCCCACGCTCAGCCTGTACTGCCAGGGCCTGAACCAATCCGCCCACGGCACGGACAACAACACCGCCCTCATCAACCTGCACCTGGCCTGCGGTCAGATCGGCAGGCCGGGCGCGGGGCCGCTGTCGCTCACCGGCCAGCCCAACGCCATGGGCGGGCGCGAGGTAGGGGCGCTGGCCAACCAGCTCAGCGCGCACCGCAACTTGGCCGACCCACAGCACCGCGCCGAGGTCGCCGCGCTCTGGGGCGTGCCCAGCGTCCCGGCCCAGCCGGGCAAGGCAGCCGTCGAAATGTTCCAGGCCGCCGCCGACGGGCATATCAAGCTCTTGTGGATTGCATGCACCAACCCCGCGCACAGCCTGCCCGACCAGGCCCTGGTGCGCCGCGCCCTGCAGCGCGCCGACTACGTGGTGGTGCAGGACGCCTATTGCACGGGCGCCACGGCACGCTACGCCGACCTGCTGCTGCCCGCGAGCACCTGGGGCGAGAAGGAAGGCACGGTCACCAACAGCGAGCGCCGCATCACCCGCGTGCGCGCCGCCGTGCCCGCACCGGACCTCGCCTGGGCCGACTGGCGCATCGTCACCGAGGTCGCGCGCCGCCTGCAGCCACTCTTGCCCGAGCGCGCGGGGCTGCCCAGCCTGTTCCCCTACGACGGCCCCGAGGCCATCTGGAACGAGCACCGCGAGAGCACGCGCGGGCGCGACCTGGACATCACGGGCCTGACCTGGGCGCAGCTGGAAGCCGCGCCGCGCCAATGGCCCTGCCCCGAGGGCGAAAAGCACGGCCGTGCGCGCCTGTACACCGACCGGCAGTTCGCCAGCGCCGACGGCCGCGCCCGCTTTGCCCTGCAGCTGCCCGGCACGGTGGCCGAGCCCACCGACGCGCGCCACCCCTTCGCGCTGATCACCGGGCGCCTGCGCGACCAGTGGCATGGCATGAGCCGCAGCGGCCTGGTCGAAAGCCTCTGGGCCCACGCCAGCGAGCCGCGCGCCGACATGCACGCCGCCGACATGGCGCGCCTGGGCCTGAAGGACGGCGACCTGGCCTACCTCACGAGCCGGCGCGGCAGCATCGTGGTGCCGGTGCAGGCCAGCGGCACACTCGCGCCCGGCCAGGTGTTTCTGCCCATGCACTGGGGCGACGAGGCCCTGGGCGGTGCCAGCAGCACGGGCCGGCGCCTGGCCGGCGTCAACGCCCTGACCAGCGGCGCGCGCTGCCCGCAATCGCTGCAGCCCGAGCTCAAGCACGCGGCCATCAAGGTGCTCAAGGCCGAGCTGCCCTGGGGCCTGTGGGCCCAGGCCTGGCTGCCGCTGGCCCAGGTGCAGCGCGTGCGCCAGCAGCTCGAGGCGCTGATGGACGAGTTCCCCTTTGCCAGCTGCAGCCTGTTCGGCCGCGCCGAGGTCGGCAGCGGCGTGCAGCTGCGCGCGGCCGCGCACCAGGCCGTCGATGAGGCGCTGATCGAGCGCATCGCCGGCCTGCTCGGCTTGCAGGGCGCGGGGCTGCTGGCCTACCGCGACGCGCGACGCGGCCAATGGCGCCGCGCGCGCCTGGAGCCCGCGGGCAAGGGGCAACAACTGCACGCCATGCTGCTGGCCGGTGACGTCAGCGCCCAGGCCTGGATCGCACCGCTGCTGCAGGAGTGCCACGACGCCCAGCCGCTGCGCCGCGCCCTGCTGCAGCCCGGCGCCGAGCCGCCACAGCCGCTCGCGCCCCGCGGCGCCACCGTCTGCGCCTGCGAGGGCGTGGGCGAGAACGCCATCACCGGCCTGCTCAAGGCCTGCGCGGGCGACGCCGGCGCACGCCTGGCGCGCCTGAAGGAGGAGCTGCGCTGCGGCACGCAATGCGGCTCCTGCGTGCCGCAGCTGCAGCGCATGGTGCAGGCCAGCATGGCATAGGGCAGGGCAAGGCCGTGAGGCCCTGCCCGTGCCGGCCGCGTTGCAAACACTCTTCCCAAACAAAACAGCCCGGTGGCGACACCGGGCTGTCTGTCGTGAGGGCAGGGGCGGTCAGGCCGCCTTCTCCACATGCCCCTGGCGCGTGTAGAGGAAGTCGATCACCGCCTTGCGGTACTGCTGGTAGCGCGCGTCCTCGGCCAGCTCCACGCGCGAGCGCGGGCGCGGCAGGTCGACCTGCAGCACCTCGCCTATCGTGGCCGCGGGCCCATTGGTCAGCACCACGATCTTGTCGGACAGCAGCACGGCCTCGTCCACGTCGTGCGTGACCATGACCACGGTGCTGTGCGTGCGCGCCACGATGTCCAGCAGCTCGTCCTGCAGCTTGGCGCGCGTGAGCGCGTCGAGCGCGCCAAACGGCTCGTCCATGAGCAGCACCTGCGGCTCCATGCTCAAGGCGCGGGCGATGCCCACGCGCTGCTTCATGCCGCCGGAGATCTCGCCCGGGCGCTTCTGGCCCGCGTGCGTCAGCCCCACGAGGGCCAGGGCCGCGGCGGTGCGCAGCTTGAGCTGGGCCTTGGTTTCCCGGGCGCCGAAGACGCGCTCGACGGCCAGGTAGATGTTGTCCTCGCAGGTCAGCCAGGGCAGCAGCGAATGGTTCTGGAACACCACGGCGCGCTCGGGGCCCGGGCCCTTGATCTCCTTGTTGGCGCACAGCAGCGCGCCGCCCGTGGGGCTGGTGAGTCCCGCGATCAGGTTGAGCAGCGTGCTCTTGCCGCAGCCCGAATGGCCGATCAGGGCCACGAACTCGCCCTTGGCGATGGTCAGATTCACGTCGCGCAGGGCAGGAAAGACACCCTTGGCGGTGCGAAAGGTCTGCTCCACGCCCTGGATTTCGATGTACTTGGTAGTGAGAGATGCATTCATGACGTTGCTCCTTGAATTTGCCAGGGCCACCGTGGAGCCGGCTTTGCCGGGCCACTGGTGGCGCCCCCTTGAGGGGGTGACGCGCCGGTCGGCGCGGCTCAGGGGTGGGTCAGGTCTTGACCTCTTCAAACGTGAAGGCCGTGGCCAGCTTGACCAGGGCGAGTTCGAGCAGCAGCCCGACGATGCCGATCACAAAGATGGCGATGATGATGTTCTTGACGTTCAGGTTGTTCCATTCGTCCCAGACCCAGAAGCCTATGCCCACGCCGCCCGTGAGCATCTCGGCCGCGACGATCACCAGCCAGGCCGTGCCCACGGCCAGGCGCACGCCGGTCAGCATGTAGGGCAGCACCGAGGGAAACAGGATCTTGGTCAGCACCTTCCACTCACTCAGGTTCAGCACGCGCGCCACGTTCAGGTAGTCCTGCGGCACACGCTGCACGCCCACGGCGGTGTTGATGACCATGGGCCAGATGGAGCAGATGAAGATGGTCCAGATGGCGGCGGGGTTGGCGCCCTTGAACACCAACAGGCCTATGGGCAGCCAGGCCAGGGGCGAGACCGGCCGCAGCAGGCTGATGAGTGGGTTGAACATGCGCGCGAGAAAGGCAAAGCGCCCGATGGCAAAGCCCGCGGGTATGCCCACCAGCGCCGCCAGGCCAAAGCCCACGGCCACGCGCTGCAGGCTGGCCAGCACGTTCCAGCCCACGCCCTGGTCGTTGGGGCCGTTGCGGTAGAAGGGGTCGCTGAAGACCTCCTGCGCCTGCAGCCAGGTGTCGTGCGGGCTGGGGATGCTGCCGCCCGTGCTGCTGGCTACCAGCGCCCACAGGCCGACGAGCAGCGCCACACCTAGCACGGGCGGCAGCACCGCGAGCCACAGGGCGCGCGAGAGCGCGCCCCAGTCACGCGCTGGCCGCGCCGCGGGTGGATTGGCGGGTTTTGCATCTTTTTGGGCTGCCGCGCCCGTGGATAAAGCGCTGGCAGCTATGGTTTTTGTGTTGTCCGCGCTGGAGTCCAGCGGGGCATGAAAGACGGCACTGACCATGGTGATCTCCTCTCGGAAAAAAAGGTTCACGCCTCTTGGGCCTTGATCTTGAAACCGTCGGCGTACTGGGCCGGGTTCTTGCCGTCCCACACCACGCCGTCGATCAGCTTGGAGCTGCGCATCGCGTCCTTGGGCACGCTGATCTTCATGGCGCTGGCCACCGACCGGTACAGCTCCACCTGGTTGACCTGCTTGGCCACGGCCAGGTAGTCGGGGTGGCTCTTGAGCAGGCCCCAGCGCTTGTGCTGGGTCAGGAACCACATGCCGTCGCTCAGATAGGGGAAGTTGACCGCGCCGTCGCCAAAGAACTTCATGTGGTTGGGGTCGTCCCAGCTCTTGCCCAGGCCGTTCTGGTAGCGGCCCAGGATGCGCTGGTTGATGGCATCCACGCCGGTGTTCACATAGGACTTGGCGGCAATGGTCTCGGCCATCCTGGTCTTGTTCGACAGGCTGGCGTCTATCCAGCGGCTGGCTTCCAGCACCGCCATCATCACGGCGCGCGTGGTGTTGGGGTATTTCTTGACGAAGTCGGCCGTCGTGCCCAGCACCTTCTCGGGGTGATCGCGCCAGATGTCCTGCGTGGTGTTGGCCGTGATGCCTATGCCGTCCATGATGGCGCGCTGGTTCCAGGGCTCGCCCACGCAGAAGCCGTCCATGTTGCCCACGCGCATGTTGGCCACCATCTGCGGCGGCGGCACGGTGATCAGCTTGGCGCCCGACAGCGGATTGATGCCCGCGGCCGCCAGCCAGTAATGCATCCACATGGCATGCGTGCCCGTGGGGAAGGTGCCGGCAAACGTGTATTCGCGCTTGTCCCTGGCCATCAGCGCGGCGAGCGACGGGCCATCGACCGCGCCCTTGTCGGCCAGCGCCTTGGACAGCGTGATCGCCTGGCCGTTGTGGTTCAGGCCCATGAGCACGGCCATGTCCTTCTTGGGGCCGGCCGTGCCCAGGTGCACGCCGTAGACCAGGCCGTAGAGCACATGGGCGAAGTCCAGCTCGCCGTTGACCAGCTTGTCGCGCACGCCGGCCCAGCTCGCCTCCTTGGTCGGGGTGATGGTCACGCCGTACTTCTTGTCAAAGCCCAGCACCGAGGCCATGACCACGCTGGCGCAGTCGGTCAGCGGGATGAAGCCGATCTTGACCTCCTTCTTCTCGGGCGCGTCCGAGCCCTGGGCATGCACCAGCGCGCGCAGCGCGGGGCTGATGCCGACGGCGCCGACGGCAGTGGCCTGCAGCAGTTGGCGGCGCGGCAGGCCGGTGGCGGGGGCCGCGGCAGTGGTGGTGACGGCGGCGGTGGTGGGCAGTTCTGTCATGGTGGTTCCTTTACTGTGAAAAATCCGGGGCAAAAAAAAGCGCCCTCACGCCGTCCGGTGGAGCACCGAATGCGTGAGGACGCCTTTGTCCTGGGGTGCGCCGCTTTCGCCGTTGAAAGTGCGCGGGGCAGACCTGCGTTGGCCTGAAAAACCTAAAGCAAGTGGTGTGCCAGTGTTGCCTGCCCTGGCTCAGCCGAGCAAATCTGCCGCGTCCAGCATGCGCTGCGCCACCTCGGCCACGCGCAGGCCGCGGTCCATGGCGGCGCGGCGCAGCCGGTCGTAGGCCTGCTGCTCGGCGATGGACTGGCGCTGCATCAGCAGGCCCTTGGCCCGGTCTATGAGCTTGCGCTCGTGCAAAGCGGTGCGTGCCTGCACCAGTTCGGTGCGCAGCGCCTGCTCATGGGCAAAGCGGGCCAGGGCCACCTCAAGAATCGGGCGTATGCGCTGCGGCGCCAGGCCGGCGACGACATAGGCCGTGACGCCCGCAGCCATGGCGTCCTTGACATGGGTCGTGTCCTCGTCGTCGGTGAACAGCACGATGGGCCGCGGCGCCTCGCGCGTGGCCAGCACCACATGCTCGAGCGTGTCGCGTGCCTCGCTCTCGGCGTCGACGATGACCAGGTCCGGCTGCAGCGCCGTCAGATGACCCTCCAGCAGCGCATCGGCCGGCAGCACGGCCACGAGGTTGAAGCCATGCTGCAGCAGGCCTATGCGCAGCGCGCGCGAGCGCTCGGCCTGGCGCATGGCGCGCTCGTCGGCCGGGTTGCTGGGGGCCAGGTCGGGGGCCACGACCACGATGCGAAGTTGCTCATCCATGACCAACAGCGAAGCAAGAGCCGCGCCAGCTTGCGCGCGATCGAGCCGCAGGACGCCGCGATGGCGCGGGCCATGCCGGCTCGGTGTCCCGCCATGGCGTGCAAACCTGGTCGACATGCGCATTTCGGCGTGGCATATCACGCAATCCTGGGGTAAATCCGGATGGCGAGCGAATGTCACCGGCTTGGCAGGTCAGTGCCATGGCCTACACTACGACGACTCCCCAGAAATGGGTACGAACAGATAAGAAAGTATTCGATTTAACCTCTTCTGCGGCCTCGCGTTTGCCTTCCTCACGCAAGCCGCACCTCGCCGCTCACAACGCCCTGATGCCCAAGACCTTCGCTGTCGCCTTGATCCTGCTGGCTGCCTCCGTGCACCAGGCCCATGCCGAGCCCGCGCAGCAGGATATGGAACGTCTGCTGGAACACAAGGGCCTGACCACCAGGCTCAGTGACAGCATCCACCAGGCCACCGACCGCGCCACCGATCTGATCCGCAACGCCATGGGCGCACTGGGCGTACCCTACCGCCGTGGCGGCACGTCGGCCGAAACCGGATTTGACTGCAGCGGGTTCGTGCGCAGCATGTATCAGCAGGCCGTGGGACTGATCCTGCCGCGCACGGCCGCTGAACAGGCAGCCTCCACCGCCCAGATCACCAAGACCGATCTGCAGCCCGGTGATCTGGTGTTCTTCAACACCCTGCGCCGCGCCTACAGCCATGTCGGCATCTATCTGGGCGATGGCAAGTTCATCCATGCCCCACGCGCCGGCGCGCAGGTGCGCGTCGAGAGCATGGACATCAGCTACTGGCAGAAGCGCTTCAACGGTGCGCGGCGGGTGCTGACGCGAGATTCAGCCGCCACCGAAGCGCCAGCCGCCCTGCCCCGCGTCACCGAGCGCCAGTGGCCGGCCCCCAGCGCCGTGCGCCTGGGTGGCGGCAGCGGCAAGTACGCCCTGCCCGCGCCGGCCGAAATCGAGCAGCCGCAGAGCGGCGACCGCATCTGATCCGCACACCGACCGATTGACCTTCCTCCAAAGGTAGGGGCCCGCAAGGGCCCTCTTTTTTGGTCGCGCCAGGAGCGCAGGCGGCAGGGCTCAGCCACCCATCCCTTCGGGGTTGATCAGCGGTGCGCGCGGGCGCGGCGGCGACGGCCGCTGCCACTGGCCATGGGGCGGGCGCGGCGACGGTCTGACGTCGGGACGCGGACCGTCCGGCCGACCGCCCCAATGTGGACGCGGAGGCGGTGGTCTGCCCCAGTCGTGATGCGGTGGCGGCGGCCGGCCCCAGTCGTGACGCCGTGGCGGTCGATCGTGCCAGTGGCGCGATCCGCCCGACCACCCCCACACCCCCAACGACACCGACGGCGCGCCGTAGTAGTACGGCGCCGGCGCGCTGTAGTAACCGGGCGTGACCACGGTGGTTTCGTAGCCGGGATAGGCCACCGCCGCACCAGGCTCATACGGCTCGACCGGTACGGCCACACAGCCGCCCAGCAGCGCCAGCGTGGCCGCCAGCGCACCTGCGCCCCAGGCGCGGGGAACCCGCACCGCATGCCAACCAACCATAGCTCTTGCTCCCTTGCAGGACGGCTGGCGACACCGAAGGGTGCCATGGCCCGGCAGCCGTCCGACGATGTTCAGACACCGTTCGGCCCCACAACGTTCCCGCTGCCGCGCCGGCTGACCTGCCAATCGAAACCGCCGGTATCCGTCAACCCGCGGCCGCCAGCCAGGCCGCTCCACGCACGCCGGACGAATCGCCATGGCGCGCCGCCACCAGCCGGGTGCGCACCACGTCGCTGAACACCTGCGGCCCCCACAGGCGCGGCAGCTCGGCGTAGAGCGCCTGGACGTTGCTCATGCCGCCACCCAGCACGATGACGTCGGGATCGAGCAGGTTGATCACCTGCGCCAGCGCACGCGCCAGCCGCTCGACATAGCGCGCCAGGCTGGCCTGCGCCGCCGCATCGCCGGCCTGCGCGGCGGCCACGATGGCGGCGGCTGCGGCCGGCCCGCCACCAGCCCGGGCATGGTCGGCCGCCAGACCGGGGCCGGACAGAAACAGCTCCTGGCAGGCGGTGCGCCCGCACCAGCAGCGCAGCGCCAGCTCGGGGGCGCCCGCGCGTGGCAGCGGGTTGTGGCCCCATTCGCCGGCCACGCCGTTGCAGCCGTGCAGCACCTGGCCGTGCACGGCAATGCCGGCACCCACGCCGGTGCCCAGAATCACCGCAAACACCACCTCGGCACCCGCCCCGGCGCCATCGGTGGCTTCAGACAGGGCCAGGCAGTTGGCGTCGTTGTCGACCGCCACCGGCCGACCCAGCAGGTGCTGCAGGTCCTCGCGCAGCGGCTGGCCGTTGAGCGCGGTGGAGTTGGCGTTGCGCACCCGGCCCGTCAGTGGTGACAGGCTGCCTGGAATGCCCAGGCCCAGCGGCAGGCCGCGCTGGCCCAGCTGGGCTTCGGCTTGCGCCACCAGATCGGCGATGGCGCGCAGGGTGGCGCCGTAGTCGCCCTGCGGCGTGGCCACGCGCTGGCGCAGCGCAAAGCCGCCTTGCGCGTCCAGCGCGGCGATCTCGATCTTGGTGCCGCCCAGATCGATCCCCAGGCGCAGCCCGCTCACCGCAGCACCCCGCGCGTTGCGCATCGGCGCGGCACGTTCATGCCCCGCCCGCCAGCAGCGCCTGCAGGCCGGCCTCGTCCAGCACCGGCACGCCCAGGGCCCGCGCCTTGTCGAGCTTGCTGCCGGCTTCAGCGCCGGCGATGACGTAGCTGGTTTTTTTGCTGACGCTGCCGGCCACCTTGGCGCCGGCGGCTTCGAGCAGGGCCTGGGCCTGCTCGCGCGTGAGCGTGGGCAGGGTGCCGGT
>Ga0116142_10005632_pt1 | contig 11160 bp, 8 predicted proteins | sample AD_UKC033_MetaG_FD_89785 | JGI IMG/M metagenome (GOLD analysis project Ga0116142, IMG submission 89785) | Active sludge microbial communities of municipal wastewater-treating anaerobic digesters from USA - AD_UKC033_MetaG | ecosystem: Engineered > Bioreactor > Anaerobic > Digestate | place: USA... | reverse complement strand
CATCGCGTCGCGGCCAGACGAGCGCGAGGGCGTCGAGGAAGCCCTCGAGGCGTTCGTCAAGACCGCGGGCGGCTTCAAGCGGTTCGAGCTGGCGCTCGAGCAGCTCAGGGAGCCCGGGGCGCTCGATCTCGCCTCGGGGTCCGTTCTCGTCAGGATCCTGGAGCAGGCGAGGACGGCCGCGAACGCGGGGGTGGCCAAGCGGGCGGGGGCGGTCGATCCTAGGCCCTACGGGCCCTGATCGATGGCGATCGGAGTCCTGCTGCCCACGAAGGCCCGCAGCACTCCGTCCAACCGCTCGAGCCCCGTCGGGGTGGCCCGCAAGCGCCCTTCGACCCGCTCGAGCAAGGCGTGCCGTGTCACGTCGTGCAACCACGTCGGCGCGACCGTGGCGAGCGTCGTGCCAACCCGACGCTCCAGCCACTCCAAGTCGACGCCCTCGCGCGTGCGTAGGCCCGTCATGAGGCGCTCCAGGAGGTAGTCGTCCGCGCTCAGCGTCTCGACTTCGGGCGGTTCTCCGGCCAGCCACGCCTTGATCGTCGGGTTCTTGTAGCGGACGCCGAACGGGCCGCCTACCGGCAGGTACGCGCTGGCGGACGGCCCGATGCCCAGGTACGGCTCGCCGCGCCAGTACGTGAGGTTGTGTAGCGACTCCTCGCCCGGAGCGGCGAAGTTGCTCACCTCGTAGCGCCGCAGGCCGTACTCGGCCAGGACCTGGCCGGCCAGCTCGAACGCGTCCGCGTCCGCCTCCGGGTCGACCCTCACGCCGCGGCGCGCGAACGGCGTGCCCGGCTCCACGGTCAGGCTGTAGACGCTGACGTGGCGCGCTCCCAGGTCGGCCACGCGCCGCAGGTCGCTCTCGACGTCCTGACCAGGCACCGCCATGATGACGTCGACGTTCACGCGGAAACCCTCGGCGAGGGCGAGCCGCGCGGCGGCAAGCCCGGCGGCGGCGTCGTGGACGCGGCCGAGGAAGCGCAGCGTGGCGTCGTCAGCGGACTGCAGGCCGATGGAGAGGCGTGTGACGCCGAGCGCGTTGAACGTCGTCAGGCGCCCCTCGTCGAACGTGAGGGGGTCGGCCTCGAGGGTCGTCTCGGCCCGGCCGGTCGCCTCGCCCCAGCCGTCGCGCAAGGCCGCGAAGACACGCGTCAGCTCGGCGTCCGTCAGGTGCGACGGCGTGCCGCCACCCAGGTAGACGGTGGCGGGGCTCCCCGGGAAGGCGGCCGAGACCGCCGCGGCTTCGGCCTCGAGGCGTGCGACGTAACGCGCCACCAGCCCCTCGTTGCGCAGCATCTTGTGGAAGTCGCAGTACGGGCAGATGCTCGGACAGAACGGGACGTGCACGTAGAGGGCCGGCGTAACCACGTGCCAAGGCTACGCCACGCGGCGCGCGCCGGGCCGCATGCGCTCCAACGCGTGCGCTCCAAAGAGTGTGGGCGGCGCGATCGTCGCGCCGCCCACACTGATGCCGAGCCGCCGAAGGGCGGTACCCCACTCAGTTCGTCGGAAGCTGGGAGAGTTGGTCGTCGAGGATCAGGTTCGCCTCGCCGTTGAGGAGCTGGAGGGTGCTGGCGACGTCGTCACCGTCGGTGATATCCGCCATCGCGGAGTTGATGCGCTCACGCACCGGGTCGTAGCCGGGCACGTTGGGCTCGGCGATGCCGTACGGCAGGAGTTCGAACGCCGTCTTGAAGGGCGGCAGCGAGTCGAAGAACTCGCCGAGGCCGGCGGCCACGCTCTGGCGGACGGGGAAGTACTGGCTGGCGATGGCCCACTCGGTCTGGGCTTCCGTGTCCGTGTAGTACTTGAGGAACAGCCACGACGCGAGGGTGGACTCGACGCTGTGCCCGGAGGGCAGGCTCACGCTGGCGCCGTAGACGTTCATGACGGGCTCGGCCGTGGTGTGCGGGATGGCGGCGACGCTCCAGTCGAAGTCGGCGCCGGAATCGATGGCCGTCTGGTAGAACGGCAGGCCCGAGCTGGAGGAGACGGCGAAGAGCAGGCGGCCGTTGCCGAAGTCGGTCTGGTCGCCGTACGCCTCGCTCACCATCGTGGCGCACCCCTTGGCGAACAGGCCCTGGATCCAGGTCATGGCCTGGACGGCGGCGTCGGAGTCGAGCGTGTAGCGGTTCTCGGCCGCGTCGTACACGTTGCCACCGAAAGCGAACGTGAAGGAAGCGAAGCGGCTGGCGTCGATGGAGAGCTCGAAGCCGAACGGCGTGCCGGAGGCGGTGGCGCCGGTGAACGCGGTCTGGGAGGCGGCGCACGCGGCAGCCTTGAACTGCTCTGGAGTGGTGGGCGGGCCGTCGAAGTCGATCAGGCCGGCGCTCTTGAGTTCCTTGAGCCAGTCGGCGTTGTAGTACAGCACTTCCATGGAACGGTTCGGGGCGATGCCGAGGCGTTGGCCGCCGAAGCTCGGGAAGATGTCGGAGTTCCAGAAGCCGGGGAAGAAGTCGGCCTGGTCCTCGGCCGAGATGCCCCACTTGGCGGAGTCGACGAGCGGGTTCATGTCGACGAGGCCGTCGACGAGCTGGTACGTGGCGGCCTGGTTCTGATAGGCGACGACGATGTTGGGCGTGTCCGACGTGCCGAGGAGCGCCACCATCTTCTGATAGATGTCGTTGTAGCCGCCCTGGTACTCGGCGACGACGGTGATGCCGTACGGGTTCGTGGCGTTGAACTGCGCGACGATCTCCTGGAGGGCTGTCTCGCGCTCCCGGGTGTGCTGGTGCCAGAACGTTACGGTCTGGCCGCTGGGGTCGACGTTGTCCCAATCCTGCGCGAACGCGGGGACCGCCAACGCCAGGGCCAACACGGCACCGAGCAACGGTGTGATCCTCTTCATGACCGACTCCTTTCGAGTAGGGCGTCTCACCCTAGTTACGCCTAAGCGTAGCGCGCTGACAGCGCCGAGTCACCCTATAGGGGCAACGTCATGGTCACGTAAGCTTCACCCTTTCAGGCCCGAGGTCGCTATGCCCTCGGTGAACTGCCTCTGGGTGAAGAAGTAGACGATGAGGACCGGGATGACGGTGATGACGGTCCCTGCCATGAGGAGCTGCGTCTCCGGCCCGGCCTCGGAGATGAAGGTGTAGAGGCCGACCCCGAGCGGGCGCCACTTCGGCGTGGTGGTGACGAGCAGCGGCCACAGGAACTCGTTCCAGCTCGAGACGAACGTGAGGAGCGTCGCCGTCATCATGACGGGCTTGCTCATGGGGATGACGACGGACGTCAGGAAGCGCAGATGACCAGCCCCGTCGATCCGGGCGGCGTCGTAGAGCTCGCCGGGGATGCCGACGAAGAACTGCCTGAGCAGGAAGATGGTGAAGGCGGTCGCCATGAACGGCACGGTCAGCGCTGGCAGGGTGTTCAACCACGACCCCCACGGGAGGATCTGGCCCCTCACGAGGAGCAGGTTGGGGATGAACGTGACGGTGCCCGGGATCATCAGCGTGGCCAGCAACACCGTGAAGATGAGCTCGCGCCCCGGGAAGCGGATGCGCGCGAACGCGTAGGCGGCCAGCGTGCACGTGACCAGCACGCCTACTATCACCAGGGCCGTGATGATGACGCTGTTGCGGAAGTAGAGGGCGAAGTTCGCCTCGCTCCAAGCGACCTCGTAGTTGGCCCACTGGGGCGAGGCGGGGAGGAGCACGCGGTTGATGGTCTCGCCGAGCGTCATCAGCGACGTGGAGACCATGTAGAAGAACGGGGTCACGCTGATGACGGCCCCGACGATGAGCAGGAAGTAGATGGGTATGTGAGCCAGCTCGAAATGGTAGGGCTGCCTCAGGTTGCTCGGGCGCACCACGCGCTCCACGCCACCGATCACCTGGGTGGTCGCGACCACCTGGGCGGTCGGCGCCGCCTCGCCCTTGCCACGTGCCCTCGGCTCAGCCACCCAGGGCCCTCCTGCCGAACATGCGGTTCTGCAGCAGCGTTAGCAGCAGGATGATCACGAACAGGATCACCGACTGGGCCGCCGCCAGGCTGAAGTTGTTGTTCTTGTAGAACGTGTCGAAGATGACGATGCTGGCCGTGTCGACGGCGTCCCGGGTGGCCCGCTCCCGCATGACGTAGATGTGCGTGAAGGCTTGGAACGTGCCGATGAAGCCGAGCACCGTCAGGTAGAAGGTGACGGGGGAGAGGAGCGGCACGGTGATGAACCGGAACTGCTGCGCGCGGTTCGCGCCGTCGATGGCCGCGGCGTCGTAGAGCTCCTTCGAGATGCCGCCGAGGCCGGCGAGGAAGATGACGGCGTTGTACCCGACGAAGGTCCAGATGCCGAAGATGATGATCGTGATGAGCGCCAGCGAGGGACCCGCCCAGAAGCCGCTCCAATCGGCGTTGGGGAAGAGGTTGCCGAAGATGAGCTGGGTGACGGGCTTCGTCTCGAACAGCCAGCGCTGCGGCGCGATGCCGAGCCAGTCGAGGATCTGATTGGCCAGCCGCTCCTCGCGCGGGCTGAACAGGCTGCGGAAGATCGCCGCGCCCGCCACCGCTGGCGTGACGTACGGTAGGAAGTAGAGCATGCGGAAGAACTCCTGGCCGCGTATGCGCTGGAACAGGAGGGTGGCGAGCACGAGGGCGAGGGCTATCTGGATGGGCACGGAGCCGAAGCCGTAGTACACCGTGCGCTGGAGACCCTTCAGGTACACCTTGCTGCCCGCGTCCATCATGAGGCGCCAGCCGAGGGCCATGAACACGCCGGCCCCGAGCAGCACGAGAGCCCCCACGATCCTTGCCGCCTGCGGCGCCCTGGCCCTGTCGCCCTTGAACGCGTCCGTCCAGAGCCAGTGGGCCACGATGATGAGCACGATCCCGCCGAAGAACGCGAGCGCGCCCCACCAGTCGCCAAGCGTGGCCTCGTAGTTGCGCAGCCCGACGAAGTCGCCCTGGCGGATGCGCCAGTTGTACAGGCTCATGTAGACGGAGTAGCCGATCGGGAAGAGCCCGAAGACGGCGATGAGCAAGGTGGCGGGGAGGATGAAGAGATAGGCCGTCAGCCAATCGAGCCGATCCTGGCGTGACGAACGCCGTCGGACGGGGCGCTGGGCTGGGCCGGCCGCCACGAGCTTCACGCTGTAACTATAGCCGAGACTCCACGCTCGGGTCGCCCGGCGGCCCTGCTAGCATGTGCGGGTGCCGGTATCTCGCTACTTCGTCGAAGTGCCGGCTGGCAGCGAGGTCGTCGCGCGGGCCGAGCTCCAACGCCTCGGCGCCAGACGTCTGGCCGAGTTCCCAGGAGGGTTCCGCCTGGTGCAGGACGCGGACCTGCCCAAGGCGTTGCGCGCCAGGACCGTCAGCGCCGCGTACCTCTCCATCACCTTCCCCGTGCCGCGCCCCAAGGCTCTCCTCGGCGACGCGAACTTCCGGGCGTTGGTCGCCGCCGTCAAGGGCGTCGCGGCGCGCGGCGGGTACGACGGACTGCGGCTTTCCGCCGCCGGGGCCGACTCGCCGACCCTGACGCGCCTCGCGAAGGACTTGGCCGCTGCCGCCGGCCTACCGTGGCTGCAGGAAGACGGCGAGCTGCTCGTGCGCCTGCGACCCGACCCGTCCGGCAACGGCTGGGAGGCCCTCGTCAGGTTGACGCCGCGGCCGAGCTCGACACGGGCCTGGCGCGTCTGCAACAGGCCAGGCGGGCTCAACGCCGCCGTGGCCGCCGTCATGAACGAACTGACTGGCACGCAGGCGCAGGACCGTTACCTCAACATGATGTGCGGCTCGGGCACCCTGCTCATAGAAAGGGCGCTGCGAGCCCCGGCACGCGTTCTGGTCGGCTTCGACATCGACCGCGAGGCCGTGGCCTGTTCCGAAGCGAACGCCGCGGCCGCGCGCGTCGCCAAGCGGTGCGAGCTCCTCGCCGGCGACCTTACGGACCAGCGGTTCCTCGAGGAGCTCGGGGCGAGGGGCCGGTTCGACGTCTTCACCGCCGACGTGCCTTGGGGCGACGCCGTCGGCGCGCATGCCGCCAACCGGGCCCTCTACCCGAAGGTGTTCGCAGCCGCGGCGGCGCTGGCCGAACCAGGCGCCGCGCTCTGCATCCTGAGCCATGAGCTGAAACTCCTGCGCGGGGTGGTCCGAGACCAGCCGTGGTGGCGCGTCGAGCGCGAGTTGCAGGTGGCTCACGGCGGTCACCACCCGCTGGTCCTGCTCCTCTCGCGCGTGCCGGAGTAACGTCCTGGGCGGTAAGAAGAGCCGTGCTAAACTTCGCCTCCATGAGCGTGAAGCGCTTGGTCCCATCGTCGCTGCGCGGCGTCAGGCCGGGCTGGTACGTTCTGTTCGCCATCGCCGTCTACGCGCTAGTGGTCACCGTACTGCTCGTTGCCAGGCGCCCGCCTGCCGCCGGGGTAGCCGGCCATGCCGGCGCCACCGTTACCGCTGCCACGGCTGTCGCCGGCAGCGCCTCCGGCGCTACTGCGACAGCCGGCCTCGCTTCCGGGCTCTGGTTCCCCATCCCCGGAGCGCGGCTGCCCGCGCAGGACGACCACCTTCCCGGGGCGGCGCGCGCGTACCGTCACGGCGTGAGCCAGGGCTTCGATTTCTTCGATCAGGACGCCGGGGTCCCCGTCGTCGCCGGCACGCCGGTCGTCGCCGCCCAGGCCGGCCAGGTCGTGCGGGCCGACGTCGCCTACACGGAGATAGACCCGCGCGCTTGGGAGGTCCTGATGGCCGACGTCGCGGAGCGCGGCGCCGACGAGGGCCAGCTCGACCAGTTGCGGGGCAGGCAGGTCTGGCTGCGCCTGTCCGACGGTACGGTGCTCCGCTACGGTCACCTCCAGGCGGTGCGCGACGGTATCCGGACGGGCGTGAACGTCTACCGCGGCCAGGTCATCGGTTTCGTCGGCAACTCCGGCACGGACGTCGCGGTGGCCGGCCGGACGGATCAGGCGCGCCTGCGCTTCGAGGTGTGGCCGGGGGCGGGGACCGACGAGTTCTTCGGCGCCGGCCTGGACGCTGAGGCTGTTCGCATAGCGGCGGCCTCGTTGTTCGTCGGACCATGATGGGCCAGGAGGTCGAGCGAGCGGTGCAGCCCGAACAGCGAGCCAAAGCCAAGCACGAGCGGACGGCGCTCGAGACCGTATGGCAGAACGTCTGGGTGCGGGCGGTGAGCTACATCGTGCTCACCGTCGTCCTCGTCCTCGTGCTGTGGCGCCTCAGACACGGTTACGCCTTCGCGTTGCAGGTCGGCCTCATCGGCTTCATGATCGCCTACATCCTCAACCCTGTCGTGGACTGGTTGACGCGACTGCGGTTGAGGAGGAACCTCGCGGTCATCGTGACCTACGCGCTGCTCCTGCTCGTGATGGCCTTCGGGTCCGTCATCATCAGCCAGGTCGTCATGGAACTGGGCCGGTTCGTCCAGCTGGTGCCCACGGCTATCGAGAGGCTCACGCAGTGGACGGGGCAGTTCCAGGAGTGGCTGGTGAGCATCTCCGATCGCCTGCCATCCTTCCTGAGCGACCGTCTGGGCGTGTCGGACGACAGCGGGGCGATCAGCATCCAGGTGAGGGAGCAGGTGGCCTCGTTCTTCCAGCAGCTCGTCGACGGTCTGCGCAGCCTCCTCGAGTCCCTCGTCACCGGCGGCCCCGGCTTCCTCCTCACCGGCGCGACGGCCGTCATCTCGACGACCTTCCAGGTCTTCCTCGTCTTCCTCGCCGGCGCCTACTTCCTCTACGACTTCCCGCGCTTCATCGCGAACTTCCGGCGCTTCGTGCCCGTGCGCTACCGTGAGCTGGCGAGCGACATCGGCGCCAAGGCCGACCTGGCCGTCGGAGGCTACCTTCGCGGTCAGTTGCTCATCACGATGCTGCTCGGCGTGATGATCTGGGCGGGCCTGAGCCTGATCGGCATCCCGCTGGCCACCGCTATCGGCTTCCTGGCCGCCGTCTTCAACCTCGTGCCGTACCTCGGCCCGATCCTCGGCGTGACGCCGGCCATCCTACTCGGCTTCACCGTCAGTCCACTGGCCGCGGTGCTGGCGGCGGTCGTCTTCTTGGTGGCCAACCAGCTCGAGGCGCACGTGCTCTCTCCCCTCATCCTCTCGAGGAACACGAACCTGCACCCCGTCACGGTGATGCTGGCCATCATGGCCGGCATCGGGCTCATGGGTCTCCTCGGGGCGCTGCTCGCCGTGCCTACGGTCGCCCTCATCAAGGTCCTCGCCGACGACTACCTGCTAACGCGCCCGGCGTTCGCGAGCGGGCCACCGGTCGGCGACGCACCCGAGCCGAAGGCGACGAAGGGGCGCAAGGCCCCGCCGAATCGCCGGCGGAAGCGCTGAGAGCGCCAGGAGCTCGGCGGCGCTCAGCCGGGGAGGTTGGCGGGCGCGCCGGTCTTACGCGGCTTGCCTGCCCCGGTCTTCTTGCGTTTGTCGGCGTACATGCGGTGGTCGGCGATGCTCATCAGGGCGTCGCAGTCGATCCCGTCGATCGGGTAGTCGGCCAGGCCGAAGCTCGCCATCAGCCTGACGCCGTTCACCTCCAGTCCAGCCAGAACGTCTCTGAAGCGTCCGGCCGCCGCCCGCGCCTCGTCTGGGTGGCTCTCAGGGAGCAGGAGGGCGAACTCGTCCCCTCCCCAACGGAACACGTGATCGCCGGCGCGGGCGGCGCCCGCGAGCGCCTTGGCGACGCTCACCAGCGCCTTGTCGCCCTCGGCATGCCCGAACCGGTCGTTGATCTGTTTGAAGTCGTCCAGGTCGACGAGCATGAGGCAGAGGTGGCGCTCCAGACGGCGCGCCCTGGCGAGTTCTTGCCTGAACGTGCGCTCGAACCCCTCGCGGTTGCCGAGGCCGGTCAGCGCGTCCGTGACGGCGGAGCGCTCGAGCAAGACGAGCTCCTCCGCCTGGCGTACGACGACCGTTATGTGTTGGGCGAACGCCTCGGCCACGCGCAGCGCGGCGCCGCTGAAGGCGTCCTCTGTCGAGAAGTTGTCGAGGTTGAGGAGCGCGACCACGCGACCCATGTCGACGATGGGCACGGCGAGTTGGCAGCGCATCTCGGACATGCGCGCCGGCACCACGCCAACGGGCGTGCGGCGCGAGGTCAGGCTGGCGGCGGCGATGCTCGGACCACGCAGGACCCGGGCGCGACCGGCATCGAAGTCCTCGTCCGAACCCTGGTACCAGGTGAGTTGCTCGGCGTAGGTGAACGGCCCGGCGTGCGCCTGGAGCGTCTCGAGGTCGTAACCGACGGCGGCCTCGTAGTAGTAATGATCGCCGTGGCGCACCAGGATGGAGGCAGCCTCCGCGTTCGGCACCAAGTCGACCGCCGCCTGCGCGGCATGGTGGTAGAGCGCGTCGGGGCCGGCTGCCGACCGGAGCTGCCTGATGGCGTCCAGGGTGGCAAGCAGTTGGCGGTTGAGCGTCATGCGGCTGAACGCCGCGCCCAACGGGGCGGAGATGGACGAGAGCAGGGCGCGGTCGCGGTCGCTCCACGTCGGCAACGGCTCCCGGTACCGTGCCACGACGAGGAGGGCCTGAACCTGACCGCTCGGGTTGACGATGGGTACGGCGGCCAGGGCCCGCGCTTCCGTGGTGGTCGTCCAGACGCCCTCCTGCGCCAGGTCGTCCACGAGGACGATCTCCCGCGTCTCCCAGGCGTGCCGCAGCACGCCAACGAACTCGAGTCCGTCGCGCAAACGTTGCGCCAGCACGGGTGGGGGCTCGCCCCGCGCGGCTACCGGCCGTAGCCGCGCGCGGTGCATCTCCAGGACCGCGCCGAGGTCGAGACCGAACCAGCTCAGCACTTCGTCGAGCGCGACGTCGGCCGCCTCCATGAGCCCTTCGGCGAGGAGGAGGCGCTCGTTGAGGCGCGCCATGAACTGCTGCTCGCGCGTCGTCTCGTTGAGGGCGCTGGTGGCGTCGAGGCGCGCGATGACCTCCTCCATCATCCGTACGAACGCCGTGAGCGTCGCATGGTCGGCTGGCGAGAAGGCGTCCTTGGTGCGGTGCTCCAGGTTGAGCACGGCGCGCACCTTCCCGTCGACCACCACAGGCAAGGCGAACTCGCTCCGCGTCAGTTCCGCGCCGGGCGCCGGGATGTAATCCGGGTCGCTCGTGGTGTCGACGACGTACTGGGGCCGCCCGGTCGCGTACGCCCTGCCCATGACGCTTTCGAGCGGGACCTCGAAGTGCGGCTCGGCTCCCCATCGCAGGGTCGTATGGACCCTGAGCGCGCTGCCGTGCGGCACGAACACGGAGGCGTGCGCGAACGACAAGATGTCCGACAGTAGCCGCGGTGCCGATGCGAACAGGGAGTCGACGTCGGCCGCGTGGTTCAGGTCGACGGCCGCCTCTTGGAGGAGCTTGGCGCGGTTGCCGGCCTGCCCCGCCTGACGCTGCGCCCCGCGCCACGCCTGGTAGAAGCGGTCGCCGGCGATCGCCGCCAACGCCATGACGGCGAGGAGCAGCGCGTAAGCGGAAGGCGTGGCCCCCGTGCCGTCGAGGCTCGTACGTAGCCAGAGCAGCCCGAGCCCGACAGGCGCGAGCGCGAGACCGACGCGAACCGAACCCCGAGGTGGCCACCATGAAGGGGATGGCGAGTAGGAAGCCGTGCCAGAGTCCAACGCCCCCCAGCGGGTAGGTGGCGAGGAAGACACCGACAGGGACCGAGGCCCACACCAGCGCCATGGCGCTGGGACCCAACTTGAGCGCGGACCTAGCGGTTCCAGGCTTGCCTTGTGTCATCGGATGGATCATCTCACCCCGGCTCTTACGGCCGCATTACCTGGCGAAACAGGCGGGCTCGCACGTAAGCGTGGGAAAGCTCTGTCTGGGCCCGGCGGCAAGGGCGGTACACTGGCGGCGTGAAGAAGAACACCCGACGGGAACGCAAGCGCGTCGAGGCGAGCCGGCTCGATCTCGAGGCGGTCGGGCTGATCATGCTGGCTGCCGGCGCCTTCCTCGCGGGGGTGCTCCTCCCGCTCCTGCCGTCAGGCGAGCTGGGGCGCACCGTGCGCGGCGCGCTCACCGGTCGCCTTGGGGTCGGGGCCTACGCGCTGCCCGTCCCGTTGGTCATCCTCGGCGCCCTCTTCCTCGTGCGTCGCAACCCGCGGTGGTGGCCGCGCGCCACCATCGGCTACCTCCTCGCGGCGGCGGGCGTGTGGGGCGTCCTCGCGGCCGCGGCGCCCGAGACCGCCGGCGCGTGGGGTGCCGCGCTGCGT
>Ga0116142_10005628_pt1 | contig 11169 bp, 9 predicted proteins | sample AD_UKC033_MetaG_FD_89785 | JGI IMG/M metagenome (GOLD analysis project Ga0116142, IMG submission 89785) | Active sludge microbial communities of municipal wastewater-treating anaerobic digesters from USA - AD_UKC033_MetaG | ecosystem: Engineered > Bioreactor > Anaerobic > Digestate | place: USA... | reverse complement strand
GATGTCCATGTACAGTTGGTTCCAATTGCGGGTCGGATTGCTCTTGAGCCAGTCGTTGTACATCGCGGCGTCGAAATCGCCCTGTTCATTCTTGAACTGGTCGCGCAACCGCTGCTCGACATATTCCTGCGAGAAATCGAAGGCTTGCTGCTCCTCATAGTAAGTCAACAGCGCCTGCTGCGTCAGCCGTTCGAGGATGTCCTGCACCGTTCCGTTCCGTTCGAGGTCCCGGTAGGTGACCCGCTCCTCGCCGCGCGACTGCTGCTGCACCGCTTGGTCCAACTGGCGGAGCAACTGGGATCGATACACCGGCACGCCGCCTACTTCGAGGACGACTTCATCGCCGAACTCGCCCTGCATCTGGCGTGCGCGGCCCGGGGTAACCCAGAAAACGAAGGGGATGCCGATGATAATAATGACCCCCAAGAGTATGTAGCGCTTATACTTGCGCATCAGGTCCTGCATGACGCGGATTCCTCCTGAATCAAGAATGGATTACGTTCGGCCTGTGCGGCGCGAAGGACGGGTTTCGCGCCGGAAAGTCCCGATAAGCAGCAGAATCTACCACATAACGGCGCGGAGGCGCAAACGAAAGAAGAAGTAAGGCATCAACGAATAATGCGGACCTCGGGTTCGAGTTCCACGCCGAATTGCTCTCGCACGCGGCTCCGCGCCAGTTGGATCAGGCCGACGATGTCGTCGAAGCCGGCGTTGTTCTCGTTCATGATGAAGTTGGCGTGCATCGGGCTGATGACCGCGCCGCCCCTGCGCGCGCCCTTGAGGCCGCACGCCTCAATCAGCCGCCCCGCGTGGTCGCCGGGCGGGTTCTTGAACACGCTGCCGCAGCAATAGCCCCGGGGCTGCTTTTCGAGCCGCCGCGCGATGTAATGGTCGTAAATCGCCCGCTGGTCCTGGTCCGACACCGTGAATCGGAAGAGGCCGCCCAGGATGACATCCCCTGGCGCGCAGAAATTCTGCCCGCGATAGGTGTAGCGCTCGGGGGTCATCGGAATGACGGCAAGCCCCTCCGGGCCGAGGATGTCCACGGATTCCATGAACTGGCACGTGCTGCCGTTGACCGTGCCCGCGTTCATGTAGATGGCCCCGCCCACGGAGCCGGGAATGCCGGTCAACGCGCCGACGCCGTCATAGTTGTTCGCGAGCATGATCTCGCGGACCACGAAATCGAGGTCGTGGCCGGAACCGATGGAATAGCGGTGATCGCCCAGGTCGTCCAGCCGCTTCAGGCCCGTCGTGAAGAGGACTACTCCCGGGAATCCTTCATCGGCGATCAGCACGTTTGATCCGCCGCCGAGGATCAGCTTGCGTTCCGGCTGCCGCAGCATCCAGGCGTATGCCGCGCGGCACTCGTCCTCGTTGCGGGGCAGCAGAGCCAGGCGCGCCGGCCCGCCGACGTTGTACAGCGTCGCGGGCGCGAGCGGATAGGCGGCGACCGCGAAGTCGAATGGGGGTGTCTCCATGTTCCTTACAATAACGGAAACACGACCCAGGTTCCCACAGGGCCGCGTGACGGCCTTGACCGGCGGTCACTTCGATCGCCAGAAACCCGGTATGAACATTACCAGAACGGCCATGAGTTCGAGTCGCCCAAGCAACATGCAGAAACACAAGAGCGCCTGACCGCCGACAGGCACCGCGGAGTACGTCTCGGAAGCGCCAATAAGCCCCAGGCCGGGGCCGGTGTTGCTCATGCAGGAGGCCACCGCCGACACTGCGGATTCCAAGTCCAGTCCGAAGCCCGTTAGCGCGACCGAGCATCCACCCAGACACAAGAGATAGGCCAGCACGAACAGGACCACGTTCCGCTGCACCCCGTCATCGACTACTTCGCCGTCAATGCGCAGCATACGAACGATATAAGGCCGAAACATGCGTTCAATGCCGTGGCGCAGCATCTTGAACACCATGATTACGCGGATCACCTTGAGGCCGCCCGCCGTCGAGCCGGCCGAGCCGCCAACACACATCAGAATGATTAGAAGAATGCGCGAAAAATGGGGCCACCGATCGAAGTCATCTGTGGTGAATCCCGTATTGGTGGCAATCGAAGTGACACTAAACGCCGCCGCGCGCAAGCTGCGCCAAAAATCGGGGAACTCGCCAGCGGACGACGTGGCGGGACCCGCCGGGGTCGCGCCCCAGTAACCTGCGACGTTCGTGGCGGCCAACAGGATGGCTCCGGCCAGCACAAGGATCATCACCCGCCACTCCGTGTTCTTGAAGAAAGCAAGCCCGTCGCCCCGGAGCACGGCAATGTACAAAGCGAAACTCGACGCGCAGCAGACCATGAAAAGGATTGTCACCAACTCGACCGAGATACTGTCGTATGCCGCGATACTCTCCTGCCGGGTCGAGAAACCGCCCGTTGCAAACGTGCCGAAGGCGTGGCACAAGGACTCGAAGAGGTCCATTCGGCCTGTCAACCGCAACGCGAGTGTGTTCAGGACGGTCAGGGCGATACAGGTCTTGAGCAGGATGATCGCGGCGTCGCGGAGGTGCGGCCGCAGCGCCCGCGGGTTCGGGCCCGAGGCTTCGGTCTTGTAGAGGAGCTTACCGCCCGCGCCGAGGTACGGCAGGATGGCGATAAACAGAACGACGATCCCAATGCCGCCCAGCCAGTGGGTGAACGATCTCCAGAACAGCAGGCTGCGCGGCCATGCGCCCAGGTTGTCAATCACACTGGCGCCGGTCGTTGTAAGGCCGGACACGCTCTCGAAGAAAGCGCCCATCGGCCCAAGCATTCCCGTACACAAGAACGGAAGCGCGCCCAGCGATCCAGCAAGCACCCAACTGAAGACGACGATGATTAGCGCCTCGCGCTGATACAGTTGATCGTCCGCGCGTCTCCCGAGCAGAGAAAGCAGCCCCGCCACTATCCAGGCGATGCCGACGGCGGTCAGGATGCCCGAAATCGTGCCGTACTCGCCGTAGTAGAGCGCCCAGCCGACAGCAGGCAAGAACGCCGCGCCGGAGCCCGCAGCCACGGCGCTGAGCACCCTGGAAATAAGACGCCAGTTGATGATGTGCATGATCGTGTATGCGCACGCGCGAGGCAAGACCGCCCGCTCCGCCGCGAAAACCCTTCCTTGGTCCTGGCTGCCTGCGCATCCTGGAAATGGTGGTGCCTAGAGCATAGCAGATTCCCGGATTGCGCCGCCAAGGGTCTGCCGGATAGGATAGGAGCTGGCAAGCGCGAGGGCGCTGCCGGTGACCGCGGGCACGGGCACATGCACGACGATCGAGGAAGTACAAACGTTCTGCGGCCGTTGCTGGAGGCTTATCCGAAGTTGGGCGGCCGTGTGCCGCTCGCGCCGCTCGCGGACTTGCCTACGCCAGCCGAGCGCCTGACCGCGTTCGAGCAGGAACTGGGTCTCGCCTCCCTGCATATCAAGCGAGACGACCTCAGCGGGGCCGCCTATGGCGGCAACAAGGTTCGGAAGCTGGAATTCCTCCTGGGCCGGGCACGGCGCGACGGTTGCCGCGCCGTCATGACCTTCGGCGGCGCCGGATCGAACCATGCGCTCGCCACGGCCATTTACGCCCGGCGTCTCGGCATGGACGCCATCTCGATGCTCGTCCCCCAGCCCGCCTCCGATGCCGTGCGGCACAATCTGCTCATGGGGTTTAAGGCCGGCGCGGAACTCCACCTTTACCCCGACAAGCGCCGCCTCAAGGCGGGTGTCGCCGCAGTCACGTACCGACGGCGACGGCGTGACGGACGGCCCCCGATGAACATCCCGGCCGGCGGTTCCTCGACCACGGGCGCGCTTGGCTTCGTCAACGCCGCGCTCGAACTTGCCGAGCAGGTCGCCGAGGGACTCCTTCCGCCGCCCGACGTGGTCTACGTCGCGGCGGGCACCCTGGGCACCTGCGCGGGGTTGGCGCTCGGGCTGCGCGCCGCGCACATCGAGACTGCGATCATGGCTGTCCGGGTGACGGAACCAGACTTGGCGAACGAGGCCAAGGCGCGCGCGCTGTTCCAGGAGACGAACGCGCTTCTTCACGGACTCGACCCCGCGTTCCCGGTCCTCAAGTTCCCCGCGCAGCACTTCACGCTGCGGCACGATTTCTTCGGCGAGGGCTATGGGGTATCCACGCCCGCGGATGCCGAGGCGGTGCGTCTGCTCCACGAGACCGCCGGCGTATTGCTGGACCACACCTACACAGGCAAGGCGTTCGCCGCCCTCATCGCCGATGCGCGGGCGGGCAGGCTGCGAGACAAGAACGTGCTCTTCTGGAATACGTACAACTCGCGTGACCTCACTCAGGCCACAGCGGAAACCGACTATCACGACCTGCCCACCGAGTTTCACCCCTATTTCGAGCGGGACGGCTGAATCCACCGCCGCCCTTTCAAGCCCCGTAACAACCCAGAGCGAAAGTGAACCAGACCAATGACCCAATCAGCCCGAATCTTCGCGCTTGCCTTCCTTCTGTCGTGCCTGGCCTTTTCCGGCTTCGCCGAGCCGCGCGCGTGCGCCCATCGCGGAGACGTCGCCGCGGCGCCGGAGAACACCATGCCGGCGTTCGCGTCGGCAGTGCGGAAGCGGGCGCCGATGATCGAGTTCGACGTCCAGAAGACAAAGGACGGATACCTGGTCATCATGCACGATGAGAGCGTGGACCGCACAACGAACGGGAAGGGCATGGTCGCGGACCTGACCTTTGATGAGGTGCGCGCGCTGGACGCGGGCGCGTGGTTCAGCCCGGAATTCACTGGAACGCGCGTGCCGACGTTCGAGGAAACGTTGGACGCGATTCCGCCGGGAATTCTATGCAACGTTCATCTGAAGATGGGACCCAAGCTTGCCGCGGATGCCGCGCGAATAATCAAGGTAAAGGGCCGGCTGGTGGATTGCTTTCTCGCGTGCACGGAAGACCAGGCCATCGAGGCGAAGGCCGTCGTGCCGGAAATCCGCATCTGCAACATGACGCGGCAAGGAACGAACCGCAAGGCCTATGTGGACCGGACCATCGAGCTCGGGAGCGAATTCATCCAGCTTCCCTTCACGGGCGGCCTCGACGGACTCAAGGAAGACGTGGACCGGCTCCACGCCGCCGGCGTGACGGTGAACTGGTTCCACGCCACGAAGGAGCCCGTAATCCGCGCGGTGGCGGCGGCGGGCGTCGATTATCTGCTCACCGATGATCTGGACCTGTGCATGCGTGTCTTGAAAGAGTGCGGGCGTTCCGAAACCGGCGCGGATTCGCTCATCTCGGGTCTTCGCTAACTGCCGCACATTTTCAGGTGTCCGGCGTGTTTTCCCCTGCATCCAACGTCGTGGCGTCGCCGACTTTCGCGCGAAGCGCGATCAGCGTCCGCCACATCCGCCGGTAGCGACGGACCCCGATCGCCAGCAGCAGCGCGCCGGCCAGCAGACAGGCGAGCCCGACGACCGAGAACCACAGCGCGCGGGAAAAATGGACGAACGTGACGCCGGCCAGCAGCAGCGCGAGCGCGGTTCGCACGTAGGCGAGGAGCGTTCGCTCATTGGCCAGAACGGTCCGGTCCAGCGCCAACTCGTCGCGCAGAATGAGTTGCTTCTCGTCAAATCGGGCGTATGGGGCGTTTCGCATGGCCGTCTTCGCGCCTTACGGTTCCGTCGAATAGCTTATCGCGGCAGGAACCGCATTTCATGTTCTTTCGCGGCCTCGATCTCGTTCCACAGGTAAAGGGCCACGCGATACTCGCCCCGAACGAACATCTCGGCCTGATTGTCGTACTGCTTGCTCAGCACGTGGCCGGAATTGCCGGTCGGCAGAACCGTCAGCGAGTGAGCGGGGTCGGCGAAATCGATCAGCCGCCGCGTCGAAGGTCCCGCCAGCACGTCGAAGTCCGTGCCGCGCCGGTACAGCATATTGTTGATGACCTGCGCCGCGCCCGGCGAGGGAAACGGCCCGATGTTGAAGATACGGTCGAACAGCGGCAGATAGCCGAACGGATGCTTGAACTCCATCGTATGGAGCGCGCCCCAGGTCCACCGCGCGGCATCGGGGCCGATGCGCGCATCGAGTTCCGCCTGCGTTTCCTTCAGCGCCCGCAGCAGAATGTCCGACCGCGTCTCGATAATGTCCGGCGTGGCGATATCGTCCCAGAACGGCGACGCCTCGTCGTGGATGAAATGCTTGAAGAAGTTCCAATGGTCCGCGACCGTCATGTACGTGGCCAGATTCTCGGGGCCTAATTCGTCCTCGATGGCATGCTTCAGCGTCAGGGACCAGAGTATCTCGTAGATGACCGCGCCCTGTGACTCGATGTTGTGGCGGTAGTCCCACGCTTCGAGCAGCGCGAGCGCCTCGCGCTGCCGCTCGCTGAGCAGGTCTTCGCGGGCGCGCAACTCGCGCGTCAGCACCGGCACGATTTTCGGCGCGGCCCACGCCGTGTCGTCCATCTGCACGGCCTTCAAGTCCTCGATGGTCCAATCGTGACGCGGCGACAGCAGTTCGACGATGCGCCCCGCGCGGTCCGCCGGTTGCCAGTAGCCCTGCAATTCGGGGATCACCTTCGGCGACTCGCCCAACGGCTTGAGCGTGGACATATTATTCGCGGTTACGATGAAGCCCCATTCCGGGTTGATCAGATGCGGGTTGTGCGCGCGGGGCAGGTAGTCGTCCGGACCGATCTCGTCGCGGCCCGACGCGCCGTCGAGCAGCGCCTTGGGGTTCACATGATCCGGCCTGATCGGCAGCAGCCCCGCCGCCCACCACGCGATGTTGCCCTCTTTGTCGGCGTAAGAGATGTTGATGCCGGGCGACGTGATGAGCGCCACGGCCTGCCCGAAACTCTCGAGGTCGCGCGCGTAGCCCATCTGGTAGACCGCGAGGATGTCCGTGTAGGGCACGTTCTGCCAGACCCACCGTAGCGACACGGGCGGCCCGTCGTAATGATTGAGTTCGCGCAGGAGGTCAGTGACCACCGGCCCGTGCGGCGTGATCCGCACCTCGCACGTCACGTCGCGCCCGAAGCGGACCCCGATCCGTTCGCGCTCGACTCGCACGTCCACCCACTCGCCGCGGTGCCGGACCTTGAGCGGGTCGGCCGGGTGGAACGTCTCGATGTACATGTCCACGTCGTCGTTCGCGAACATGGTCATGCCCCAGCCCCGGTCCTCGTTGTGGCCGAGCAACGCGAGGGGCACCGGCGCAAGGTAGTAGCCGTAATTCTCGAAGTCGCCGAATTTCAGATGCGCCTCGTACCAGATGCTCGGGTTCGTGAACCCGATGTGCGGGTCGTTCGCCAGGATCGCCTTGCCGGATTTCGTGCGCGACGGCGCAAGCACCCACGAGTTGCTGCCCATCTGCGGCCCGTAATGGTCCGAGACCAATTGCAGCCCGCCGATCCAATCGCGCAGGGCGTCGAACGCCGCAACCGCCTGCGCCGCGCCTGCCTCGCCGCCGAGCCGCTGCTCGATGATCGCGCGCGCCTCGTCGATGTTCTCCATCACCGTCACCGCGTCATACTTGTAGCCCGGAAAGAGCGCGTCCATATCCTTGTCCGGGTGTCGCTGCTTCAGGACCGAGCCCAGCGGGTCCTGCCGGATGCCGTCCGCGAACGTAATGGGCAGGATCGCCGCGACGGCCAGGCAGTCCACCTTCGTAAACGGTCGCGACGGGATTTGCAGCATGGTGAATTCGAGCGGCAGCGGCCCGTCCTGGATGAAATCGTTCACGCCCGCCACGAAAGCGTTCATGGCCTCGTTCAGCGGAGCCGGCAGGGTCTTGGCTTCCGTATCGAGATATTCCTCCGCCTTGGCGCGCAGGCGGAACGCGCGCATGATGCGGTCCACGCGCACCACCGGCGGCCCGAGCAGTTCCGCCAGTTCGCCCCGGGCGAGCCGCCGCATCACCTCCATCTGGAACAGGCGGTCCTGCGCCATGCAATAGCCGAGCGCGTAATAGGCGTCCGCCTCGTGCTGCGCCAGGATATGCGGCACGCCCCAGTAGTCGCGGACGACACGCACCTCGGCCTTCAGCAGCGGGCTGCGCACCGTGGCGTCGAGATTCGGCACGGTGCGCGGCGCGAGCGCGTACAGGTAGCCCGCGACGCCCAGCACCGCCAGAACGATTACGAGGAAGCCCCACGTGAACAGCTTCCAGACGAGACGAAACAAGAACTTCACGATACGCATGGTCCGCCCGCCCTCCTTAAGGCGCCGCGATTATAATGCACCGGCCCCCGTGTCTCCAGCGAGCGGCCGCGCCCTCTTGTTGATGCCTGCGAAGCGCCGCCGCGCGTTTGGACAACCGCCCCGAAATCGAGTACAGTCCATCCACCAATGCCGGATGAAATAGAAGGGAGTTTCTTGCCATGAGCATGCACACGTCACGACGCGATTTTCTGCGGACGGTATCGGCGGGCGCGGCGGCGGCCGCGTTGGGCGGGGCGCTGCCCGCCTTCGCGCAGGCCCCCAAGCGAACCTTCGGCATTTCGCTCGCCTTCTGGTCGTTGCATCGGACCGTAGGCAAGAAGGAAGGACAGGTCTCCGCGCTCGACGTGCCGAAGATGGCCCGCGAAGAATTCGGCATCGACGCCGTCGAACTGGTGAACCACATGCTGGCCTCAGACGAGAAGCCGTACCTCGACGAGTTCGCCAGGAACGCCGCCGCGGCGAACACGAAGATACTGCTCATCATGGTCGACGGCCAGGGCGACGTCGGATCGCGCAGCGAGAACATCCGCGGGCGCTGCGTTGAAAACCACAAGAAATGGATCGACATCGCGGCGGATTTCGGCTGCCACTCGATCCGCATGAACTGGGGCGGCGCGCCGAAGGAGTTCCTGACGAACGCCGAGGAGTTGCAGGCGTTCATCGAACGGTCCGTGCCGGGGTTCCAGTCGCTGTGCGTCTACGGAGAGACGAAGAACGTCAACATCCTGCTCGAAAACCACTGGGGACCGTCGTCCTACCCCGACATTGTCGAGCGGCTCATCGCCGCCATCGACCACCCGCGCTTCGGCATGCTCCCCGATTTCGGCAATTTCCCCGAGGACGTGGACCGCTATGACGCGATCGACCGCCTGATGAAGCACGCGAAAGCCGTATCCGCCAAGTGCTACGACTTCGATGACGCCACCGGCGAGGAAACGACCATGGACTTCCCGCGCATCCTCGATGTCGTCTGCGACAAGCACGGCTACGACGGCTACATCGGCATCGAATACGAGGGCAACCGCCTCCCCGAGCGCGACGGCATCCTCGCGTGCAAGAAACTGCTCGAAAAGCTCCGCGGCTGACCATAGGAGCGGGGGCGTCCCGCCCGTGATTGCACCGGGTGTGCCCCCCGATGAAAGCGTGAACTACGCGCGGCGTGGCGCGCGCTCGTGAATCCTGTCCTTGGCGCGCGCCCACTCGTCGAACCGCGCGACGCCCTCGTGAACACGCCGCTCCCTGGCCTCGAGGACATCGCGATGCCACGCGGGGACCGGAACCTCGTCCGGCGTGCGCAGCAGGTCGTCCCAGACCGCCTCCAACACCTGGAGTTTTTCGGAAATGGACATCCGGTCGAGTGGAAGGGTGACTTCCATAACGCCTCCGTTCTCAACCGAATGCTACCACTCGCGGAAAATGACCGCAATTCACCGCTACAATCCCGCGCGGCGGGAAACCCTCGGGACCGCCGCGGAGGCCTCCGGCATCTCGTCCCACGTGCGACCGTCCAGCAGGCGGCCCGCCTTCTTCTTGTTCACGCCGCCCCACTGCTTGAAAAAGAACGGCACGCCCGCGTCCGCGCACTGGTCCCGAATCTCACGCACCCAGCCCGCATCCATCGCCCGCGCCTTCGGCCCCGACTCGCCCCCGACGATCACCCAGTCAATCCCGCGTAAATCGAGGTCCGGCAACGGGCCGAGCAGCGGTTCGAGCGACAGGAACTTCACGTGCGCGCCCGTCTCGCGCAAGTCGTCGATTCGCCGCGCATACGCGCCATTCTCGACGCTCACGCCCATCCAGATGTGCCCCGCCCACGGCAACTCCCCGCTCAACGCGCGCAGCCGCGCCGACCGCTTCGTCAACACCTGGTACCGGTGCCAATGCGCGCGGTTCATCACGTCGAACACGCGCAGCACGAACGACGCCGGCACCTCCTGGTGGAACAAATCGCTCATCGAATTCACGAATATCGTCTGCGGCTTCCGCCACGACAACGGCAACGCGAGCGCCTGCTCATGCAGCGTCAACCGGAACCCGTTCGCGTAATTCGCCGACCCCATCGCCGCCAGCCGCTTCGCCATCCGCTCGGCGTAACACATCTTGCAGCCGGGGCTGATCTTCGTGCACCCCGTCAGTGGATTCCACGTCGATTCCGTCCACTCTATCGCCGAGGTCTGGGCCATAACCTGTTCCTACCTTGCGCATCTATTATACACGTTGGTACTCATGACTGCTCGTTATGCGACTTTCCGGATGTCTCGTTGAGCCCTGCTGTCTTGTAAGACAATCTGACCCGTGGGGACGACGACTTGTAATATTTCCAGGCCAAGTAGAAGGAATTCTTTCGAGCGTTCTTGCCGCTTTCAAGATCGGTCACCAGCAGCACATCTTGACCTTGAAGCTCTCGGAGGATAGCCGTCGTGTGCTTCGGCAAGAATCCGCTCTCAAGAGTAAACCGATATATCGCTCGATTATCGGGACTACAGTCTCCGATGAATGCAATCACATCCTGTCGAAAGACATCCAGCTTCTTTGCATCTCTATCTTCAGGAAGCAGAGGCAGGTATCCATACCCTATTAGGTCATCATCAATACTATAATTTGCCTCACCCGTGACTGTGTCTTGGCGCCAGCACACTTCGAGAAACTTTTCTAGTCCAAGAAGCACGCTGCTTCCGAATATTACGCCATAGATGTTCGCGCCGGCATCTTTTTCGATGGAAAACGGCGCCACAAAGTAGTCACAGTCATGCGGAATCTGCTTCCGATAATATTCATGGCATATGTATCTATGTATATGCTTCGATTTGACTCCACGCATCGTTTCCTCGGCAATTGGGAAATACTGTTGAATAGAGCCCTCAGTAATGAAGCGTCGGATAATGCTCGACGAAATAAAGAAAAGCAAATCCGTTGTGGAACATTGAATCAGAAGTCTAAATATCGACTCGTTTACTTCCTTGATGCCGCATTGATCTATGATAACCAGATTGGCTGT
>Ga0116142_10005622_pt1 | contig 11179 bp, 6 predicted proteins | sample AD_UKC033_MetaG_FD_89785 | JGI IMG/M metagenome (GOLD analysis project Ga0116142, IMG submission 89785) | Active sludge microbial communities of municipal wastewater-treating anaerobic digesters from USA - AD_UKC033_MetaG | ecosystem: Engineered > Bioreactor > Anaerobic > Digestate | place: USA... | reverse complement strand
GGCCGAGTTCCGGACCAGGCTCTCCACCGGTTGGTTCAGGTTGCCGATGAACACCAGGGACGCGTCCGCCAGCACCTGGGTGACCCCGCGGCTGAAGCGGCCGTTGGCCATGTAGTCCTTCATGATTTGGATCGCGTCGGGATCGGTGATTTTCATGCCGCCGACTTCGTCGAAGGCCACGACGTCCCAGTGCCCCACGAGCCCGACCTGTCGGCGGGCGTTGTTGTAAAACAGGTTGGCGGTGCTTGCCTTGCCGCCCGAGAGCAGCATGCAGTAAGGGGACATCTCGCTGAACGCATAGGATTTACCCGTGCCGCGCGGACCGAGCTCGATGAAGTTATAGTTTTTCTCGACGAAGGGGATGAGGCGGGTGAGCAGGAGAATCTTCAGCCGGCGCTCCATCCGCAGCGGCTCCAAGCCGACGCTCCGAAGAAGAAGATCGATCCACTCGTCCCTTGTCATTCCGCCCCGGCCTTCCAGGTATTCGTCCAGATCGAACCGCGCGAGTTGGATGGGCTTCAAATCGACGATGTGGAAGGGACTGTCTTTTTTGCCCTCTTCGGACAGCCTGAATTCCACGTCGATGACGGCCCAGATGCCGCCTTCAAGCAGCCGTTCGTACCTTCGGTGGAATTCCTCGGGGATGTGTATCTTGGCGTATCCGAAATGGTCCATGGACGCCCAGTATTTGTTTTCGCTCGGGAGGAAGCGGACTTCGACGCGGTCGATGAACCGATGTCTGCCTTTCCGCTCGACCATGGATTGGGCCTTGTTCGCCTCGTCGTGGCGGAAGTAATTCGTCGTCAAGGTTTCTTTGACGGCGTCCACCCCGATGCGGATTTCCTCGTCGTCGTCCGAAGCGCAGTATTTGCCCAAGAGGTACTCGAGCACATAGGACGGAACGTTCTCGCCGCCTTTGATCTGGTGCAGAAGGTCCTTCCGCACCACTTTCCCGGCGAACACGCCCGTTGCTTTTTTGTCCAGGTCGTCCTTTTGCATTCCGGTCTCCTTAATCGAGCATCGCGTTCTTCAGCTTCCGCTTCGCCCACACGACGCGCGTCTGCGGGTCGCTCACCCGGATTTCGATCTCCGCCCCGTCGAAATCCGGGTCGATCAACAAAGGCACGGGCGTCTGGACGCCCGCCTGCAAAGTCACTTCACGGGTCTTCTCGTCCCGCGCCTCGCAGTCGGCGGCTTCTCCGACCACCTTGGCTTTCGCGCCGGAACCATCATAGGCCTCGACCCGCACGCGAACCGGGGGGTCGCCATGAATCGACATTTGCTTGACCACGTAGACCAGGGTGAGGCCGATGACCCGGCTGGTGAATTTGTCCGACCGATAGCGGACATCGATCTCCGGCTTGCCCGCGGTTGTTTGTTTCCCCCGGCCGGCCCGGAAGACGATCACCGGCACCACCGCCTCCTGAAGACTCAGTCCGCCGTGGAAATAACCCTCGCCCTCCGAGAAGACGCGGAACCCGATGGGCAGGCAGACCTCCTGCGCGTCTCCTTGGACCCCCACATGGCCCGCCTTCAGGGTGACGGTTCCGGGCGATCCCGAAAGGCCCGAACCCAAAAGACACCTACGCTTGGACAGCAGCCGGCCGCCCGGAGGCGTCTGGACCACATCGCCGGCCGGGATTTCCGGCAGCATCATATGGCCATGGTCGGCGCTGATCACCACACGGTCGACCCCCTGGGACACCACCCACCGGACCGCGGCCGCGATATCCCCGATCACATCCGAGAGCCAGCGCCGCGCGCGCCAGGCGCCGAGGTTCTCGGCCACCGCGTCCGGGTCCCGGGTCCTCACCACGAAGAGCTCCGCCTTCTTCAGGTCGGCGGCGGCCTTCTTCGGCGAGCCGAGCAGGTCGTCCAGGGTGGTTTCGAAAAACCGGTCGCCGTAGGTGTCGGCCAACAGTTTCATACGGTCCGCCGATGTCCTCAGCAGGCGGGTGCCGAGGGCCGGCACCAGCCCTCCGTCCTTCTCTACAAGCCGGAGCATTCCGTCCGCACCCGGCATCAGCGCCGCCATGCCGCAGCCGGTCACCGTCGGGACAACGCCGGCGGCCCAGCCGACGTGGACTTCGCCCGTTTCGGCCAAGGCTTCGCCCAAATCACGGCCCATTTCGTAGCGGAGGGAATCCACCATGAAGAACGCGGTCTTCTCACGGCGTTCCAGCAACGGGGCCACATGTTCGTCGAATATGCGGGTCTGCCTCGACGCTCCGTCCGGCGGCCAGCCTTCGGCCTGAACCGCTGCGAGGAATGCATCCTGCAAAGCCGTGACGGCTTCGCGGTAGCGGCGACGACATAGGTCGACGACCGGGGCGATGACGTCATCGTCGGTGCAGGCGGTGAGGGAGGTTTCAAACAGGCGTGACGCCCGGTCGAGGTCCGACCAACCGCCCTCGGTGTACGCGGTCGTCAAAGCCGTGAGGTTCTTTTTCCCGGTCAAGCCCCCCGAAACAGCGGCGGCGGATTCGATCACGGCGGCCGCCCTCTCAAGCGCCGTCCAGGCCGGCGACCTCTGCGGGTCCTTCCGCCAAATCGACCGTTTGCGGTTTTCGATCACCTTCCGGGCCTCCGCCGGGTCGCCGGTGACGACAAGCCCGACCGCGCGGCCGAGCAGACGCCGTTCCTCGAAGGGGAAGGTATCGCGCTCGCCCGGATCTAAATCCTTCGGCATCAAGTCCGGCAGGCGGAGTCCTCTTTCGATCCCCTGCGCCAGCTCGACATAGGTTTCACGCAGACCCGTATCGCTTCGCATCCTGTCGCAGGCCGCATAGACCACGGACTTCTTTTCGACGCCGGCGCGCGGCACGGCGTTCAAGGCGTCGGGAACGCTTCCCGGAAGATCGAACACGAACTCGCTGAAAAGAATGTATTCGGCGGCTTTCGGCCTCAGCACATTCCAATCGCGGCCGCCGCCGGTGGGTTTGAACCCGACGGCGTCGGCCAGCAACCGCAGCAGCTCGTCGACGCAGCCCGGCTTGTCGGCGGCTTCTTTTGCTTTGGCCGTGTTGCACAGGGCCGCCGCGATTATCTCCGTCGGGGTTTCCGTCCGGAAAACGTCGTTCAGCAGCGGCCAACGCTGCGTCTTTTCCAAACCGTCCAGAAGGGCGATGTCCGGCTTCCCCTCGCGGAAAAGCCTGGTGATCTCGTCGGCCTTGCCCGGCATGGTCTGGCGGGCGAGTGATTCGATCTTCTGGTCCTCGGCGTCGCCGAAGGGAGCGCCCGCCATGGCGTAGGCCTCGAAGGGGTCCCGCATTTTTTCTTCCTCGCCCGCGCCCCGGCGGCGCGGTATGTAGATGAGCAGGCAGCGGTCCCGTTCCGAGGGGTTCTCGGATTCGTTCATCAGCCGGTAAATCCCGTCGGCCCGGCGGCGGGCCTTGAGGACGGAGGCTTCGGCGGACAGCACCTCGCAGTTCGGCGCGTTGAACTCCGCGGCGAAGGATTTGAAGTCCCCTTCGGCGTCGTACCATACGACGATGCGGCGGTCGTTCAAGAGATCGACAAGCTTCTTGTGCAGGAACGAGCTGAACTTCATCGGGCGGCCTCCGATTCAGAGTGGATGGAAACCACGTTGACTTCTTTAACCTTACAAATGGGCTTCGTCGTCTTTTCCATCGTGACGAATTCGTCCACGCCAGCGACCGCCGCGGCCCCGATGTGTAGAGCGTCGATGGCGGTCATGTCATATTTCGAAGCCATAGCGAGCGCACATCCGGTCAGCTCTGAAGAGGTTTTCACATTCTCGGCATTTTCAAAAACCGCCTGCATGAATTCGATTTCCTCCCGCTTATTATGGAATGTCGGTTTCGGCAGGACCTCGAGCCGAAGATAGTCGCTCACCACAAACTTTCGATCCGGGTCGTCCAATACTCGAAGAGCACTAACTGCCCTGGGATTTGTGCCGCGAAACGCTTCTATCAGGACTCCCGCGTCAATATAGGTCCTTTTCATCGCCCTCGATTTCTCCTCGTCTGCGTCTCACTTCTTCAAGGACTTCGTCTTCGGACAGGAGGCGGATCCCTGATGCAATGGCTCTGTTTCTTAAATCCAAAAGTTTTTTCCCCAATGCGGTCCTCGGAACGAAATCGCTTTCCCACCGGGACGGAGTAACCCGGCTTGCCTGAAAAGTGCTTCTTTCCTGTTCCAGAGGGAAGATAAAAACTATCCAGGGAACAGAAACCTGTCTGATATCCGGTTCAGGACACAGTCGCGCTAATCCCGGCCAGTCCTCTCGAGAAAAGGAGAATAGGCTGCTTCCGGTCATGCGACCTGAAATCTCGTTCGTCAAAGCCATTGTTGGAGTCATATGCTCACCCTTCGTATTCCGGTTCCAAAGCTTCAACCGTTTCCGGTCTCAAGATGCTGAAAAACATCTCTTTGCACGACATGTGAACCTCATCAAGTCTTTGATAAAGAACATCCCATGATTCGCCGTCCGCCATGGGTCTGATGCTGTCAATGTCCACAAGGACGCCTTTGAGCCGTCCTTCCATTCCAGGCAGACCCACTTCCGCAGGCGAGATGATTTGAATGATATGGATCAAATCGTTTTCCTTGATTTCCGTTCGCAGTTGGACGGGTTTGGCGGCCAACTCATATTCTCCTATATTCAAGGAAAGATTGAGGTGTGCAAGACCGACGGGTTTTTCCAACTCAATCAAGTCTATGTATTTCAGAGAGAATCTTTCCAACCGGTCGACCAAACCGGTTTCCTGAACCGCTTGGGCGAGTTTCCGGATGTCGGCGGAGAACGTCGCCCATCCGGGATAAGGCCGGCGGCAGCTCAACGAAACGACACGATCCCCGACCTGGACGATCTGATCTGCCCCTTCAAGTCGTATTTTCGGCACATACCGTAGATTGGGGTCATGCTCGACGACAGGGGCGGGTATATCCGCGACGGGTAACTTGGACACTTTTCCGTATTTGTCGGGAAACGATTTAAAAAGCATCCCCGGGAGCAGGTCGGCCACCGGCGACTGCGTACCGGAAAAACGGATTTCCCATATCGCTTCAAGCAGAGGCTCCTTTTTGAGCCTGACTGGAATTCTCTTTTTCATATCGTCCTCCTTATCAGGGTTCGTTCTTTTTCCGACGGCCGCGGCCGCCTTTCTTCTTGGATTCCGGGGCTTCTACCTCGCAGAGGTCCTCAAGCCCGTGCGCGACGGCGATGGAGCGGTCGGTCCGGCAGACCTTCCGGACGCGGTCGGGCCATATCGTGTAGGCCAGGTGCGCCCAGTCGTAGTCGCCCTTGCCGAGCTTCTTCCAACAGTCCTCCGTGTCCTTGGCCCAAGAGCGCAGGCGGAAGAGACCGTGGAACGGCGCGGCGTTGATGATCACGCCGTCGTTGAGGTCCGGCTTGTAGGGCAGCGCGGCGATGCAGAGCAATTCCTCCCGCAGGTCCCGCAGTTCACCGAGGAACGCGCGGGCCTCTTCCCACTGCTTGCGCAGCTCCGAAGTAGGCAGCAGGCTGTAGGCGGTAGGCGGACTGAGGCTTATGCCCTTTTCCCGGGCTTCCACTGCATACTGCATACTGTCCACCGCCTTCTGCACTTCGGCGATTTTGGGTTCCATGTACTTATTGACGACCATGTAGAGGGTCTGCCCGCTCAGGCGGTGGTAGTAGAGCCAGATCGTGTACGATCCCGAGGCGGTGGAGAGCGGCCAATAAATCGGGGCCTTGCGCCGGCTTTTGGAATAGCGCTTCAGGTGGTCCTGGAAGAATCCCGTCGGCCGGCGGAAGTAATCACGCAGGTCGGAGACACCGAGGATGTCGCATGCTTCCTGTTCGATCTCGTGGGATTTGTCCTTCCAAAGCAGGTCGAAGACCTCGCGCACGCGGCGGACAATGTCGTCCCGGTGCGGCCGGTCGCCGTTGAAGCCGGGGTCGTCCACCAGGACGCCCTCCCAGGAGACACGGAGCGGATACTCGGAATCAGGGATGGTCGGGTTCTTGACCGAGCCTTCCGGCGGCAGGGTGTTCGCGTCCGGTCGGGCGCGGAGCCATTCCTCACTGACGATGCGGTCTGGTTCCGCGGGCAGGCCGTCCGGGCCGACCAACATCCCCGGCGGACAGACCGGCAACGGATCGAAAGGGTCGGGTGGGTCAGTAGGCAGTAGGCGGTATGCAGAGGGAAGAGCAAGGCGGATATCCCAGCGGCCGAAGGCTGCGCCGACACACCAGGAGAGCAAGTTGGCAGTATGCTGTAGGCGGAAGGCAGCGAGTGACGTATCCTTCAGCCCCCTGATGGCAGACATTTGATCCGGAACTTCTATTGCATCTTCCGTGTCGTCATCGGTCTCGCCGTCGAAGTCGTCGCCTGCCGCATACTGCATACCGCCAACTGCTTGCCGTTCTTCTTCCGTGAACCCATACAGTTCGAAGGCGATTTTATCGACTTCGGCTTGGATATTCTGCAGCTCGGCATCAGTTTCGGCGGCCTGCTTAGCATAATCCGCCGCACGCACGGCGAGGTTAGTGCCTTTCGTCACTAATAAGGCTGGCAGGGTGAAGGCATGGGAGGTGTCGTCAAACAGGTCTAAAGAGCGCTTAAGCGACGAAGTATGGTCGGACGCTAGATCAAGCTTAGTAAAGTAGGCTGAAAACCTTGGGATCGGCAGCCTTTGAACGACACCTGCCTCCCATTTTCTTCTGTCTGCAATCAAGAATAGTAAGTGCTGAATTACTTGTGAATTGAGAAACACAAGCATTGATTTCTGAATGCCATGAATTCCCATTCCAGCTACTGAAAATACTGCTCCACCTTGAAACACTCTTGGAGCAAACCCTAGATTGGTGTAGCTTGTGTAAGTCAGCCCGGGGCGGAAGTAGTAGTCGGTGTTCTTAGCAACCCATTCCCATTTTCCATCAAGATAGGGGTATCGTTGAACTATGAATTGCTTGATCTCCGCCCCTTCGTTTTCCCAATTCACGACCAGGTGGATGTCGGCGTAGTAGGGTGAATACTCGCCGCCCTTGGCGAAAGGTACCCAGCGCTTGCCTTCGAAGGTCCGTTTGCGGCACCAGGCCTGAAACGCCCGTGTTCGCTCCTCCGTCCATTTCTCAACGCCTGCTTTGTTCTGCCCACTGCGCGCTGCCCACTGCCCACCATCCAAAATTCGTTCCGCCGGCACCTCCCACCAGGCGCGCACGAAACGGAAATCATCCGCCGTGGCCAGCCCTTGTTTCACCGTACGCCCCTCGCTCTCGAACGGCGGCAGTTCCTTGAACAGCCGCCGGATGCGCCCGCTCACCCAGTAGCAGAACGGCGTGTTGGGCACCTGGCGGAAGGAAGCGGGGGCGACCGCATAGACATCCCCGTCGGCGCGCCCTTCCCTCAGCGAGGCGATCCGCCCGGCCAGCGCCGCGCCTTTGTCCTCGTGATGCAGCAGACGGATGAAGAGGGTATCGGTGTTCATGCCTTCCCTCCATTCCCCCCGTACGCGGTATGGACAACTTCTTTCAGCCGATTCGGGATATTTTCCGCATTGACATGCTCGAAATGGTCCAGTGCGGCAAGGGCTTTCCCCTTTTTCGCTCCCTGACTCTTTGGGATGCCGCCTGCTTCCTCGAAATCGGGCGAGAGCATTTCCACCCGGCCCAGAGGCGCTTTCACCAATTCGGCGATCTTGCTGTTCAGTTCGAAAGTCCGGCGCTTTTCCCGCTTCTTTTCTTCGTTCCAATCCTCAGGTATCGGGGCAGGCAGGGGGTCTTCGTCATGTATCACGAGATACGGGATCTCAAAGGCTTCAGCGATTGCGATATACAACGCGAGATTGTGCTTGGCCCCGCAGTCGATGACGGATACATCCGGATTGAAAACGCCACATTTTTCTGCCAAGAAAGGCAGCGTCACCTTCTCCGTCTCGCCTTCAACAAACACCACCCGCCGAGCGAAAAACATTTCGCCGCGGTCGGGATTGATCCACCGCGCCATGTGAAAGCGGTTTTTCCTGTTTACCGCGTCATCGCCTTCAAACAAATCCTTTGTGCATTGCCGCACACAACTTCCCTTCTCGGGACGATCCTTGGTGACGACGGCCACCTCTTTGTAATGCTCAAGATCAACAAAGTATGTTGAATGGGAGCATAGAATAACCTGATGCTCCGGGGCATCTGCTATCTCGCGGAGGGATGCGGCCAACCGTCTTTGGGCGTGAGGGTGAAGAAATAGTTCCGGCTCTTCCATGGCGAATATCACGCTATCGGATTGTTTCCGCGGCGTCACATCACCGTCGCCTTCGGCCTTCTTTTCGCTTCTCAGAGCTTTTGCCCATGCGCGCAGCAGAGCGAAAATCATCGCCCGCTGAAGGCCATGGCCTTTCCGGTCGGCGGACGTCCTGACCCCGTCATCCAAGTGAACGTCCGTGCCCAATTCGAACAGGCGTTCAAGCTCCGGGGGAGTCACCTCGATGTTCACCTTGACACCCCACGAGAGCAACTCCTCCTCAATGGACTTCTCAAGCGCCGCCAGCCGGTTGCTGCGCCCTTCTTCAACATCCCGGGTGTTCAGCGTCGAGACTACGGATTCAAGTTGTTTTTTGGCTTCAATGAAACGCGGGTCTTGTTCCGCCATTTCCCGCACCGCGCGGTTCAGCAAACGACCGAAGGTGGTCGTGGTTTTAACTTTGATTTCTTCAGTCAAATCGCGCACAGCTGGAATCAGGTAAAAGTCAGGGAGAACGCCGCCACCGACGTTTTTCTGGCCGAGTAAAGGGCCTTCTTCAAGGGTCCTTGTAAAATTCAGTTCGGAGCGGTGTTGCTCGATATACTTCCTCTGCGCTTCTTCGACGGCCTGTTTGGACAGCCTTCCACTCGACGGCACATGGTCTTTCAACGGTGTCCCATTGATCTTCTCCCGTGTCGCATATTCTCCGGCTCTGTCCCCGCGAAGCCATTCTTCATCGGGCTGCTCTACATAACCGTTATAAAAAACCTCTATACCTCCATTCTGCATGCGCGCGGTTTTACGGATGCAGATGGTTCCATCGATCGAAACATAGCGTTTGAAGGTATTCTTCTCTTGATCGGTCAGTTCATGAAAAGTCATTTCAACCCAAAACTCGCTGTCATTGGCATCCCGATGGGCGAAGAAATCCTGCTCAACAGGCTTCGCCGAAGTGGACAGGCCGAATTCCAGGGCGGAAAGAATGTTGGACTTTCCGTGATTGTTCGGCCCGATCAAAGTCATGAGCGGCATGCACTCGAGTTCCAAGTCTCTGATGCTCCTGAAGTGACGTATTCTCAAGCTTTTGATCCTCATCTTAGCGCCTCCAGACAATAGGCCGCCGCTTCGACCATGGCGTTGTCCATGACGCCGTAGCCGAGGTCGGCGAAGACGGTCGGCCTTGCTTCCTTGAGCAGTATCTCCTCGCGCCACTTGGCGAACGACGAGAGGAAAAAGCCGGTGCGCGAGGTGATCGCCCCCACCCTGCCGCCCGGACGGAGCAAACCCAGTCCGCGCTCGACAAAGGCTGCGTAAACATCGTTTTTCGTACGCGGAAAAGATTTTTCAATGAGCGTCTTGGATGGTTTGGCCGGCTCGCCGAACGGCGGATTCATCAGCACAACGTCATAGCGCCGACGGCAGAGGTCGATGAAAGCGAACCCACGGGCAGCATCCTCGGCGAAAAGTCTGCGGCGGACCGCCCGGCCGTTTTCCGCCTGTTCGGCATAGTCCTTCAATGCATCCAGGATTCGGTCTTCCGCCTGCTCCCAGAAATCAGTAGGCGGTAGGCGGTAGGCAGTAGGCAGTGATGGGCTTAGGTCGGAGAAGTCGAAGCGTGATGGGGCAGAGTGGGCAGAGCTGCGAGGAAAAAGAAGCAGTTGTTCCCCTTTCGGGCTTTCTTCCCACAGTTTCCTTGCCGCGGCCACGGCGTCCTTGATTTCCTCTTCGATTTTCAGGAGCGAGCCCGCTTCGCCCGCGAGCTTCATCTTCTCAAACACCTCGTCCACGATCTGCCCCAGCACCCGGGGCTTGAGGCCGGCGGTGAACTCGCGGCGCATATCTTCTTCGCCGGGCATCGGCTCGGCGGTGACGATGTTCGATTTAGCGATGCGCGGCCGTTCCGATGCCCTGAGCCCGAGCTTCTTCCATGTCTTCTGCGCCCGCAGCCAGAGGGCGAGGGCGGCGATCTGCACCGCGCGCGGGTCGATGTCGATGCCATGCAGATTGTGTTCGATTATGAGCTTCGGGGCCTCCCGGCGCAGGTGGTCGAGGGTCTCGAAGTCTTCCTGAATCGTCCGGCCCGTGGCTTCCGACTTCGGGCCTTCAGGATCGCCCCAGGCTTCTTCATAAATCCGTTCCAGCAGGTCGAAGGCGTAAAGCAGGAAGTGTCCCGACCCGCAGGCCGGGTCCAGGATTCGCAGGTCCCGCGGGTCCTTCTTCGGTCGGTGCTCGATATATACCGACCGCTTGAGAAGCTCTTCCTGGCCAAGGTCTTCACTGCCCTCTGCATACTGCTCACTGCCCGCTTTCTCACCCGGACCGAGGAAGACCTCGTTCGGTCTCCGCACGAGATAGCGGCATTCCTCCCGGAGCACCGTGTCCCCTTTGCGCATCTCGTACCAGATGCGCCCCAACGTGTTGTCGGTAAGGAACTCGACGACGTACCGGGGCGTGAAGAACTGATTGCGGACGGCCAATTCCCGGCTGTTGCGCGGAGCCGGGGAGGCATCCCGCATGGCTTTGCGTTCTTCGGGCGGATTGAAATATTGGTAGACCCAGCCGATGGTCTCGTCTTCGGTCCAGAGGCGCGTCAGCTCCGGTTTGTTCAGCTCGGCGAGGACGTCTTCCATGCATCGCTCGGTGGGGAACACCGCCGACTGGGGCGTCGTCCGGTCGAACAAAACGCCCAGGTCGAGGGCGAACTCGTCGAAAAGGCACTTCAGAAACACCCGGTAGGTGTCGTAGCGCCCGCCGAGCGCGCCGCCGGAGATGCGCTCGAACATCCGGTAACCGGCCGAAGTCGTTCCTTTGCGGACGCATTCGACGACCAACCCCCGCTCCTCGCACAGACGCAGGGCCGCCAGCCGATTAAGGGTGGTGAAGGAGATCTCCAGGACCATCCGCTCATAGGCGGCCTTGCGGCGGTCCGAATCCTTCCCCGCCGCGCCGGCGGTGTAGTGATCGAGAAGATCGCGCAGACGGCGGGCCGCAGCGTG
>Ga0116142_10005620_pt1 | contig 11186 bp, 8 predicted proteins | sample AD_UKC033_MetaG_FD_89785 | JGI IMG/M metagenome (GOLD analysis project Ga0116142, IMG submission 89785) | Active sludge microbial communities of municipal wastewater-treating anaerobic digesters from USA - AD_UKC033_MetaG | ecosystem: Engineered > Bioreactor > Anaerobic > Digestate | place: USA... | reverse complement strand
GTCAGCGACGGCGACATGGCCGACGTGCACCAGCTGACCTATACGCTGGAGACTGCGCTTGCCAAGATGAACGAGGAGATGGGCAAGCTTGCCGAGACGCTCGAGGAAGTGCATCAGGCGTCCGAGAAGCTCGACCGCGAGGGCGTCATCAAGCATGGCAAGGCCTACCTGGAGACTTCGCGCAAGGTCGTGAAGTAGCTTTGCGCCAAGCACCGTCCTCAACTGAAGAGGGGGGTGCTTGCAGGTTTGCGCGAGACTCGTTGTTCGTCAAACGTGCTGATCAGGGTGAGACGATCTTGTCGATCCCTTCCAGATATGCCGTGCCGAAGTCGATGACCGCATCGCGCTTGAGCCCCTCGCTCGCGAAGTGCATGTCAGCGACGGTGTTGTGTAATTGCTTGACCTCTTCGGCGATACGCGCCAGCGAATCCTCAAGTGTGTAGCTAAGGCTGTGGATATCGTGAATGTCGTATTCGCCGACCTCGCCGGCCAGCAGTGCTCTGAGCTTTGCATTGGCTTCGCGCAGGTTGGCCATGGTCTGTACGATGGATTCGGCCTGTTGCGCCTGATAGTGCGAGACCCTGTTCGCCGGCGCAGCGTCATTGGCGAGGGCAGCGGATGAGACAACGGTCAGGGCGCCGAGGGTGATTGAGGCCAGTGTTTGCTTGATCATGCTTGGTGTTTCCAGAACGGGGTTGATGAAGAAGGAAGGCGGGGCGATGCCTTGATGCGGCATCAGTAAATGTCGCGGCGGTAGCGGCCCTCGAGGGCCAGTTGCGCGATGGTTTCGGCGCCGAGGATTGTCCGCAGGGCCTCATCCACGGCCGGGCCCATGCCCACCGCGTTGCCGCAGACGTAGATCGCGGCGCCGCCACTCACCCATTCGCGTACCGTGTCCGCAGCACGCAATAGCCGGTCCTGCACGTATTCGCGTGCCGGCAGGTCGCGCGAAAACACGCGATCGCAACGCGCGAGCAGGTCGCGGCCCTGTAGATCGTCGAGTTCGGAACCGTGAAAGTCGTCGCAGGCGGCGTTGCGTTCGCCGAAGACCAGCCAATTGCGGCCGTCGCCGTTGCGTGCGCGCTGGCGCAGGTGGGCTAGCAGTCCCGCAAGTCCAGTGCCGTTGCCAATCAGTAGCAGTGGGCGTGAGCTGTTGTCACCGATGCGGAAGTTCTGATGGCTGCGGATGCGTCCGCGTACCATCGTGCCGACCGCGTCCGGTGCTGTGAGGCGGGAAGACATGACGCCCGGCTTCGAGTCGGCGCCAATCACGCGGCGCACGAGCAGATGTACAGCCCCATCCTCCGGCAGGGAGGCGATCGAATAGTCTCGCGGGTAAGCATCGCCATCAGCTGGGTAGAGCTGCAGCAAGTCGCCGGCCTCCCAGTTCGGTGCCTCGGCGCTTGCATCGTCGGCGAGTGCCTCGAGTTCGACATGATGGACGGCGGCCCCCACACTTCCCGGATTGAGCAGCGTGCTGCGACGGATCCGCCAGGGGCGGGTTGCCGGCAACTGGAGCGCATCCAGTTCGGCAATGCCGACAAAGGCCGCCAGCTGATGGCGCCAGGCCCGCAGCGCCTCTGTGTTGGCGCGATCCACCTCGATACGCGGAAAGATACGCCGAGCGCCACGGCTTTCCAGCCAAGCGTCGAGCCTGCGGCCGAAGCCGCAATAGTGGTTGTAGCTGCGATCGCCCAGTGCCAGCAGGCCATACCGCAGGTCAAGCGGGAGTTCTGCCGTTTCGTCCCCGGCGGTCTCGCGCATCAGGGTGTCGGCGAAGCGGGCAGCGTTGTCGGGCGCATCACCCTCGCCGCAGGTGCTGACGATGAACAGGGCCGATGAAAAGGACTCGAGCAGACGTTTGTCGATCTGGTCCAGCGCGAGCAAGGTCGCCTGCGCCCCCGCGCTACCCAGTGCCTGAACGGCCTCGTCGGCAAGTTCGGCAGCAAAGCCGCTTTGGCTGGCGTAGGCGATAAGCACGCCATCGGCAGCTGAAGCCGTTACTGTTCTGCCCGCAAGCCGGCGATACTGACGCCAGCTTTGCAGGCAGAGCACCGCATATGCGGCAAGGACCCCAGCTGCGGCGCCTAGGCGGGGCAGCTCGAGCGCGATCATCCCTTGTGCAGTCCGCTCGTGAGTTGCCGAACCGGGCTCGTGCCAAGCTTCATTGCGCGAGCACTTCCAGTGTCGCAACGTAGGAAAGGCGTCGCTCGGTGTTCTGCATGGTATCGCTTTGGCCGTCGACCGTCGTCTTCAGGTAATACATTCCCGGTGCAGGCCAAGTGTGAGTGATCCTGCCTTGTGCATCGGTCACCAGCTTCTGTTTTTCCAGCTGGTCGCGATAGCGCGTGCCGCCGGCCATGATCTCGACCTCGATGTTCGCTGCAGGCTTACCATCGATGACGAAAGCGAGCGTTGCCGGGTCGCCGGCATAGAGATCATTCGGGTGGGTCACGGGCAGCAACTCGAGACCGCGTCCGCTTGGCTTGAGTTCGCTTGGACGTCCCACCGTGATGAAGGTCTCGATGCGGCTGTTGCCCTCGCGGATGACAAGCTCTTCGGCATTGGCCGGAACGCTGGCCGCCAGATCCTCGTGACTGCCGCGCCAGCGCTTGGTCTCACCATTTTCTTTCCAGCTCGCCATGAGGCTCGCATTGACCAGTGCGATACGATAGGTGCCAGCGGCCTGCAGGTTGGCGTCGAAAACGGTACGCAACTGGCCCTGAAGGAGGTTCTCCGGCTGCACGGTGCTGCCGTCCGGTGCGCTGATGACGAGGTTGTCGCGGACCATCATCGGACGGTAGTTGAAAAAGAACAGGTCGTTGGAGACCGCGCCGTCGATAGTGACGTAGCCCGTGCTCGACAGTACCGTTGAAGAGGGCAGCAGCCAGGCCTCGTGCGCATGCGCAAGCGGTGCGCTCAGGGTGGCCGGCAGGACTGCGAGCGACAGACTCAGGCGTACGAGTCGGTGGCGGAGGGCGTTCTTGAGTGACATCAGGGGCCTCGTGACGTTATGCATGGGTTGGTGGCGCGGGGGCAAGGTGCTCAGGGCTTGAGCTGTACTACGACCGACGTGATCTCATGCTCGCCGTGCGCTTCGGTGCGAGTGGCTACAGTGGGTGGCCATGTCAGTGGCAGCGTGATCACTTCTCGGCCGCCGTGTTCGCGCGATGCCTCCACCACCAGGCGGTAATCGCCTGCAGCAAGCGTGCCCAGAGGTTCTTGGCCAGTGGTGAAGCTCAGGGTGTGCTTGCCCGGGTGGCGCGTGGCGCTGGTGATGCCGTCGATCGGCACTTCGAGCTCGCGGCCGCTGCGCCGCCACCACAGCCGCATGTCCTTGAGCCATTTCGCGCCTTCGCCGTTGCGCATCTTGACGTCGTACCAGACGGCTAGATTGGCGGCGACGCTATTGTCCGGGCGCTCGATCCAGGCGGCGACGTAGGGACGGCGGTAGTCCGACACATCGATGCGCGGCAGTTCGATCTCGACGTCGATTCCCCCAGCAGTTGCGGAAGTGGCCAGGCCGGTGCCGAAGGCGAGGGCAGCGGCCATGATCAGGGGCTTGTGCATTTCAGCTCCAGTAGGTTGGGCAGGTCAATGAATGAACAACAGGGCCAGCAGTACGGGCAGCACCACGCCGAAACCGACCGTTGGCCACACCGCCGGCCGGTTGGCTGCATGCGCTTGCAGGATCAGCAGTCCGGTGAGCGAGAACAGCACGCAGGCCACAGCGAAGATGTCGATGAACCAGCGCCAGGCTTCGCCCGTGTTGCGACCCTTGTGAAGGTCGTTGAGCCAAGCGATCCAGCCGCGATCGGTAAGTTCGTACTCGGCCTCGCCGGCCTCGAGGTCCAGGCGCAACCAGGCATCGCCACCGGGGCGGGGCAGGGCGAGATAAATCTCCTCCTCGGACCACTCGGCTGCGCCGCTGGGCAGACGCACGTCGAGTGCGTGTCCGACCCAGGCCACTGCATCCGCCGGCAGCGACTGTCCTGCGGACGGCGGACTGGCGGCAACCAGTCGCAAGGTTTCGACCAGTGCCGTGGGCATGGCCTCCACCCGCGTCTCGATGCGTGGCTTCGACTCTATCGCGCCGGCATGGTTGAGCGTGATGCCGGTGACGGCAAACATCAGCATCCCGAACAGGGAAACGGCGGAGCTGATCCAGTGCCACTGGTGGAGGGCGCGCAGCCAACCCGCCCTGCGCGCCCGGTTGCCTTCGGGCGTGCCAGACAGCGGCGTTGAGTTAGCTGGGCGCTCAGGCGTTGGCTGCGATGCCTCCATTCTTTAGAACTGGACGTTGGCCGAGACCCAGAGCCGTCGAGGTTCGAGGTTGTTACGGAAGCGAGGATAGGCCGTCTTGCTAGTTGCGCTTGCGTCGACGAGCTTGGCCTCGTTGAACTTTTTGTCGAACAAGTTGAAGACCGTGCCACTCAGGGTCACATTCTTGCTGACCTTGTAGGAGGTGCCGACGTTGACGAGCGAGTAAGCTGCCCAGTCTCCCACCAGTTCGCGTGACTTGATGCCATTGAGGGATGCGGCGGTTCCTGACGCAGAGTGGGTGCCGCTGCGATAGCCCTCACCCCGGTATTCGCCACTCACCCACGCGGATAGGTTATCCGTAGCCTTCCAGCGCAGGGTCAGGTTCGCCATGTGCTTCGGGGTATCGTTGATCGGGTCGCCACGATTCACCCCGCTGGTCTGGGAGCTGTCGGTGTAGGTGTAGTTGGCTTGCAGATTCCAGGCAGGCGATAGCTGCCAGCGAGTGAAAAGCTCAAGGCCCTGGATGCGAGCGCGATCGACGTTTACCGGACGGCGGAGGTTGAAGCTGTCAGCCGGTCCGGTGCTGGCCGGATAGTTCCGGTAGCCCATGTCCCACTGGCTGCCGAAGCCTGCAAGGAAAGCCTCGCATTCGGCTTCGTTGCGGTCCGTCGCGCAACTCAGGAGCAGAGGGCCTGCCGAGGTGCTGATGAAATCCTTGTACTTGCTGTGGAAGACCGTAGCGCCAGCAGTGAAGCCAGCTAGGCTGTCGAAAATGGCACTGATTTCCATGTTGGTGCTGGTCTCGGGCGACAGGTCCGGGTTGCCGATCAACGGGGTGCGGCCTTGGCCTCCGACAAGATAGATGCCGTTGGTAAGGTATTCGAGTCGCGGTGCCTTGTATCCTCCGCTGACGCCGCCTTTCAGCGTCCAGTTGTCCGTCGTATTCCACACAACATAGGCGCGCGGCGTGGTGTAGCCACCGAATTCGTCGTGATGGTCATGGCGAGCCCCAAGGGTCAGCGCGAGGTTATCCCGCAGGCGCCATTCGTCCTCGACGAAAACGCTGATCTGTGTGAACTCCGTGTTCCGCGGCAGGATTCTGTCCTGCATCTCGGCGTCCCAGTATTGTGCTCCGACTGACAGTACGTGGTCGCCCACTGCGGTCACGTACTTGGTGTCGAAGATAAGGTCGGTACCCTTCAGCCCTCGGTCGCCGCTGCGACCGACCAGTCGTGCGGGAATCAAACGGCCGACAGTCGCACTCTCGTTGTAGCTCAGGCTAGACTCGAGAACGCCGGATTCAGTGCGCCAGTTGTGGGCGAGGAGGAGTTTGTCGCGTGTGTACTTCTGTGACGGCGCGTAGCCACCTGCAGTACCCAGAGTACCCAATTGCCCCTTGCTATTGTCGTAGTGCTGCCGACTGGTTTCGACGTCGATCCAGAGGTCGTGCTGCTTGTTGGGGGTCAACGTAAGGCGGGCCCCGTAGCTCTCGCTGTTCGTCTTGGTCGGGTTGCGTCCCATGCCCAGTTCAGCGCCCGTGGAGCCGTCGTCAAAGTCATAGCGGATGTGTGACTGCTCGCGGTGAAGGTTGCGCGCGCGGACCTGCAGACCGAGCATGTCCGCCTTGAGCGGGCCGGCGGCGTAGACCTCGCCGGAGTACGAGTTGCCGTAAGCGCTGTCCTCGAGGACTGTTCCTTCGATGGTGACCGAGCCGTTCCACTCCGTGTCGACCTTGCGGGTGATGATGTTGACGACCCCGCCCATGGCATCCGAGCCATATAGCGTCGACATCGGGCCGCGGATGATCTCGATACGTTCAATAGCCGATACTGGAGGAATGAAGCCGTTGCGTGCTTCGCCGAACCCGTTGGGGTAGATGTTCCCGGTGCCGTTCTGCCTCCGGCCATCGATCAGGACGAGCGTGTAGTCGTCACCCAGTCCTCGCATGCGGATGTTCAGGCCGCCCGTTTTGCCCGCACTGCCGCCGGTATCGACGCCTTCCACGCCAGCCAGAGCGTCCGCGACGCTAGTGATGCGCTTGGTCTCAAGGTCCTCGCGAGTGATGATGGTGATGCTGGCGGGAGCCTCCTTGATGTCCTGCTCGAAGCCGGAGGCAGAAACGACAACGGTATTGAGTTGCTTTTCCTGCGCAATCGACGAGGCCGACGAGAGTGCGAGGAGGACGAGAGCGGTTGTGCGCTTCAAGCGCAGAGAGCTTGTTTGAGCCATCGAGTCTGGGTCCATGGAGTCGGAAGGTGTGGCTGGCTTCCTGGGGGGACGCGACTCTTGGTCACGATGCAGGTGGCTGGCTAGTTTTCACAAAGTCCAGAATAATAACGATTCGTAACTGTATTATCAATAAATGCTCTTGATGGGTGGTTTCGCCTTTCGTATGCCCTGTTTGAGGCGTGTCGATTTCACGAGTGGTCCGGTGCCCAACCCATCAAGGGTCAGCGCGCCACCCGCCACCCAGCACCTTGTAGAGAGTCACCGCATTGCTCAGCCGCGCCAGCTGCAGTTGGGCGAGCTGGTCCTGGGCTGAGAACAGGGAGCGCTGGGCGTCGAGCACGGTGAGCAGGCCGTCGGCGCCTTCGCGGTAACGCAGCTCGGCCAGGCGCAGGCTGCGCTCGGCCTCGGCGAGGATCTCGCGCTGGACAGCTTCCTGGTTGGAATCGCGTGCGCTGTCCGCGAGGGCATCCTCCACTTCCTTGAGGGCGACGAGAAGGGTGCGGCGGTGGGTTTCGAGCAGCTCGCGCTGGCGTGAGCGCTGCAGTTCGACCTCGGTGCGCAGGCGGCCGCCATCGAAGATCTTCTGCACCACGCTAGCCGAAAGCGACAGCGTGCGCGTGGTGTCGGCGAGCGAGAGCAGGGCGGCGCTGCCGATGCCTGCGCCTGCCGACAGACTGATGCTGGGCAGCAGGGCTGCGCGTGCTGCGGCGATGTTGGCGGCCGCGGCCTCGAGCCGAGCTTCGCTGGCGGCGATGTCCGGGCGGCGCAGTAGCAGGTCCGAGGGCAGGCCGGCGCTGACATGTGGCACGTGCAGGGAATGCAGCCGTACGTCGGCCGCGACGCTGGCTTGCGGACTGCGTCCGAGCAGGATGGCAAGCGCGCTGCGCGTCTGGCGCAGCTGCACTTCCAGCGGTTCGATCGCCTTGCGCTGGTTGAGTACGGTGCTGCGCTGCTGGCTCAGCTCCAGCGCGGAGGCCGCGCCGTTGTCGTAGCGGGCCTGCACGACACGCAAGACGCGCTCGGCGATGTCGAGGTTCCGGCGCGCGATGTCGATGCGCTCCTGCAGCGCGAGCACCTGGAACCAGGTGGTGGCCACGCTCGCACTCATCGACAGGCGGGCGGCATCGTAGTCATGGCGGGTGGCGACCAGGCTGGCGCGGCTGGCATCGGCCCCGGCAGCGATGCGGCCCCAGAGATCGAGTTCGTAGCTGGCGCCGAGGCTCAGGTCGGTGGAGCCGGACTCCCTGCCGTCGACGTTGCGTGTGCCGCTGCCGCCGCTCAGGCTCAGCGCCGGAAAGAGCGAGGCGCCGGCCTGGCGCAGCGCAAGCTCGGCCTGCACGACGCGCTCGGCCTGGATGCGCAGGTCGGGGGCGGCGGACATCGCCTCGGTAATGAGCGCATCCAGCTCGGGAGCACCGAAGTCATGCCACCAGTCGGTGGCGACAGCGTCGCCGCTTTCTGTAGCGCGCTCAGACCATGCGCCCGGTACGGAGAGCGTCGGGCGGGCGATCGGTTCGGTGATCGCGCAACCGGTCGCGAACAGGGCGGCAATGAGGAGAAGAAGGCTGCGTCGGGTGGGCTGCATGGGGGCGTTAACGGGGTTGGCCGCAGGCTGGCCTGCGGTGTCGAGGCGGGAGTGCGTAAGGCGGCGAGGGTTCATTCGGAAGCGAGGGCGACGACCGGATCCAGGCGCGCTGCCTTGCGTGCAGGCAGGTAGCCGAAGATCAGGCCGGTCAGGAAGGCGCAGCTGAAGGCGAGTACGACCGGCGTCAACGAATATTGCACAGCGGTGCCGAAGCGCTCGATGATCGCCGCGCTGCCCAGGCCCACCGCCACGCCGATCAGCCCGCCGACGGCGGACACCACCAGCGCCTCGATCAGGAACTGCTGCAGGATGTTCTTCATGCGTGCGCCGGTGGCCATGCGGATGCCGATCTCGCGTGTGCGCTCGGTGACCGACACCAGCATGATGTTCATGACGCCGATGCCGCCCACCAGCAACGAAATCGCCGCCACCGTACCGAGCAGGATGGTGAGCGTGTTCTGCGTCTCGGACACGGTGTCGATCACTGAGGCCATGTTGCGGATCTGGAAGTCCTCGACGCCGTGCCGCGCGAGCAGCAGGGCGTGCACATCGGCCTGCGATTCGTCGATGCGCGAGACGTCCTCCACGGCGACGGTCACGTTGCGCAAGAAGCGCTGGCCTGTGATGCGCAGGCTGCCCGTGGTGTAGGGCACGAAGACGATGTCGTCCTGGTCCTGCCCCCATGGCGTGGCGCCCTTGGGCGACATCACGCCGACGACCTGGAAGGGGATGTTGTTGACCAGCACGAACTCGCCTACCGCGTCGCCCGCCGGGAACAAGGCATTGGCGACGGTCTGCCCGAGTACGGCCACGGTAGCGTAGCGGGCCTCGTCCTCGGCACTGAAGAAGGTGCCGCTGGCCGGTACCCAGGTGCGCGCGACCACGTAGTCGGCCGAGGTGCCGTTGACGCTGGTGCGGTGGTCGACGTTGCCGGCGCGGATGGTTATGGTGCCGCCCTGCTCTGGGACCGAGGCAAGGATGTTGGGCAGTTCGGCGATCGCCTGCACGTCCTCGATCACCAGCGTCGCCGGGGCGTCGCGGCCGCGCGTGTTGGGCGCGCCGGGACGCACGGTGAGCAGATTGGTGCCCATCGCGCTGACCTGGTCGATCACCTTCTGTTTGGCGCCGTCGCCGATTGCCAGCATGGCGATCACCGAAGCCACGCCGATGACGATGCCGAGCAAGGTGAGGATGGCGCGGAACAGGTTGGCGCGCAGTGCGCGCAGCGCGGTGCGGGTGGCCTCGACGACGTCCGACAGCGGTGACGTGCGATCCACATGGGGGGCGAAGTCGGGTTCCTCGCCCTGCGGCGGGCGCGGACCGGGGTCACCGACGATGCGTCCGTCGCGGATCTCGATGATGCGGCTCGCTTGCTCGGCGACCTCGCGCTCGTGGGTGATCAGGATGATGGTGTGGCCGGCGGCGGACAGCTCGCGCAGCAGCTTCATCACCTCGGCACCGCTCTTGCTGTCGAGGGCGCCGGTGGGCTCGTCGGCAAGTATGATGCGGCCGCCGTTCATCAGCGCGCGTGCAATCGACACGCGCTGCTGCTGGCCGCCGGAGAGCTGGCTGGGGCGGTGGTGGATGCGCTCGCCCAGGCCGAGGGTGGCGAGCAGCGACTCGGCACGGGCGTGGCGCTCCTCAGGCGGCATGCCCGAATACACCGCCGGCACCTCGACGTTGTCGCGCGCGCTGGCGCCGCCGATCAGGTTGTAGCTCTGGAACACGAAGCCGAAGGCCTCGCGGCGCAGGCGTGCGAGCGCGTCGCGGTCGAAGCCGGCGACGTCCTCGCCCATGAAGCGATAGGTGCCGCTACTGGGTCGATCGAGGCAGCCGAGGATGTTCATCAGCGTCGACTTGCCCGAGCCCGACGCGCCGACGATGGCGACGAACTCGCCGGGGAAGATCTCGAGGTCGATACCGTGCAGCACCTGCGTCTCGACCTCGCCGGTGACGAAGCTGCGCGTAACCCCAGAGAGTGCGATCAGCGGTGTCGTGGCGGTCGCGGGCAAGGGGGCCGACGCCGGCGGCGGGAGCTGTTCGACTTTCATAGCCGCGGCGTCATCGGCGGACGGTTGCCTGCGGCAGCGCCGCTCACGATGCCCGAGACCACGCGCTCGCCCTCTCGTACGCCGCTCAGCACCTGAGCCTGGACACGGTTGGTGACGCCGATCTCGACGCTGCGTTCTTCAAGCGTGCCGCGCTCGCCGACGACCCTCAGCGTACGCGTACCCGCCATGGAGCCCGAGTCGCGGCCGCCTGGTCGCCGCCCCTGGCCGTCAGCGCGGGCGTTGCCAGGCGTGGCGCCGGGTGCCGTCGACGTGCTTGCACTGCCGGGCTGCGGCGTGCGCACCGCGCCCTGCGAGAGCGCTGCCATCGGGATCAGCAGCGCATCCTTGGCCTGTGCAACGACGAAGAAGACCTGGGCGGTCATCTGCGTCATCAGTTTGCCGTCGGGGTTGGGCACGTCGAAGAGCGCGTTGTAGAGCACGACATTGTTGGTCACCGTCGGCGTTGGCTCGATCTTCTCCAGCCTTCCGTACCAGCGCTTGCCGGCGCCGCCCAAGGTAGTGAAGTAGGCCTCCATGCCGAGCTTGAGGCGACTGATGTCGGCCTCGGAGACCTGGGTCTGAACCGTCATCGTGCTCAGGTCGGCGATGCGCATCACGACCGGCGCCTGCTGGTTGGTATTGAGGGTCTGGCCCTGGCGTGCGGTGATCGAGACCACCGTTCCGGCCATCGGCGACAGGATGCGGGCGTACTGGAGGTTGGCTTCGTCCGCGCGCAGGGTGGATTCGATCTGTTCGATCTGCGCCCGCAAGGCCTCGAGCTGGGCCTCGGCCGATTTCGCCGAGGCCTCGGCGGTCTGCAGGTTTTCCTGGGTGCTCGCGTCTTCGGCCATCAATGCACGTTGTCGGCGCAGCTGGATGTGGGCGAGCGCGAGCTGAGCCTCGCGGTCCTTCAGCTGGGCGCGCAGGTTGCGCAACTGTGCGCGTGACGCATCGACCCGTGCGAGGTAGACCGTCGGGTCGATCTGAGCGAGCAGATCGCCCTCCTTGACCTCGCTGCCCACCTCGACGTGGATCCTCTCGAGCTGCCCTGAAACCTG
>Ga0116142_10005616_pt1 | contig 11187 bp, 13 predicted proteins | sample AD_UKC033_MetaG_FD_89785 | JGI IMG/M metagenome (GOLD analysis project Ga0116142, IMG submission 89785) | Active sludge microbial communities of municipal wastewater-treating anaerobic digesters from USA - AD_UKC033_MetaG | ecosystem: Engineered > Bioreactor > Anaerobic > Digestate | place: USA... | reverse complement strand
TGGACCAGGTGTCCGTTGAAATCGGGGCCAAGGGGGTGGAATACGACGAGAACATCTCCAAGGTGTCCATCGTGGGGGTGGGCATGAAAAGCCATGCCGGCGTGGCTTCCCGGATGTTCACCGCCCTCGCGTCGGAAGGCATCAACATCCTCATGATCAGCACCTCGGAAATCAAGATTTCCTGCGTCATCGAAAGCAAGTACACGGAGCTGGCGGTCCGGGTCCTTCACGACGCCTTCGGTCTGGAAAACGACAACTGACAAAATAAAGGAGAGCCTCGTGAACGGCCGCGGGCATTCTGCCCGGCGTCCCCCGTCGACGGGGCGGTTCGCTGGACTCGCATCGCCCCCGGACCCGGGGGCGCCTCACGGGAGGAGACGGTGTTCCGGGAAGACCAGATGAAGGGGGTGGCCCTTCTCCTTGCCCTTTCTCTCGCCTGGGTCGCCCTGTCTCCGGGGGGAACAGGGGAATGCCGGCATGGCGGCGCCAGCGTTTCGAAGGCCGGGACAGCAGGCGTCATCGCAGCCTTCCGGGGAGACGAAGACAGGGAAGGCGTTTACGGTCTTCCCGAAGGGTCGGCGGTGAGAGACCTTCTCCGGGCGGCCGAATGGCAGCCGCCGGCAGAGATTGAAGAGGCGGTCCTGGAACGGACGCTGCGAGGGGGCGACCGGGTGACCCGGCGGAAGGGACCCGACGGGATGCCCTTTCTTTCCGTCGACGCGATGCCGGCGGCGGAGAAACTGACCTTCGGCCTGCCCGTCGACCTGAACGAGGCGTCTTACGACGACCTCACGCGGATCCCGGGGATCGGGGAGAAGACGGCGGAAGCCATCCTTCACTACCGGGAAACGGTCGGACCGCTGAAAAGCCTGGAGGACCTGAAGGGAATAACGACCCTGGGCGAGTGGAAAATTTCGGAAATGGGAAAATACGCTTTTGCGGGGCCGGAAAGGGTGGATCCCTGAAAATCCCCTGGTCGCTGTTCTTTCGGTTGCTTGTTCTTTCTTGACAGTTTCGTAAAATCTGTGGTAGTAAACTGATCCTTAAAAACCGTGTCGGGGCGTGGCGCAGTCTGGTAGCGTATCTGAATGGGGTTCAGAGGGTCGGAGGTTCAAATCCTCTCGCCCCGACCATGGAAAATCGAGGGGTTGCGGGAAAACCGCAGCCCCTTTTTCCGTTTCGGGGGGTCTTTCTCTCACATTTTCTCTCCACTTTTAAACAAAAAAAGGCCGCCCGAAGGCGGCCCAGTTTCAGCCATTAAATTTTCACTCGGAAAATCCCTTTAAACTGTTATCCCTAATCGATGTCATTACTACCATTCGGGCTTATACCGCCCGCCACCATGTCGGTCAGCTTCCCATGCCGCTTCAGTTCGGGCTTCCCATAGGTCTTCTTTTCCATTTTTCTCTCTTCAGGATTTCCTTTCATTGTCTCCTCCCTAAAATCTTGTGCAGCCCAGCGGAGCTTCAGGCCCAGTGTGTCCCTGCGCCATCACGTCTGTCAGCTTCTTGAATTTCGTCAGGACGGGCTTTTCATACGCGGGTTTTTTTGCCGCTTTCTTTTTGTCTTTCTTCATGCGCCCCCCTTTAAGGCTGAAGTTGGAAGAAAAAATAATAAGATAAATTATGAAACGTGTCAAGCGTATCCGAATTTTATAGCCTGCCCCAACAATTTTACCCCGGCTAAGGCAAAAGGAGGCCCGGACCCGGGGAAGATTGCTGATCGCAGGGCACCCTGGAGCGCCGGGGCCGGAAAATAAAAAGGCCGCCCCGAAGGACGGCCTGGAATTCAATTTCAATGAGATCAGCCTGGTAAAAGCTTTGATACCAAGTCCCTGGCCACAACATTCTTCAGTTTGCCGTGCCCGGTGAGTTCGGGCTTCCTGTAGACCTTCTTCTTCTCTTTCTTCTCTTCCCGTTCCCTGGTCATGTTCCTCTTCCTTCCCTCAATATGGAATCTCAAAAATCATGAAATCTCTAAAAAACAAGACACATACGACGCGGTCTCCGGCGTGGCCACGGCATCCTTCAGGTTCCCACGACAGGTGAGAACCGGCTTATGGCACACTTTTTTCTCTTCTTTTTTCTCTTTCCGGTATTCTTTCATGATCCACCCCTTAAAATCTCGTGCAGCCGAGTGCCCCTTCCGATACCCCCGCGGTCACATCCGCCAGCTTCCTGAATTTCGTCAGGACGGGCTTTTCATAGGGAGCCTTTTTCCGTTCCTTCTTTTCTTCTTTCTTCATGGCCCATCCTTAATGATGAATAGGATATGTCATAAGATTATAGATAATTTCGTGCCTGTCAAGAAATATTAAAACGAAATAAAAAACGTTATGTCCCTGCCGGGTTTTATTTTCCCCCAATTCCTGGGTTTCAAACCTTTAACCAGAAGAGATCGTTCATTCCGGGACCTGCCGAGGAGGCGCCGCTGATCCGGCAAGTCCCCGAGGCCGATGACAATGAATTTCCCTCCGGCCATCCGCCGTTGAGAGGGCGTCGTGATCTGACCGACGGCGGACGGGTCTCTGAAATCCAGGGACCCGCCGGCGCTTCGCCCTTCCCGGCCATCCGCCGTCGGTCGGACACAGTCACAGGCGCATTGCTTTCGCTTTCCGTTGTTATCGGGTTCGATCTACCCCTTTTTCAGGATTGCTTCCGCGCTCGCGGCGTCTTCGCTACTGTCGAAACTGATGTAAATGATGAACCGCGCCCCGATGACGGCCGCCGAGAAGCCATGAAGGTTGATTCCCGCCGCCGCAAGTTTTTCCGTCAGTACCGCGGCGACTCCCGGTTTGTTGTCTCCCTCCACGCGGAGCGACTTGAGGCTGCTCGTCACGTTGAAGCCCAAGGTTGAGGCGGCCCGGACCTCGGCGTCGCCCCGGAGCGGGGTGACGAACACAACCCCCTTGCCGGGTTGTTCCAGCGCCCGCCTGGCAATGATGAAATCGAGGTCCGCGCCGGCATCCTTCAGTCCGGAGAGTATCTTTGCCAGGCCGCCTGGTTCGTCCCTGATTGCGGCTGCCCAAACATCCACTCGTTCGACGATCAGATTCATCACATGACCCTCCTTTCTTCTTTGTCGTTCACCCTGGATGCCCTTTTCGGCCCTTCATTCCGCTTTCCCTTCCTGCATCACCTCCTTCTCACTCTTTAACATGGGGCGGTGTTTTCCCTACTTTTTCCGGACCATCCTGGTTATTTCGTCGACGATTTCCGGATTCGCCAGGGTCATGACGTCGCCCACATCCGTGTCGTTGGAAATGGCGTTGAGAACGCGGCGCATGATCTTGCCGGACCGCGTCTTGGGCATGTCGGGCACGATCCAGACCTTTCTCGGCCTCGCGATCGCCCCGATTTCTGTTACAACGGCGTCCTGGACCCGTTTGGCGAGATCGTCGCTCGGCGTACAGCCGGGCCTCAAGGCAACATAAAGATCCGGTTCCTTCCCTTTCAGTTCGTGCTTCACGGGTACCACGGCCGCCTCCGCCACCTCGCCGATGGTCAGGGCCGCGGACTCGATCTCCTTGGTTCCGAGCCGGTGTCCTGAAACATTGATTACGTCGTCGATCCGCCCGAGTATGCGGACGTATCCGTCGGCGGCGGTGACGGCGGCGTCACCGGTCATGTACGGCCAGTCCTGCCACCTTTTACTTTTCGGATCCTTGCAGTATCTCTCGTAATACTGGCTGACGTAGCGGTCCCGGTCCCGCCAAATGGTCTGGAAACTGCCGGGCCACGGGTTCTGTATGCAGATATTTCCCGCCTTCCCCGTGCCGGGGGGGACGACATGGCCGTCTTCGTCGAACACGACGGGATGAATGCCCGGCACCCCCGGGCCGGCGCTGCCGGGCTTCATGGGCTGAATCGCCGGCAGGGTGCTGCAGAGAAACCCGCCGTTTTCCGTCTGCCACCAGGTGTCGCAGATGGCCGCTTCCCCCTTCCCGACGACGTTGTAGTACCACTTCCACACCTCCGGTTCTATGGGCTCCCCAACGGTGGTCATGTGCTTGAAGTGATAGTCGTATTTCTGCGGTTCGTCGGGGCCCAGCTTTCTCAGGGCGCGGATGGAGGTGGGCGCCGTGTGAAAAATGTTCACGTCCAGGTCCTGGGCGATCCGCCAGGGCCTCCCGGCGTCGGGGTAGGTTGGGACCCCTTCGTAAATGACCGTGGACGCGCACAGAGCCAGGGGGCCGTAAACGATGTAGGAGTGGCCGGTGATCCACCCTATGTCAGCCAGGCACCAGTAGACATCCTCGGGATGAATGTCCTGGATGTACTTGGACGTTCCGGTTACGTAGGCGAGATATCCGCCCGTGCTGTGCTGGGCGCCTTTCGGTTTCCCCGTGGTGCCGCTCGTGTACATCAGGAACAGGGGGGCTTCCGCCGGCATGGGCACCGGGTCCACCCTGGCCCCGTAATACTGCTTCAGCAGGTCGTTGACAAAGAAGTCGCGCCCCTCCGCCATCGGGGTTTTTGACGAATATTTTCCGGGATAGCGCTGCCAGACGAGGACCTTGTCCACCGTCTGTTTTTCCTCGGCCGCCCCGGAGACGGCGATGTCCGCCTTTTCCTTGTGGTCGAGCAGCTGCCCGCCCCTGTGATAAGCGTCCATGGTGATGAGGACACGGCTTCCCGAGTCGATGATCCTGTCCGAACAGGCCTTTCCGCTGAAGCCGCCGAAAACCTGCGAGTGAATGATGCCGAGCCGCGCGCAGGCCAGCATGGAAATGGGAAGTTCGGCCACCATGGGCATGTGGAGGGTGACCATGTCTCCCGCCTTCAGACCGCAGAAGTCCTTCAGAATCGCCGCGAACTCGTTGACCCTCACGAACAGTTCCCGGTAGGTGACGTGCTCGACTCTTTCGTCTTCGGGCTCCGGTACGAAGTGAATGGCTGTCTTGTTCCTGTTTTTTTCAAGGTGCCTGTCGATACAGTTGTAACTGGCGTTGATCCGGCCGCCGACGAACCACTTGAAAAAGGGCGCGTCGCTCGTGTCAAGCGTCGTGTGCCAGTACGCGTACCACGTTAAAAGGTCCGCGTATTCCTTGAAGCAGTTCGGGAAATTTTCCAGGCTGAAGCGCTCGAAGATGCCGGGGTCCGTCATGTTCGCCTGGGCGATAAAACGGGCGGATGGATGAAAGAACTGCTCTTCCCCCCAGTGAACGGCAATTTCAGCTTCCGACGTTTCAGTCACCTCTTTCACGGTCATGGACAACCTCCTTTCGCATTGGGCATGAAACGCACGGGGTTTCAGCCTGTTGAAGGTTACACGACAAAACCGCCACGGACAGGCTTTTCGGGAGAAGGAACACACGGTGCCGGAATCCTGTGGTCCCATGAGTTCGTCTGCCAGGGGAGACGGAAACGGGAGATTGAAATCAAAATGAAAAGGCGAATCAGGTTCGGGTCATTCGAGGATCTTCGAGATATGCGAATCGTCGTGTTGGTCCGGGCGGCGGAGCGGAACGTCTGCACTCGCGAGCGTGAACCGGCGAGAGTCGGCACTTTTGCAAAAAGGAGCCTGATAATTTTTTTATGTCACAGAGGAGGCCATATGGCAAGCGAATTTGTTCCGTGCGATGACGTCCAGCCTCCCTTTGAAAAACATCTCCCGGCCGGGACGATACGCATCGACCGCAGGCGGGGGTTTCGGTGGAAGAGCGTGGACCTCTCCCTCGCCGAAATCGAGGACATAGCCCTTCCGCCCCGACCCTGGACCCCGGGAAAAATTTTTAGTGTTCCGCCGGGATTTCTGCTAAATCCTATCGTAAAAGCCTTTCAGACGTTACCGGGCCCGGGGGGAGATACCCGATGCCGGGCTCGGCGGCGGCTTTGCCGGGGGGAGGAATTTCTTGTTGGACGACAGGTTTCTCATCATCGCCATCCTGGCGGCCACGATGGGGATGTTTCTGTGGGGCCGGTGGCGTCATGACATGGTCGCGGCCGGCGCCCTGCTGGCCTGCGTCTTTGCGGGGCTGGTGCCGAAGGGGGAGGCCTTCTGGGGTTTCGGCCACCCCGCCGTGATCACGGTGGCCTGCGTTCTCGTGCTGAGCAAGGCTCTCGAGGATTCAGGGGTCGTGGACGCCCTGGTGCGCCGCGTCATACCGGGCTCGGCTGGCCCGACGCTGACCATCGCGGCCCTGACGGGAATCGCCGCGGCTCTGTCGGGGTTCATGAACAACGTGGGCGCCCTGGCGCTCCTCATGCCGGTGGGGCTCCAGGTTGCCGCGCGCCGGGAGATCCCCCCCGGGCGGGTGCTCATGCCTCTCGCCTTCGGGTCCATCCTGGGCGGCATGACCACCATGATCGGGACGCCGCCCAACCTGATCGTTTCGGGTTTCCGGACCCAGAACGGCGGGGCCCACTTCGCCATGTTCGACTTCACGCCCGTTGGGCTCTCGGTGGCCGCCTGCGGCCTCGTCTTCGTGGCCCTCATCGGCTGGCGGCTCGTCCCGGTCCGGAAGAAAACGGCGACCGAGGGCTTCGACACCGAGGCTTACCTCACCGAGGTCCGGGTGGAGAAGGGGAGCAAGGCGGCGGGCATGACGCTCCGGGATGTCGAGGCCGTGCTGGACCAGGCGGGAGCACAGGTCATCGGGCTCGTGCGCAACGAGGTGCGCCTCATGGCCCCCAGCCTGAGCCGCATGGTTTTCCCCGGGGACATCCTGATCGTTGAGGCCGAGGCCAAAGCCCTTTCCGAGGTCCTGGCGAGCCTGGAGCTGAAGCTGGAGGAATCGAAACGCCCGGAAAAGCAGGAAACGGAGGCAGCGGAAGGGGAGGAGCCGCCACACGTTTCGGAGAAAGGGGGCCAGGGGGAACGGGGACAGGAAGGGAGTGAGGCGGAGAAGACACCGGGCCGGAACGGCGGGGGTGACGGTGAAAAGGATGCGGGGGAGGAACAAGAGGAAAAAGAAGAGGAAGAGAAGGAAAAAAAGCCCTCACCCTCTCAGGAGATCGTTCTGAGGGAGTACGCGGTGCTTCCCGGGGCCTCCCTGACGGGACTCTCGGCGAGCGACATCATGATCCGGACCAGCTACGGCGTCAATCTCCTGGCCCTGTCGCGCCAGGGGCAGCGTTCCCTCACCCGCTTGAGGAGGATGGCCTTCCGTCCCGGCGACGTGCTCCTCATGCAGGGGTCCCCCGAGGCCCTTTCCGAATTTGCCAGGAGCACCGGGTGCGTTCCCCTGGAGGAACGGTCCCTGCGCATTCCGAACAAGAAAAAGGCCTTCATCTCCGGCGCGGTAATGGTCGCCGCCGTGGCCGGGGCGGCCTTCGGCCTCGTACCCGCCTCCGTTTCCTTTGCCGCCGGGGTCCTGGCGTCCATGGCGTTTCGCACCATCTCCCTGCGAACGGTGTATCACGCCATCGACTGGCCGGTCATTGTCCTCCTGGGAGCCCTGTTTCCCGTGGCGGGGGCCATGGAGACCACCGGCGCCGCCGACATGATCGCCCGGGTCATGCTGGAATACTTCGCCCGGGGGCATGCCGTCGTCGGCTTGACGGTGATCCTCATCGTCACCATGTTCCTGTCGGACCTCATGAACAACGCCGCCACCGCCGCGGTCATGTGCCCCATCGCCATCGGCACGGCGGGATGGCTGGGCGTGAGCTCCGACCCCTTCCTCATGGCGGTGGCGGTGGGCGCCTCCTGCGCTTTCCTCACCCCCATCGGACACCAGAATAACACGCTCATCCTCGGGCCCGGAGGCTTCCGCTTCGGCGACTACTGGAAGCTGGGGCTGCCTCTGGAGGTCCTGGTCGTCGCGGTGTCGATCCCCATGCTGCTCCTGGTGTGGCCCCTGTAAAACGGCCCCGGCGGCCGGGGCCACTCCCGGTGACCTGAAAAAAACATGTAACAGTAGAGAGAATGAAAAGCAGCAGCCTGATTCTGGAAAATTCAGTCATCATCGTTCTCGTGGGGCTGAACGGCCTTCTCGCCATGTCGGAAATCGCCATGGTGACGGCCAGAGAGTTCCGCTTTCACGGAACCCCAACCGTTTCCTGTCCACGATTCAGATCGGCATTTCCCTCACGGGCATATTGAGCGGTGTTTACGGGGGCGCCGTCGTCGCGCCCACCTCGAAGAACCACTGAGAAACGTTCCCTTTCTCGGGAAATACGCCCGGACCTTGAGTTATTTTCTCGTGGTCGTTACCGTCACTTGCCTATTGCTCGTTTTCGGGGAGCTGATTCCCAAGCGCCTGGCCCTCCTCCGTCCCGAGTCGATCGCCTCTGCGTTTGCCCCGCCCATGATGTTCCTGTCGTGGCTGGCGGCGCCGGCGGTTTTTCTTCTCAGCCTGTCTACGGATGGGCTGCTCAGGATTCTCAGCATCACCGGCGCCGGCGGGAAGGAAAGCGGCGTGTCGGAGGATGAAATCAAGCAGCTCTTCCGCCAGGGAGCGCGGGCAGGGATTTTTCATCCCTCGGAGGTGACCCTGGGGGACACATTTGGTTTGCCGGAACTGGACGGCAAGCCCGCAACGATTCCGAATCATTGCCCGGGACCGGCTCCGTTATCTCTTGGGTGTTGGGAAAAACTGAGCGATATTTACGAAAGATGGGTCGGGAAATCTGTTTTTGTATCTTACAACCTTGATTCCGGGTATGAAAAAGCGCTTCTAAGGCCTGAAAACGGCCTTTTCTGGGAGGTATATCCTGAAATATGAATAGGTTATCTTGGTCCGACCCCTTAAAACCCCTGCTCCTTCTTTTTTTAATAGCTGGAACCGATTCGGCGGTAAACCCAGGTGTCATTGGCCACGGTATTCCCTATACGGCCTCCAAAAAGAAACACCTCTTCGGTGGCCCAGTTGTAAGCCATTGCGTGCTTGTATCTGGCGGAAGGGGCTACTCCTTGGCCCCTCCATTCTATCCAATCAGAGCCATTCCAGATCCATGTGTCGCCGAAATCCCCCATGTCGCTATGACTGCCGCCGAACAATACGATTCGGTTCCTGTCGGAATCCGCGGCCATTGCGTGAAGGCCCCGGGCCTCAGGATGCGATGTCATCAGCCCGATCCATTGCGCACCCCATTCAAGGCCGGTCCACCACAGGATATCACTGCTTTCGGACGGATACTTGCCTGCATATCCACCGAACAGCGTCACCTGATTCCTGACATGGTCGTGAGCCATGGCGTGCCCGAAACGTTCCGACGGGGGAGCGTAACCTTGAGGTGGAGGAACCTGAATCCATTGTGTGCCGTCCCATTCCCACGTGTCATTTAATTGAGCTTGCCAGGATTGCTGTCCACCAAACAGTACGATCTTTTTCCGCGCAGGGTCGTAGGCCATGCCATGGAGCCACCTTGCAGCCATGACAGAATACTGGGGAGTCTTGTTTATCCAATTAGATCCATCCCAGATCCACGTATCGCTCAGGAGGCCCGAGGGGCTGCCGTCTTGAGCCAGACTGCCAGTACCACCAAACAGGACGACCTGCTGGCGATCCTCGTCATAAGCCATGGCGTGTCCTGTTCTTGCCGGTGGGGAAGGGTCGGGCCTGTATTCCACCCACCGTCGGCCGTCCCATTCCCAGGTGTCACCGAGTATTTGATTTGCATACTGTCCTTCTCCTCCGAAAATAAATGGCCCGATGGCATAAACCATGGCATGCCCAAGGCGGGCAGATGGAGAACTGCTTGGATGGAGATGAACCCACTCCCAGTCGTTGGGGTTTTCTGAATAGGGACCAGAATCGTCGGAGCATGCCGCGAGCAAGATGACTGGGAAAAACAGACAAAGCAGATGCCATTTCCGAAAAGGCCTCATGTTCAACCTCCTCTCTAAAGACACCTGGAAACAACCCTTGAAACAGGGTTCAATGTGGCGGTTATCCGAAATCTACGCCAATCAACTTAGTACTTTAGGCCCAATTTATCCAAAGTCAATGAGAAAGTTCATGGATGATCAGCTAAATGGGGAAACCTGGGAAACGTATCATTTGTGGAAAGCGTCAGAAAGCGCCTGGGCATCAAGGGACCGTGAGAGGGATTCGGTTCCCGGCGGGGAGGGAGATGCATGTTCAGGAGCCCTTTGTATCTTACAACCTTGATTCCGGGTATGAAAAAGCGCTTCTAAGGCCTGAAAACGGCCTTTTCTGGGAGGTATATCCTGAAATATGAATAGGTTATCTTGGTCCGACCCTTAAAGTCTCTTACGTAGCGTGATCCTTGTTCTATTCCGCTTTCTTAGGCGACCCGTTCGCCGTGACATCGGTCAGTTTCCCCCGTCGCGTCAGCAGGGGCTTTTCGTACGCCTTCCTCGTTTTTTCCGCCACAAGGATTTCTTTTTTCATTTTTTTCCCTCCTGTTTTTTTCTTTTCGGTGTTCTTTCATGACCCACTTTCTAAAATCTCGAGCAGCCCAGCGGCACTGTCGACGGTGATTCGCCCGCCACCACGTCCGTCAGTTTCTTGAATTTTGTCAGAACGGGCTTCTCGTACTTCGCCTTTTTTATTTGTTTTTCATCTTCTCTCTTCATCGCCCCCTCCTGCATGGTCCATGCGGAATGTGATGAAATTAAAATGGATTGTTAAATTTGTCAAGAAACCCCAGAACCTTATGGCCCTTCCCGCCATTGGTTTTTCTCTCTTGCCAAGGGAAAAGCCTGTCCGGTGGAGAAAAGACCGTCCCGGGTGGACTGCCGAACGCCCGCTCTCTCGCGGGCATTGGCCCGGCGGCGTTACTTTTTGTTTTTCTTGTTTTCGGCAGCCCCGGGAAAAGTCATTTCCTTCAGAAAATCCAGGAAAGGGGCGTAAACCTCCAGGGGGTTGACGGTTTTCGCGGACGGGGAGGCGAGTTCGCTCCCGAATTCGAGCCACTGCCCGAACTGCTCGTCCATGGCGGCCTTGTGGGCGAGATAGCCCCGAATGGCGTGCTGAAGATACTTCCCGAAAAACTCCTGGAGCAGGGTGTCTCCGAACTGGATGCACAGGTGAAGGACGGGTACGGGCAGGAGCACGTTGTTTTTCCTCGCCTCTTCGACGAGAATCTGGGTCAGGGTGCCGGCGGTGACGTCTTCCCCCGTCCGGGCGTCGACGACTTCCACGCGCCGGCCGTCCTTGATCCTCTCAGCCACCCGGGCCAGGGTCACGTAGCTGTTTTCCTCCGTGTCGTAAAGACGGCGGTTGCTGTACTTCTTTATGGTCAGGGTCTCTTCCATCCTTTGCTCCCCGATTTCTCA
>Ga0116142_10005614_pt1 | contig 11189 bp, 6 predicted proteins | sample AD_UKC033_MetaG_FD_89785 | JGI IMG/M metagenome (GOLD analysis project Ga0116142, IMG submission 89785) | Active sludge microbial communities of municipal wastewater-treating anaerobic digesters from USA - AD_UKC033_MetaG | ecosystem: Engineered > Bioreactor > Anaerobic > Digestate | place: USA... | reverse complement strand
TGCGCGGCCCGAAGGTGCTTGCGCAGGTAGTCGACGCGCAACGGGTCGTGAATGACGCCGTTCTCCGCGACCGGCGGATCGAAGAAGGCCGAACCGTTCTCGGTGATGTAGATCGGCGGATTGCCGTAGCGTTCCTTGATCCACACGAGCGTGTCGGTGAGGCCCTGCGGAAACACTTCCCAACCGGTCTCCGTGTAGGTCGCCGACTTCTGCCTTACCGGTCCGGCCTTCAGCGGCCAGGCGCGCTCGTCATGGCGCGTGACGTTGCGCGTGTACCAGTTGAGGCCAACGAAATCGATCGGCTGGCGGATCAGGGCCATGTCCTCGTCGGGCCATTCCGGCCAGGCTTCGCCGAAGATCTCGCGCAGTTCCTGCGGATACGTGCCGAAGAACGCCGGGTCGAGATACTGCCGGTTCATGTAGGCGTCCGCGCGCTGCGTGGCAGCGAGGTCCTCGGGCGAGTCCGAGGCCGGATACTTGGGCTCGATGTTGACCACGAGGCCGATGCGGTGCCTGCCCTCGGCACGGTAGGCCTGCACTGCACGGCCATGCGAACGCATGAGGTTGTGCGAGGCGATCGGCGCCTCGAAGCGGTTGCGGTGGCCCGGCGCGAGCGCACCGTGCAGGTAGCCGCCATCGGTGACGACCCATGGCTCATTCAGCGTCGCCCACATCTTCACGCGCCCGTCGAGCGCGCGATACATCGTTGCCGCATAGTCGCCGAACCACTCGGCGATGTCCGGATTGAGCCAGCCGCCACGATCGTCCAGCGCGGCCGGCAGATCCCAGTGGAACAAGGTCGCGGTCGGCTCGATGCCGGCCTCGAGCAGGCCGTCGACGAGCCGCGAGTAGAAGTCGAGCCCCTTCGGGTTGATGCGCCCCCTGCCCTCGGGAAAGATCCGGCTCCACGAGATGCTGAAGCGGTAGGCATTGAGGCCGAGTTGCTGCATCAGCGCGATGTCGCCGTGCCAGCGTCGGTAGTGATCGCAGGCCACGTCTCCGGTGTCGCCGTTCACGGTCATGCCGGGCGTATGCACGAAGCGCTGCCAGATGCTCGGACCGGCGCCATCGGCGAGTGGCGATCCTTCGATCTGGTAGGCGGCGGTCGCGCAACCCCAGAGGAATTTGTCGGGAAACGCGAAGTTCGATCTGTTGGCGCTCATGGATACTCGGCTGGGGCTGGAAGTGAACGGATGAAAACGATTACATTCAGGATATCTCAAGCGTTGCGCGATTGTCAGGACGACCCGTTCCGCACCGCAACACCAACCGGACCGCACTGATGGCCGAACTACGACTCGATGCGGTGCGCAAGGTCTACGACAACGGCCACGTCGCCGTCGCCGGCGCCACTTTCGCCGTCGCGGACGGCGAGTTCCTCGTCCTGGTCGGTCCGTCGGGCTGCGGAAAATCCACCCTGCTGCGCATGATCGCCGGGCTCGAGTCGATCAGCTCGGGTACGCTCGCGATCGGCGGCCGCCCGGTCAACGACGTCGCGCCGAAAGATCGCGACATCGCCATGGTGTTCCAGAACTACGCGCTCTATCCGCACATGAGCGTGTACGAAAACCTCGCCTTCGGCCTGCGTCTGCGCGACGTGCCGCGCGCGGAGATCGACCGGCGCGTGCGCGCCGCCGCACACACGCTGGAACTGGCGGCGATGCTCGAACGCAAGCCCGGCCAACTCTCCGGTGGCCAGCGTCAGCGCGTAGCCTTGGGCCGAGCGCTCGTGCGCGATCCGAGCGTGTTCCTGCTCGACGAACCGCTGTCGAACCTCGATGCACGCCTGCGCCTCGGCATGCGCGTCGAGCTTGCACGCCTGCATCGCCAGCTTGGCACGACCATGATCTACGTCACCCACGACCAGATCGAGGCGATGACGCTCGGCCAGCGCATCGTGGTCATGAAGGATGGCGAGATCCAGCAAATCGACACACCCATGAATCTCTACGCAAAGCCGGACAACCTGTTCGTCGCCGGCTTCCTCGGCAGCCCGGCGATGAACCTGCTGCGTGGGCGCGTCGTCGCGGACCACCGACTCTGGCTGGACACCGGTCACACGCGCCTGCCGCTCGACGGCACGCCGGAACTCGCAGTGCTCGCTCGCGGTGCCGGCGGCGAACTCGTCGCCGGCCTGCGCCCGGAGGATCTCGTGCCCGCGCATGGCGACGCGCCCGCCGCTTCGCTGCGCGCCGAACTCGAACTGGTCGAGCCGGTCGGCAACGAGGTCTTCCTCAACCTGCGCTGCGGCAATGACGCCCTGGTCGCACGCGTACCGCCGCAGGCCCTGCCCGCCGCCGGCACGATGATGACCCTGGCCTTCGATCCGGCACGCCTGCACCTGTTCGATTCCGCCAGCGAGCGGAGACTGGGCGCATGACGCAGGCATTGCTGCGCGCATTCGTTCTCGTTCTGTTCGCCGCGGGCGGCACGGACGCGCTGGCGCAGCGTGCGGTGAACGACGGCTGGGAAACGGACATCGCCGCCTTCGAGGAGGCCGACCGTGTGCGGCCGCCGGTAGCGGGTGGCGTGCTCTTCGTCGGCAGCTCGTCGATCCGCTTCTGGGACACGCTGGAGACCGACTTTCCCGGCATGGCGGTCGTGCGCCGCGGCTTCGGCGGCTCCGAAGTGCGCGACGCCACCCGCTACGCCGCGCGCATCGTCGTTCCACACCGACCGCGCCTCGTCGTGATGTACGCCGGCGACAACGACCTCGCCGAGGGGCGCACGCCGAAGCAGGTGTGCGACGACGTCACCGCCTTCGTCGCGCGCATCCGCGAGGACCTGCCGCAGGTCGCCTTCGCCTGGATCACGATCAAGCCGAGCCCGGCGCGCGCGAACCTGCTCGATGCCGCGCGCGAGGCGAATGCGCTGGTTGCCGCGTGGACGAAGACCGTGCGCGACGCGCAGGTCATCGACATCTTCACGCCGATGCTGGACGGCGAGGGACGGCCACGCGAGGACCTGTACGGCCCGGATCGCCTGCACATGAACCGCGCTGGCTACGCGGTCTGGATCGAGCGCATCGCGCCGGTCCTGAAGTCCGCTTCGAAACCCTGAGCGGACCCACTCAGCGCGACCACAGGCGCGCACGCACCAGCACGGCGACCAGCAGCACGCCGAGAAAGGCGCCGTAGATCGCGGTGGATGCGGCGACCTGCTTCCAGATCGAGCTGCCGATACCCTCGTTGATGTCGTGCCAGTGCAGCATCGCGGCGATGCAGGCGGCGAGCGCACCGATCATCACGACGAGGTCGTACAGTCGCCGCGCACGCGTGCGCGGCAGCCTGCGCGGGAACGACCAGTAGGCCCACAGCAGGATCGCGAACCACGGCGCGAACAGGACGATGGCGAGCCAGCGCATCAGGACTTCTTCGACCGTTTCTCGGCTTCTGCCGCCGCAATCAACTGGATTGCCCGGCGAATCTCATCCGGTTTCGCCTGATAGCTCACTAGATCACCTCGAACACCAATCCAGTTCGCGTCCGTCGCAAAGGAGTTAACCGCATCGATCAAAGCGGACATCGTCTTGACGTCCAGTCCTCTGGTTTCTATCAGGGTCGTGCCCTCCTCGTCGACGAGGCGAGCGTGAGCCAATCCATTCTCGAGATACCGCTTCCACTGCGGACGCTTCTTCGCTTTCGTGACAGCAGGTTTCTCCGAGGATGAGATCGAGATCTGCGCAAGCGGTCGCCCGATTCCGACGGTTGCCCGCAGGGCCTCAAGGAGGGGGGCGCTGCGTTGACGTGCCTTGCGTGCCCCATCCTGCAGACGGTCCTCGATCTCGTCTGGCTTTGCCATCAACGCTTCGTAACGCTCGCGCGGCGCACCGAGTTCGTGGTCAATTTCCTCGAAAAGCTTCTGCTTGACGAAAGCCCAGCCGACTCCACCCGCAAGAGCCTCGCGCATGGACCGGGCCGACTCCTCGCTGGCGAAGGCCTGGTAGATCGCGAACAGGTTCGACGTGTCGGCATCCTTCGGCTCGCCGGGTGCGCGCGAGTCGGTGATGATGCCGGCGATCGCCTTCTTCAAGTCCTTCGGCGGCAGCCACAGCGGGATCGTGTTGTCGTAGCTCTTCGACATCTTGCGGCCGTCGAGGCCGGGCAGGGTCGCGACGTTGTCGTCGACGGCCGCCTCGGGCAGCACGAACGGTTCGCCCTTCGTGCCGGTCGCCGTGCGGAAGGCATCGCCGTACAGATGGTTGAAGCGCTGCGCGATGTCGCGCGCCATCTCGATGTGCTGCACCTGGTCGCGCCCGACCGGCACCGAATGCGCGTTGAACACGAGGATGTCGGCGGCCATCAGCACCGGGTACATGAACAGGCCGGCGCTGATGCCGGCGTCGGCGTCGATGCCTTCGGCCGCGTTGCGGTCGACCGCGGCCTTGTAGGCATGCGCGCGGTTGAGCAGGCCCTTGCCGGTCACGCAGGTCAAAAGCCAGGTCAGTTCGGGGATCTCGGGGATGTCGGACTGCCGATAGAAGAACGCGCGGTCGGTGTCGAGGCCGAGGGCGAGCCAGGTCGCGGCGATCTCGAGGCGCGAACGGGCGACGCGCGCCGGGTCCTCGCATTTCACCAGCGCGTGGTAGTCGGCGAGGAAGTAGAACGACTCGACGTCGTCGCGCCGGCTCGCCGCGATCGCCGGGCGGATCGCGCCGACGTAATTGCCGAGGTGCGGGGTGCCGGTCGTGGTGATGCCGGTCAGGGTGCGGATCTTCGTGGACATGACGAATCGGGTTTGTGGGGCGCGCAGTCTAACCCCGCAGCACACGATCAGGCGTTGAACACCTCGCCCAACCCGACCCAATCCGGAGGTGTCCCATGCGTGCCCTGATCCGTGCTGCCGCCCTTGCCCTCGTCCTCGCCGCGCCGCTGCCGGCACTGGCCGGGCGCCTCGTCGATGTCGAGATCGTCGACCGCGACACCGGCATGACCCTGCCGACCGTGCGCCACGACGGGCGCTCCTACATTGCCGGCAAGCCCGGCCATCGTTATGCGGTGCGCCTGGTCAATCGCACCGGCGGACGTGTGCTGACCGTGCTCTCGGTCGATGGCGTCAATGCCGTCACCGGCGAAACCGCCTCGCCGATGCAGAACGGTTACGTGCTCGATCCATGGGAATCGACCGAGATCAACGGCTGGCGCAAGAGTCTCGACGAAATCGCCCAGTTCAACTTCACCGCCCTGCCCGACAGCTATGCCGCGCGCACCGGCCGCCCGGCCAATGTCGGCGTGATCGGCGTGGCCGTGTTCGAGGAACGCATCGTGCGTCGGCCGCCGCCACCGCGCCATCCGGCCATCGCGCAGCCGGCGCCCCCCATGGCCGCACGTGACTCTGCCGTCGAAGGCCTGGCCAAGGCCGAGTCGGCACAGGAATCGCACGCCGCCGGGGCGCCGCCGGCGGCGCGCCCTGCAGCACCGCGCGAACGACTGGGCACCGGTCACGGTGAACGCGAGTGGTCGCGCGTGGCCACCACCACCTTCCAGCGTGCCACCCTGCAACCGGCCGAGCGCATTGCCATCGAATACGACAGCCGCACCAACCTCGTCGCCCGCGGCATTCTTCCGCAGCACCCGATCGCGCAGCGCGCACCGGACCCGTTCCCCAACGGCTTCGTCGCCGATCCGCCGCGCTGGCGCTGAGCGACGGGCCAGATGGTCGCGGGTGGGCGCATCCCGCTCGCGACCTGCCTCACCAGGCGGTCGATGTCGCTATGCAGTACGGAATCGAACTGGTTTGCCGATGAATCCTGTGCCACGCCAGGCGGTGGCGTGCGATCGAGTCGTGCGCGACCTCTACCTGTCTTGCAACCGTGGGGAGCACGGATTGCATGACGCAACCGCTGCAGGGGACATCATGCAAACCCGGATTACCGCGACGGCGGTCTTCGCCGTGCTTCTGTTTCTGTCGTGCGCCGCCACCGGTCACGCCACTTCCGCCACGCAAGGCTACTGGCAGGATGTCCCAGCGCGCCCCCTGCCTCCCGGCGTGTCCGCACCAGACCAATACCGCCTGCTCGATCTCGACGTGACCGGCCTGAAGAGGGCGGTCGCACAGGGCGAAACCCGGCTCGCACTGCCGGTGCCGGATGGCGGGTTCATCGAGGTCACGCTGGAGGATTCCGGCGTCATGCCGCCCGAACTGGCGGCTCGGTACCCGCAGATCCGCAGTTTCCGCGGCCAGCACAGCGACGGTACGCGCGTGCGCGTCGATATTTCCCCGCTCGGCGTCAACGCCATGGTGTTCGCCAAGGCCGGCATCTGGCTGGTGCGTCCGGTCCAGTTCGGCGACGGCGGCGACTACATCAGCTTCAAGCGCACCGATGTCGCCTCGCAGCGCGAGCCGTTCGACTGCGACGTGCACAACTTCGATGCCGCGCATGCCTACAGTCCCGACGAGATCGCCACGACCACCGGCACAACCAAGCGCAGCTACCGCGCCGCCGTGGCCGCGAACCGTTTCTACGTGCAGGCGCTCGCCGGCGCCAATCCGCCGACCGTGGCGATCGGTCTCGCCGGCGTCGTCGCTGCGATGAACCGCGTCAACGAGGTCTACGAGAACGACCTTTCGATCCACATGAGCCTGGTACCGAACAACGACCTCATCATCTATCCCGACGCCGCCAGCGATCCGTACTCGAACGGCACCGGCGCGCTCAACCAGAACACCGGCAACCTCAACACCGTCATCGGTGCGGCGAACTATGACATCGGCCACGTCTTCACGACCGGCAGCGGCGGCGTCGCCGGCCTCGGCGTGGTCTGTACCAGCAGCAAGGGTCGCGGCACGACCGGCCTCAGCAACCCGGCCGAACTCGTCAGCGACATCTTCTACATCGACTATGTCGCCCACGAGATGGGCCACCAGTTCGGCGCCAACCACACCTTCAACAACAGTTGCGGCGGCAACCGCTCGGCCAGTTCCGCCTACGAGACCGGCAGCGGCTCGACGATCATGGCCTACGCCGGCATCTGCTCACCGAACCTGCAGTCCAGTTCCGACGCCTATTTCCACGCGCGCAGCCTGCTCGAGATAGGCAATTTCACGACCACCGGCTCGGGCAGCACATGCTCGGCCAATACGGCCAACCACGCCGCGCCGGTGCTTGACCCGCTGAGCCCGTACACGATCCCCGCGAGCACGCCGTTCGCCCTGACCGGCAGCGCCACCAGCGGCTTCGGCAGCCCACTGACCTTCGCCTGGGAGCAGTACGACCTCGGCTCGGCGACAGTCGACATCAACGTCGACCCGGGCAATGGCCCGATCATCCGCTCGTTCATGCCCACCGAGTCGCCGGTGCGCACCGTGCCGCGCTTTTCGAACCTGCTGGCCGGCACCTCGAACGTCGGCGAGATCCTGCCGACGACCAACCGCAACCTGAGCTTCCGCCTGACCGTGCGCGACAACGCACCGGGTGGCGGCACCTCGGAAAGCAGCGACATGGTGCTGACGGTCAACAACAGCGCCGGCCCGTTCGCGGTCACCAATCCGCCCGCGGCCGTGACCTGGGATCATGCCGGCGGCAGCGGCACCGCCACCGTCACCTGGAACGTAGCCAACACCAATGCGGCGCCAGTCAACTGCGCGAACGTCGACATCGACATCCACACCGGCGGCGACTACGCCAGCAGCACGGCGGTGCTCGCCACCGGCGTGCCGAACAGCGGCAGCGCGACCGTCAATATCCCGAATGTCGCATCGACCACGGCACGCGTGCGCGTGCGCTGCTCGGACAATATCTTCTTTGCACTGAACCCGGGCAACTTCACCATCCTCGGCGAGGACCTGATCTTCGCCGACGGTTTCGAAACCGGCTTCGTGCCGTTCGACCCGCCGACCCTGGCCAAGGCCTTCGCACCGGCCTCGGTGGCAACCGGCACGCCGAGCACGCTGACGATCACGCTCGCCAACCCGAACGCGACCGTCGCCACGCTGACCGCGGCGCTGACCGACACCTTCCCGACCGACCTGGTCGTCGCCACGACCCCGAACGCCGCCACCACGTGCATGTCCGGCTCGGTGTCGACCACCAGTGGCTCGGTCACACTCGCCGCCGGCGCGCAGATTCCGGCCTCCGGCAACTGCACGGTCACGGTCGATGTCGAGTCCGCCACCGTGGGCAGTTACGCAAACACGATCGCCGCTGGCGCGCTGCAGACCGATGTCGGCGACAACGCCTCGGCGGCGAATGCGACGCTGACGGTCACCGGAGCGACGCCTTTGCCGGCGTTCTTCAACAGCGCGCTGACGACGGCCAGCCCGACGTTCGACAACCCGCAAGGCGCCACGGGCCTGCAGTACTACTGTGCGCAGCAGTTCACGGTGGACGCCAACGGCAGCTACACGATCGAAACGACGTCGCCCAACACCAGCGGCACGCCGTCGAACGCACTCGACACCTTCCTGCGCCTGTATGCGAACGCGTTCGACCCGGGCACGCCAGCCACCGGCATCGTGGCGTCCAATGACGACTTCTCCGGCACGCTCACCGTGTTGCCGGGTCCGTATACGGGCACGATCACGGCGACGACGACGGGCTTCTCGGGTGCGCAGCCGGGTTCGCGCATCGTGCAGACGCTGGCGACAGGGACGACCTACATCGTGGTCAATACCAGTTACCGGGCGACGACCTATGTGGGCACGGGCACGAACGGCCAGGCGGTCGGCCCGTACTACACGGGCATCAACGGCCCGGGCAACGTGAACCTGGTGGGTTCGACCTGCACGTCCGCACCCGAGCTTGCCTGGCCGGTGACGCCAATCACACGCTGACGGCGAACTCGACCAACGCCCTGCCGACCGGACGCGCGGTCACGGCCGACGCCGAACCAGGCGACGACGTGCCCGCGCGGTGCGGTGAAGACCGCGTCGGCCGGCAACGACCTCCCGGCGGCAACGGCGAGCCTCCGTTCGCTTGCCGCCGGCCAACCGAACCTCGACACCGGCTTCGGGCAGGTTTCGCCGCCAGTCCGCTCGGTACGCGGCAAGGTTGGGGCGCAAGCGGTTCGGTAACGGCGACGACCCCGTCCGCAGCATCGGCGTCAGGTGCGCAGCACCTCCGTGACACCACGACCATCCTCGGCGCCACTGCGACACTGGGCGCAATCGGGGCCGCCCCCGGGCGTCGGCACCTCGGCGACTCCGTGATGGGCACGATACTCAGCCCCCTTGTGCGGGCGACGACCATCGCGAAGGAACTCGATCGGGACATTGCTCGTTCGCCACACGGATGCCGCATCGCACAATCAATTCAGTGCGCGAACTGGCATGCCACCGGTTTGCGGTGTGGGCTTTGCAACGGTACGTGCGTGCGACTCACGCCGCGTTGCGGACCTTGCGGATGTCACCCTGCCATTGGAAACCGAAAGGTTGGGGCCGCCCTGTGCGGGCGCAGCCCGGTGTTGCGCCGGCTCGGCGGACGACCAGCCTGTCTTCGCCGTCGCGCCTTGACCTGTGCCCGCAAAGGACGCTGACGCCGTCGCGGAATGGAACAGAGCATCCCTTGATGGCTTCACGACACGGTTGGCGGCTATGGCGTTCGCCACGTGGCTGAGCCTATGATCACCAACCCGCGTCACCGACACGGGTTGCCTGACGCGCGCGATGGGGGCACCGCGGTCAGGCGGGCAGCACCGCCAGGGGAACGAACGACCCGTGGCCTGCGCCACACGCTCCCTTCAGCGTTTCGTCGGGTCTTGGGGGCACATATCCATGATTCTCGCCGTGCACCGTCAGGCATACGCCACGACACGCCGGGTCAGCCCGGCCATGTCCGGCAACGATGATGCGCATCTGCTCCAAGGGGAGTCCTCCGGCCCTGCGTCGACTTGCGCGACGCATGCACGCGACTGCCGTCACCAAACAGCCAAGGGGAATATCGAATGAGAAGTTCACTGAAGGCCGCCGTCGGCCTGGCCTTGTCGTGCCTGCTCGGCAGCGCCGGCGCATGGGCGCAGGGCGTTGAAATCGCCGAGGCGATCGGCAAGCAGGGCAGCATCCTGCCTGAAACCGCGGGCAAGGTCATCGAACCCGAGGCGCAGGCAGCCAGCGCCAGCGCGCCCGATGCCGTGATGGTCGCGTCGAACTATGCGTTCGCGACCACGACGACGGGTTCGCTGACCGACATGAGCACGGGCACGACCCAAGTGGTTGCGCCCAACGCGGACGACACCGCCTCCGCAGTGACCAGCATCGGCTTCGATTTCATCTTCCAGGGTGTGCGCTACACGCAGTTCTCCACCAACTCGAACGGCGCGATCCGCCTGGGCCCTACGGCCATACCCGGCGGTTCGCCATACCAGCCCCTGGCCGTGGCAAACCAGGCCAGGCTCACCGCCTACGGTGCCGACCAGCGCGTTCATTTGAGCGGCAAGGTTCACTACAGGCTCGACGGCACGGCGCCGAACCGCGTGCTGGTGATCGAATACCTCAACATGCAGTCGAACTGGAACGCCGGCGGCACGGCGGACCTCACCTACCAGGTGCACCTGCACGAGAGTAGCGGCGTCATCGATTACGTCTACGGTGCCATGAACATGAGCACTGCCGGCGCCAGCAACGGCGACTCCAATGATCCGCAGTTCGGTTTTTCGTCGAGCAACACCGCCGGTACCGTCGGCTCGGTGACTGCGGCACAGAGCGGCACGCCGGACCCGACCTTCAACGGCGCCTCGGCGACGCCGGTCAACAACCTGTACACGGCTGGCCCCATCACCGTGCTGACCTCGGCTGCCGACGGCTCGCGACGCACCTTCAGCTTCACGCCACCCGTGGCTGCCGCACCAACCAACCTCAGCTTCAGCGCGGTCACCGCGACGGGAATGACGCTGCAGTGGGATGATTCGCCGAATGAACTCTCGTACGAGATCTTCCGTTCGACCGACGGCACGAACTACACGTCCGCCGGCACGGTCGCGCAGGATGGCACGAGTTTCATCGCGACAGGGCTCGCCCCGAACACGACCTATTTCTGGCAGGTCGTCGCCTACTCGGAAGGCAACGCAAGCGCACCGCTCTCCGGCTCGCAGGCCACCAATCCACCCGGCAACATCGTCTCGACCGCCGCCGGCGGCAACTGGAGCGATCCGGCGACCTGGGTCGGCAGTTCCGTTCCGACCGACGGTGACAACGCCACGATCGCCAACGGCGCCACCGTCACCATCGACACCGCCGCCGTGGCGCTCAACGTC
>Ga0116142_10005612_pt1 | contig 11191 bp, 8 predicted proteins | sample AD_UKC033_MetaG_FD_89785 | JGI IMG/M metagenome (GOLD analysis project Ga0116142, IMG submission 89785) | Active sludge microbial communities of municipal wastewater-treating anaerobic digesters from USA - AD_UKC033_MetaG | ecosystem: Engineered > Bioreactor > Anaerobic > Digestate | place: USA... | reverse complement strand
GACGTTCATCACGAGCGGCTGCCGCGCGGACCTGATCACCACCGTCGTGCGCACGGGCCCCGAAGGAAGCGACGGGATCAGCCTCCTGGTAATCGAGAAGGAGTGTCCCGGCTTCTCAGTGGCGAAAAAGATGAAGAAGATGGGCTGGAACGCGAGCGACACGGCGGAACTCGTGTTCCAGGACTGCCGCGTGCCCGCCGCGAACCTTATCGGCGCGGAAGGCGCCGGGTTTGAAGGGCTGATGGTCAATTTCCAACACGAGCGCCTCGCGCTCGCCGTGCTTGCCCACGCCGCGGCCCACGTCGCCTATGAAAAAGCCCTCGAATACGCGAATACCCGCCGCGCCTTCGGGCGGCCCCTGGTCGGGTTCCAGGTCACGCGCCATAAACTGGCCGACATGGCCACGCGCGTCGCCGCGGCGCGCGCGTTCAACTACGACGTGGCCGCGAAGGTCCAGGCGGGCGAATACCCCGTAACGGAAGTTTCGATGGCCAAGAATTTCGCGTGCGAGGTATGCGATCGCGTCGCCTACGACGCCGTGCAACTGCACGGCGGCTACGGCTGCGCCCGCGAGTACATGGTCGAGCGGCTCTACCGCGACACGCGCATCCTCAGCATCGGCGGCGGCACGACCGAGGTCATGAACGAAATCATCTGCAAGTTCCTCGGCATCGGCGCGACTTGACCGCCCGCAACCCCGGATGGCATTGTCACAGGGGGTGGGGCGTCCCGCCCCACAAGAGACTGTGTTGATCTTCCGCACTAGAGGCAATTCTGGAGGTTGAACGGGTTCTGAACATGGCAATTGGAAACGTGGGACAAGAGAAGTTCACATCTTCCCGCAACCGTCTCGATGTACGACTCTTCCTTTCCCCATTTCCCGCTTTCCATATTCAGTCTTCCCATTCTTGGTGCTTGCCGTAAGACAGAGGAGAATTCAACAGTGAAGATTGCGGTTCTGATCAAGCGCGTGCCCGATACGGCTTCGGTGTTCAAGATTGGCGCTGACGGCAAGTCCATCGACATGACGGCTCTCAAGTACGTGATGAGCCCCTACGACGAGCACGCCGTCGAGGAGGCTATCAAGCTTAAGGAGGCGAACGGCGCCGAGGTCGTCGTGGTCAGCCTCGGCCCCGCCGAGACGAAGGAAACCATCCGGTCCGCCTTGGCGATGGGCGCGGACTGGGGACTCCTCGTCACCGGCGCGGACACCGAAGGACTCACGGGGAACGGCGTGGCCCAGGTGCTCGCCGCCGCGGTCCGCACGTTGAATCCCGACCTTATCTTCGCGGGGAAGCAGGCCGTGGACGATGACGCCTCGCAGGTGCCCGAGCGCGTAGCGGAACTGCTCGAACTGCCTCACGCCTCGGTCATCACCCGCTTCGAATTGGCGGGCGACCGCGCCGTGGTCGACCGCGAGATCGAAGGCGGGCAATACACCCTCGAAGTCCCGCTGCCCGCCCTGTTCACCGCGCAGAAGGGCATCAACACGCCCCGCTATCCGACGCTGCCCAACATCATGAAGGCGAAGAAGAAGGAGATAAAGGATGTCTCGCTCGCGGACCTCGGCTTGGCGCCCGACGCCTTGCGCCCGGGGCTCGTGGTCGAAGCCCTCGCCTTGCCGCGACAGGACCGCCTCAACAAGATACTCGACGGCGAAACGCCCGAGCGCGTCCGCGCCCTCGTCAGCGCCCTCCGCGACGACGAAAAGGTGCTGTAGGCAGGCGGTCTCCGCGTTTGCGGGGATGAGTCCCGCCGCGAGGCCGTTGCTGATTCGCCTGTGGCGGGCTATAATTCCGGCAGTGTCGAATTCATGGGCGAATTTCGATAGATCGAGAAAACACGACCGGGAGTCAGCCTGTGCGAACCGTACATTTCACCGCGCTAATTGAACGAGAAGACGACGGCTTCGTGGCGCTTTGCCCCGAGTTGGATATTGCCAGCCAGGGATCGACCGTCGAGGAAGCGCGCGCCATGCTCAAGGAAGCCGTCGAGCTCTTTCTTGAATGCGCGAGCGAAGAAGAGATTGAACGGCGGACATCGGGCGAGCGGTATATCGTCCCATTGGAATGCAACATTGCCTAAACTGCGACCCATGTCCGGCGCGGAACTCTGCCGTCTGCTCGAAGCCCGTGGATACGTCGAAGTGCGCAGAAAAGGCAGCCATATCGTAATGCAGCGCCGTGACGACACGGGGACGACCACGATTCCCGTTCCCGATCATGGCGAATTGCGCATAGGTACGTTACGTTCCATCATCCGTCAGTCGGGATTGCCTCGCACATTATTTGAAGCATAGTGTGACAGGCGTGTCAACCCGCAATGGGTGGACTCCGGCGCTGTGCCTGCGGCAAGCGACCTGGCCTGAACTCAGATGCCGCTGCCGCCGATGTGGATGCCGCATTCCTTGTCGTCTTTTTCCAGGTAACTGAACCAGCGCCAGCGGCCGGCGCGCTTGTCCTCGTGGGGGAGGGTGGGCGTGGTGCAGATGACGCAGCTGATGCTGGTGTAGCCCTCATCGTAGAGCGCGTTCTTCGGCACGTCGTGTTCCGCGATGTAGGCGTCGATGCGCGCCTGGTCCCAATCGACGAGCGGCGCGACTTTAATGATCTTGCGCCCGTTGCGGTCGACGAGTTGGGCCCGGGGCGTCTGCGCGCGGAATTCGGACTGGTCGCGGCGCAGGCCGGTGAACCAGACATCGAGCGTCTCGAGGGCGCGCTGGTTCGGCTCGACCTTACGCACGTTGCAGCAGAATTCCTGCTTCGGCTTCGAGTCGAAGAAGAGGTATTCGCCGTGCTGCGCGACCATTTTCGCGAGCCGTTCGGGGTCGGGTCGGAACCGCTCGATTTCGATGCCGTATTTCCCCTCGATGGCGTCCATGACGGCGTAGGTTGCGTCGTGGAGGCGCAGTGTGTCCACGGTGATCACGCGCAGGCCCGGCGCGACGCGGCACATGAGGTCGATCATGACGCAGCCGGTATCCTGAAAACTGGTGATGATCCCGGCGCGGTCGCCGTGCGCCTCGAGCGCCCAAGCGAACAACTCCTCGGGACCCATCTCGTTGAGCCGCGAGACGGTCTCTTCTCTTGCCGCTACTGCCATGTTGTGTACTCGCTATGTTTTCAAGGCGGCCTGAAAGCCGCACTACGAACTTGGACAGCCTGAAGGCTGTACTACGAACGCTTTATGCGCTTACCTCGATGCCCATTTGTTTCAGGACCTGCTCCGTCCCGATCCGATGCGCCCAGTCGCCGAACCGCTCGCCGTCCTCGCGCTGTTCCTTCCACAGGTCAAAAAGGCGCGACAGTGTCGGCACGATGTCGTCAAACTTGATCGTCGGGATTAGCGTCGTGTTGAGGCGCGTCCCGTTGTAATCGCCCGCGATATTGAGAATGTAGCGTTCTGGGCCCTTGCCGATGAGGCCGATCTCGGAGGTGCTCGAACGCGCGCAGCCGTTCGGGCAGCCCGTCATGCGGATGCTCACGTCGAGGTCGCCGTAGCCCGCGGCTTCGAGGCCGCGCATGATGGTCGGCAGCGCGCGCTCGGCCTCGGACTGCGCCAGCCCGCAGTACGGCAGGGCGGGACAGGCCATCTCCTGCCGACGAATCGTGGAGATACCCCGGTCCGTGGGGATGCCGTATTCATCGAGCAACGCCTGCACGCTCGCTACGTCCGCATCCGCGACGTTGGCGAGGACGAGGTTGTGGTGCGGCGTCACGCGCACGTCGCTGCGGTAGCGCTCGACGACGGCGCGGAGGCCGCTCCTGAACTGATGGCTGTCCTCGAAGTCGCGGATGCGCCCGTTCTCGATCCAGACGCCGACGTAGTTCAGGCCGTCTTGCGACTGCTTATGCCAGCCGAGATAGTCGGGCTGCGCCGTGGGCCGGACGTTGCGCGGCGGGTCGAACCGCCGCCCCGCGTAAGTCTCGATCAATTTCACAAACGCATCGAGGCCCATCCGGTCGATGGTGTACTTCAGGCGCGCCTGTTTGCGGTCCGTTCGCTCGCCATAGTCGCGCTGAGTCTTGATGATGGCCTCGCAAATCGGGATCACGTCGTCGTATGGGACGAATGCCACCGGCGAGCCCAGGCGCGGGTAGGTGTTCTTCTTCGCGTGCGAGAAGCCCATGCCGCCGCCCGCGAGGATTTCGTAGCCCACGATGCGCCCGCCCTCGGTGACCGCAAGGACGCCCACGTCGTTCGTGTACACGTCGACGCTATTGTCGAAATCCGCGGCGAGGCCGATCTTGAACTTGCGCGGCAGGTACTGCGCGCCGTAGAGCGGCTCCTCGACTGGTTTCTCCGGCATGGTCCCTCGAAACGAGATCGTGCCGTCCGGGTTGACCGTCGCCTTCTCGTCGTTAATCCACAGGTCGAAATAGCTAGTCGTCCGCGGCAGGAACCGGTCGCTGATCTCCCGCGCCACAGCAAGCAGGTCCGCGCCGCAATCCTTATATCGCGCGTCGATGTCGGCGACCGGCGGGGCCATCGTGTTGCGGACCACGTCGCCGCAACCGCCGAAGGTCATGATGCGAGAGAGAGTGTTCAAGTCGTGGATAAGCAGGCGCAGGTTGCCCTTGACCACGCCGTGAAACTGGAAATCCTGTCGCGACGTGGCGCGCAGGTCGCCCTGGCCGTACTTGTCGCACAAGGCGTCGCAGATCAGGTACTGCTCCGCCGTGATGCGCCCGCCGGGGAACTTCGTGCGCACCATCATCCGATAGTCCTTGTCGAGCCCCTCTTTCTTGCGTTGCAGGCGCGTGTCCCGGTTGTCCTGCTGATACGTGCCGTGGTGCTTCAGCAATTGGACGGTGTCTTCCGAGAAATGGTCCGTTGGCTGCCCGAGTTCCCCGGCAATCGTGCCGTAAAGACCAATGCTCGCGTGCTTAAGCTTCTCCACGCCGGATAATTGGGCCACGTCGCCCTGCGACTCGATAAGATTCGCCATTTGAGACACTCCTTGCGCGGGGTGGAGAGCCCCCCGACGGTTTTCTTTCCCCCGGCACACTAATCATAACAAACATTATAGGGTATGTCAAGTATTCCCGCAGACCCAGAGGGAATACCCTTGGCCGCAGTAATCTTCCGGGGTATGCGTACTCTACCTTCGCCGGTTCCGTGGAGGCAAGCGATCGATCGCAGCCGAGCACCCTGACGACCGTCATGGTGCAATTGAGTCTATGGCCACACGAAGACGGCGAAGACAAAAGGGGGAAATGCGTCTCGCCGTGAATACGTTCTTGAGCGCGCCGCCTTGATTCTATATTCTAGAGACTCTTCAGGGAGATGTGCAGGCGTCAAGCGAAGGAGACTGAGGTGCGCACCGGCAGAACCCAGTTACAGCAGTCTATTCGGCCACTACCCCCGGGCCGCCCCCTTGCAGTCGTCGTCGCGCTGATCGGGCTGTCGGTCTTGCCGTGGCTGCCCGCCGTGGCGGAAACGGTAACCATCTATCGGGACACTTACGGAGTGCCCCATATCTACGCGTCCACCCCGGCGGGGGCGGCGTATGGGCTCGGCTACGCCCAAGCCGAAGACCGCCTCGAAGACATTTTCCGGAATGTCCACACGGCGATTGGGACGATGGCGGAACATTTCGGGCCGGACCACGTGGAAACGGATTACGCGATGCGGCTGGTGGGGAACGCGCGGCATTGCGAGACCTATTGGCAAACGGCGTCGCCGGAGGTGCGCGAACTGGGCGACAGCTTCGTGCGCGGGGTCGAGGCCTATCTGGAAGACCACCCGGAGAAGAAGCCGGAATACGCTATCAAGCTTGAGGGATGGCACTGCGCCGCCATCGGCCGGACCATGCTCCTGCAATGGCCGTTGGGCACGGTGATGAGCGAGTTTCGCCGCCGCTCGGAGCAACCGGCGTTCGGCTCAAACGGCTGGGCCGTCGCGCCGTCCCGGTCGGCGAATAATTGCGCCATCCTGCTCACCGACCCGCACCTGACCTGGGAAAGCTTGGCCGTGTTCCACGAGGCGCGCGTGTTCGGGGGCGACCTCGTGATGAACGGGTTCTTCATTGTGGGGACGCCGGCGCTCGGCCTCGGCCACAACGCGAACGTGGGTTGGGCTTGCACCACGGGGGGACCGGACACGTCGGACGCGTACATGCTCCGGGTGCGCAAGACGTCGCTGGGCTTCGAGTATGAATACGACGGCGCTTGGCGCACGCCCGAACTGAAGCTTTTCACCATCAAGGTTAAGGGCGAAAAGCCGCGCGCGATGCCCGCCATGTTCACGGTCCACGGCCCGCTGCTCGAAGAGCCGGACTTCGAGAAGGGCGTCGCCTACGCGGGGAATACGCCGTACCTGGACGACGCGGGCTTCTTCCATCAGCAATACGCCATGTGCATGGCGCAGGACGCGCACGAATTCTTCGAGGCGCTGCGGCTGAACAGCTTCATGGAGCAGAACATCCTCTTTGCAGACCGCAAGGGGAACATCGGCTATGCGCGCGTGGGGCGCACGCCCATCCGCCCCGAGGGCGATTGGGACTGGTCGCGGCCCGTGCCCGGCGACACGCCCGCGACGCAATGGCTCGGCATTCACAGTCTCGATGATCACGTGTGGATCATGAACCCGCCGCAAGGCTACATGCAGAACTGCAATATCAGTCCGGCGAACATGATGGAGCATTCGCCTCTGACGCCGGAGAAATATTTGCCCTATCTCTACAACTGCACGTGGGACAAAAACAATCCGCGCGGACGGCGCGCTCTCGAATTGCTTGCCGCGGACGACGCCGTCACGGTGGCGAAAGCGAAGGCCATCGTCATGGACGTGTACGACCTGCCCTCGAGGGCGTGGCAGGACGCCTTGCGCGCGGCGTTCGTCGCGGCGCCGGACGAGTTGCGTGACGACGCGGTGCTCGCGGCGGCGGTGGCGGACCTGCTCGCGTGGAATTGCGAGTTCACGCAGGACAGCACCGCCGCGGCGATCATGCGACTGTGGCGGCTCTCGTGCGAGGGCAAGGTGGACGTAGACGCCATAGCGGACGGGAAGACGCTCTCGGAGGCGGACCGGACGGCGCTGCTCGAGCAGTTACGAGAAACGCTCGCCGAAATGGAGCGCCTGTATGACGGCAAGCGCGTGACTTGGGGCGAGGTGCAGGTCGTGGGGCGCGGCGGGCAGTACTTCCCCTGCGACGGCGCGGACTTCGGGCGCGGCGCGAACAGTACGGAGACGTTGCGCAACGTCGAGGCAAAGGAGACGCCGCCCGGCTCGGGCCGTTTTGTCGCGAACAGCGGCTCGATGGCGGCCATGCTGATGTTCTTCCACGCGGACGGCATCGAGTCGTACACGTGTACGCCCTGGGGCCAGAGCGCGGACCCGGCCTCGCCGCATCACGTTGACCAAGCGCGCGACCTGTACTCGAAGCGCCTCATGAAGCCGACCTGGTTCAATAAGGACGAACTGATCGAGCATCTGGAATCGAAAAAGGTGTTGACCATCCCGTGACAAGCAAGCTCAGCGGATTGGAGGTCGTCGCGGAAGTCATCCGCCGTTACTACGACGTCGGCGCGGTGCAACTCCCGCAGCCGCTGGAGGCGGCCCATCAACGCCGCCACCGCAAGATGGTGGTGCAGACCGACGCGGGCCGATTTCTCGTCAAGACGTACAAACGGGACCCCGTCGTGCTGGACGCGCTTCGCTTTCAGCATCGCCTCTCGGACCATCTCAACGCGAACGGGCTGCCAGTCGCCGTGATCAAGCGCGCCCGCGACGGCAAAGGTATCGTCGAACTCGATACGTGGGCGATGGAGTTGCAGCAATTCATCGAAGGCGGATCGATGCCGCTGACGGCGCATACGCTGGTCGCATCGGCGCGCGCGCTCGGCGAATTTCACCGCGTCTGCCGCGACGTGCCCTGTCCGCCGCGCGACGCGCAGATGTGGCGATTCAGCGACGTGCCCCGGGCGGCGTTCCAGGAATTGTTCAAGAAAGCGTGCGCCGAGACGGACGAACAGCGCATAGTGCCCCACTGCAACGCCATCGCCCTGTTCCTGCACAACGCGGCGGACGCCTTGAGCACCGAGAAGCGCTCGACCTTCGAGACCGGCCTTATCCACGGCGACTGGCACGGCGGCAATCTCATGTTCCGGGGCGAGCAACTGGTCGCGATCGTGGACCTCGAGTTCGCCGGCGACGGCTGCTTTCTCGAAGACATCGCATACGGCATGTCGAACCTGTGTCTGCGCACCACGCCGGAGCATAACGTGCTTACCGCCCGATCCAATATAATGCTCGACCACTACCAGTTCAGCCGCAGCCTTTCCTATGCCGAGATGGTCGCGTTGTACTTCGCCGTCGGCGTAAAGCAGATCGCCACCGTCTCATATCAACTGGTGCAGCAGGGCGCGAATGTGGCCGGGCTCACCGCCGCCCAGTGGATGGAAGTGCTGGCCTCGCAGTGTGAATGGCTAAATGACCGCGCCCACAAGGCGCGCTGGGGAGAGACCTGATCGCTTGGATTTCCGGGCGCGCTTCATTAGACTGGTCCGCGATATCCCCCGGGGAGAATACGACATGGCATCAGAACAGAAAACGTTGGTCCGCATAGTGATGGGCAGCAAGTCCGACTGGGACACCATGTCCCGCGCGCACGAGACGCTGAAGGAGTTCGGCGTACCCCACGAGTGCCGGGTTCTGTCCGCGCACCGCACGCCGGACGAACTGGCCGCGTGGGTCCGCACCGCCGACGCCGAGGGCACGGAGGTTTTTATCGCGGGCGCCGGCGGCGCGGCGGCGTTGCCCGGCGCGGTGGCCGCCCTGACCACCGTGCCGGTGCTGGGGGTACCGCTGCTGGGTTGGGCGCTCAACGGCGAAGACGCGCTGTACGCCATGGCGCAAATGCCGCCGGGCATCCCCGTCGGCACGTTGGCCATCGGAAAGCCGGGCGCCACGAACGCCGCCCTGCTCGCCGTCGCGATTCTCGCCAACAATCGCCCCGAATACCGCGAGAAACTTCAAGCTTATCGCCGCGAACGCGCAAAACAAGTCCTGGAGGATCGCCTCCCCATCGAGGAATAGCATTGTTCGTAGTACAGCCTTCAGGCTGTCTTGAAGACAGGCAAAGCCTGTACTACGAACTGGCACGCCAAGCCGTTGCACCATGCGTATGGTGTCGCGCCGGAATTGGAGTTCAGAGTTCGCGGTCGCGGGGGGTGCGTTGCCAAGCCTGGGGGCCGCGTCGAACAATAAGGCTCAGGAACAGCGCGCCCTTCCACACGATGAACACCGGCACGGCAGCGAGGTACAGCCAGACGCGCAAGGGGGCGCGGCAAAGGATGAGCCCGGAGAGTACGCACCACGCGACGGCGACAGCGCACAACGCGACCACCGCGGTCCACACCGGGTGTACGAGCAGGCTGACAAGACCCGTTATCAAGATCGACATCACGAGCAGGGACAGGGGCGGCACAAGCATATCGAGCGCGGCGTCGATATAGCGCCAATGGCGCGTCCGCAGAGCGCGGCGCAGGACCGTCGGGAAATACCGCTTGAACAGGTCCAGCTTGCCGCCTTCCCAGCGGGCCTGTTGCACCGTGGCCTGAGCGCGCCGGGTCGCAAGTTCACTCACCACGCGGGCGTGCGGGTTGTAATGCACGAGGATGTCGTCTAGCAGGAGCCGCCTCGAGAACTCGATATCTTCCGCGAGTGAGTGGGCGGGCCAGCCGTATTCGAGCAGCAGCCGGGTGCGAAAGGCCATGCCACTGCCCCTCAGTTCCGCTGTGCCGCCGAGGGCATCCCGGCCCGCCGGACGCACGTGATTGATGACGCTAAAACCGAGATACCCGAGGGCGGCTCGCCAATTCGCTTCAGGGCGCGCGACGCCGTTTGACGCCTGTACAACCTGGCGGTCCTCGAAAGCCAATGCGCCGGACAGCTCCCGGAGGAAGCGCGGGTCAATGCGCATATCGGCGTCCACAAAGGCCACGGCATCGAACGACTCGAGTTGTTCGCGGGCAGCGCGGAGAAACCAATCGAGTGCGGGGCCCTTGCCGCGCAGATCGGGATCGTGGCGCTCGTGCACGACGGCGCCCGCCGCGCGGGCGCGGTCGGCGGTGTCGTCCGTGCAGTTGTCCGCGATGACGAAAACGACGTACAGGTCCTTGGGGTAATCGAGGCGCGCTGCGTCCGCGAGGATGGCGTCGATCTGGTCCGACTCATTGTGCGCGGGCATGACAAGCGCGAAAGGCACGAGCGGCGCGTCGGGCCGCGTCTTCTTTCGGAACGCATACGCGGCGCACGTGACCAGGAACAAGTAGGCGCAAACTATCAGCAGGTACGCGGTCGGCGCGATCAATAGCGGCGCGAGTATCCAGGTCCCGACGTTAATGGGCCGACCCTCCCGGCTTGAGGTAGTGCCGAAACAGCATGTCCAGTTTGCGGGCTTCCGTTTCGGCGCAGTGCTCGATGGCGACCCGATCGCGTCCGGCGCGGCCCATCGCGCGGAGTGTTTCGACCGGCGCCTCGAGCGCCTCCCGCATCACGGCGGCCAGCGCCGCGACGTCACCCGCGGGAACGAGCCAGCCATTTTCGCCGGGCCGGACCAGTTCCGGGATACCCGCGATGTAGGTGCTGATCACGGGCCGCCCGAGGGCAAGGGCCTCCATGATCACGACGGGGAGTCCTTCGGCGAAACTCGACAGCACGAACGCGCGCGCCTCGAGTACGTGCGCGCGGACTTGCACCTCGCTTTGCCAACCGGTGATCACGACGCGGTCGGCCAGTCCGTAACGCGCGATGCGCGCCTCGATCGCACCGCGCAGTTCACCATCGCCCACGAGCACGAGCCGCGCGTCCACGCCGTCGGCGGCCATTCGCGCGAAGGCTTCGATGAGCAGCGCCTGCCCTTTTTGGGCGGACAAGCGCCCCACGCACACGAGCGTGCGCGAGGCGGCATCGACGGGCGGCGCGGGCGCGAGCCAGGACTCGTCCACCGTGCAGTGGACGACGTGGACCTTATCCCACATGTCGCAAGGAATCCAACGCCGCAATTGCGCCGCGCCGAATTGCGATACCCCCACGACGAACGCCGCGTCGCGAATCTTGTCACCCAGACTCAGGCCGATTGCCGCGTCGAACTCGTCCGGGCCGTGGACGGTCATGCTATAGCCGGGTCCGCCCAGGCGGCAAATGAGGCGCGCGACGGCGGCGGCGTTTGTGCCGAAATGGACGT
>Ga0116142_10005607_pt1 | contig 11202 bp, 9 predicted proteins | sample AD_UKC033_MetaG_FD_89785 | JGI IMG/M metagenome (GOLD analysis project Ga0116142, IMG submission 89785) | Active sludge microbial communities of municipal wastewater-treating anaerobic digesters from USA - AD_UKC033_MetaG | ecosystem: Engineered > Bioreactor > Anaerobic > Digestate | place: USA... | reverse complement strand
TTCAACTACAGATTGAACCCCTATGTGCGGGCGTCCACGCATCTTGACTACCGGACAAAGCGGGGGTTCGGCGTTGGGCAGGATTTCATCTGGGGGCAGCCCCGCGAGGAGCGGACGAACCCCGAACTGGGCGACTGGGGCGGCCGGCTGCTGACCTATTACGCGCAGGATGATCAGCCGTACGAGGATGAAGAGGAGAGGGAAGAGCAGGGCGGCCTTGTGGAGGAAGAGCGCTATCGTATCCGGCTGCAGCACCGCCAGACGTATTCCCCCCGTGATTACCTGCTGGCCGAGATGAACTATCTGAGCGATCCGGAGATTCTTGAGGAGTTTTTCCGCAATGAATACCGCCGGAATGTGGAGCCGGAAAACCGCATCAGCCTGACGCATCGGGGAGACCATTTTGTTTCGGGCATACTGATCAACAAGCGCCTGAATGACTTCTACGGGGCCGTGGACCGCCTGCCGGAACTCTTTCTGGACATGTCCCGCCAGCAGATCGGAACATCTCCATTCTACTATGAAGGACAGAACAGCGCGGCCTTTCTGCAAAGGGTTTTTGCAGAGCAGGAGGATCGCGAGGATTATGAGGCTTTCCGCATTGATTCCGACCACAAGGTCTTCTGGCCCACGCGGCACATGGGCTTCCTGAATGTGACTCCGCGCGCGGGCTACCGGGCCACCTGGTATTCCGAGACAAAGGACACTGTGACCAACACGGAGTGGCAGGCGGTCGCGATGGAAGATGTGGTGATCGGCGGGACAAACGGGGCGGGCTCTGTGACCAACACCTACACTGTGTTCACGAATGTGGAGGAAGTAGTCACCGAAGAGGCCGGCGCGGATCTGCGCAGCATCTTTGAGGTCGGGTTTGAATCTTCCTTCAAGGCGTTCAAGGTGATGCTGGATCCCGACATGCGCGGCAACGGCGGCCTGCGCCACGTGGCCGAACCCTATTTGGACTATACCTACATCCCCGAACTTGATCTGGAGCCGGCCAATCTTTATCAGTTCGATTACATTGACGGGCTGGACAAGCGCAATGACGTCAAGCTCGGCATGCGCAACAAGTTCCAGACGAAGTGGGACGGCAAGGTTCATGATCTGCTGGATGTGGACCTCTGGACGTACTACTACCTTGATACCGAAGATGATGAGGACAGCGTTCGCGCCGCCTATTTCGATGCGGAGTTCGACCCCGTTGAATGGTTTTCCCTCGCGGCGGACGGACAAATAGCCGTCAGCGACACCGTTCTCAATCAGGTCAACACCCGGGCGAAATTCACCTCCGAGAGCGCATTTGACTCCTCGCTGGCGATCGAGTACCGCCACATAGAGGACCGGCGGAATCAGGTGGCGGCCATCATTGATCTGGTGCCGGAACTGCGCTGGTCGCTCGGAACGTATGTGCGCTATGACCTGGACAACAGCCACATGGAGGAGCAGGGGTACTTCATCCGCCGCAAGTCGGACTGCCTGGGCCTGACTTTCGGGTATGAGGGCCGCGGAAACGACTGGGATTTCTGGTTCCAGATATGGCTGACCGCCATGCCGGAAAGCGCCATTGACGTCAGCGGGCATTATTAAGAGGCGTGGTGATGGCGAAATATCTGGTCACAGGCGGCGGCGGGTTTATCGGGTGCAATCTTGTCCGCACGCTTGCTGCGCAGGGGCGTGACGTCCGCATCCTGGACAATTTTTCCACCGGCCGCCGTGAGAATCTCGAAGACCTGAAGAAGGACGTTGAGATTATGGAAGGCGACATCCGGAACCCCGCTGATGTCAGGGCCGCCGTCCGGGATGTCTGCTGCATCTTTCATTTTGCCGCGCTTCCGTCCGTGGTGCGTTCCGTTGAGGACCCACTGGAAACGCACGATGTGAACGTGACCGGCACGCTGAACCTGCTGATCGCCGCCCGCGATGCCGGAGCAAAGCGCCTGGTGTTTTCCAGTTCATCGTCGGTTTACGGAAACACCCCGACGCTTCCCAAGCATGAGGATATGATCCCGATGCCGCTCAGTCCCTATGCCGCCCACAAGCTGACAGGGGAGCACTACTGCCGGATATTCTTTGAACTCTACGGGCTCAAGACGTTCAGCCTGCGCTATTTCAACGTTTTTGGCCCGCGGCAGAATCCGAAATCCCATTATGCCGCGGTGATCCCGCTCTTCATTGATGCCTGTGTCCGCGGCGAGCCGCCGCTGATTCATGGAGACGGCGGACAGACGCGCGATTTCACGTATGTCCAGAACGTGGTGGATGCCAATCTGGCCTGCTGCACTGCGCCCGACGAAGCCGCGGGCCGCGTCTTCAATGCCGCCTGCGGGGACCGGATTTCAGTGAACGACCTGGCTTCAGCCATAGCGAAACTTATGGACAGCAAGGTCCGCCCGGTTCATGACGAGCCGCGGCCGGGTGACGTGCGTGATTCGCAGGCCGACAACCGGCGCGCCCGCGAACTGCTCGGCTGGACCCCGAAGGTTGACTTCGAGGAGGGGATTCGCCGGACCGTTGAGTGGTTCACCTCCGGACACGCGGAGTGACGGGGAGCACCGCCCCATGACCGCGCAAAACAAAGCCGAACAGCTTGTAATGGGGGCCAATGCCGATCCCGGCCTCGTGGCGGTGGAACCGCTGACCGGCGACGCCCATGACGAGATGATCCTTTATTCCCGCAAGGGCAGTAAAATCACCGTGACGAAAGAACCCTTCCGTCCATTCCTGTGGCTGGAAAAAGGCAGTCTGCTCAAAGCCTTCGAGGGCCGTCATGAGGTTGTTAAACTGGCCGGGAGCGGACCGCTGAATCATCTGGCCTCTTTCCAGTCATGGAAGGATATGCAGGCCGCGCTGAAGCATCTGAAGCAGGAGACCGGGTTTACGCCTTCTGTGTCCTCCGCGCCCTTTTTCTGCATCACCGACCCGGTGGAGCAGCATCTTATGACCACGGGCCGGACGCTTTTCAAGGACATGGCCTTTGAGGCGCTCGGACGGATGCAGGTGGACATAGAAACCTATGTCACCAGAGGCTACGATTTCCCCAACGCCGCCCGCCCGGGAGACCGCATCATTGCCATTGCGCTGGCGGACCAGTCCGGATGGGTTGAGGTGCTGTCAGGGGACGAAGCCGCGATGCTGAAGCAGTTTGTGGAACTGGTGCAGGAGCGCGACCCGGACGTGATCGAGGGGCACAATATCTTCAAGTTCGACCTGCCGTATCTGGAGGCGCGTGCCCGGCGGCACAAGATCAAACTGAAGCTTGGCCGCGACGGAGGCCTCCTCGGGAAAAGACCCAGCCGCTTTGTGACGGCCGACCGGACCATCAACTATCCGAAATATTCCATTCACGGCCGCCATGTGGCGGACACGCTGTTTATGGTGCAGGCTTATGATGTGGCCCGCCGGTCTCTGGACAGCTACGGACTCAAGGATGTGGCCCGGCATTTCGAACTTGCGGAGGAGGACCGGACCTATATTCCCGGAGAAGAAATTGCCGCAACCTTTGACAGGGACCCGGAGAAGGTGATGGCCTATGCCCGTGATGACATCCTGGAGACGCGGCGGCTCGGGGACCTGCTTTCCCCGGTGTATTTCACCCAGGCGCAGATGCTTCCGATGACCTATCAGAACATCTGCGTCCGGGGCAGCGCCGGAAAGATCGACGGACTGATTCTGCGTGAATACCTGCGGCAGGGGCATGCCATAGGGAAACCCGACAGCCCGCGGGAATTTGCCGGAGGCTATACAGACATCTTTTTTGAGGGCATTGCAAAGAATGTGCATCATTGCGATGTACGCTCGCTGTATCCCTCGCTCACGCTGGTTCGGGAACTGGCCCCGGCCTCTGACGAACTGGGCGTCTATCTGAAACTCCTGCGCCATCTGCTGGAATTCCGGGTCGAGGCTAAAGAGCAGATGCAGAAGACGGAGGATGCCGGCCGCCGGCGTCATCTGGATGCGCTGCAGGGTGCCTACAAAATCCTGATTAATTCGTTTTACGGCTATCTGGGGTTCAGCCAGGCCCGCTTCAGCGATTTTGACGCGGCCGAGAAGGTGGCCGCCGAAGGCCGTAAAATCCTGGAAGCCATGATTGACTGGCTTCGGGAGAATGGCGGAACTCCCGTCGAGATTGACACCGACGGCATCTATTTCGTCCCGCCGGAGGTCAAGTCGAAGGCTGAAATGGAGCGGTTCCGAACCGCTTTCCAGAAGTCGCTCCCCAGGGGCATATCGCTGGAATTCGACGGCGAATACAAGTCCATGTTCAGCTACAAGATGAAGAACTACGCGCTGCTCGCCGAAGACGGGGAGATGGTCATAAAGGGCGCTGCTCTGAAATCGCGCGGTCTGGAGCCGTTCCAGCGGAGTTTCCTTGAGGAGTTCATCCGGCTCCGGCTGGAGGGCCGCGACGGGGATATTCCGGAACTGAAACGCCGCTATGAACAGGATATCCTGCACGGCCGCTGGCCGGTCAGAATGCTGGCCAAGACCGAAACGCTTCAGGAATCTCCCGCCGGCTATGCCGCAAAGGTTGATGCAAAGGGCCGGGGACGCAACGCCGCCTACGAACTTGCGCTGAAATCGGGCCGGGAATACCAGGCGGGGGACCAGATTTCATATTATGTCACCGGGAGCAGAAAATCAGTGCAGGTGTTTGCCGCCGCAAAGCTGGTTTCAGAATGGAATCCGGAGAGCCGCGATGAAAATATTCCTTACTATCTTGCGAAACTCGGCGCGCTGTGCAAAAAATTCGGGATATGAAAGTCATGAATAAAAGAAAACATTTGTCGGCCGGCTTCACCCTGATGGAAATTCTCGTGGTGCTGATCATCATCACCATTCTGGCCGGGCTGGTCGGGGTGAATGTCCTGCGAAAGCCGGGGGAGGCACGCGTGTCCGCCGCCCGGATGCAGATCAGGAATCTGCAGACGGCCGTGAAACTGTACCATGCCGAACAGGGGCATCTTCCTTCACAGCAGCAGGGCCTCGAGGCACTGGTGCGCAAACCGTCCATGGAGCCGGTGCCGAAGAATTATCCGGCGGGCGGATATCTCGACAGCGCCGAACTGCCCAGAGATCCGTGGGGGAACGACTACATCTATCTGACGCCCGGCCGTCACGGCGAGCCGTTTGAAATCATCAGCTACGGAAGCGACGGCCAGCCCGGAGGAGAAGACGACGCAGGCGACATCTCCAGTTCAGATGCGTGACGGATTCACGCTGGTCGAAACGCTGATTGCCCTTGTGATGGCTTCCATCCTGCTTTCGGTCTCGGCTTCCGCCCTGATGAAAATCCTGCGGGCGGAGGTCACCGCATCAAAAATGCAGCAGGCTTCGCTGGCCATGCAGACGATAGGATGCCGCGCGGCGCTGGGGGATGAAGAGCCTGCCGACCTGCCGCGGATTACCCTCCGAAAGCATGCGTTGAGCGTGGCCGGCGCGGAATGGGCCGTGTGGGATATCACCTGCACCTCCGCGCCCTCCTTCTCCGCGACGCTGGAGTATCCGGTTCCGGCCCGCTAGGCGCCTCCGGTTCTTCTTCGATTTTTCGCTGTTAAGAATTGACGCCGGTTGGACTGGAATTTACCCGGCGCTTCTGCTATCCTACGAGGCAGGTTTTATTTACATGGAGTGACTATGAAGATTTACATGAGCGGAAAACTGGTGAACGAAAAAGACGCAAAGGTTTCGGTCTTTGATCACGGTCTGCTGTACGGCGACGGGGTGTTTGAAGGCATACGCGCCTATAACGGCCGCGTGTTCATGCTGGATGAACACATCAAGCGGCTGTATGACTCCGCGAAGGCGATTGCGCTGGATATCCCGATGACTCCCGAATCCATGGCAAAAGCCGTGGTGAAAACCTGCAGGGCCAACGACATCCGCGACGGCTATATCCGGCTGGTGGTCACGCGCGGTGTGGGCACGCTGGGACTGAACCCGTATCTCTGCAAAAAGGCCGAAGTGATCATCATTGCCGCGGCGATTCAGCTCTATCCCAAGAAGCTGTATGACGACGGGCTGGCCGTGATCACGGCCGGAACGACGCGCAACCTGCAGGAGGCGCTGAATCCGAGGATCAAGAGCCTGAACTACCTGAACAACATCATGGCCAAGATCGAGGCGATCAACTCCGGGGTGATGGAGTGTCTGATGCTCAACCCGCAGGGCTATGTGGCCGAGGCGTCCGGCGACAACATTTTCGTTGTTCGCGGCAATGACCTCATCACGCCGCCATCCTGGTGCGGCGCGCTGGAGGGAGTTACCCGCAACGTGGTGATGAGCATTGCCCGCGACGCAGGAATCAATGTGCGCGAGAGCGTCCTGGGCCGCTACGATATTTACACGGCCGATGAAGTCTTCCTGACGGGAACCGCTGCGGAAGTCATTGCGGTGGTCAATGCCGATCGCCGGAAAATCGGAAACGGGAAACCCGGACCGGTGACCCGCAGGCTGACCAGACTGTTCCACGAATTCGCCCGTGCGAACGGGACGGAAATCAAGTAGTCAGTAGTCAGAATTCAGGAGTCAGGAGACAGAATGGGAGAGACTGCCAAAACGTTTGAAGATTTGATTGTTTGGCAGAAGGCTCACCAGTTTGTTCTTTCAGTCTACCGGATAACACAGAAGTTTCCGCGCTCGGAGGTCTACGGTTTGTCGTCACAATTCAGGCGCGCGGCCGTGTCTGTTGCCGCAAATATTGCAGAGGGATTTCGTAAACGTGGTTCGGCGGATAAGATGCGATTTTACAATATCGCCCAGGGTTCCTTGGAGGAATGCCGGTACTACTTGATTCTGACAAAGGATCTTGAATATGGAGATGTGTCCGAAACGGGCCTTCTACTGACAGAAGTCAGCAAGTTGCTGGATGCATATTCGCGGAAAATTCTGAATTCTGACTCCTGACTTCTGTCTTCTGTCTTCTGATTTCGGTTGGAGTATATTGGTAAATGGAAGGACACTGACATCATGCTGTGCGATCGCTGCAAGGAAAACGACGCGACGGTTCATCTTACGCAGGTGGTTAACGGCGTGGTGGAGAAGCTTCACCTGTGCGAAAGCTGCGCCGCCGAGGCCGGCTTTGATTTGCAGGGCCCCGTGTCCATCACCGATATTCTGCTGGGGATGGGCGCGAAGCAGGATGAGGCGGCCGAGCACATCGCGGAGAAGATATGCCCGGACTGTCACATGACCATGAGCGATTTCAAAAAATGCGGCCGGCTGGGCTGTGCCCGATGCTATGAGATTTACCGCGATGAGCTCGGCCTGCTTCTGAAGGCGGTGCACCGCAGCGAACAGCACACCGGGAAAATCCCGGCCCGCGACCGCGAGCGTGTGCATCATTCGCAGGAGGCCGCGGCGCTTCAGAAGGAACTGGCCGATGCGGTTGCCCGGGAGGATTATGAAGAGGCTGCGCGGCTGCGCGACCGCCTCAGGATGCTTGCTGATCATGAAACTCGATAAATTCCTGAAAAACCAGGGCGCGTGGATGGGCGGGGGCGGCGACTCCGATATTGTGATTTCCAGTCGCGTGCGACTCGCCCGCAATCTCCGCGATGAAACTTTTCCCGGCCGGGCATCCGATGAGCAGCGCCTCAAAATATGGGGCAGGCTCAAACCCGTGCTGGCGAGCCTGGCCGCGATGGATCCGTCCGTGTCTTTATATATGGGCGATCTCAGCGATCTGGACCGGATGATTCTCTTCGAACGGCATCTGATCAGCCGCGAACTCACGGTCCCTCGCGCGGGGCAGGGGGTGGTCATCCGTCAGGATGAGCGCGCCGCAATCATGGTCAATGAGGAGGACCACCTGCGCCTTCAGGCCCTGCGGCCCGGACTGATGCTCCAGAACGCGTGGGAATGCGTGGATGAAATGGACAGCCGCATTGAGGAGATGGTGCCCTATGCCTTTTCCGAGAAGCTGGGCTATCTGACCTCGTGCCCGACCAATGTCGGCACCGGCATGCGCGCCAGCGTGATGCTTCATCTGCCGGGACTGGTGTTCATGGAAGAGGTGGGGCCTGTCATCAAGGGGCTGAACAAGATCGGCCTGACCGTGCGCGGCCTCTGGGGCGAAGGGACCGAGGCTGTGGGCAACATGTTCCAGGTGTCCAACCAGATCACGCTTGGCGACTGTGAAAAGGAGATTGTGAGCCACCTGCAGACCATTGTTGAGGAAGTGGTTGAACACGAACAAAATGCAAGGCTCCGGCTCATGGAAAGCCGGGAGCATGTGGTGCTTGACTATGTCGGCCGCGCCCTCGGAATTCTGAGCAATGCCCATATTCTGGCCTCCAAGGAGGCTTTGGGCCTGCTTTCCGGCTTGCGCCTGGGCATAGAGATGGGTATATTGAAGGACTTTAATAGGCAAACGGTTGACGATTTGCTGGTTTCGGCTCAACCTGCTCATTTGCAGGTGATTGAGAAGGCCGAACTGGCCCCGGAAGAACGGGACCGGGCCCGTGCGGAGCTGATCAGGAAGCGTTTGGCACGGCGCAGAAACAGAAAACGATCAAAAAATGAATAATTTTACGCCAAGAGCCCAGCAGGTGCTGCATCTGGCCCGCAAGGAAGCGGACCGGTTCAATCACGCCTACGTGGGCACGGAACATATTCTGCTGGGGCTGATTGCCCTCGGCCACGGAGTGGCCATCAACGTGTTCAATGCCATGGGCATTGATCTCGAAACCGTCCGCATGGAGGTTGAAAAGGCCGTGGGCGTGGGGCCCGAGACCAAAACCGTGGGCAATGTGCCTTTCACGCCGCGTGTAAAAAAAGTGCTGGCTCTGGCCAGCAGCGAAGCGCGCGCGCTGCAGCATTCCTATGTCGGCACGGAGCACATTCTGCTGGGCCTTCTCCGTGAAGGGGAAGGCGTGGCCGCCCGGATCCTGCAGAACCTGAACGTGGATCTTGAGCGCACGCGCGTCGAGATCATGAAGGAGCTGAACCCGAACTATGACCCGACCGCACAGGGGCCGGAAGGTCCTCTGGAGGCTCCCACGGGGCCGGGAACGGCCGGAAAGTCAGCGCAGGAGGGCAAAACCCCGGCGCTGAACACCTTCGGGCGAGACCTGACGGAACTGGCGAAGAAAAACGGACTTGATCCGGTGATCGGCCGCGCCAATGAAATCGAGCGCGTGATCCAGATTCTCTGCCGCCGCACCAAGAACAACCCGGTGCTGCTGGGCGAAGCGGGTGTTGGCAAAACCGCTATCGTCGAGGGCCTGGCCCAGGCCATTGTGGCCGGCGAAGTGCCCGAAATCCTCTACGGCAAGAAAGTCATCGCCCTCGACCTCGCGCTGATGGTCGCCGGCACCAAATACCGCGGCCAGTTCGAGGAGCGCATCAAGGCCGTCATGGACGAAATCAAGCGCAGCAAGGACGTGATCCTGTTCATTGACGAGCTGCATGGCATCGTCGGCGCGGGATCGGCGGAAGGCGCCATGGACGCCTCCAACATCATCAAGCCTTCGCTGGCGCGCGGCGAACTGCAGTGCGTGGGCGCCACCACGCTGGCGGAATACCGCAAGTTCATCGAGAAAGACGCCGCGCTGGAGCGCCGTTTCCAGTCGGTCATCGTCCGGGAGCCGACGGTGGATGAAACGATAGAAATCCTGAAGGGCCTGCGCTCGCGCTACGAGGAGCACCACCACGCGCGCATCTCGGACGAGGCCATCAAGGCGGCCGCCACGCTGTCAGCCCGCTACATATCGGACCGGTTCCTGCCGGACAAGGCGATTGACGTGATAGACGAAGCCGGGTCCCGCTCGCGCATTTCCTCCATGATGCGTCCGCCCAATGTGAAGGATGCGGAGGACAAAATCGCGGAAATCCGCAAGCAGAAGGAAGACGCCATCCGCGCCCAGAAATTCGAGGCGGCGGCCGCATTCCGCGACCAGGAGCGGGACGCCCGCAAGGAAGTGGACCGCCTGCTGGAAGAATGGCGCAAGGCCCGCGATGAGAAAATCGTCACGATCACAGCCGAAGACGTGATGCACATTCTCTCCAAATGGACCGGAGTTCCTCTGGTCCGCATGGAAGACCATGAAATGAACCGCCTGCTGGGGATGGAAAAGGAACTTGAGAAATCCGTGATCGGCCAGCACGAAGCCGTCTCGGCCATTTCCCGCGCGCTGCGCCGCTCGCGCGCGGACCTGAAGGATCCCCGTCGGCCCATCGGCTCGTTCATCTTCCTTGGCCCGACGGGCGTGGGCAAAACACTCCTGGCCAAGGTGCTCGCGGAGTTCATGTTCGATGATCCCGACGCGCTGATCCAGATCGACATGTCGGAATACATGGAAAAATTCGCATCGTCCCGCCTGGTGGGCTCACCGCCCGGCTACGTGGGCTATGGCGAGGGCGGTCAGCTCACCGAGCAGGTCCGCCGCCGGCCCTATTCCGTGGTCCTCTTCGACGAGGCCGAAAAGGCCCATCCCGATGTCATGCACATGCTCCTGCAGATCCTGGAGGAGGGGAAGCTCACCGACAGCCTTGGGCGCACCGTGGACTTCCGCAACACCGTCGTAATCCTGACCTCCAACCTCGGAGCCGACTTCATCCAGAAGGGCGCGGGGCTTGGATTTGGCGAGACCACCGCCGGCTCCGACTTCAAAAAGCTCGAAGCAAAAATGACGGAAGAATCCAAAAAAGTCTTCAAGCCGGAACTGCTCAACCGCATAGACAAAATCATCGTCTTCCACCAGCTTCTGCGCGACGACGTCATGAAAATCCTTGAAGTTGAGCTCGTAAAGGTGCTCAAGCGCCTGGACGCGAAAAACATCAGGGTGCAGATGTCCGATGCGGCAAAGGATTTCCTTGTCGAAAAAGGCTATGACCCGGCCTACGGCGCGCGGCCGCTGCGGCGCGCGATTGAGAAATACATCGAGGACCCGCTGGCCGAAAGCATCCTGCGCGGCGAAATCCATCCCGATGAAAGCGTCGAAGTGGTGGTCCGCGGCGACGCGCTGGCGTTTCAGCAACTTTCCGCCGCAACCTGAAAAGGGCGGGCATCCCCCGCGCCAGGCTCCCGCGACCTTGTGTCGCGAGTGAATCAGGTCCGCTGAAAAGAGCCTCAAAAAGTCCAAAAAAACGCAAGAAATGGGGTTCATCCGACAAGTTCCTGTCTGGAGAGGTGCAGATTGAAAAGTTTGAGGATGAAAAAAGTCTCATCCCGGTAGCCATAGGCTGAACGAGTCATGGTGCGGA
>Ga0116142_10005584_pt1 | contig 11235 bp, 11 predicted proteins | sample AD_UKC033_MetaG_FD_89785 | JGI IMG/M metagenome (GOLD analysis project Ga0116142, IMG submission 89785) | Active sludge microbial communities of municipal wastewater-treating anaerobic digesters from USA - AD_UKC033_MetaG | ecosystem: Engineered > Bioreactor > Anaerobic > Digestate | place: USA... | reverse complement strand
ATATCAGCCATACTATTTTAGCGTGCGATATTGCCCATGGCGCTTATGTGTTAAGGTCGGTATTTCGCGATTTCCCCAAAGGCACTATTCATTTGGTAGGGGTGGATTCAACCGGCAACCGCGGTGATGGTTATGTAGCTGTGCAACTGGAAGATCATTTTTTTGTGGGAACTGATAATGGATTGTTGGGCCTGGTAAGCGATCAGTCGCATCAACAAGTGGTGCAGTTGGAAGCTCCGGAATCTACTTTTCCCGAAAAGGATATTCTGGCCCCTGCAGCCGCCCGGTTAGCCAAGGGTGATCCCATCACCAACGTGGGCAAACCGGTTGACTCTTTCCGCAGGATGCTGAACCGCCAGGTAAAGGCCACCCGTAAAATTATTGCCGGCCATGTTATACGTGTGGATAATTATGGTAACCTGATTACCAACATTAACAAAACGGACTTTGATATTTTAACCAAGGGCAGGAACTACACCATTCAATTTGGTGGCGAAAAATTCAGGCGCATACACACCAGTTATTACCAAACTGAGCAGGGCGATTGTTTTCTGATTTTTAATAGCCTGGGGCTTTTAGAGATTGGCATCTTTAAAGGAAACGCCAGTGAGTTGCTGGGCTTGCAATACGATAGCCCGGTTACTATTACTTTTGATGAATGATAACAGGGTCGAATTTCGAATTTTGAATTTTGAATTTCGAATTTTGAATTTTGAATTTTGAATTAATATGGTGATCCGGATAGTACGCATGCACTTTACAGAAGCCGGGGTGGACGAGTTTCTGGAAATATTTGAAGCCAACAAGGTTGCTATTCGCAATTTTCCGGGTTGCACTCACCTGCAATTGTTGAAGGATGCCGAAGATGCCCATTGTTATGCAACGCTAAGTCATTGGGTGGATGGCCAAAGCCTTGAAAACTATCGCAAATCGGAGTTATTTGGAAAGGTATGGGGCCGGGTGAAAACACTTTTTTCGGAGCGGACGCAGGCTTTTTCGTTAGAGAAATTTATTGAGTTGTGATTTTGGCAAAAACCAAGTTTTGCACATCTTTGCAACCCTGTTTAGAAGTTTTACCAGTGCTAAACAGTGTATTAATGCCTGAGTGGCGGAACTGGTAGACGCGCACGACTCAAAATCGTGTGCCTTCGGGCGTGCCGGTTCGATTCCGGCCTTAGGTACAAGAGTCCAGTTCAAACGCTGGACTTTTTTGTTTATGTGGTATGTCTATGTTTTGAGGAGCCAAAAGAACGGCAAAATCTATGTGGGGATGTCGCAGGACATTGACCGGAGATTAGCTGAACACAATTCTGGTAAGTCAAAATTTACCTCTGGTCATCTTCCCTGGAAGTTGGTTTACTCTGAGGTATGTAACAAGCTGTTCGACATTTGCAATGTCGAACGCCAGATAGGATAGCATCTGAGATGCAGCCACGCATCCCTATGCTTACCTTAATTATCTTATCTTTGATGTAAACTATGTGGTTAAAGACGGTGGCGCGTGGCGCGTGCCCGCTACTGCCGGCTTTGACCCCGGCATGGAAATGAATGCGCATCAATTAGTAAAATTTCCTTCCTGCATAAAGCCCCAACAGAAAGGCTACATCTATGTATGGGTAAGTAACGAAAGCGAAAATACCAAGGTATGGTTTGATGATTTGAAAGTTACGCATACCAAAAACAGGGTTGTTCAAGCTACTGACTATTACGCCTGGGGGTCTACCATGCGCGAGCAACGAACTCCAGAGAATGAGACATACCGTTATGCATATCAGGGACAATTTGCAGAAAAGGATGAAGAAACTGGTTGGAATCACTTCGAGTTAAGGGAATATGATACGGAAGTAGGGAGGTGGACAAGTACAGACCCTTACCAACAATTTTGGTCCCCTTTTCTTGGGTTGGGAAATAACCCTATAAATAAGATAGACAAAGATGGTGGTTATTCCGAAGCTGGAGCTCTGTGGAGATGGAGTGTTGCCAAATTGTTTGGATATAGACCAGGTGATGTTTATGAATCCGGAGGTGAATATGGTTTTAATATTACTACCAAAGAAGGTTTCGCTTTTATGTATGGGAAGTACGAAAAAGAGTTAACCGGTTGGAATAGCCCTTTTGTAAGGGCGAAAACCGGTGATTACCTTTATGCTTCTTTTGATTTAACTGTAATTACTGGCGGAGGTGTCAAAGAAACTCCAATTGGATTGGTAGTGCCACTTCGTGGCGAAGACGCTTTCAAGTTTTACAGAATGCACGACTTTGGAGTTGGTGCCGGCCTTGAGGTATCTGGATCATTTAATGCAGGTAAGGCGTGGTTGTTGGGCCCAGCAAGTCAAGTAACAATTGAAAATTATGAGGGTAATAGACATCAACTCGATATTGGCTATGGAGTTATTGGAGGTGGTCTAACATACTCTCCGCCTCCAGAAGGGGCAAAACATTACGGGGTTATAGCAGTCAATGGCGCAATAGGTGCCGGTGCAGGATACTACCTACTTACTGGCAACTATAATTTTGGTAAAACTTGGATACCTAATAGGCACAAATGATTCAATTCTTGAATAAACTTGGTTTATATATTTTTCTCTTTTTATGTACTATTTCTGCATTGGCATTTATTTTCTTTTCTCTGCGAAATGATCAAAGAGAACGAGAACTTTTAAATAAGCACAAAATAATAGAGCGCTATCATGAAATAAATGCCAAAATAAGAATAGATAATACAATAAAAGGTTATATCTACATTACCTTACGTGATGGTAGACAATTTATAATTGGGCCAACGAAAAAACTTACAACTGAGAATAAGATATTTGGATATCTGGCTTCTGGTGATAGTTTAATTAAATATTCGATGAGAGATACTATTTATATAGTCAAACAGAATAAAAATTCTGAAAAATTTCTCTTATTATATTAGAGTTTCAGTGCCCGCGTTGGAGTTCTTGATCAGAGCCAGAATCGTTTTGGGGACTCTGGGTGATCAGTAAGTTAGATTTGTTTGAAACGGCTGGGTTCAACTTCATTTTCTAGCGGAGTCTCCCGTTTCGGGGACTCCGCGTCAGAATACATACAGATATTTTGTATCTTGTTTTTGTGAGTATAAAGCGACAAATCATAGAGTCATCTGGTATTTACTTCATTACCAGTACATGCTATGAATGGCTGCCGTTGTTTGAACTCACTAACGGGTATGACATTGTTTATAAATGGTTTGATTATTTAAAAAAGCAGGGACATTATATTACAGGCTATGTCCCGATAGCTATCGGGATGCCCAATCATGTACACGTATTGATTGGTTTCAGGCAGAATGCGAAGTCAATCAATACAGTAATTGGAAATGGCAAACGTTTTATGGCCTATGAAATTGTAAAACGTATTGAACAGGCAGGAGAACACAGTACACTTACCAAACTAATGGAAGGAGTAAGTAGCCGCGATCAAAAACGAGGTAAACTGCATGAGGTCTTTGTGCCATCTTTTGATTGGAAGGATTGTAGGAGCAATAGATTCATCAAACAAAAATTAGATTACATCCATGATAGCCCTTGCCGGGGTAAGTGGAATCTGGCGGATAGTCCGGTAGATTATACACATAGTTCAGCCCGGTTTTATCTTACAGGAGAGCCCGGTGTTTATGAAGTATTTCATTGTGGTTTGTTGGAAGACATTGATTTAACATAGGCTATGATTGAGAAATAGATGTTTATGCGCGGGAGTCCCTGCCTGCCGCAGGCAAGCCCGGGGCGGGAGACTCCGCTAGGAAGGGGTGTTCTTCCGGCAACTTCGCAGGCCTTCGCCATTATAAGTGCTCTCCACAAACTGATTTTTCATTTGATAAATTTCATCCTTCTTTCTATTTTTAATTCTAACAATTTAACATCCAATGGAGTACAATTTTGTAGTAGCGGCCTTACTAATTACATCTATCCTTCAGGCCCAAACCACCACCGCGCCACTTGGAAATGGAACCGGTTGGTACTTGGATGTATATGCCGGGATTAACAAAGCTGTAATGAGTGGCAGCGGGGTTGATCGTATGGCGGGAGTGGCTACTTCGCACGGCTCTAGCCTTCGGGTAGAAGGCCATACCGGATTTGAGGCAGGTATAAACGTGCGCAGAACGTTGGGTGATTTTTTTCATGTAAAAAGTGGTATAAATTTTTCGCAACGCGGCACTACACTTTGGAATACGCCTTATGTAGAGTTTCCGGTGTATCAATCCAGTTACATTGGCATTCCTTTACTGGTTGGTTTTGCCACCAATTACCGAACGGATGATAAAATGGCATTATCAGTAGATCTGGGCGTAGCATTATTTGCCAATAGTAGTACTGATCAATTAGATTGGATAATAGACACACATGCCGTTACCGATTTCATTTTTCAGCCTGAATTATCCTTTAAGATTTCGCCCATGCTTACCGTAGGGGTGCAATACCGGTATGCCAAAGACCTAAACAGTGCCTATACATTTTTTTATTCAAATGTCTCCATACCAAAAGATTATGAGCATTATTATACTACCAAGGCCTTGCTGGTAAGTGTACGATTTAAGCTACCTAACCCAACTCCAATCCATGAATAACGTTATTACCTTCTATCGCTTGGTCGGATTGTTTTGTTTTTCAATCCTTGCTTTTCAGCTAGCGTTTGCTCAAACATTTGCTATTCCGCAAACACATAAAATCAATACCCCTTACGGGCCGGCCAAGTTCACAACTTATACCTACCAACGCATGCCCATGATGAATTTTTCGCAACAAGGCCCGGTAAGCAGGAAGTACCAGTTTTACCTGGTGATGAAGGATGGTGGAAGCTTGGTTACAAGAAATCGGATCAACTTTGAAGACAGTATTAATTCTATCACATTAAAGGATGAATCAAAACGTGTGATTAAACCAACTGAAACGGTACAGATTTTCCGAATGTTACCGGAGGGTGTAAAGTTTATTGGCATCCCAACTGATAGTTGTTGGCTATTTAAATGTGCAGCTGGTAAAATTAATACCTACTCCATGTTGGCCGAGCAAGACATTTCGTACGCAGTAGCCATTCAAAAAGGCGAGGGTGAAATCATAAAACTATCCAAAGAGAATTTATTGGAGTTGACAGCCGATGCCAATGATGCGGAGTTAGTAGCACTGATTGAAAAGAAAAAATTTCTGAAAGCCATTCAGCGGTACAATAAGGAGAAGTAATTATCGGCTTAATTGTAATACCCCCCGCTGGTTATGGTTAGTTCCGTTTTTGTCGGTATAACCAATCGTCCAGAAATATACTCCGGTGGCAGCATCGCGATTATTCGCTTTACCATTCCAGCCTTCAAATAAATCGCCTTCAAAAACCTTTTCGCCCCAGCGGTTAAAAACCTGCAACCAACCCCGGTTAATATAGTTGGAGGTGATGGGTTTAAAAACCGGATTGAAACTGTCTTCATTCGGGCTAAAGAAACTGGGCATTTCCAACACTACCGTGCAATCAATAAATTCAATTTCAACAGCATCGCTGGCAGAACCGGAACATTCAGATAATGAAATCTCAACTTCATAAGTGCCGGACTGTGTTACTACAATGGAAGGTGTTTGTGCACCGGTGTTCCATTGGTAGTGGTAGTAATCATTTACAGGAGCATGTAATAGCAATGTATCACCCATACAAAGCGTACCATCTTGTGGTAGATCAAGATTTATTTTTGCACTTTCAACACGGCAGGGTGCCAGAATAATTCCGGAGGAGTCGAACGTTTTTACAATCAACCAGGTATGCGTGGTTTGCGTTGCGGTAGCCGTAAATGTTAAGGTATCCGTTCGCCATTCAAAAGTGGGTGTAAAGTTGCCAATGGATTGGGCTCCGGTCATAGAGGGATTAGGGCTGGTGTAGGCCAGCGGGGTAAAGGGTAAATTGGGTCCCACGCCATCACGGGCATAGGTAAAACTATACTGGTATGTCTTACCCGCTTCAAACGGTTTGTCGAGTTTAAGGGCAATTCCTTCTCCGCCTGGTGTCCAGTACTGATGGCCCATCCAAACAGCTCGTTTTACACACCCTGTTGGTGGTGCTAAGTCCACCTGGGAATAGGAAATGGTACCCAGCCATTTTTCGCCATCCCATTCCAGCATATCAGACGCTTCAAAGTCATATTGGCACCCACAAATCTGGCCCATTAATGGGGTTGGGTAAAACATACCGATAGTAGGCGACTGAAAGCAGGGATCTAATATTTGTTGCGACTTACCCGGAAAGAAGCTTGCAATGGCATAAAACAAAAGGAGGAATTTCTTAATTTTCACTTCTTAAAATCTGTGGGGATTGCTTGCTAAAAATACAATACAAACCGCTTACCTAAAGCGAATAACCGGTGTAATTCTTGGGCTTTTTCTTACATGTCCGGTTTTAGCGCAGGTTGATTCTATGGCAAAAGCTAAAGTTGATAGTTTGAAAGCACAGCTTGAATTGCAGCGGAAGAAAGTGGATGCTTTTTCCGATTCTATTTCCGTTAAAACAACCAGGGTTACGGATTCGGTAAACCGGATTCGCACCAAAGCGCTGGCTTTGTTGCAAGTAAAGGACACTCTCAAATTGGCAAATCGGTTAGATTCATTGCGGGGACGAATGGAATCCATACCCGATGTGGATCGGTTGTTATTGTTTGATCCGGATATCAAGCAGATTGATTCACTCAAGCTGGTATTGCACAAACAAGCCCAAGCTGTTTCTGCGCGAGTTGATAAAACCGAAGCTCAGATTAAAAACTCAATAGATAGTTTGCAACAGAAATACGTGCAACAATCGGAATTGATTTTACAGAGGTGGGGTTTAAAAAATCCGGGGTTGGATAAATTACAAGACGATCTTTCAGGCAAGATAGGATGGGACATGCCACCGGTAGGATTGACATATCCTGAGTTTTTGCCCGACCTTAAACTTAATCAGCTTTGGCCCGACCTTAACCTGGGAGATTTGAAACTAAAAGACCTGTCCACCCTTGATGCAAGTCTGCCTGATTTAGACCTTCCCGGCATTCCTTCTTTACCATCAATACCGGGATTAGAGTCGATAAAAAAATTTAACACCAGCTTCAAACGACTAAATGATACGGGCAAACATTTAAAAGCTTATCGCACTCAAGCTGTTCGACATTTGCAATGTCGAACGCCAGATAGGATAGCATCTACGATGCGGTGGACGGAAGCTATCCAACGTGCATGATCAAAGTTGATACAGGACCTATTTTTTCAAATCCTTATACGAAATCAACTGAATACCTTTCTTTTTAATCAACTCTTTGATTTTTGGATCTGTCCAAAGTGAGGTAACTCCTTGGCGGTCGGCAGCAACGTCTTCGTAACCGATGTGATGGATGGCCCGGAGTTCAGGAGTATCGAATCCCGGATGTTCACCAAAAATGTAGGTCTTCCCGGGCTCCAGCGAATGGAGCATTTTGATAAAACTTTCTGTTTTCTCTGCCAGTGTGCCATGCGCTCCTTTATATCCAACATAAGTCACATCATAATCCTGCGGATCAATATCTATGTTATATTCTTTTGTAAGTTTTTTCACAAGCAAATCAACTGAATCGCTGAGGTCGGTACATCCCATATGGCCGGTAACGTGACTGATACGCGGAATTTTTTTTATTGCCAGTTCAATCTGCGCGCGAAATTCTTTTTCTATATCGGCCAAAGTCCATTTGTTTTCTTTGAGGGCCAGGCCCGGGTAACCTTTGGTGGGCCAGATCATCGGATAAAAATAACCGTCAGGGTCGGTAAGGCTTGGGCAATTACTTATTGGTCTCCATTTAATATTGTCCCACTCACTTGTAATGGCCAGGTGTATTCCCACATCTACATTCGGATTTTCCGCCAGCATCTTTACTGCTTCCGGAAACCACGGTGAAGGAACAATTACTTCAATGGATGTTTCGATTCCTTCCTTGTAGCATTTGATAAGGGCCTCATTTCCTGAATGAGAAAAACCCATATCATCGCCACGAACGATTAACCGGGTTGGCTTTTGCTGCGCATTACAACCTGTCAGGATCAGTAGAATGAAGGCAAGAGTTTTGAAAAATTTATTCATCATGTTTATAGTTTAAACCACCGGATTGCATTTTCATGAAAAATATTGTCTATAACTTCTTTTGGTAAATTCAGGCCTTTGAATACCCCGTTTACTTCAGGAGCTGTCATTGCTTCATCGGTTACAAAGTATTTCCAGTCTGCTACCCATTTTTCATGCACCTGCTTTTTTACTTTTTCAACGTCTGATTCCGCATCCATTTCCGAGTCGGATGCATAAATCAAACGATGCTGGTAGCGAATAAAGAAGTTTCTGATCTTTTCTCTATCCTGTATTGTCTGGTATTGCAGGTGTGGAATGCGTGCCGCCAGATCAACAGCCATGTTGGGAAATTTATCAAGCCGCCTGGCAAGCTCATCCACATCCCATTCAAGGCTTCCTAAATGTGCTCCAACAAATCGCATATCCGGGTGCCGTTCAAGAAACCGATCCCGGGCGTTAATCTGATCTTCATACGTTGGATATTCAGGATGCAGGTACATGTGGTACTCCGGATGATTTTTAAAATAATTCCGATCATTATTTACCGTCATTTCTTCCAGGGGCAACCAGCAATTTTTTGGTTCGCCAATGTGTGCCATTACGGTCTTATCTTGCTGAATCACATAGTTGATGACGGGATCTAATCGGGGATCATCTACCATAATAAATGTACTGTCGGTATTGCGATAAGCCATCCCGATATTTTTCCATAATTTAATTCCCAACGCTCCAGCCTCAAATGATTGCTTCAATGTGTTGATGGTTTTATCTGCCCATCCGGAAGAATCTATATCTTCAAGGGTAAACGCTGTAAGGAATTTTACTGCATCCGGATTTTTGTTAATCTGATCCAACGCAAGGCGCTGCTGTTCTTTAACAGATGGATAGTCCGGAACATCCACACATACGGTAACAAGAAAAAAGTTATCTTCTTTGGCGAGATCAGCCAGGGCTGTATGCGCTGCATTCAGATGCATGTGTGTATCAATCTTTCTTACTTGCGCGAAATCGTTGGGTGTATAATAGTTATGGGTACATGCACCGAGTGAGAATACAATCAAAAGGAATAAAGTAAATCGCATGCGTAAATTGTTTTTTTTAGCAAATGGCAGAAGCCATCTTAAAAATACTTTATCATCGCAGCGTTCCGCGATCTCGGAATCTGTGCAGAAAGGTTGGAATGCCGGAGTAAATCCGGCATGACATTCTTTCTTTAAGTGTATTTTTGAGATGGCTTCTAAATTTAACCAAAGGTTGTGAGCGGGCACTTTTTGAAAGCATTTTTTGATAAAAAATTATCGACACAAGTTATTTTTCTTGTGCCATACAATAATTCTCTTTACCATCGTATTGTATTTTTCACCTGCCTATGACTATTCAAAACGAATCGCGGCTGCTTTCTCTTGATTTTATGCGAGGCCTTATTATGGTGCTGCTGATGCTGGAAAGCACGCGCCTTTACGATCATCTTTTTGAATTGACAGAGGGTTCATTCCTGGGCGGCTTTTTTCTTCAGTTCTTTCATCATCCCTGGAACGGCCTGCGGTTTTGGGATTTAATTCAGCCGGGCTTTATGTTTATTGCAGGAACAGCAATGGCTTATTCCTTAACAAGACAACAAGCCCAGGGAAAAAGCTGGAACGATTCTTTTAAAAAGGCACTGAAAAGATCTGGCTGGTTATTCTTTTGGGGGGTACTTGATTATGCTGTTCGTCCCGGTGGACTTTCATTTGAGTTATGGGATGTGCTAACGCAGCTGTCGTTTACAATGCTGGTAGCCTTTTTGATTTTCAACTGGTCTTTTACTGCACAGATTTCAATTAGCATAGGGCTATTGGTGCTTACCGAAATACTTTATCGGTTTGCCAATGTACCGGGTTTCGATCAACCTTTTACCGATCAACATAACTTCGGAAATTATGTGGATTTGTTGTTGATGAACAAAATTAATGGTGGGGGTTGGGTAGCGATTAATTGCATTCCTACGGCTGCCCATACCATATGGGGCGCCTTGGCAGGAAAGCTTCTGTTATCGTCAAAAAAAGATATTGAAAAAGTAAAATGGTTAATCATTTTTGGTGTAGCAGGGTTGGTTGCCGGTTATACCATGAACGTTACAATAACACCTATCATCAAGCGTATTGCCACAAGCTCGTTCACGCTTGCGTCAGGCGGGTGGTGTTTACTTGCTTTGGGATTGCTGTATTGGTGGATTGATGTATTGAATCATAAGCGCTACTTATTCTTTTTTGTGGTGGTGGGTATGAATTCTATTTTCATTTATCTTTTTTTTGAAATTGTAGGCAACCGATGGTTCAATGAATACATTGGAGCAATCTCAAATGGCTTGATGGGTATGATGCATTTCCCGGTAGGGTTGATGGCTATTATTACCTCCCTGATCGTATTCGCTTTAGAGTGGTATCTGTGCTGGTTCCTCTACAAGAGAAATATCTTTTTTAAGTTATAGTCCGTCCGCACATAATTGCCTATTAATTCCTGGGGCATTGTTTTTATATCCGCCTTGCATAACGAAGCCATGTAATTGCAGGATAGTGATACAAACATTTATACCCACCTTGGGTGTCTATGAATTAAAGTGAAACCGAAAAGTATTCTGAATAGCAACCAAAGCGTTTAGGTAGTTGCTTGTTTAGTTTGGGCTCTGGAAACAGAGCCCTTTTTTCAAAATACTTCCGGCTGCGCATAATTCACAGAAACAAGTAACAACTCTCATTGAACCCTCTTTAAGAATGAATGTAAAGATTCTTTACGTGATCCTTTTTCTTGCACCGGTTTCCGGGCTGTGTCAGTCAACAATAGATAAGATAGGAATTGGTCTTGAACACATTGGTGGTTTCGGTATGGAATTTACCGATGCATCGAAAACAATGCGTCCCTTTGAAGGAACTTCACTGGATGAAAATGGATATCCACGTAGTGATTTTCGTACCGTAATTTTTGATGCGCGGCCCTGTTGTCCCTGGCTGGGTTCGATTGACGACCCCGATGCGTTTGTTCCAGCGCTTATGGCAGGAACTTACAAATTATCTTTTAACGGTCAGGCAACCATTACAAGTATTGGCGATCCTGTACAGATTCAGAATAAGAAATACGATGCAATAACAAATCTCACCACAGCGGATGTTGTAGTTCAAAAAGGTAACT
>Ga0116142_10005579_pt1 | contig 11244 bp, 14 predicted proteins | sample AD_UKC033_MetaG_FD_89785 | JGI IMG/M metagenome (GOLD analysis project Ga0116142, IMG submission 89785) | Active sludge microbial communities of municipal wastewater-treating anaerobic digesters from USA - AD_UKC033_MetaG | ecosystem: Engineered > Bioreactor > Anaerobic > Digestate | place: USA... | reverse complement strand
GGGCTTCAACGGAAAGATTTTCCGCTCGTAAAATCAAGCTTACCTGACGGCTGCAGCCAAAGGGTTTTAAGCCGAGCCGGTTTTGGAGATTGCGAATTTCGTCAATACCGATGGTTGTCGCCAAATCCAACAAAAAAAAATCCGGATTGTTTTCCGCAGCCCATTCTTTGTCGTTGATTTCTTTGCGGATGGTTTTTAAGGCGGCTTGGTAGCGAAGATCCAGGTTGCCGCCGATAACCAGGTAACTGTTGGCCATATTGACATTTTAGCACAACCTGGTTGATAATAATTTTAATGCCCGACAATAAAAATCTTGCCCAAATTTTACTGGACAAAGGAAAGCTTTCCAAGGAAAATTTTGAAAAAATCCGCCTGGAGAGCCTTAGCTCCGGAAAAGCTCCGGAGAAAATCATCGAAGAGAACTCTTACGCGACCGACGACGACTTGGTTCAGGCAAAAGGAGAATTATACAACATTCCCTATATTAGCTTGTTTGAAAAAGGAGTTGCGCCTGAAGCTTTAAAGTTTATTCCCCGACAAGTAGCGGAAAGATTTACTATTATCCCTTTTGCTTACGAGGAAAAAGAAAATGTTCTTTCTTTGGCGATGGCCAATCCTTTGGATTTGGAAACCATTGAATTTGCAGAAAGAAAATCCGGTTGTAAAATAAAAGTTTTTATTGCTCCCAAAAGCGCGATTGAAAAATCCATTTCCGAAAGATATTCCCAAAATCTTTCCGCCGAAGTCACCGAAGCTCTAAAGGAAACCACTCTGGAAAACAAAACAATTGATATTAAAAGGCTGGGCGAGGTTATTAGAGAAGCACCGATTGCGAAAATTGTTTCCACAATTTTGGAATTTGCCATGCGTTCGCGGGCCTCGGATATTCATATTGAGCCGGAAGAGGATAAAACCCGGGTTCGTTATCGGATTGACGGGATTCTTCACGAAAAATTGATTTTGCCGAAAAATGTGCACGAAGCCTTGATTTCCCGGATAAAAATTCTTTCCGATTTGAAAATTGACGAAAAAAGGATTCCCCAGGATGGCCGATTTAACTTTCGGGCGGACGACATGGAGGTAGATTTACGGGTTTCAACTTTGCCGACGGTTCACGGCGAAAAAGTGGTCATGCGGCTTTTGAAAAAATCGGGCAAAATTCCAACCTTACCGGAATTGGGTTTGAGAGGCCAGGCGTTGCGCAATCTGGATGATGCGATTTTGCGTCCCCACGGCATTATTTTGGTTTGCGGCCCGACCGGCAGCGGCAAGACCACAACTCTTTATTCGGTTCTTTCCAAAATTAATTTGGTTAAGGTTAATATCGTGACAATTGAAGACCCGGTGGAATATAAAATTGCCGGCGTCAACCAAGTTCAAATCAATCCCCAGGCCGGTCTGACTTTTGCCGCCGGTTTAAGAGCCTTTTTGAGACAGGATCCGAATGTGGTTATGGTCGGAGAAATCCGCGACCGGGAAACAACGGATTTGGCGATTCAGGCTTCTTTAACCGGCCACTTGGTTTTTTCAACCCTTCATACCAAAAGTTCCGCCCAAGCTTTGCCTAGGCTTTTAGATATGAACGCGGAACCTTTTTTACTCGCCTCTTCGGTAACCTGCATTATGGCGCAAAGGATTTGCCGAAGGATTTGTCAGGAATGCAAAGAGGAAGTTCCCCCTTCCGCCGAAGTTGAAGCCGATTTTAAAAATGTTTTGGGAAAACTTTATCCCGAAGGAAAAAAGCCGGTTTTGGCTAAAGGAAAAGGCTGTGAAACCTGCAACGGCACCGGTTATCTTGGCCGGATCGGAATTTTTGAAGTTTTGCCGGTATCGGAGAAAATCAGCCGCCTTATTTTGGAAAGGGCGCCGGCAATTGATATTGAAAAACAGGCCTGCGAAGAAGGAATGGTGACCATGAAGCAGGACGGTTATTTAAAAGTCTTGGAACAAGTTACTACTTTAGAGGAAGTCCTGCGGGTTGCCCAGGATTAAATTAAAAAAATGAAAATAGAAGAATTAATGGAAATTGCCTGTCAAAAGAATGCTTCAGACATTCACCTAACGGTTGGTTTGCCGCCGGTATTGCGGATTGACGGCGAGCTTCATCCCCTGCCGGACTTTCCGGTTTTTACCGAAACGGGAGTTAAGGAAATGATTTTTTCCTTTTTAACCGAAGAGCAAAAAGAATTGTTTTTGGCTAACAAGGAAATTGATTTTTCTTTGGCCTATTCGGAAAAGGCCCGTTTTCGGGTTAATACTTATGTTCAAAAAGGAACTTTCGCTTCATCTTTGCGGTTGATCCCGATGGTTATCAAAAGTATTGACGAATTGGGTCTTCCGTCAATTTGCCATAAATTCGCTCAATTAAAACAGGGATTTATTATTGTTACCGGCCCAACCGGCCACGGCAAATCAACGACTTTGGCGGCCATCATTAACGAGATTAACCAAACCCGCAAATGCCATATCGTTACCATAGAAGATCCGGTTGAATTTATTTTTCCTCAAGGTAAATCAATCGTTTCCCAGAGGGAGTTGCATCAGGACACTCATTCCTGGGAAATCGCCCTTCGCTCGGTTTTAAGAGAAGACCCGGATGTGGTTTTTATCGGGGAGATGCGTGACTTGGAGACAATTACCGCCGCCTTGACCGTCGCGGAAACCGGCCATTTGGTTTTTGCGACCTTGCATACCAATTCGGCCGCTTTAACCATTGACCGGATTATTGATGTTTTTCCGGAAGATTCCAAGTTACAGGTCAGGTTGCAGCTTTCCGGGGTTTTGGAAGCGGTTTTGTCCCAACGGCTGATTCCTTCTTTAAAAGGCGGCCGGGTGGCAGCGGCGGAAATAATGATCGGGACTTCGGCAGTCAGAACCTCCATTCGTGAAGGCAAAACGCACATGATTGACAACATCATCCAGACATCGGCTTCTATGGGGATGATCAGTTTTGAGTCGGCCTTGGGAAAACTAGTTAATGAAGGAAAAATTTCTTTGGAGGTCGCTCAGTCTTATGCTCTTCGGCCGGAGGAGCTTTATCGGTTGGTGAAGACCAAGTAGGCTTTAATCATGACGAAATTCAGTTATGTTGCCAGGCAAAAGGACGGTCAAGTCACCAAGGGTTTTATTGATTCTCCCGGATTGGAGATGGCCGCCAGAAGTCTCCGGCGCCGGAACTTTATTCCGATAAAAATTCAGCCTATCGGCGAATCTTTTTTCGGCAATATCTTTGACAGTATTTTTAACAAGATCTCTCTTCCCGACCTGGTTAATTTAACCCGGAATATTTCCACGATGATTACCGCCGGGTTGCCTTTGACCGGGGCTTTGGCGATTTTGGAACAACAGGCTCCGCCGAAACTGGCGCCGATAGTCAGCGATGTTTTGACCAGTGTTCAGGGCGGGACCTCTTTTGCCGAATCCTTAAGCTACCACCCGGAAGCCTTTTCCAAAGTTTATGTTGCGCTGATCCGATCGGGTGAATCGGCCGGTGTTTTGGATGATGTTTTAAAGAAATTGGCGGACAATCTGGAAAAACAAAGGGAGTTTCAGGCGAAGGTAAAAGGGGCGATGATTTATCCGACAATTATTATTACGGGAATGATCGGGGTTGCCATTATCATGATGGTGGCGGTTGTGCCGAAGATGACCTCTCTTTATACCGAGTTCGGAGCAAAAATGCCGGCAGCTACCCAGGCGCTGATGGATATTTCGGCCTTTTTTGTCAAAAATTTGCCGCTGATGGTAATCTTGTTTTTTGTCGGGTTATATTTTTTCAGACTTTTTCAAAAGACGACGGCCGGCCGAAGGAAAATTGACGAGTTCAAATTAAAAATTCCCTTGGTCGGCAGCTTACAACAAAAGGTTGCTTTAGCGGATATTTGCCGGACCTTGGGTCTTTTGGTTGCTTCCGGCGTCCAGATATTGGACGGACTGAATATTGTGGCGGAAGCTTCGGATAACGTTGTCTATACTGAGGGCATTAAGAAAGCCGCCAAACAGGTTGAAAAAGGCTTTCCCCTTTCCCGGGCCTTAATGGAAAATCCATATTTTCCGCCGATTGTTTCCCAGTTGCTTTCCGTCGGCGAGGAAACGGGCAAGGTTGATGAAGTCTTGGCGAAAATATCCCATTTTTTTGAAGTGGAATCCGACCAAACCCTTAAGGGCTTGACAACCGCGATTGAACCTTTAATAATGATTGTATTGGGTGTGGGAGTCGGTTTTTTGATTATCGCAATTATTTTACCGATTTACAGTTTAACCAGTCAGTTTTAAGAAAGAGCAAGAGAGAGTAGAGATTAGAGCAAGAGAAAATCAAATTTTCTCCGTTCTCTTTTACTCTTTTACTCTAAGAACGAAAGGGGGTGACAAATAAAAATTAAAAATGAAAAGTTTAAAAATAAAAATTAAGGGTTTTACCATGATTGAGCTTTTGATTGTTATCGCGGTTTTGGGCGTTTTGGCTGTCGCCGTTCTTTCGGCAATTAACCCGATTGAACAAATTAACCGAGGCCGTGATACCGGTAGCCGATCCGACGCGGAACAACTTTTAAGCGCCATTGACCGCTATAATGCCTCACATAATATGTGGCCTTGGCAAGATGGTCCTGGGGATTCAGCTGCTGTTCCTTTTACTCCGATTACCGAGACAGATCCTAAAGGAGGGACTTGCTCAATGCTTAAAAATTTAGGTAAAGATACAGAAGATACTAATTGTCCGGGTTCTGATGAATTGAAATCCTCTTTCATCGAGCGGATAATTAATCCTAAGACAAATGCACTTTATATAGAGTATGGCGGAATGCCTGGGGATAGCGTTTACGTTTGTTTTAATCCCCAGTCCGGATCTTTTACTACAGAGGCGGCCAAGAGATGTGAGGATACTACTAATACTTTACCTGCCAAAGCTTGCGGAGAGTGTCCTGTTGATTCGCTTGGAAAAGGGGTTAATTGTTCCTGTTTGCCTTAAAGTGAGTTGTTTGAATCTTTTGTCAAGAGCTTTGTTTTTAATAGGAGGGACGATATTTGGCAGTTTCTTGAATGTGATAATTTATCGCATGCCAAGAAACTTGCCGTTTATAAGGGGTAGATCTTATTGCCCGAAATGCAGGAAAAAGATTTCCTGGTATGATAATATTCCCCTGCTCTCTTTTATTGTTCTAAAGGGACGTTGCCGTAATTGCCGGAAAAAGATTTCCTTTCGTTATCCCTTGGTAGAATTGTTAACAGGAGTTTTTTTTGTTTTAGGAGCGGAGATGACGGGTGGATTAGGGGGGTTAGCAGTTTTAGGGATTTTGAGGGTTTGGTTGATAACACTGGCAATGGTGGCGGTTTTTTTTATTGATTTGGAATGGCAGATAATCCCCGACCAGATAGTTTTCCCCCTTATTCTGGTAATTTCTTTTTTTTCACTAATAACCACCCCACAGTCACTAATTACCAACTACTTGCCAACGGCAGTCTTGGCTTCTGCTTTTTTTTATTTTCTTCATTGGCTTACCCGAGAGAAAGGTATGGGGTTAGGTGATGTTAAATTTGTCTTTTTAATCGGGCTTATTTTAGGTTACCCGCTGGCCGTGGTCAGTCTTTATCTGGCTTTCTTGACAGGCGCAATAGCGGCCGTCATACTGATATTAACCGGCCGGGCAATCAGAAAACAAAGAATTGCTTTCGGTCCGTTTTTGGCGATGACTTGCTTGGCGGTTTTGTTTTGGGGAGAGAAAATCTTATGGCTATTAAAAAAATATTTTTAAATAAAAGGAACAAGGGATTTTCTTTATCCGAACTTTTGATTGTCTTGACGATTGCTGGCCTGCTGATAATTTGGCTTTTAACCAATCTCAATCCTCAAGCCTTGATTGGTAAAGGTAAGGATTCGCGCCGGAAAGCGGACTTGAAAAAAATTCAAATTGCCCTTGAAGATTATTATTCGGACCATGATTGCTATCCGACTTCCCTTCCCGATTGCGGCTCGCCTTTTTTACCCGGCCAGGTTCCCTATTATTTGAATCCCCTTCCCTGCGATCCGGACGGAAAAGATTATTATTATGTTCCCGGCCCGGGCAATTGCCCCCGTTCTTACCAGATTTATGTTAATTTAAATAATTTGAACGATCCGGAAATAGAGAAAATCGGTTGTTCTGAAGGCTGCGGTCCGGCCGGGGTGGCCGCTTTTAATTACGGCGTTTCCAGCAGTAACGTGGCCCTTGAACCCTATGCCGGCTCATTGCCAACCGGAACGACCGCTCCGGCTTTGCCTTCCCCGACTTCAGTCCCGACTTTCGCTCCGACGGCGACGATTGTTCCTCCTTCGCCGACCATAGTGCCAACTACTCCTCCATCAGGTCAGTATTATGGTTGTGTTAATTTTGTCTGCCAGCCGATACCCGGACCGATTTGTTCCCCGAATTACGAGGATATCAATTGTCTGGGGATCGATTGCAGTAACGATGCTTTTAAATGTCGGGAGCCTTAATTTAAACAAAGATAATTAAGTGTATGTATAATGAATATGTGGTTGAATAGATTAAATATAACTAGATTAAAAAATGAAAATAATAAAAAAAATTAAAAAAACCCAGGGTTTTACTTTGGTTGAGCTTTTGGTGGTGATTGCCATCTTGGGGATTCTTTCCACCATCGGTTTGGGAACTTTTCGCTCCTCTCAGGCCAAAAGCCGCGATTCCCGGCGAAAATCCGATTTGGCCAATATCCAAAGGGCCCTGGAAATGTATTTAAACGATTATGGCGTTTATCCGTCTTCCACCAACGGCGAAATTACTTTAAGCAACGGAGTTTTAAGCTGGGACGGGCAAAGCGAATTTATAGACGAAAAAGGAACGGTTTATATGAAGGAGCTGCCGGACGATCCGGCGGTGAACCAGAACTATTGTTACGCGGTTGATTCTTTTGGTCGTTCCTTTCAACTTTATGCTAAACTGGAAAATGTCCAGGATATTAATTGTCTGGACGATAATCAGGACGGCGTTTGTGACAGCCGTACCTGCGCCGGAGTTGACGGCTATAATTTCGGCGTTTCCAGCGCCAATACTAAACCATGAATAAAAATCAAAAGTTAAAAGTTAAAAGGCAAAAAGCGGGTTTTACCTTGATTGAATTACTGGTGGTGATTTCCATTATCGGGGTTTTGGCTTCTTTACTGATGGCCAATATTTCCGGGATCAGGGAAAGATCGCGCGATTCCCGCCGGAAATCCGATTTGAAAGAATTAAAAACCGCTTTAATGATGTATCACAACGATTGCGACAACTATCCGCCGGACAAAAGCGACGGCAACGAAATTCAGGGTTGCGGTACCTGTATTGCTCCGGACGATTGCGGCTGGGGTAACGAATTTGCCAATGCCGGCGGCACAATTTATATGAAGCGTTTGCCGATTGATCCGATAAACGACGGAAGTTATTTTTATCATTATGACTGGGTTGACCGGGACAATTTTCGCTTGCGGGCAACTTTGGAAAATTTGTCCGACAAAGAAGCGGAAGGGTCTCAGGTTGCCTGTCTCGGTTCGGCCGAAAGCCCGGCTACTACCAATTTCTATGTTTGCGCCGATTAAAAATAAATTTAAAATTCTGAATTTGGGATTTCAAAAACAGAGAGGTTTTACTTTAGTGGAGCTTCTGGTGGTAATTTCCATCATCGGTCTTCTGATTTCAATTTTCACCGCCCGTTATCAGACGGCGGAAAAACAGGCTCGGGACACCAAAAGAAAAAGCGACCTTTCCCAATACCGGACCGCTTTGGAAAACTATGCCGTTGCCCACGACTCGCTTTATCCGACTCCCGGAGCAGTGGCTTGCATTGACGCGGCTACCGGCCTTTGCACCGCTAGTTTTAAGACGGAATATTTACCTTCCTGCCCGGACGATTCGCGGAAAAACGAAAACTATTATTATCTTTATTGCGCCAGCGCTTCCGGCTATTCTCTCAGCGCCAAATTGGAAGGAACCGGAAAGATCTGGCATATATGTTCCAATGGCCAGGTTTGCGCCGCGGAAGCGACCGAATTTCCAACCGGAACAAGTTGTCTTTGCCCATAAATGAAAATAAATCTGCCCAGGAAAGAAAAAATTCAACAGAAGAAAAACAAATCGGGTTTTTCTTTGGTTGAGTTATTGATTGTCTTTTCCCTGATGGGGGTTTTGCTTTCCATTTCCTTGGCGGCTTTGGGTTCTACCCGGAAAAGCGCCCGCGACAGCAAGAGAAAAGCCGACCTGGAACAAATCCGTTCGGCCTTGGAAATGTACCGCACCGATGTTGGAATTTATCCCAGCAATCTTCTTTTCGGCACCGGCTCGCTTTCCTTCGGAAACGATATTTATTTAAGCTCGGTACCGAATGATCCTTTAAGCTCTCCTTATACTTACGTTTATTCCCGATTGACCAATAACAGCTATGTTCTTTGTGCTTACCTTGAAACCGGCAGTGGTAACGCCGGTTGCGGCGACTGTTCTTCGGGAGTTGCCTGTAACTACCGAGTAACTAATCCGTAAGATTAAATTGCCAATGAAAAAATCCGGCTTTACGTTGATTGAGCTTTTAATTTCTTTAACCTTGGTTGCTTTTTTAGGCAGTCTTGGCTTGGGAACCTACGTTCAATTTAATCGTCGCCAAATCCTGAACAATGTTGTCCGTGGTTTGGTTAGTGACCTCAGATTGGCTCAGAGTAAAGCCCAAAGTGGCGAAAGACCCCCGGATAGCAGTTGTCAGGGCGATCTGCTAGATTACCAAGTTTCAATTAGCTTCGTTGATAGCCTCAGTTATTCTATTGTCGCCAATTGTTCGGGCAGCCAGAATATTTTAATCAAGTCTGGACCGACGATTAATTCCGAAGTTATAAAAGAATCAGGATTTAATTATGTTAAATTTATGACTCTAAGAAGAGGGGCGGAAACTTCTCCCCCGGAAGAAGATTCCCTGGTTTTACGCTTAAGAACTTCAGGCGAGACCCGGACGATCAGTATCGGTCCGGCCGGAGAAATTAGCTTTTAAAAAACTTATCAGCAATTATGAAATATCGGACGAAAAAAAAAGTTTTTGGAGAATCGGGCCAGTCGCTTTTGGAAGTGGTGATTTCCATTATTATCGTCAGCTTGATCGTTGTCGGATTGGCCAGGGTTGCTGTTTTATCGTTAAGAAGCAACGACTACGCCAAAAACAAGAATTACAGTTTGACTCTGGCCCAATCGACGTATGAAGAAATCAGGCAGGAAAAGGAATCCGTTGATTGGTCGCTCTTTTATAGTAATCATTCCGGAAATCCGACTGTTATTGACGAAGTCGGGAGTTTTTCTAGGACAATCAACTATTTGGTTGATCCGGCAGACAGTGACAAATTGGGAGTGGAGATCATTATCAGTTGGCAAGATTCGGCCGGGGTTCATTCCTCTTCGGTTTCCGGCCGGCTGACCAGATGGAGATAGTATGAAAAAATCGGCGAAAGGCTATTCGTTAATTGAAATGCTGGTGGCAATCTCGGTTTTGGGGTTTGTGGCGGTTGCCGGAAGCAATCTTTTTTTTGGCACTCTTTTCGGCAGCAGCAAATCGGAGATTATAAAGGAAGTAAAACAAAACGGAGAATATGCCCTTTTTACCTTGGAGGGGATGATTAAAAACAGTCTCTCGGTGATTGATTGCAGCTCCAATTCTTTAACCATTAAAGGCCAAGATGGCCAGGAAACTCTTTTCCGGCTTTTGAGCGACGTCAACGGTATTTCCCGGATCGCTTCCAACAGCAGCTATTTAACCGGAGCCAAGGTCAAAGTCAGTGCGTTCGCGATTGAGTGTACCGATCTTCAGCCGGGAAGACCGGTGAAAGTGAGTATCTCCTATACGATTGAAAATTATTTGGGTAATCAGGAGGCGGCCGATGTCCGTCCGGAGAAGAAAGGATCGCTTTCTTTTTCCACTGTTGTCTCTTCCCGCAACAGTTATCAGGAAAAGCTTGACTGAATCTTTCGAGTTGGTTAAACTTAAAACAATGAGAAGCCTGCCCTTTTCAGCCGGACAAAAAGGTCAAACCGTCTTGATTGTTCTTTTGATCATGACGGTAATTTTAACGATTGGACTTTCTACCATTTCTTCTTCCATCACCGATATCAGGATTTCCCAACAGACGGAAGAATCAACCCGGGCGTTTTATGTTGCCGAATCTGCTCTTGAAGAAAAAATGCAATCCGCAGCCGCGGCTTCTTCCGGCAGTCTTGACGGTATCGGCTATGTTGTGACATCGGAAACTTTAGGCGGTCAATATTTTGTTTTTCCCGAAGAAGCGGCCAGCGGTGATACCCAAACTCTTTGGCTGGTGGGTCATAATGCCGAAGGTCAGATTGACGAAAGCTCGGATTATAACGGCGGAGTTACTTTTTACTGGGGAACGGCAACGAGTGCTGAATCTTCGGCTCTTTCCGTCGCTTATATTTATCGCGAGTCCGGTGTTTATAAAATTGCCCGTTATAATTTTGATCCGGACGCGGCCCGTAGGTTGAATAACCGTTTTACCGCCGCTTTAACTCAAGGTTTCACGGTTGCGGGAAGGTCGTTAAAATATTCAACAGGTTTGATTAATTTGCCCAACAACGCGAACATCCAACCGTTTTTTATAAGAGCGACTCTTTCTTACAACTCTTCACCTCAGTTGATCGCCGCAGCCGCGGCTGTTTCGCCATATTTTCCGAATCAAGGAAGTTGTTATGTTTCAACAGCGACGGTTTCTCAATCCGGAATTACCCGGAAAGTCAGGCAGTGCCGTTTTTGGCAGGAAGTCCCGTCGATCTTTAATTGGGGGCTTTTTTCCGGAGAAAGTTTAGAAAAATCGCTTTAGTTTTATTTGCTAATATTTGAATATATTAGTTAATTCGTTAATTTTTTAATCTGTTAATAATTTAATTTTTAAATTCGTATGGATACTTTTAGTTTAGATATCGGCACCAGCACCATAAAAATCGCGAAAATAAAAAAAGAAGGCGAGCAATTGAGTCTGGTTAATTTGGGTATGGTTAAAACTCCCGGGGTAGGATTGGCTTCGGAGGCGGATAAAGATTTATTGACGATTGCGGAAGCAATAAAAAAATTGAAAGCGGAAGCCGGCATAACTTCAATTGAAGTTGTTTCTTCCTTGTCTGAGGCCAATGTGATTACGCGGGTGATCGATTTGCCGGCAATGACGGAGGAAGAAGTCGGTCAGGCTTTGAAATGGGAACTGGAAGAAGTAGTGCCGATTCC
>Ga0116142_10005570_pt1 | contig 11252 bp, 15 predicted proteins | sample AD_UKC033_MetaG_FD_89785 | JGI IMG/M metagenome (GOLD analysis project Ga0116142, IMG submission 89785) | Active sludge microbial communities of municipal wastewater-treating anaerobic digesters from USA - AD_UKC033_MetaG | ecosystem: Engineered > Bioreactor > Anaerobic > Digestate | place: USA... | reverse complement strand
GTTTGGGAAATCATAAAGATTTAAATAACAAAAGAGTTAAATAAGTAGTATGACAAAGAGATACCCCAATATGAGCGATGAACAATACTCTGATTGGAAGTATAAATTATCTATGGCTCATAAAAATAAACCCGCTTGGAACAAGGGTAAACATCTTACTGCTCAGCATAAACAAAATTTAAGTAAGTCGCATTTAGGATATGTAATGCCTGAAGAGCAAAAAGAAAAAATAAGCCGTAGTTGTTCTAAAACGTGGAATTTGCCAGAAATGAAAGAAAAAAATAGACAAATTCAATTAAAGAAATTTAAAGACGGAACTCATAATCTTATAGAAATTATTAAAATTCGACAGGCTAATGCTAGGATTGATTGTTATGATTTAAAAAAGTCAGAATGGAAAAAATTGAGAGAAAATATAAAGAAAAGAGATAATTATACATGTCAATCTTGTGGTTGTGATTTACACCAAAGAAAAAGCAACTGCCATCATATTGTCCCATATTCAATTAGCCATGATAACTCTCCTGAAAATCTTACAACTTTATGTATCCCGTGTCATGCTTCAATTGAATTCTATCTAAAAAAGGCACTACTGCGTGTCGGAGGTGAAGAGGTTGAAACAGGATGATGGAATTTCTCCAAAAATCAAGAAAGAAATATCAAGATTAAGAAGCGAAGTTAGAAAATTACAGGAAACTAGAAAAGATGTGAACGTATTCTCTGGCTTTGCAACTGGCAATTATTGGACTGCTACAGGGATGCCTTGGGCAGATTCAGATGGGAGAAAAGCTGTTCTGACAGAATATTTCTGGCAGCCAATACGTGGGCAACCCCGTCGGCGTTGATACAAATGAGTTGAGACAATTTTCACAGGATTTCTGGGTGTCTGCATGCGTTAAAACATTGATGGATGAAATTGCGTCTTTGGATTGGGATATAATTCCTAAAGATGAATATAAATATGAGTGGGTTGCCAAAGCGATTAAAGAAGTGAAAGAGTTTTTAATGTATCCCAATAAAAACAGAGAACCTTTTTCTTATTTAATTAGGGCTTTAGTCAAGGATATATTAGAGATTGATGCAGGTGTTATTGTTAAAGTATTTGATGTTAATTCTTATGACTTTGATAACATTGAGCCTAAATCTGGAGCTCCTATGTTGAAACCTAAAGGACAAAGGAGACTAACAGAATTATATGTTAGAGACGGTGCTTGTCTGAAGTTTGGTAGTATGATAGAAACAGATTTAGGATTTATCCCAATAGGCAAGATAGTCAATGACCAAATCAAATGTAATGTAAAATCATTCAATAGAGACACAGGACAAATAGAATGGAAGCCGATAACAAATTGGTATAGCAATGGGATTTCTACAGATTGGATAACAATAAAAGCAAAGACAAATAAAAAATTCAGAAGTCTTACTTGCACGCCAAACCATAATATTTATACTGAAGCAGGGTATGTCCCAGCAAATAATCTTAATGTAGGAGACAAAATTTATACACAGCAAGAGAAGTTAAGCCCAGACCAGCATCAAATTATACTTGGAAGTTTATTAGGAGATGCAAGTCTTTCTTGTGGCGGGAGTGAATATTCTAAATATAAATTATCAGAGACTCATTGCGTTAAGCAACGTGATTATCTTATGTGGAAAGCAGATATGTTAAGCCCACTTGGAATCAATATTGATAATTTCTTATCTTCTTATGGAAAAGGCTATGAGCCAACAGAAAAAGTGAGAATATCAACAAGAGCAAATATTATCTTTGAAGATTATTATTATCTGAAATACCCAAATCTTACTACCGAGATAGTTAATGATTTAAATGAAATAGGGCTCGCAGTATGGATACAAGATGATGGGAATTTCAATAAAGGAGCATATTCAATATCCTGTGGTAATGTGGCATTTGAAACACTCATTAAAATTGCAAAAAAATTAGAAAATAAATTTAAGATTAATTTTAAAGTAAGGAAAGGCACAAGAGAAAATCTGATTGAAGTTGGTAGAGCTGAAGGACAAAAATTAAAAGAATTAATTAAACCATATATTCATCCATCAATGTCTTATAAAGTAAATGGAGAAAAGTGTGGTCAAAAATTGGATAAATTGAGCAAAGAAACAACAACTGAAATAATAGAAACAGAGATATACAAAAAATCTGCCTTTCAGTATTATGATGCGAGGTATGATATTGAAGTAGCAGACAATCATAACTTTTTTGCACAAGGAATACTTGTTAGCAATAGTTTTCTTAAAGAGATTGATAAGTTTGGATTTGAACATGGTTTTTGGCAATATTGCATGACTAAAGAAAATATTATAGATACGCAATCTGGCTTTAAAAATGCAGATGAGATTACTACAACCGATTTTGTTTTAGGGAATGATGGTAAATATCACAAAGTCTTAGATAATTATAAAAGAGAGTATAGTGGTGAGTTTGTAACCATTAAAGCACAAGGCTTGCCCGAAATAACATGCACAAAAGAGCATCCTTTTTTAGTCAAAACTGAATACGGAACTGAATGGATAGAGGCTGGAGAACTGAGTGAAAACAATATGCTCATATCTCAAACACCAATAGATACTCATGATATAGAATGGATTGAAGTGTATGATAGGAGCAGTAAAGAGTTTTATTGGAAAACAATGTATAATGAAGCTATTAAATTATATGCTGAAGGGTTATTGCCTTGGCAGATTGCAGATGTTTTGCATATTAAGAGATACGGTAAACGCCAACCAATGATTAGAAAATGGGTTGTCGGAAAAGTGTTGCCTAAATGTTATAATATCCCAGATAAAATTAAGGTAGATAATGATTTTTTAGAACTTGCAGGGTGGTTTCTTGCTGAAGGGTGCGTTATCAAAGGAAGTGTTATTGATTTCACACTTTCAATATTAGAAACAGAGTATGCAGATAGGATTTCTCAGCTTATGTATAATATCTTTGGGTTATCAAGCTCAAAAGTCCAGCAGGATAATGCAATACATATTAGATTTTTTAGTAAAGTAGTATCAGCATTTTTTACAAGGCATTTCGGAAAAGGAGCGAGATACAAAAAAATCCCGCAATGGATTATGAGGTTACCTCAAGAAAAGCAGTCTTGCTTGCTTGATAGTTTTAATAAGGGAGATGGATATCAGAGCAATAAGCAATTAGGATTTGTAACTGCTAGCAGAAATCTTGCTTGGCAATTAAGAACTTTGCTTATGAGACAAGGAGCGTATAGTAGCATTTCTTTTGTAAAGGGAAAAGAACATGAATTTAAAGGAAGAATCATTAAAAGTAATGGATTCTGGACACTTACAATCAAAGCACAAGAATATCTTGATAAACTATCTTTCAACACAATTCATAAGCTACAAGGGCGTGGGGGTTTAGTCCAGTTGATGGAATCGCAGTTTCTTGTCCCTATACAAAAAATTACCAAAAAATTAAGAACAGATACTGTGTATAATATTCATGTTGCAGATGTTCATTGTTTCACCGCAAACGGGGTTATAACTCACAACTCTTATCAGATTCCTGCTCATCCAATGTGGTTTAATAGGGATGAGATTGTTTATATTCAAGAGCATTCTAGGAGTATGAGCTGTTATGGTTACGCAAGAACGCAAAGTATATTAGACATTGTTAAATCATTGCACTATTCTACTTTATACAATAAACGGTTCTTTGAGGAAACGCCTATCCCTGATGGTGCGTTGTCTTTATTAGATACTAATGAGACCGAGATGCGTTCTTTTATGAGTTATTGGAATAATGAGTTTAAAGCCCAACCTCATAAAGTGGCTATCATGAATAAAGACATAAAATGGCAACCATTTGCAGTAAGCCAGAGAGAGCTTGAATTCTTAGACACTCAAAAATGGTATTTCAATATGGTAATTTCGGCGTTTGGATTGTCTCCGAGCGAGTTAGGAGTAACAGATAATTTGAATAGAGCAACAAGTGCAACCCAATCAGAATTAGTTAAAAGAAAAGGCGTAAGACCATTTTTAAGATTATTAGAAGATTTTATCAATAAAGGCGTCATTAGCGAGTTTGGGTATGATGGAATCCAATTCCAGTTTATATATGATGACCCTGCGGAAAAGAATGAAAGACTTGCAAATTGGAATCTTGAGCTTACTATGGGCGTTAAGACTATTAATGAAGTTAGGAATGAGATGGGTTTGGAGCCTATTGAAGGCGGAGACGTATCAAATAATATGCGTTCTTTGTTTGGAGGTTCTAATTATAGCATACAACCAAATACCAATCAAGAAGATAAAAGACAAAATGATACTGAGCAAAGAGAATCTCAAGATTATCCCGAAGTATTACATAGAGAAGAGAGCAAGAATGAGAAAAATGCACCTTTGAACTTCGAGAAGCCCGGCATGGGCAGGAGTGATGAGTGGTGGGATATTTATCACGCACTTATCGAGCAAGGGCATTCAAAAGAAAGTGCTGCAAGAATAGCTTCGAGCAAAATAAAAAAGAGCACAGATACTTTTGAATTCAAAAATGATGGCGATGCTAAAGAAATTCTAAGGAGTAGTATAGCTAGTGAGTTATCTGCTATTTCTTTGTATGAAAATCTAGCCAACAAAACAAATGATACAGAGCTTAAAACCATATTATTAGATATTGCTCAAGAAGAAAAGGTGCACGTTGGCGAGTTTCAAATGTTATTAGATAAATTGGACTCTGAGAATGAAGAATCAAGAGCTGAAGGAGAGAGAGAAGCTGAACAAGTAGTGAAAGGGTTATATGACGGACAGTATTATTTCAATCAACCCATTAGCCAACCAATGAAACCTTCTGGAGCAATGTATCAACCTCAAAACCAAAGAATAGGACTAAGAGATGGGACTGGACCTTTCAGGAACAACCCAGATTGCCCTAATAATCTAATCAATTGCCCTATATGTGGGATGCCTACACTAACAGCTTTAGAGTCTGAAGAAAACCTTGAAGATGATTTAAGATGTTCTAGTTGTGGAGCAAGATTCAGAAAGCAAGACTTATTAAACGCTCCAATGATGGAAGAAATGACTAATATTCTAAACACTAATCTAGCTACAAAGAGTCTTGAGAAAGTTGCAGATGACAAGATGACCATAAAAGAGTTTTGTGGGTTTGATGTGCATAAATCTTTGCCTTGGGCTTCTGAATATGCAAGCACTCCGAAATACTTTAAACTACTTTCTAAGTATTTGAGCGATTTAAGCGAGACAGATATAAAGAGCATCATAGAAATACTTAAAGATGACTTGACTGGTAATTTTCATATATTCGATATTGCTCAACACATTAATGAAGTGATTAATGACTACACCAGAGCACAACTGATTGCGAGAACTGAGGTAATTAGGATTGCAAATGAGGGACATCTGGGTATGATGGAAGCCAAAGGAACTAAATATGTTAAATGGATTGCAGCACCAGAAGATGGGCGATTGTGTAAACTATGCAAAGAGAAAGATGGCAAGATTTTTACAGTTGCTGAGGCTCACGGAATGATTCCCTTGCATCCCCGTTGCAGATGTGGTTTCACAGAGGTGGAAGATTATTAAAGGAAAATATGTTTATAGTAGTTGCACTATTGATAAATATGGGAGGTTTATAGCAAATGAAACTAATAATACCAAGATTGATTGATGTTGGTGAAGTAATTACAATTGATAAAAAGCAATACAAAGTAATAGACTATAAAATTGATTCGGACAAAGACCGAGAATATATTTTAGAGCTAGTAAAATGAGGTGCCCTTTTTGCGATGAAGTAACACCTAATGATTCTGAATATAAACAGCAGTATATCAGATGCCAAGAATGTAAATGCGTGATTCGATTATGGTAATCAGTAAATTTAATAAACTCAGGAAATATAAAGAGCCTATACCAGTTACTGAGATGACAACATCAATTGCCTACCATAAGCAGAACAATATGAAGCCAATCCCAGTTGAACAACAATACCATATATATATTTTAGAGGAATTAAAAGCAATACATAACTTGTTAAAAGAGAGGTTATAAAAAAGAGGATGGAAAGCAGGGAAAATCTAAATAAGTTGGTAATCCTGACCCTGCAAAAGACTGAAATTGAATTGAAAGCCAGACAGATATATGAGTTCATTAGATACAATCAACCAGACATATTAAGAGAAGAAAAAGTAAGAGGTTTTAGGTCTTTTGTGAAGATTATAAACTCATTTAGCGATGTTAAGGCTATTGGCACAGGCGTTAAAAAATATATTGTTGAGAAATAGATAACACTCTCATTGCAAGATATTTTTGAGATGTTGGTTCAAATATAGTTAATCATAAAGCTTTAAATAACAAAAATATTATATTCTTTAATCTATGAATGACTTTAATATAGTAATCCCTCTAAAAAAAGGTATTTCTAGTGATAGATTGACAGGAATAGCCTCAACTACTTCTATTGATAGGGATGAAGAGCGAATGTCTTCTAAAGCTCTTAAAATGATGGTTTCAGATATTAAAACAGTAGGTGTTAATCTATTTGGTAATCATGAGCATAATTGGGAGAACACATTAGGCGTAATCAAAGAAGCATCTTTAGTGGGTGATTCGGTAGAGGTGGAGATAACGCTTGATGACCCTGCAACTAATCCAAAGATTCCTATGCTTTTGAATAAACTCAATAAAGGTATTAAACTAGGATTGAGCGTGGGTGGTAATGTTACTAATTATGTTTGGGAGTATGATGCAGGTCTAAAAAAGAAAGTAAAAGTATTAGATGAAGTTAAGATTTATGAGGTTTCGGTTGTGGGCATTCCTAGTAATGCAGATTCTTTTATTTCAATCCCGCAGGCGATTGCTAAGTCTGCAAAGAATTTGAAACCTACAAATTGCCCAAATTGTTTTTCAAAGAATATAAAGAACGGAGTGTGTCAGATATGCCTTACCAAGATTTGAACATTAAACAAAAAGTAAAGGTCGGTGAAAAATACGGTCAGATAGTTGAATGCGGAGACAAGTATAAAGTAAAATTTGATGATGGCTCTTTTGGGTTTTATGATGGTAATGAAGTAACGCCTATTGTATTAGACACAGAATCTAAGGGCTATAAACGGTTTATGCGTATGAAATCAGAAGCTCAGCTCAAACAAGATGAAGTCTTTATGCAACCCACTGCACAAGGGACAGACCCACTTGCCCAGCCCATAAATAGTGAAGGAGTTGGCATTGGTGAGAACCATTCTGTATTGGGTAAAGAAGCATCTGTTGATAGATTTACTATAAAAAATGGTGAGATTGAAATGGCAAAAAAGAAAGTTATTGATGAGGAGATTGAAGCTCCTGAAGAATCTGAGGAAGAGGAAGAAAAGAAAAAAATGAAGAAAGAGGAAGAAGAGAAGCCTGAAGATGAAGTAGAAAAGGAATCCTCTGAAGAAGAACAAGAAGATGACAAAGATGACAAGGAAGAAGTAGAGAAAGAAGAAGAAGATGAAGATGAAGAAGATGAAGAAGAGAAGAAAAAGAAACTAAAGAAAGGAGAGGAATCAGGAGAAAACCCAGAAGAAGACACTGCTTCAGCTACTGATGACAACTCAACAATAACGCCTAATCTAAGTGTGCCAAGCCAATCACAGGATGTTTTTGTGCCACCTTCTGATGTAGATGGCAAGAGAGAACAAGAGACCCCAATGGGCAAATCAGTTAATCCTGATTTGATGAAAAGCCCCTTGTTTGTGAGCCTATCAAGTCAAATTGATGGGATAAGAGATGCAGTCAGCAAGAAAGTTGATGCATTGGAAAAGTCTGTTAATGATAGACTAAATAATGTGTTAAAGGATATGGCAAAGGTCGAGAAATTCTATAAACAGAGTTTCTATAAAGCAATAGATGAGAATGTTGCACCTGAAGGTATCCAGCAATTACCGCTTTCTAAACAAATAGAAGCTGGTAAAATCAGATTTAGAAATAAATAAGAGGGATAGAAGATGACAAAACTAGATTTTGCAAAAGCCTATGTAGGTAGTGCAGGGCTCCCAGAGGACATGGTATTATCCGATGGTATGAGTAACTATGATGTAAGAAAATCAATCGCAGAAGAAGTGATAGAAGGAGGGTTTACTATTAGAAAAGCCCTTACAACTACGCTTTCTACATATTCGGCAGGAACATTGCCTGTCTTGATTCCAGTATATGTAGACCCTGAGATTGTTGATTTAACAAGGAGAGCAACGCCATTAGTTGAGCTTATTCCTAGAGTAACTAACTATGGTAAGACTGCAGATTATAACCAACTAACCAAAATATCAACAGCACAAGCTCTTGGTGAAGATGCGTCTCTAACAGAGCAGAATGACAGCTATACCCGAAGAAGTGTAGCAATTAAATATCTATATTCTGTTGGTAGAGTAACTGGACCAATGTTTGCAGCGAGCAAGCAATATCTTGCAAGTGGTGGTTATGTAGATGCCTTGTCTTTAGAAGTTAAGAACAAAACGCTTGCTTTAAAGAGACTAGAAGAAGCGATGATTTTATTGGGCGACTCCAAAACTGATTGGACAGAGCCAGTTAATAGCACTTCTATTTTAGCTGCGAACTCATTTGATGGATTGTGGAACTACATATCAGACAACAACTCTTGCACGCTAGGCGGTAGTGCTAGTTATACAACTGATTTAGCAGGAGCAAGCCTTTCAATAGCTAACATAAGAACAGGTATAAGAACTGCAAGAACTGCTGGTGGAGAGCCTAATTTAATTGTTTGCGATTATGCAACTTATGACCACATCAAGTCACTGATACAGGACCAATTAAGGTATGTCTCAACCCAGACAATTGCGTGGGGGATTACAACCGTTTCATTTGAAGGAATCCCAATCATAGCAAGCAGGTTCTTAGATGTTGATGCAGGAACAGGCTCAGGAGTGCCTGGAGATGCAAGGAGTCTCTTTATACTCGATACTAATGTGATTGAGATGAGAGTGCTTCAAGACGTATCTTATGAAGAGCTAGCAAAGACAAATGACTCTGTTAAATTCATGGTAAAATGCTATGAAACGCTAGTTGTAAAAGCTCCACAGTTTAATCATATTATATATGATATAGGAGCGTAAGGAGGTAGAAAAAAATGACCGCAATAACACAAGGAACGGATTATGAAGTAATTGATGCTGGCGTAGGTGGAATGGCTATAAAGACTCTCTTGGTTAGAACAATCAACACAGTAGATGCCACCAATACCCTTACTGTTACCTTAGCTAATTATGGTATTGCACCAACAGGGCTTATTGGCGTGATTGGATTTAAGCATACTACGGATAACTCTGTAATGGTTCAGGAACAGCCAACCACAGCAGTATCATCTGGTGTTTTAACTATTACTGTGCCCGCTGGAACAGATGATGACTCAAGGTTCTATCTTATTTTTGGGATAGCTAATAAATCCGCAGCAGCATCAAGCCTGTAAACAATTGATTTTTTTTTATTTTTTTATTAATTTCCAGTGTTGTTAGTCACTTTAAAAACTAGACCTGCAATACGGCAGGAGAAAAAGAATGGAGGAAAACTAAAATGGCATTAGGATTAAGAGGAAGTGTGGGCGTTGCAGCACCACCTTATACATCGGGGCCATATTTATGGGACCAAGCATTAGGATTTGGAGGTAGTATAAGCTCAGGGGTTATAACGGGCTCATCAACAACTGCTGTATCAACTTCAACTGCTAATACAAGACTATTTAATGTATATTTGAACTCAACAGCAACATCTGGTGATGCAAGAGCTGAATATGCAAGACTTTGGATTTCTGGTGCAGCAGGAGGTGGAGAAGCATTAAGGGCTTTCACTACAATCAATGGTGTAGCAGGAGGCACTGCTCACGGTGCTCATATCTCTTTAAACTTTGTAAGCACAAGTGGTTCTGGCTCATTAAGTGGACTTGGAGTTGCTATGAGAGGAACATTGCATATCCCTAATGATGCGAGTTTCACAAGCGGGACTTTGGCGGCAATAATGGCAGAGATATATGCGGATGGAAGTTCATCTGATACTGGTGGATGCACAGAAGTCTCTTTTTTAAGAGTAGTTAATGGTGGAGATGCAACAGGTGGTGCTGATACTGATGATGATGCTTTCCTAATTTCGGCACAAGGATTCACTGTGGGTGCAGGAAATCTCTTCGCAGCTAAAACAAGTGCCGCAGTATCACACACAGCCCGAATTAAGATAGGTGATACAACCTATTACTTAATGTTAAGCGATACACAATAAATATATTTAATTTTTTTATTTTTTTTTTCAGATTATGCCAAGAGGTAAAAAATGAAACAAATCAAAATTCATAGCTGGAAGGCAAAGACACCAGATAACAAAGAGATAGAAGAGAACACTCTAAGTATGTTTTCAATTATACTCTCTAATAAGAAACCAGAAGAGCTTCCTAGAGGGTTGGATATGTTTAGGTTATTTTCAAGACTCGCAACTGCTTTTGACAATGCTGAAAAAGATAAACTTCTTGTCTTAGAAGATTCAGATTACTTATTTTTAAAGAAATTACTTGAATCAGATTTGCTTTCAACGTGGGGTATGAATCAAGACATTGTTAAAGCAGTTGATTTGTTCATGAACGCTAAATAATTAAATGGAGGATAAAAATGCCAAAAAAGAAAGAAATTAAAAATAAATTAATTATTAAACCTGCGGTTGAAAAAACAGCGACTAATACAGTATCAATTTCTTTAGAATTTGCAGAGTTGCCAATACTACAAAAGATACTTGAAATTGCAAAATCTGGAATTCCCGATTCGAGTATAGTGTTGCTTGCAGATAAAATAAAAGCACAACTAAACAGAGGGAAATAAAATGGCAATCACACCCACAATAGCAGTTTATGACTTGGATATTCAAGACCCTGATACTGATGCTGCAGCACTAAAGGTATGGGAAGACTCTTTGACCATTACAACTTTTTATGGTTGGAGCATGGCACCGATATCTAACAGCAAGATGAGATACACAATAGTTTATGAATGATGAAAAAGTTAAACTTTGAAAATGGCGAAGCTAGAGGAATTAAAAGTAATGGAGCAACCCACAGAAACTCCAAACGCAATAAAAACAAAAAGAAACCAAGTAAAATCAGAGCAGTATTTCAAAAATTACTTGAATTCAAATAGCACAATGGTTATGTAGATGAAAGACAAGATATACACTGAAAAAGAAGCGTATGCATTACTATACCATGAGCAAAAGGCTTTATTAGACTTGAGAGG
>Ga0116142_10005568_pt1 | contig 11256 bp, 10 predicted proteins | sample AD_UKC033_MetaG_FD_89785 | JGI IMG/M metagenome (GOLD analysis project Ga0116142, IMG submission 89785) | Active sludge microbial communities of municipal wastewater-treating anaerobic digesters from USA - AD_UKC033_MetaG | ecosystem: Engineered > Bioreactor > Anaerobic > Digestate | place: USA... | reverse complement strand
ATGCACATGGGAGCTATTGTTGATCATTATGGATTTAATGAATCATTAATCAAAGCAATTGATGCTGGATGTGATATTTTAATAATCTCTAACAATGGGAAGGAATACAACGAAAACGCAGCAAAAGAAGCAGTTGAAGCAATATTTAATGCTGTTAAAAAAGGACAATTATCTGAAGAAAGAATAATTGAATCCTATAATAGAATGAAAAATCTAAAACAAAATTTTGAAATAAAATAAAGCACCATTAGGTGCTTTTTGTTAATCGCTCTGTAGTTTTAACAATATCTTCAGCATTTAATGTAATAATAAACCTAATAAGGGGTAAAAAAGACATACTTTTTTGCAAAAAAAGAAAAGAAACTCCCGAAACTATTTCTGCATCTATTTGTTCTAATGTAAGATCTTCTTCTTTAAGGCCAACCTCTATTGAATTTCTAAAAATGCCAGCTTTTTTATAATCAAGATAAGCAAATGTTTGCAAGTCAAGTTCTTTTTGGGCTCTTAACCTTACAGACTTAATTGATATTTTAAATGGCTGATAAATATCATTATTTTGGCTTAAAAAAACAGAAGGATTTAACAAGTAACTTGAATTTTCAAAGTCTACATAAACTGCAATATCTTCAGCATCTTCTTGCTCATAAATCGTCCAATTAGGCTTTACATCAAAGAAATTAATAAGCTCTCTTGTTTTTTCAATTGCTTCCATTTTTACCACCATTTTTAAATGAACATTTAAAAATTAATACAAAATAAAAATTATGTCAATTGACAAAAATCTATAAACATATTATTAATATATCAGAGGTTTTACAATGAAAAATGGAGAACTGAGCGCCCTTGATGAAATAATCATTATTATCCTTGGTTTAATTGGAATATTTTTCCTAGCCATCTTCTTCGTAATCGATGCTATTGATCGAAAATTATTTTGGAAGCATTAATTGTCTTCCTTTTTTATTTACAAATTATTAACTTTAATGTATATATTAAATATAATTAATTAAATTATTAATATGCACAAATGTAAATCGATTGTTTTTAAATGCATGGATTTTAGATTAACCAAAGAAACTAATCGTTTCCTCGAAGAAAACAATTTATTAGGAGACTGCGATATTGTTTCTATTGCAGGCTCAAGCAAAGCTCTTGCTGATGGAAATGATGAAGTAAAAAATCTTCTAATTAAACAAATTAAAACTTCTAAAGATCTTCATGGAGCAGAGGAAATTATCTTAATTCACCACAGCGACTGCGGAGCATATAAAGCAAGTTGCTGTTTTACTTCTTTTGAAGAAGAAAAGGGATTTCAAATAGAAGACATGAAAAAAGTAGAAAAAATAATAAAAGAAAACTTCCCTGAGATGGAAGTTAAAAAAATCTGGGCAGAGATGAAAGATGGTGAAGGGAAAGAAGTTGAATTCTCAGTTATTAAATAAATTATTTTTTAAATCTACTGTTCTCCGGTTAAATTCAATGGAAGAAATTCCATTGTTTTTATATAATTTAATTAATCCAATATAGTAATTATTAATAATTGCTGTTGCTGGCATTATCCCGTTGAAAAATTTAATATCGTCTATTTTGGCATCTGTATCAAAATACTGAGGAAAAGAATGAGACATAACCCCAATCAAAAAATTATCTCCCTGCCCAGCTCTATAAACAATAGATCCAGTCAAAGAAGATGAATTTTCTTTTTTTCCATTGACATAAAGCCTTGCACCAGAAGAATAATCATAGGTCGCAACAACATTATACCACTTATTTGCAGCAATAAAGGTTGTTCCTGAAATATCTATTTCTGGATTATCATCAACATTGTCAAGATTAACTTCAAAGGCAAAATTGCTGTTAGAATATTTTAATACATTATATCCTGACCCATAACTATCTCTCCCTCTGCTCACAATATATTGCATATTAGCTATTGAATTAAAATTAACCCAAAAAGAAACTGTAATATAGTCTGTTGGAGCTAAAGAAGAATTTGTTCCACAATTGATATAATCGTCTGAGCCATCAAAATTAAAGCAAGAACCATAAACACAAGTATCAACTGTTGTGGTGCCATTTAAGGAACATGTGGCATTGCCCCACGAGTCATTAGTATTTCCGTCTAGCTTCCATTCTGAGATAAGACTATTTAATAAAGAATTTCTTAACGAATTAGCAAATGCTTTTGATTTAGTAATATTAGCGCTTTCAGTAATTGAACTCATCCCAACAAGAATAAAAGCAGAAAGAATTCCAATAACAACAATTACTACTAATATTTCAACAAGAGTAAAAGATTTTCTCATAAGCTAATCTTTGTGTATGATTTTTTTCATCCACTTCTTGATATCTTCCTCTGATTCAAAATCAACAACAAGCTGAATCTTATCTTTTTTCTTTTCTAATTTTACTTTATCAAAACTAAATAATTCTTCTAGCTTTTTTTCTAAAAATTCTTTATTAATAATTGTTTTATCTATTGCGACAGGATTACCCTTTGCTCTTTTTTCAGTCTCTCTTACAGAATAATTATTCTCTAATAATTCTAAGAATAATTTCTTTCTTTCTTTTTCATCTTTTACTCCCAACAAAGCTCTAGCATGACCTTCAGATATTTTTTCTGCTTTAATAGCCTCTTTAATTTCATCTGATAAGGAAAGTATTCTAAAAGCATTAGACACTGCTTCTCTGCTCATTCCTACTATTTCCGCTATTTCCTTATCTAGTAAAGTAAATTCTTTCCTCAATCTCTCAAAAGCTTCTGCTTTATCAACAACATTAAGATTTTTTCTTTGAATATTTTCAATTAATGCAATCTCTAATTTTTCTTGATTAGATCTTTCTTTAATAATAACTGGTATTTGTTTTAATCCAGCTCTTCTTGATGCTCTCCACCTTCTTTCTCCAGCAATAATCTGATATTCAGCCATCATCCCCCCTGAACTTGTTTTTCTCTCAATTTTAGTAACTATTATTGGTTGCAATAATCCGTATTTTTTAATTGAATCTGCTAATGAATTTAATTCTTGATCATTAAATTCTTTTCTTGGTTGATATGGATTAGGTTTAATTTTATCAATCTCAATCCAAAAAACAAACTCTTTTGCGGGTTCTGTACTTTTCCCTGTATTTTGATCTTTTTTAGGAATCAATGATTCTAAACCTTTTCCTACCATGAGTTGTATTATATCAGAATTTAATTATTTGCCAAATTTTTATGCCTTTTGGATTATTTCTTTTGCTAGTTCTCTAAAAGCATGGACAGCAGAAGAATTTGGCGCTGATCTTAATATTGTTTTTCCTCCTATCGGAGATTCTGATAAGGCGACTGTTCTAGGAATTACTGTATCGAACACATATCCAGGGAACGTCCTCCTTAAATCTTTTGCAATCTTTTGAGCTACCTTATTTCTTCTGTTATACATTGTTAAAACAGAACCCAAAATTTTTACTTCCTTTTCTAAATTTTCATTAAGTAACTTGATATTAAATAAAAGCTGCTCTAATCCCTCCATTGCTAGATATTCGCATTGCACTGGTATTAATACTTCATCAGCAGCAACAAGAGCATTAATTGTTAATATTCCTAAACTAGGAGGGCAATCAATAATTACAAAATCATATTCATCTTTCACTTTGTCTAAAGTTTCTTTTAGTTTAAATTCTCTGTCTTTCAAATTAATCAATTCAATATTAGCTCCTGCTAGATTATATGAAGTAGGCATAATATCAAAAGCTAAGAATGGTGTTTTTCTAATAATCTCTCTTGGTGATATTTGTCCCAAGATTGCTTCGTATAAAGAAACAGACAAGTCTCTTGGTTTAATGCCCAAAGAAAAAGTTGCATTAGCTTGAGGATCAAGATCAACTAGTAAAACTTTCTTGCCGAAAGCAGTCAAAAACACTGGCAAATTAACAGCAATAGCTGTTTTACCAACTCCTCCTTTTTGGTTAGCTATGGCAATTATTCTACTCATTATTATGATTATACTACTAATGAAAAAAATTTACAAATGCAACCTTTTATGATAAATATACTTTAAGCCGAAGTGGCGGAACTGGCAGACGCGTAGCACTCAAAATGCTATGGGAGTAATCCCGTGAGAGTTCAAGTCTCTCCTTCGGCACAATTGACTAAACATTTCTCTTGTGTTAATACTTATTTGGTTGAGAACTCTCAGCCAGATCTTTTAAAAAAAGTGATGACTATGGGATTCTTCTGGACAACGGCTACTTCTGTTTCTTCAACAGAAAAAAATGACTCTGTCTTTCTAATCTGCAAGATTATGAGATGGAGCAGAAACATGACCGCCATCGAACAATTCCTCGCAGAGAGGAATAGAAAAGGAGAATACGATGAATATATTTTTGTTTACGATAAATATGGCCCTAAGCTGTATTTTGTGGAAGCAAATGGATCAACAAAAATTGTAACCCAGGGGGGATTTTTCTGGAGAACGGCAACTATTCGTTCAATAGAAAAAGGACGTCATGTTTTTAATCTTAATATTACGATGAGATGGAATAAAAACATGGCTGATGTTGAACAATTTCTTCCAAGAATAAATAACAAAGGCCGATATGATGAATATCTTTTTACTTATAACAAGGAAGGTCTTCGTCTCTATTTTGTTGGAGAAGATGGATCAACGGCAAGAATAAACCTAGGACAATTATTCTGGACAACGGCTTATTATCTTGAAAGCCAAGGAGAAAAATCTATAATAGAAAACGCTGAGATCTTAAGATGGGCCTTAAGTATGGAAGATCTCCAAAAATTTTTCCAGGAAAATAGTAAAAAAGGGGAATTCAAAAAAATCTTTGTTTATAATAAGAATGGATTGGAACATTATTCCGTTCGAGGGAACGGAGAAGTGGAGCTTATAGAATATTAAGCTTCTTTTTTATTACAAAACATCTTTCTCCACCCTTTCTCCAGGTAAAGTAGTTTTTTGAGGATAGATTTTTCTTCCAGGATAAATTAAGGTTCCAATGCCTGTTTTAGAGTTATCTCCAATTATTGTCCCGAATTTAACTCTTTTAGTATTAATTAGTTTTCCATTAACAAAGGTTGATATTGTTTTTTTATCGTGTCTTAGGTTAGCAGTAATTGTTCCTGCACCTAAATTACAATTTGATCCAATAATTGAGTCTCCAACATATGATAGATGAGGAACATTGGTATTATTGCCAATAATGGTGTTTTTTATTTCAACTGCTTGCCCTATCTTACAATTATCTCCAATAACAGTATATGGTCTAAGGAAACAATTAGGTCCAATAGAACAATTCTTTCCAATATATACTGGTCCTTCAATGTATGTTCCACTTTTAATAACTGTTCCTTCTTCAGCAATCACTGAACCATTAATGAAAACATTGTTTTCTCTTTTAGCTTTAAATGTTTTCTTCTTTCTACTAAAAAGACATTCCAAAGCATTAAAAACATCCCAAGGGTATGAAGCTGGAAACCAGTTGTCAGCTTTGACAATAAATAGTTTGTTTTCTTTAATAAAAGACTTAATGTAGTCAATGAATTCATATTCTCCTCTTTCAGATTTATCAATCTCTATATTGAGAATGTTTTTAGGTAAAAAGTATAATCCTGTATTAACTAGGTTAGACGTGGGATTTTCTGGCTTTTCAATAATATTTCTGATTATTCCCCCCTCTTCAAAAACTATGCCAAAGGCTGAAGGATTTTCATGTTCCTTAACAAGAACACAAGGAAATCTTTTTATTGCTTTTTCAATATCTGCTTTGAAATAGAAGTCGTCTCCATTCAAAACAAGAAATTGATCTTTAATCAATGGATAGCACAATTTAATTGCTCCACCAGTCCCATTTAATTCTTCTTGGAAAATATACTTTATTTTTATTTCTTCAAATTCATTACCAATAATCTGTTCTATCAACTCTTTTTTGTAATTAACAATTATGAAAACTTCATGAATTAATCCTTTCAATTGTCTTAGATTATGTTCAAGAATTGACTCTCCCATTACAGAGAACAATGGCTTTGGTGTTGTCAAAGACAATGGCTCAAACCTTGTTCCTTTTCCTGCTGCTAAAATTATTGCTTGCATACTAATTTCATAATAATATTTGCTAATTTGTCTGGATCGTGAATTATCTCACCATCTCTAAGAATAATATCTTCTTCAATAAATTTATCTGATTTTTTATGATATTTGACTAAATCTATTAATTCTTCATGTTCTTCTTTAAAGTTTTTTAGTTTTTGTGGAGGAATTTCTTTATTATTTAGAATAACATAATCAAAAGGACATTGTAAATGTTTTTCTACTAAATTAACAAAATCTTCCACATAAAATCCATTTGATTCTCCTTTTTTATTCATTAAATTGGGAATGTATATTTTAAGAGCCCTGCTATTTCTTATTGCTTCACAAAGCCCATTAACCAATAAAACCTGCATTAAAGAAGAATAAATATCTCCCGGACCAATGATCACAGCATCAGCTAAGCCAATTCTTTTTACTGTTTGAGGGCAGACATTAACTTCTGGTCTTAAAAAAATTTTTTCAATCTTCAAATTAGCATTATGTTTAGGAATATCAATATTTGTTTCTCCAACTATTTCTTCGCCATTTTCTAAAATAGCTACTAAATCAGAATTATGAATTGTTGAAGGAATAATTTTATGTCTACCCAAAAAAGAATTTAGTTTTTCAAATACTTCTTTGTATGAACCTTTATTTAAAACCAATGCTGTGAAAATAATATTTCCCAAAACATATTCGTTTAGATTTCCCTCATTAAATCTAAAATTTAATAATTCTTTGTCTTCAAAAGAAAAATTAGCTAATTCAATAAAGGCTCTTCTTAAATCTCCCGGAGAAATAATATTATAGTCATTTCTTAATTTTCCTGATGATCCTCCTGAATCTAAAACAGCAGAAACAACTGTTAAATCAACGTTTCTTTTTTTTAAACCCCTTAAGACTGCTTTTGGCATTGCATTGCCTCCGCCGATACAAACAATTTTTTTTGGTTTTGATCTAAAATTAAACATTTTTATTAATCATTTCTTCGAATGTTTCTTTATTAGAAGAATAAAATATTCCTAATGGAATCTTTCCTTCACCATTATAATTCCATTCTTCTATTAACTTTCTTGCTTCTTCCTTTGACCTATTTTCTTCTTTTAATTCGTATACTCTTTCATTGTAAAATTTGGAAGTATCGTAAAAAGAAGGACAAGGTTGAAGAATTTCAATAAAACTAAAACCATTATGATTAATTGCTTTTTCAATTAATAATGACAAGTGATCAATCTTAGAAGAATATCCTCTAGCAATAAAAGTTGCATTAGAGTCAAGCATTAATTCTAATGAATTTAAAGGATCTTCAACTGACATTCCTGGACTCGCCTTAGATTTTAAACCCTTAGGAGAAGCTGCTGTAAATTGACCAGTAGTTAAGGCGAATAAACGATTATTATGCATTAAAACGGTAATGTTTGAATTTCTTTTAGCTAAATGAATTAAATGAGATATCCCTTCATTTAAAGCGGCCCCATCTCCAATAAAAACAATTACTTTTAAACGAGGATTACCTAATTTTATTCCTGCTGCAGTTGAAATTGATCTTCCATGTAAAGAATCAAAACTACTTATGTTCAAATAATCAATAATTTTAGAATTACATCCAATATCAGAAACAATAACAATATCTTCTTTGTTAAAAGACTCTATTGCTTTTTTAAATGACGCCAAGATTCCAAAATTACCACATCCTGGACACCAAGTATTGATTGCTTTTGTTTGTAAATTATCCATATATTTTCTTTAATTCAATTTCTAACTCTTCTTCAGTAAATGGCCTGCCATCATATTTTAAAATATTATCATCAACCTTAATTCCGTATTGATTCAATAATTGACTTAATTGACCAATTGCACTAGCCTCAATACAAACAATTTTTTTAGATTTTTCTAATGCTTGCAAAACCTGTTTTTCGGGAAAAGGCTCCAAAACAATTAATTGAACCATTTTTAATTTTAATTTTTCGCAAACTGTTTTAACTACTCCCTTCAAAGAACCGTAGCAAATAACAACTTTTTCTAAGTTTTCTCCATAAACATTGATTGCTTCTAAAGATTCTATTTCTTTTTCCATTGATTCAAATTTCTTTAATCTTTTTTCTTGCATTTGTTTAATAACCTCCTTGTCTTCAGTAGAAATTCCCATCTCGTCATGTTCATAGCTTGTTGCTTTAACTATTTCTTTGCCACCAGGAAAAAATAAAGGAGAAATACCATTTTCAGTAATCTGGTATCTCTTGTATTCTCCGTTGCCATTCCATAATAATGGTTCTTCTTTTTTAATTTCAGCTTCATTAAAACTAAAAGTGCTTTCAGATAAGTTTTTATCAATCAAAATAATTGATGGTGTTTGATATTTCCACGCTAGATTAAGAGCTTTGGCACTCCAAATAAATGATTCGTTAGCATCTCCAGGAGCAAATATAAATCTTTTAAAATCTCCGTGTCCAGAGTTAAGGGTAAATAATAAATCACCCTGTCCACTATAAGTTGGGACACCTGTTGCTGGCCCTGGTCTTTGACTATTAACTATTACAATTGGAACCTCTGCCATTGCTGCTAAACTAATTCCTTCTGTCATCAAAGCAAAACCCCCACCAGAAGTTCCAACCATTGTTCTTTTTCCAGCAAAAGCTGATCCAATACCAGCATTAATAACAGCAATTTCATTTTCCAATTGGACAGTTAAAATATTACTATGTTCTCCTAAATAATTTAAAATTCCTGTAGCTGGAGTCATTGGATAAGCTATATATATTTCAAGACCTGCTTTTACTGCTCCTAAAGATAAAGCTTCGTTACCAGTTAATAATGGTCTATTTTCTCCTATTTTTTCTATTTTTAAAACTGGATCTATAGAATCGTATACTTTTTTAGCTATTTCTAAATTCTTTTCAATTTCTTTTGAAATCTCTTTTTCTAAAACATCTTTTAAAAAATTAAAATCTAAGCTAACAACTTTGGCAAAACCACTAATTAAAGCGGTGTTAGCCATAATTGAAATGCCTCCTACCTCTTTAGTAATTGTTTCTATTGCAATCCCAACTCCTTTTTCATTTTCAATTTTATCTTTATTAAAAATTAATATTCCATCATTATCTAAGTTATTAATATGTTCATCTATTGTTTTTTCATCTAAAGCTAATAAAAAATCAATTTTTTCTTTAGAGCAATTATATTCTTTATCTGAAATTCTAATTAATGAAAAACTATGTCCTCCTTTTATAAGAGACTGATAATCGTCATAAATAAAAACATTGTAGCCTAAGCTACTAAAAATTTTTGCGATAATTAATCCTGCTTTTCTTGACCCTTGGCCAGCAGCACCGCCTATTAAAATTGAGAAATCTTTGCTATTCATCACCGTCATTATAGCATATAATTACTCAACTGTCACACTTTTAGCTAAATTTTTAGGTTTATCAATATCTTTACCCAAAGAATCTGCAAAATAATAAGCAAACAAATGAAGAGGAATGACTGAAAGAATTGGAGTTAGCATTTCTAATGTTTTTGGAATATAAATCACATCATCAGCAATTTCTTTGATTTCTTTATTTCCCTCTGTTGCAATTGCAATAATTTTTCCTTTTCTTGCTTTTATTTCTTCAATATTAGCTATCATTTTTTCATAGACAGAATCTGTTGGACAAATTGCAACAACAACACAATTTTCATCTATTAAAGCTAATGGTCCATGTTTCAATTCTCCACCTGCTAATCCTTCAGCATGGATATAAGATATCTCTTTTATTTTCAAAGCTCCTTCTAGAGCAATAGGATAATTATACTTTCTTCCAATAAAGAAAAAATCTTTTTTCTGATTATACTTTTCAGCTATTTTTTTAATTTCTTCTTTTTTATCTAATATTTTTCTTGCTAAATTTGGCAATTCTTTTAAACATTGAACAATTTTTTTTCCTTCAACTAAAGACATGTTTCTTTGACGGCCTAAACAAACTGTAATCATAGCCAAAGTAGTTAATTGGCCTAAAAATGCTTTAGTTGAAGCAACAGCAATTTCTGGTCCTGAACGAGTATATACTCCTGCATCAGTTTCTCTGGATTGAGAAGATCCAACTACATTAGTAATTCCTAAACAAAGAGCTCTTTTTTCTTTCATTTCTCTTAATCCTGCTAAAGTGTCTGCTGTTTCGCCTGATTGAGAAACAAAAATAGCAGCAGTGTTCTTATTGATAATTGGCTTTCTATATCTAAACTCAGAGCCAATATCACTTCTAGCCAATAAATCAGCATGTTCTTCAAACATATACTCTCCAACCTTACAAGCATAATTAGCAGTGCCACAACCAATCAAAAATAAATCATCGACTTCTCTTAATTTGTTTTTAACAGATTCTAGCCCTCCTAATTTTACATTACCTTCATCTACAACAAGTCTTCCTCTTATTGCATCTTCAATAACATTAGGCTCTTCCATTATTTCCTTAAGCATGAAATGTTTATATCCTCCCTTTTCTGCTTGTTCTATATCCCATTCAATTAATTCTGGCTCTTTTTTTAATTCTTTATCTTCTTTTAAAACTGTTATTAGACCATCTTTTTTAAGAACAGCTATTTCTTTATCTTCTAAAATAATTATTTGCCTAGTTGTTGTTAATATTGCAGAAGCATCAGAAGCAACTATAAAATCTCCGCCATTAACTCCAATGACTAACGGAGAAGAAAGTCTTGCCACAACAAGCTTGTCAGGTTCTTTAGTAGAAATAACAGCTAAGCCATAAGTTCCTCTTACATCTTTAAGGGCCCTGGTTACCGCTTGTTCTAAATTATTTTTGTAGTATTTTTCAATCAAATGAGCAATCACCTCTGTGTCTGTTTCTGAAGTAAAAACATGGCCCTCTTCAATTAGTTTTTCTTTCAATGATTTATAGTTTTCAATAATACCATTATGAACAACAAATATCTCTTTTTTACAATCCCAATGAGGATGAGCATTTTCTTCAGTAACTAATCCTGTTGTTGCCCAGCGAGAATGACCAATTGATAAATTACCCTTAAAACCACTTGATAAGAATTCTTTTTCTGTTTTTTCAATTTTGCCAACCCTATTAAAAACATTAGCTTTTCCTTCATCAATAAAGCAAAAACCATAACTATCGTATCCGCGATACTCTAATCTTTTAAGTCCTGAGAAAACTATTGAGACGCTATCCTTATTTCCGAT
>Ga0116142_10005567_pt1 | contig 11256 bp, 9 predicted proteins | sample AD_UKC033_MetaG_FD_89785 | JGI IMG/M metagenome (GOLD analysis project Ga0116142, IMG submission 89785) | Active sludge microbial communities of municipal wastewater-treating anaerobic digesters from USA - AD_UKC033_MetaG | ecosystem: Engineered > Bioreactor > Anaerobic > Digestate | place: USA... | reverse complement strand
GTGAGTCGATAATTCAGGTAATCGGCCACGAAGGCCAGCCGCCGGGTGTGCCGCCAGACCTCCGGTTCCTCCTGCTGCAGCCAGCGGCAGAGGGTGAGCGGCGAGCCGCCGTAGAGTCGCCAGCCGGTTTTCCGGTAGAAACGGCCGGCCCCGAAGCGGCGGTTGAGCTCCGCGGCGATGTCGGGCGCGCGGTTGTCGAGCCAGGTGACGGCCGGTCGCAGGGGGCGCCCGTTCCTGTCGAGCGGAACGAAGGTGCCGCCCTGGGAACTGCCGGCCAGGCCGATGGTTCCCAGGCGCGTTTTCAGGCCGCGGAGACTCCGGGCCAGGGCCAGGAACCAGTCATCGGCCGGCTGTTCGGCCCAGCCGGGCCGGGGAAATTTCAGGCCGGTCGGTCGGGCGGCCGCGGCCTTCAAGACCAGCCGGTCGTCGTAAAGGAAGGCCTTGGTGTTGGTGGTGCCGCTGTCGAAGCCCAGGAAGAGATCGGCCATCTTTTATCCTTCTTCTCCGACTTCGAAGGCCGGCCGGCCAAGTTGTTCCGCCAGCAGCCGCAGGGCCGGCCGCTGGTCTCCGTAAGCCAGGCCCAGGTGATGGGTGCCCCCCAGCCGGCTGTAGCCGGTGAGAAAATTCTCCACCCGGCCGGGGATTTTCAGCATGAAGTTGGGAACGTCCAGCCCGGGGAACCAGGGTTTGGCCAGGACCCGGCCGCGGGCCATGATGAAGTTCAATCCGTCGCGGCCGGGCGCCAGGTTGAGAAGCGTGACCGGCCCCGGCTTGAGCTGGAAGAGCAGGCTGGTGGTGGCCAGGCCGGGCTTGATCAGCGACATCTCCTTGCGGGCCAGCCGGACCGATTTCGGGTCGCGGGCCAGGTTGGGATTGCTTTCGCCCATGTGGGACATGAAGATCCGGTCGTTCCGGTAGTCGGTGGTGAACATCTCGACGAAGTTGCCGGCGCCGGCCAGGCCGTGCAGAATCAGCACCGCCGCCGCGCAGAGGATATCGCCCTCGCCGCCGTAGCCCAGTCCTTCGGCCATCAGCTTGGAGATGGCGGCGAAGGGAATCGCCTCGGCCCCCTCCGCTCCCTCGAAGGCCATGAAATTGATGCCCAGTCCGTTCAGGCGCTCTTCGGCCACCAGGCGCCGCAGGCCCAGTTCCAGGCGGGCCGCCTGCCGGCGGGTGGCCGGGTCAAGCTTCGGGTCCACCCGGAAACGCCGGTTCTCCGCGGCCACCAGCCCCTGGATTTCCTTCTCCGGAACCGCGCGTGAGCATTCGGACAGACGGCTTACCGGCAGGTCGACCGCCTGCGGTCCGAGTTGTTCGCGCAGCCGGCGGTCGTCCCAGGCGAAATCGCCCATGTCTTCAAAACGGCCGCCCAGCCGGCCCAGGCGCGCGCGGCCCAGCCGGCCGGCCGCGGCGGCCGCCCGGCACCAGTCGTTCACCCCGGCCCGGGCCGCGGCGTCCCGGTAGTGGCCGGTGATCAGGTGGAAGGCCAGGCCTTCCCGCCGCATGACGCTGGCCAGATCCTGGACGCCGTGCATGCCATGGTTTTTGAACATGTCCGCGCCCGAAAATTCCGTTCCGACCGTCTCCAGTTTCTGGGTGTTCCAGACCAGGATCGGCCGGCCTCCGAGTTTTTTGAGCGCCGGCGCGATGATCAGGCTCGGGCTGTAGGAGAGGAAGACCAGGATTACCCCGTCGACGCCGGCGGCGGCCAGTTTTTCGACGGCCGCCTCCATCTCCGGCCGGGTGCAGACGACCGGCACGTGGGTCAGCTCGAGTTCCCGTTCGAGGCGGCCGGCCAGTTCCCTGGAGAAGGTCTCCAGTCCGGCTACCAGCTCCGGGACCTTCCGGCGGTAAAGTTCGGCGGTCAGGCCGATCAGCCCGATCCGGGGTTTCATGTCATCTCCTTTTTTCGAGGTCTGATGAGAGCCGTTTTTCAGACGGCCGCGGCCGCCTTCAGCTGTTGGATGAACCGGTCCGGTTTCCGGGCCTGGATGACGTTGCGGCCGAAGACCAGCCCGGCGGCGCCGGCCCGGAAGGCATTGCGGGCCAGGGCCAGGGCGTCGGCCTCGTTTTTGAACTTGGCCCCGCCGAGGGCGAAGACCGGGATCGGCACCCCGGCGACCACCTCGTTGAAGCGCGGGCCGGTGTAGTAGGTTTTGATCAGGTCGGCGCCCAGCTCCCAGGCGATCCGGATCGCCTCCTTGATGTGCCGGTGCAGGCGTTCGGTCTCGGTGAGGGGGATGAGCGGAATGACCTCCCCGACGAGCGGCAGGCCGGCCCGTTCCTTCTGGCGGGCGATCTTGGTGAAGACCCTGACGTTCTCGGCGTCGGTCTTTTCGCAGCCGCTCTGGAGGGTCAGGTTGGCCAGGACCAGGTCGGCGCCCAGCGCCAGGGCCTCTTCGGCCTCCAGGGTCGGGTGGGTGTGGGCCTCCCGGTATTGCCAGGGCATGCAGAGGGCGGTCGTCCAGTTGACCCGGAGGATCAGCGAGGGGCCCTCCTTCCGGTAGAAGACCGGCTTGACGCGCGAAAGCACGAAGGGACTCATCAGGATGGCGTCGGCCGAGGCGACCTGGCGGGCGGTTTCAGCCAGGTCGACCAGGCCGGGAATGGGACCGAAGTACTGGCCATGGTCGATGGCCACCACGATCGGCTTGCCGTTCGAGAAAAGGCGGGCGGTTCGGATTTCCTTTCCGGTCATTTTCCCTCCGTGAGGATGATTTTCAACCCGGCCCGCCGCAGGCGGCTCAATTCCCGCGGGTCGGCGCCCCGGTCGGTGATCAGGCAGTCGATCTTCTTAAGCGTGCCGTAAGGGATGAGCGTTGTGCGGCCGATCTTGCTGCGGTCGGCCAGCACCACCACCACTTGGCTGATCCGCATGGCGGTCTCCTCGATCCGGGCCGAGTCGACGTCGGTGGTGGTCAGGCCGTCGGCGGCGGTCAGGCCGTCGATGCCCAGGAAGGCCTTGTTGAGATGAAACTTTTCCAGCTCGGCCAGGACGGCCGGGCTGAAGAAATCGAGCAGCTCCCGGCGCAGGAAGCCGCCGAGCAGGAAGATCTTCAGGCTTTGATTGCGCTGGAGTTCGCCGGCGGCCGGCAGCGAGTTGGTGACCACGGTGAAGGTCCGGTCGGTCCGGCCGATGAGCCGGGCCATTTCCCGGGCGGTGGTGCCGGAGTCCAGGAAGATGGTGTCCCCCTCTTTCAGCAGGGCCAGGGCGCGCCGGGCGATGGCTGCCTTGGCCGCCCGGTTCCGCTCGGCCTTGCGCGGGAAGAGAAATTCGTCCGGAATGTCCTGACGGACCGCCCCGCCGTAGGTGCGGACCAGGAAACCGGTCTTCTCCAGGCGTTCCAGATCGCGGCGGATCGTGGCCGTGGAAGCGCCGGTCCGGCGGACCAGCGCCGCCACCGAAACCAGGTTTTCCTCTTCCAGCGCCCGGCGGATCAGGTCGGTCCGGCGCAGTTGGCCGATGCCCATATGGATTATATTATTATCTTTTTGTTTGTTTTATGTCAAGTTTTGATTGATTTTGATTGTTTGGCAAACCGGCCCGTTTCGGCCGGGAGTGAGCCTTGTTTTCAGCCGGCGGCCCGGCGGCACCAGCCGGCCAGGCGGACGAGATAGTCGCGGTATTCGGCCAGGGAGACGCCCGGGGGTGTCTGGTGGTCCACGCCGGGAACGTAGCCGCCCCCGGCCATGACCGGTCGGAGGCGTTCGAACTCGGCCTCCACGGCCGCCTCACCCCGGTTGAGGACCATCTTGTCGAAGGCGCCGATGAATCGGTGGCGTGGATGGCGCCGGCGCAGCTCGACGATGTCCACGCCGGCCTGGTGCTCCAGGGGCAGGAAGGCATCCACGCCGGTCGGCGCGAACCACTCCAGCAGGGGGCCGATCTGGCCGTCGGAGTCGATTACCGCCGGCCAGCCGAACTCCTTCAGGCGGGGGACGATGCGCCGGTAGTAGGGGGAAATGAACTCGTCGAAGGTCTTGCGGGAGAGCATCGGGCCGTGGTTGTACGACATGTCCTCGCTGAAGAGGACCAGTTCCGGGCGGATTGTTTGCCGGGCCGCCTCGAGGATCCGGAGGTGGTAATCGGCGAGGTCCTCGATTATCAGGCGCATCGCCTCCGGGTGATCGTAGAAGGCGTAGAGGTGGGCCTCGATGCCGAAGAGTATGCGCGGAAACCAGAAGGGGCCCTCGAGGATCAGGCCGGTGACGATGTCGCGGTTTCGCTGGGCGTCGGCCGCTTCGGCCAGCCAGGCGGTGGCCTGGCCGGTGCCGGGATAGAGGAAGTCCTTGAGGCGCCGGTAGCCTTCCAGGTCGGCGATCAGCCGGTCCGCTTTTTCGAGCTGGCCGTACTCGGGGCGCATGGCGCTGAGTTTCCTTATCTGGAAACGGTCCAGTCCGAACCAGTCCTGGATCGCGACCACGGCGGTAAGCTCGGCCGGCAACCCCTCGGTCCGCCAGCGCTTGATGGTCTGGTCCCACCAGGGGGCCCACTCGACCACCGGCAGCCGGTCGACCGGCTGGAATTCGAACGTCCGGGTAAAGCGTTCGCGGTTGGTCATCGGCCGATCATCCTTTCACCAGTTCGCGGGGGAAGATGGTGTCCAACCCCAGGATTCCGGCCGGGTCGAGGACCTTCTTGACCGCCACCATCTGGGCGATGCCCTCCCGGCCGTACATGAGTTCCAGCCACTGGTACTTGATTTTGCCGATCCCGTGCTCGGCGGCGATGGTGCCTCCCAGCGCGATGACCTTGAGGGCCGCCTCCCGGTAGAGACCGTAGGCCTCCTCCCGTTCGGCCTCGTTCTTCGGGAAGAAGTTGAAGTGGAGGTGATTCTCGCCGATGTGGCCGAAGAGGACCGTCTCCAGATGGCGGTTGGCGGAACGCATCTCCTGGTAAAAGCGGTAGAGCTCGTGGAAGTGGCGGCCCGGCACGGCGAAATCAAGCGAGACCTTGAGCGACTTGATGGTTTTGAAGTAGTTGTTGATGTTCTCCGGGAGCCGGTGACGGAAGCCGATCAGCTTTTCGTAGGCGGCCGGGTCGGCCCCGACCCAGGTATCGACCAGCGGGTACTTCTCCAGGATCTCCAGCCAGGTTTCCAGTTCGCCGGCCAGACCCTCGACGTAGAAGGCGAACCGGGCTTCGGCCGGGATCTGGGGGAAATCCTGGACCAGGAAGTCCAGGCTGTGCCGGTCGAAATACTCCAGGGAGAGGGTTTCGAGTTTCCGCTGACCGCGGATCTCCTCCAGCAGCGGCAGCATTCGTGCCTCGTCGGAGAGGAAGAGAAGCATGATCATGCGCGGCGGCAGGGCCGGGATCAGTTTCACCTCGACCTCGGTGAAGACGGCCAGCGTGCCTTCCGAGCCGATGAAGAGGTCGATGGCGTCCAGGCCCGGGCGCGAGAAGTAACCGGCCGAGCACTTGATTTCCGGCGTGCGGTAGTCGGGGATCCGGATCACCTTGTTCCCGATTTCCAGACGGCCGTTGGCATCGGCCCTGACCTCGCCCCGGCGCAGGTCGATCACCTCGCCGTCGGAGAGGACCAGGCGCAGGCGGTTTACGTACTGGCGGGTCGGTCCGAAGCGGTAACTGTACTCGCCGGAGGCGTTGGTGGAGACATTGCCGGAGATCATGGCCGTGCGTTCGGTGGGGAAGGGCGGATAGAAGCGGCCGACCCGGTCGATCGCCGCCAGGAACTTCTCGACCACCACGCCGGCCTGGAGAGAGGCCCGCTGCGCGGCTGGATCGATCGTCAGGATGCGGTCGAGCCGTTCCACTGAAATGATGCGGCCGCCGACCGGGATGCGGCCGGCCACGGTCCCGGTGCCGCCGGCCGAGATGGTGAGCGGCTGTCCGGCCTCACTGCATTCCGTCAGCACCCGGACAACTTCGGATTCGTTTTCAGGCAGATAGAGACCGTCGGCCGCGCCCCGGCGGAAGTTGGAACTGTCCTCCAGGTAGCCGGCGATTTCTTCCGGAGCGTTCTTATAGATTATCATTTTTATATTTTAACCCAAACGATTGACGGAAACCAAAATTTCTGTTATCTTTTTTGCGTTGGACCAACGCGAAAAAGGAGATGGAGTGATGATCAAGGTGGCATTGGTTGGCGCTGGTTTCATGGGTGGCATGCATTCGGCCTGTTACCAGGCCGTCGAGGGGGCCGAACTGGCCTGGGTGGTGGACACCGACGCGGACCGGGCCGCCAAGCTGGCCGGCCGGCACGAGGCCCGTCCGACCGTTGACCTGGACGAGGCGCTGGCCGATCCGGCCGTTTCGCTGGTGGATGTCTGCCTGCCGACCGACCAGCACCCGGAGAACGTCATCCGGGCCTGCCGGGCCGGCAAGAACGTCATCTGCGAGAAACCGATTGCCCTTACCCTGGCCGAGGCCGACCGCATGATCGCCGCCGCCCGGGAGAACCGGGTCAGGTTCATGGTGGCCATGGTGATAAGATTCTGGCCGGCTTACCAGCGGTTGACGGAAATTTACCGGAGCGGAGAACTCGGGAAACTGCAGGCCCTGACCCTGCAGCGGGTCTCTTCGCTGCCCACCTGGACCTGGAAGGATTGGATCCTCGACCGGAAGCGCAGCGGCGGCGCGGTGCTGGACATGCACATCCACGATACCGATTTCGCCTACCACCTGCTCGGTCTTCCCCGGCAGATCGAGAGCCGGCTGGCGCCGACCAACCACGGTTTCATCTACTCGGTTTTCAGTTACCCGGGGACCACGGTGATGATCGAGGGCGGCTGGCACGAGGCCCGGAGCTGTCCTTTCTTCTCGGCCTACGAGGCGGTCTTCGAGAAAGGCGTGGTCAGTTACGACACCCGGCTGGTCCCGGACTTCACCATCTACCGGGAGGACCGGAAAGAAAACCCGGTTCTGCCCAGCCGCAAGGGGGGCGGCGACAGCGGCGGAAATATCTCCGACCTGGGCGGTTACTACAACGAGATCGCCTACCTGATCGACTGCCTCGAACGGGGCCGGGAACCCGAACTGGCCAGCGCTCAGAGCGCCCGCGAATCGCTGGCTCTGCTGCTCCAGGAGCTGGAGCAGGCCGGTCTCTGACGCCGCCAACAAAGCTGGCCGGGCCGAAGGCGGACCGTCAAGTTTCAGGTCTCGAATTCGGACCGGAATCAGCTCTGGGAATTACCTTGAGTAATCCGGACCGAAGGCGGACCGGGATCAGCGGGCAAAGGGCCGGGCGTGCCTTCCCAGGTGCTTGGCCAGGCACCGGTAGTGCTCCAGTTCCTCGGCTTCCAGGGTTCGGTAAAATTCCGTCCGGAACCGGTAGGAACCGTCTTCCGTCCGGGCGGTGAGGACCGAGCCGAAGGTTACGTGCAGCATCTGCCGGGTATGAAAATCATCGAGGGAAGCTTCCAGGTCTCCGTTTGAGAGTGCGTTCTCCGGCGGCACCCGGTCGATTTTGGCCGAGACGTGGTAGGAGGCCCGGTCGGTCTCGTAACGTTCGCGGGCGAAACGGTAGATGGCCCGATAAAGTTCCGGGTTGGTGTCGGCAATGGTCCGGACCGCCTCCAGATAGCTGGTGCCGGCCGTCTTCAGGTGAACCCTTCCTTCGGTTACCTCGGCGATCGTCGGGTAGAGGCTGAATTTATCCGAGCCGGAGTGGATGGAAATCTTGTAATTCCCGAGCTGCCGGGCCACCGCCCGGTGGCGGATCAGCTCCTTCCGGAATTCATCCAGGTTACCGATGTAGTCCACCCCTTTTTCGAAGCGGCCGACGAAGCGCGGCGCCAGGCTGACCCAGGTCACCCCGGCCCGGGCCAGTTCCGAGGCCACGAAATAATGTTCGCCGACGGTGGTGGGCGTCAGTGTTTCGTCGACCGACATCTCGAGTTCGAAGGTGCGTCCGGCCGCGGCCGATTTCAGGGTCTGGTACATCATCACCGTGTGTTTGATGGCCCGGCCGTATTTGACGGCGGCCCGGAGCAGTTCGGTCTCCGAAAACTCCAGGCTGCTTCCGCCGGGCAGTTTTACCTTGCCGGACAGGTATGATTTGCGCAGGCGGTCCAGGTTGAGGTCGGGCGCCTCGGCCCCCAGGCCGCGGCACTTGGAAAGCAGCGTTTCGGGGGCGTCGGTGTCGGCCTGGTTGTCAACCTGGTCGCCGGGGTCGATCGTAAAAAGGGTGAAGCCGGCCCGCAGGCAATCGGCCAGATCGGCCGGGGTCTTGAGATGGTCGGCGTCCGAACCGAAGCCGTCGGTGTAGCCGGTCTGGAAGATGCCCCAGAGGGCCTCGTCCATGACCTGCTGCGGGTGGCGGCCGGTGCGAGCCATCTCCCGGATGGACTGCTGGGCCAGGTAAGGAAAGAGGTTGGTTCCTTCGATGGCCCGGATGTGGCCGGGCGTGGCCAGGCCGAGCCGGTCGCCCAGGCCGATCGAGGTCCGCCCTTCCGAACGGACCGGCCGCAGGTAATCGAGGGCCTTCCGAAGCGCGGCGGCGTTGGCCGGCGTGAGTTCTCCCACCAGTATCCGGCCGGCGATCATCGTTCCTTCAAAGCCGGCCCGGCGCAGGTCAGTCTCATCCCCTTTGACCAGCAGCTGTTTCCCCTTTTCGGAACGGGCCAGCGCGTAGGTTCGCCCGGCCGTGGCCACCGTGGAATCCGGGTAGACCTCCAGGTTCGTGAACTCCGCCTGGAGTTCGGTCGTTCGGCCGGGTGCCTTCTGAAATTCAAGTTCGGCCATGTTGCCTCCCTTAGCGTTTGCGGTAGTCGGCCAGCGGAACGTGATCCTGGATGCGGATCGCCCGGCCCCTGGCGATGGAACGGTTGGCCGCCGCCCCGATCAGCATCGAGATGGCGCCCTCGTATGAACCGGCCATGTGGTTCAGGGGATCGGGCAGGTCGCCCCGGAAGAGCATCCGCCGCAGCCGGGTATCGCCGCCACCATGGCCGCCGGTGGCCTTGGGCACCTGGTAGGTGATCCGCTCGTTCCGCCGGTTGAAGAAGGTGACCGTCTGGTGCGTGCCGCCGGTGCTGTCGCCGCTCTGGTACTCGGCGACCTCGATCCGGCCGTCGGTGCCGCTGACGCTGGCCCGGAATCCCTCGTAGGGGGAGTGGGCGACCAGCGAGTAAGTCAGCAGGGCGCCGCCGGAATACCGGACGTTCACGCTCATGCTGTCCTCGATGTCGATTTCTTCGGAGAAGACGCAGCCGTCGCGGTGGTACCCGTCATGTTTCTCCGCTTCCAGGTACATCTTGACCATTCTTTCGTTGGCGGTGAGATCGAAGTAAAACTCGCAGCTGGAACGGTGGCGGCAGGTCAGGCAGCGCTGGCCGCGTTTTTTCCGGTTCGGCCCGTAAAAGCGCAGGCTGCCGAAGGCGTTGACCACTTCCGGTTCTTCGCCCACCCACCAGTTAATGGCGTCAAAATGGTGGGTGGCCTTGTGGACCAGCAGCCCGCCGGAGTTTTCCTTGCGCCGGTGCCAGCGGCGGAAATAATCGGCGCCGTGGCGGGTGTCCAGCAGCCACTCGAAATCGACGTTGAGGATGGTGCCGACCAGGCCGTCCCGGAGCAGTTCCCGGATCCTGGTTATGTAGGGGGTGAACCGGTAATTGAAGGTGACAATGACCTTGCGGCCGGTGCGGGCCTCGGTCTCCAGGATCTGGCGGCACTTCTCCAGGTCAACGGTCATCGGCTTCTCGGTGATCGCGTCCAGGCCGGCCTCCAGGGCCCGGATGATGTACTCGTGGTGGTACCGGTCGACCGTGGTGACGATGACCGTTTCCGGCCGGGTCTCCCGGATCATCCGGTCGTAATCGGTGTAGGTCCGGCAGTCCAGCCGGCAGAATTCCTTGACGTAGGCGGACCGGACCGGGTTGGGGTCGAAGATGCCGACCACCTCGGCGACATCGGCGTACTCTTCCTTGAGTGGATAGGCGTACATGCCCAGGCCCCGGCCGCTGGCACCGACCAGGGCGTAGCGTTTGCGCTGCTTCATCCTTTTTTTCCTCGTTCCTTAGCGTGATCGGGCGCCCGCGTTTCTACAGGTACTTCTTGAAGAAGTCGAAGGCCCGGCGACCGCTGAAGGCGTGCGGTCCGGGATGGATGTCGGTCCAGAGATCGGCTGCGGCCTCGGCGGCCCGGTAGATCCGTTCCACGCCCCGGTAGCCCTCGAGCTGGTCCTGGATAAAGAAGCAGGTGTCGTAGATGCCCATTTCCAGCAGCAGTGGCCGTGGGGCGATGAGTCCGGCGATATCGTCGGTGTCGAAGTATCGGTAGAGGTTGGGGACCATCTGGGAGCCGCACCAGTTGGCGCGCTCGATGGCAAAGCCCCGCCAGGAATTCACATAGCCGATGATATCGGCGGCCCGGATGCGCGGTTCGACGGCCGTGGTGAAGGTGGTCATGGTGCCGCCCTGGGAGAGGCCCATCATCCCGATCCGGTCCGGATCGACCTCGGGCCGGGTCTGGAGATAGTCGACGCAGCACTTCATGTCCCAGATATTCAAGGTCAGCGTGTAGACACCCAGCATGGCTCCCTTGAGAAAATTGATATTGCAGGGATCGCGGCCGGGGAAGGGGTCGGCGCCGTCGCGCCGTTCGCCGAAGACGCGCAGGTCGGGCGCCAGGGTGATAAAGCCGGCCCGGGCCATCTGCTCGGCGTAATTATAATTGTGCGCGGCGATGTTCTGCTCGACGGCCGCCGAGCTCCGGAATCCGGCCACGGCATCCTTGCCGTGGAGGCCGTGGCCGTGGCTGCAGAGAATGGCCGCCTGCTTACGGTCGGCGGCCATCCGGCGCGGCTTGAGCAGTAGGCAGGGAACCGACATGAACGCCTCGGAATTGAGCACTACCCGTTCCCGGACCAGATCGCCCTCGGTTACCGAGTATTCCACCTCGGCTTGCAACGGCACCGGTTTCGGGAAATCGCCCAGCAGTTCCAGCAGTTTCGGCAGCGCCTTTTTCCGCCAGGTCCGCCAGTCGTTCCGGCTCCGGCCCCGGAAAGCCAGCAAAGGTTTCCAGTCTTCGAATTTCCGGTTCCAGTAAGACTGCATCGAGAAATTCCGTCGGGCGGACATGTTTCGATAGCCTCGGATTCGGGTTGCCCGTTTCAGGCGGGCCGGTAGTTGTTGACCAGGTCGGCGACGATCTTCACCCGGTCGAAATCGGCGTCGGATGGAACATTGTCGCTCATGCCGAGCGCGAAAAGGTTTCCATGCGGCACCCGGGGCAGCAGGTCTTTAATATAGGCGGCCAGGTCCCGGCGGTCGCCGCCCTGGGGGCACATCAGG
>Ga0116142_10005561_pt1 | contig 11266 bp, 7 predicted proteins | sample AD_UKC033_MetaG_FD_89785 | JGI IMG/M metagenome (GOLD analysis project Ga0116142, IMG submission 89785) | Active sludge microbial communities of municipal wastewater-treating anaerobic digesters from USA - AD_UKC033_MetaG | ecosystem: Engineered > Bioreactor > Anaerobic > Digestate | place: USA... | reverse complement strand
GTGGTTCTTCACGAGGCCGGGCATCAGCGTTGCGCCGAACTGCGGGTGAAAGCCCGAGGCGTAGTCCAGCGGGAACGAGGACATGTCGATCTGCCCGGTCTGCATCGCCTTCCACTGCTCGGCCGCCTTGACGAGGCTCGCGCCGGGGTAGACCTTGATCTCGAGCCCGACCTTGGCCGCCGCGACCTCGCGCGCGATGATCTGCACCATCTCGTCGCGCACGTCGCCCTTGCCGCCGGGGAACTGGTGCGAAGCCTTGAGCGTGATGTCGGCCAGCGCCGGCAGCGCCGAAAGCCCCGCCAGGATCGCGATGACGCCGCGCGCGCGGCGCGCCCAGGGTGATCGTGCTTGCATGTCGTGTCTCCTCGTCTTGTGCATCGAACCGGTTGCGCACGGCCTGCCGTGCGGGCCGGCCCGACTCTAGAACATCCGCCGCGACGACTTAACCGTGTTTTCCTGCTGGTGTTCAGCCGCCGGGCTCCTCGTGCATCTTCTTGAAGTGGATCAGCCCCGGCGCCCACATGTGCTGCACCGGGTCGACGTCGACGTGCACGACGGCGCAGCGCCCGCAGTCGCGCGCGCGGGTGAGCGCCGCCTCGAGCTGCGCGGGGTCGGCCACGCGCTCGCCGTGTGCGCCCATGCTCTGCGCGAGCCGGTCGAAGGCGATTTCGCCCAGGTCGGCCTTGATCGTCTCCTCGGGCCCGAGCTGCTTGAAGAGCATGGTCTTGAAGGGCCGCAGCATGAACTGCTGGTTCATCTTCACCATGCCCCACTGCTTGTCGGCGAGCACGACGTAGACCACGCGTGCGCCAACGCGCACCGCCGTCTCGATCTCCTGCGGGTGAAAGCCGAAGGCGCCGTCGCCGGTGATGCACACCACCGGTGCCTCGGGCCGCGCGATCGCAGCGCCGATGGCCTGCGACATGCCTGCGCCCAGCATGCCGAACTTGAAGGTCGAGACGATGCGGTTGGGCACGCGCGCCGGATGATGGAACATCGCCCAGATCGTCGCGTTGCCGCCGTCGGCCACCAGCACCGATTCGGGCGGGAAGACCTTCGCGCAGGCGTGGGCGATGTGCGCCGGGTGCATCGGGATGCGCATGTCGGCCAGCGCCTTGTCCCAGCCGGCGCGGTCTTCGCGCAGCGTCTTCGCGTAGTCCTGCACGCGCGCCTGCCGGGGCGCCAGGGCGATCTGCGTGCGACGTGCCTCGAGCGCGTCGCCGAGCAGTTCGAGGAAGCGCTTCGCGTCGGCCTGCACCGCCAGGTCCGCGGGCTTGTTCAGGCCGAGGATCTCGGCGTCGATGTCGACCTGGATCGTCTTCTGCTGGCTCGGCTGGCGCCAGTACGGCGGCTTGCCCCACCAGTCGGTCTCGCCGACGCGCGAGCCGACGATCAGCACCACGTCGGCCTCGTTGCGCACCCGGTGGTTGAGCTTGACGTGCGGCATCGGGATCGCGAGCTCCGAGCTCTCCGGCAGCACGCCGCGCGCGGCCCAGCTCGTCGTCACCGGTGCGTGCAGCAGCTCCGCCACGCGCGCCAGCGCCGCGTAGGCGCCGGCGTGGATCACGCCGCTGCCGGCGTGGATCATCGGTGCCTGCGCCGCCGCCAGCCAGTCGACCGCGGCCTGCACCTGCTCGGGGCTGGGCGTGAGCGGCTGCAGCGGGCGGTACTGCGCCGGTTGCCAGATCGGCACCTCGGCCTTCACCTTGCCGTTCATGATCGTCTCGGGCACGTCCAGGTGGACGACGCCCGGGCGGCCGCTCCAGCTCCTGCGCAGCGCCTTGCGCATCAGCTCGGGCACGCGCTCGAAGGAGGAGACGGCCGCGCTCCACTTCGCGATGCGGCCGATCACGCCGGCCTGGTCGAAGCACTGGTAGCTGCCGCCGCGGTCGGGATACATGATGCTCGGGCGGCGCGCGCTGGTGATCGCCAGCACGCGGTTGCCCTCGGCCTGCTCGACGACGAGTCCGGGCAGCAGGTTGGCCACCCCCGGCCCGTTGCTGGCCATGCACACGCCCAGCCGCCCGGTGAGCCGCGCGTAGGTGCCGGCCATGTGCGCCGCGCTCGTCTCGTGCCGCGGCGTGACGATCTCGATGCCCAGGCGGTGCAGCGCCGAGTACAAGCCGAAATAGGTGCCGTCGATGATGCCGAACACCTTCTCGACGTCCTCGGCCTGCAGCATGCGCGCGAGCACCTCGCCGCCGGTGGTCTGGACCATGCGTCTTGTCTCCATTCTTGTCGCCGCCGCGTCGATGCGCGCGCCGGTCTCGAGGCCGGCCGAGGCGAGCCTGCTGCGGTCGATTGTGCGCGAGGCCTCGGCCGGCGCAGCCCTCGGGTCGGGCCAGGGTAGGGCCAGGGCCGGGCCGGGCCTGCGTGGCACACTCCGCCGCTTCGTGTTTTCGACCCCCGTCCTCTTCCCCGTGTCACTCCTGGATCCGATCGTCACGCAGATCGCCGCCGAGCTGAAGGTTCGTGCGGCGCAGGTGAAGGCGGCCGTCGACCTGCTCGACGGCGGTGCCACCGTCCCCTTCATCGCTCGCTACCGCAAGGAGGCCACCGGCGGCCTCGACGACACGCAGTTGCGCGAGCTCGAGTCGCGCCTGGCCTACCTGCGCGAGCTGCACGAGCGCCGCGCGGCGGTGCTGAAGAGCATCGCCGAGCAGGGCAAGCTCACCCCCGAACTGCAGGCGGCGATCGAGGCCGCGCCGACCAAGCAGGAGCTGGAAGACCTCTACCTGCCGTACAAGCCCAAGCGCCGCACCAAGGGCATGATCGCCCGTGAGGCGGGCCTGGAGCCGCTGGCCGACCGGCTCTTCGCCGATCCCGCGCTCGATCCGCAGCAGCAGGCGCAGGCCTTCATCGCCGACCACCCGGGCGGCGCCAAGGCGCTCGCCGACGCCGGCTTTGCCGATGCGCACGCGGTGCTGGACGGCGTGCGCGATCTGCTCTCCGAGCGCTTCGCCGAGGACGCCGCGCTCGTCGGCATGCTGCGCGAATGGCTCTGGGACGAAGGCCTGCTGCGGAGCCGCCTCGTCGAGGGCAAGGACGGCAACCAGCCCGATGTCGCCAAGTTCCGCGACTACTTCGACTACGCCGAGCCGATCCGCAAGGTGCCTTCGCACCGGGCGCTGGCGGTCTTCCGCGGCCGCGCGCAGGAGGTGCTCGACGTCAAGCTGGTGCTGGACGAGGAGTCGGCGCCGGCTGCGGCGAGCGCCGGCGCCAAGCCGGTGTCGCTCGCCGAGGGCCGCATCGCGCGGCACCTGGGCTGGTCGAACCAGGGCCGGCCCGGTGACGAGCTGATCCGCAGGACCGTGGCCTGGACCTGGAAGGTCAAGCTCAGCCTCTCGCTCGAGCGCGACCTCTTCGCGCGCCTGCGCGAGGAGGCCGAGGGCGTGGCGATCAAGGTCTTCGGCGACAACCTGCGCGACCTGCTGCTGGCCGCGCCCGCGGGCAAGCGCGTCGTGATGGGGCTGGACCCGGGCATTCGCACCGGCGTCAAGGTCGCGGTGGTCGACGACACCGGCAAGCTGCTGGAGACGGCGACCGTCTACCCCTTCGAGCCGCGCCGCGACGTCGAGGGCAGCCTGCAGACGCTCGCGCGGCTCGTCGCGACGCACAGCGTCGACCTGATCGCGATCGGCAATGGCACCGCCAGCCGCGAGACCGACCACCTGGCCGCCGAGCTGATGCAGCGCGTGAAGAAGCTCGCCCCCGAGGCGCGCTTGGACAAGGTGGTGGTGAGCGAGGCCGGCGCCTCGGTCTACAGCGCCAGCGAGTACGCGAGCAAGGAGCTGCCCGAGCTCGACGTGAGCCTGCGCGGCGCGGTGAGCATCGCCCGTCGTCTGCAGGACCCGCTCGCCGAGCTCGTGAAGATCGACCCGAAGAGCATCGGCGTCGGCCAGTACCAGCACGACGTCAACCAGGGACAGCTTGCGCGCACGCTGGACGCCGTCGTCGAGGACTGCGTCAACGGCGTCGGCGTCGACCTCAACACGGCGAGTGCCCCGCTGCTGGCGCGCGTCTCGGGCCTGTCGGCCTCGGTGGCCGCGGCGGTGGTGCGCTGGCGCGATGCCCACGGCGCCTTCCGCAACCGCCAGCAGTTGCTGCAGGTCAGCGGCCTGGGTGCGCGCAGCTTCGAGCAGGCCGCGGGCTTTCTGCGCATCCGCGACGGCGACGATCCGCTGGACCAGACCGGCGTGCACCCGGAAACCTATCCGCTGGTGCAGAAGCTGCTTGCGGCCACGCAGCGCCCGATCGAGGCGGTGATGGGCCACCCCGAGCTGCTGCGCGGCCTCAAGCCCGAGGCCTTCGCCGACGAGCGCTTCGGCGCGATCACCGTGCGCGACATCCTCGCCGAGCTGGAGAAGCCCGGGCGCGACCCGCGGCCGGATTTCGTCGTCGCGCGCTTCAACGAGGGCGTGGACGACATCAAGGACCTGCAGCCCGGCATGCTGCTGCAGGGCACGGTGAGCAACGTCGCGCAGTTCGGCGCCTTCGTCGACCTCGGGGTGCACCAGGACGGGCTGGTGCACGTGAGCCAGCTCGCCAACAAGTTCGTCGCCGACGCGCGCGAGGTCGTGAAGACCGGGCAGGTCGTCAAGGTGCGGGTGCTCGAGGTCGACCTCGAGCGCAAGCGCATCGCGCTGACGATGAAGCTCGACGCGCCGCAGGCGTCGCGGGGGGAGGGGGGCGAGAACCGCTTCCGCCCGGCCGCGAGGGGGCAGCAGGCGCATCAGGCGCACCCAGCCCGCGGCGGCGCCCGCCCGGCCGCGCAAACCGCCACGCAGGGCGCGATGGCGGCGGCCTTCGCCAAGCTGCAGTCGGGGCGGCGCTGAGCGTACAATCAAGAGCTTTCCAACATGTCACAAGAGCAGGAAAGGCAGCACGGGTTATGACACCGCGGACGTCGACGCCCTTCTTCACCGAGGTCTGATGCCCCGGCCGCGCCGTCACGTCCACACGAACCCCTGCAACGGACCGAAGCGCGGCTGACCCCCGCGCTTCGCTGCTTTCTGGAGTTGCCCTTCATGTCCGTCAACATCACGCTGCCCGACGGCGCCGTCCGTTCCTTCGATCATCCGGTCACCGTCGCCGAAGTCGCTGCGGCGATCGGCCCGGGGCTGGCCAAGGTCGCGCTGGCCGGCAAGGTCGACGGCCGCCTCGTCGACACCAGTCACCGCATCGACGCCGACGCGCGTCTTGCCATCGTCACCGACAAGGACGCCGACGGTCTCGAGATCCTGCGTCACAGCACGGCGCACCTGCTCGCCTACGCGGTCAAGGAGCTGTATCCCGACGCGCAGGTGACCATCGGCCCGGTGGTCGAGAACGGCTTCTACTACGACTTCGCCTACAAGCGCCCGTTCACGCCCGAGGACCTGGCGGCGATCGAGCAGCGCATGACCGAGCTCGCGAAGAAGGACGAGCCCGTCGTGCGCCGCGTGCTGCCGCGCGACGAGGCCGTCGCCTACTTCAAGGGCATCGGCGAGCACTACAAGGCCGAGATCATCGGCAGCATCCCGGCCGGCGAGGAGGTCAGCCTCTACCGCGAGGGCGGCTTCGAGGACCTCTGCCGCGGCCCGCACGTGCCCAGCACCGGGCGGCTCAAGCACTTCAAGCTGATGAAGGTGGCCGGCGCCTACTGGCGCGGCGATCATCGCAACGAGCAGCTGCAGCGCATCTACGGCACCGCCTGGGCGACCAAGGACGAGCTGCAGAAGTACCTGCGCATGCTCGAGGAGGCCGAGAAGCGCGACCACCGCAAGCTCGGGCGTGAGCTGGACCTCTTCCACCTCGACGAGCACAGCCCGGGTACGGTGTTCTGGCATCCCAAGGGCTGGACGTTGTGGCAGGAAGTCGAGCAGTACATGCGGCGCGTGTACCGCGACAACGGCTACCAGGAAGTCAAGGGCCCGCAGATCCTCGACAAGGCGCTGTGGGAGAAGACCGGCCACTGGCAGAAGTACCGGGAGAACATGTTCACGACGGAGTCGGAGAAGCGCGACTACGCGCTCAAGCCGATGAACTGCCCGGGCCACATCCTCATCTTCAAGCAGGGCATCAAGAGCTACCGCGACCTGCCCCTGCGCTACGGCGAGTTCGGGCAGTGCCACCGCAACGAGCCCACCGGCGGCCTGCACGGCATCATGCGCGTGCGCGGCTTCACGCAGGACGATGGCCATATCTTCTGCACCGAGGACCAGATCCTGGACGAATGCGTCGCCTACACCGCGCTGCTGCAGAAGGTGTACGCCGACTTCGGCTTCACCGACATCATCTACAAGATCGCGACGCGCCCCGAGGCGCGCATCGGCTCCGACGAGAGCTGGGACAAGGCCGAGGCCGCGCTGATGCAAAGCCTCGAGCGCGCCGGCTGCGCCTTCGAGATCTCGCCGGGGGAGGGCGCGTTCTACGGCCCGAAGATCGAGTACACGCTGAAGGACGCGATCGGCCGCGAGTGGCAGTGCGGCACGATCCAGGTCGACTTCAGCATGCCCGAGCGCCTGGGCGCCGAGTATGTGGCCGAGGATTCCAGCCGTCGCCACCCGGTGATGCTGCACCGCGCGATCGTCGGCAGCCTCGAGCGCTTCATCGGCATCCTGATCGAGCAGCACGCCGGCGCGATGCCGGTGTGGCTCGCGCCGGTGCAGGTGGTGGTGGCCTCGATCACCGACGCGCACGCGGACTACGCCCAGGACGTGGCGAAATCGCTGCAAAAACAAGGGCTTAGGGTTCAGCTCGATTTGCGCAACGAAAAAATCACCTATAAAATACGCGAGCATTCCTTGCAGAAGGTCCCGTTCATCCTCGTCGTCGGCGACAAGGAGAAGGCAAACGGGACCGTTGCCGTGCGCGCGCGCGGCAATCAGGATCTGGGTGTGATGGCTCTCGCCGGCTTCGCCGAGCGCGTCCTTGCCGACATCGCCAGCAAGTCCTGATCGTCGCGCTGCCGCCGTTTTTTCTCGAACGTGCCCCGTCTGCCTTCGGGGTGCCAAAAGGAGTCGCCACCATCGCTACCTTCATGGACCGCCGCATTCCCAACGCGGAACGCAAGCACAAGCTCAACCGCGAGATCATGGCGCCGCAGGTGCGCCTGAACGGGGTCGACAACGAGCCGCTGGGCATCGTGAGCGTGCAGGAAGCCTTGCGCATGGCGGGCGAACTGGACGTGGATCTGGTCGAGATCGCAGCCACCGCTGACCCCCCGGTCTGCCGGCTGATGGACTACGGCAAGTTCAAGTACCAGGAGCAGAAGAAGGCGGCGGAAGCCAAGGCCAAGCAGAAGGTCATCGAGGTCAAGGAAGTGAAGTTCCGCCCCGGCACCGACGAGGGCGACTACTCGATCAAGATGCGCAACCTGCGCCGCTTCATCGCCGAGGACGGCGACAAGGGCAAGGTGACGCTTCGTTTCCGCGGCCGGGAGATCACTCACCAGGACATCGGCATGCGGCTGCTCGAGCGCATCCGCGACGAACTCGCCGACGTCGCCGTGGTCGAGCACATGCCCAAGCTCGAGGGCCGGCAGATGATCATGGTGCTGGCGCCCCGCAAGAAGTAGGAAGCGCGGGCACCGAACGAGTATGGAGTCTCGCTGCCCCGGTCCGGTCACCGGGGTCGCGAAGAAGAAGCCGCTGCAGGCCGATCAAGCATCCCGACAAGCCCGGGATCGCCTGCAGGGGTCACTTAGAAGGAAGGAGCAGCAATGCCCAAGATGAAGACCAAGAGCGGAGCGAAGAAGCGCTTCCGCGTGCGTCCGGGTGGAACCGTCAAGCGCGGTCAGGCGTTCAAGCGCCACATCCTCACGAAGAAGAGCACGACGCGCAAGCGTCAGCTGCGCGGACCGGCCACGGTGCACGAGCGCGACGTGGGCCACATCGCCGCGATGATGCCCTTCGCGGGCCTCTGATCGTCTTCGCCACGCACAAGGAGAACCGACATGCCTCGCGTCAAACGTGGCGTCACCGCGCACGCCCGCCACAAGAAGATCCTGAAGCTCGCCAAGGGCTACCGCGGTCGCCGCAAGAACGTCTTCCGCGTCGCCAAGCAGGCGGTGATGAAGGCCGGCCAGTACGCCTACCGTGACCGCCGCACCCGCAAGCGCGTCTTCCGCCAGCTCTGGATCGCGCGCATCAACGCCGCCAGCCGCGAGCTCGGCGTCACCTACAGCAAGTTCATGGCCGGCCTGAAGAAGGCGCAGATCGACATCGACCGCAAGGTCCTTGCCGACCTGGCGGTCAACGACCCCGCTGCCTTCGGCAGCATCGTCGAGAAGGTGAAGGCCCAACTCGCGTGACCGCAGGGCAGGGCTTGGCCCCTGCCCACGTCCGCATCGCAAGGCCGTCACTGGTGGACGGCCTTTTTTCATTCCGGGCTTGCTCCCGGGCATTCCCCACCCAACGCGATGAACGATCCGGATCCACTGGAGCAACTGGCCAGCGCCGCGCAGGCCGAGTTCGACGCCTCGCCGACGCCGGCAGAACTCGAGAACGCCAAGGCACGCTTCCTCGGGAAGAACGGCCGCGTGACCGAGCTGCTGAAGGCGCTGGCGGCGCTCCCGGCCGAGCAGAAGAAGGCGCGAGGCGCGCGCATCAACGAGCTCAAGGCCCGAATCGAGGCCGCGCTGCAGGCGCGTCGCGAGCGCCTGGCCGAGGCCGAGCTGCAGGCGCAGTTGCAGGCCGAGGCGCTGGACGTGACGCTGCCCGGCCGCCGCCGCGGTAGCGGCGGCCTGCACCCGGTGAGCCGCACGATCGAGCGCATCGAGGCGATCTTCGCCTCGATGGGCTTCGACGTCGCCGACGGCCCCGAGATCGAGAACGACTGGATGAACTTCACCGCGCTCAACAGCCCGAAGAACCATCCGGCGCGCTCGATGCAGGACACCTTCTACGTCGACCTGAAGGACGCAGAGGGCACGTGGCTGAACCTGCGCACGCACACAAGCCCGATGCAGGTGCGCTACGCGATGGCGCACGCCGAGAAATACCGGGGCGTGGAGCCGATGCCCGAGATCCGCGTCATCGCGCCGGGCCGCACCTACCGCGTCGACAGCGACGCGACGCACTCGCCGATGTTCCACCAGTGCGAAGGCCTGTGGATCGGCGCCGACATCTCGTTCAAGGACCTGAAAGTCGTGTTCACCGACTTCGTTCGCCAGTTCTTCGAGACCGACGACTTCGACGTGCGTTTCAGGCCGAGCTTCTTCCCCTTCACCGAGCCTTCGGCCGAGATCGACATCGCGTTTCGCAGCGGCCCGTTGGCCGGTCGCTGGCTCGAGGTCGCCGGCTCCGGCCAGGTGCACCCGACCGTGGTGCGCAACTTCGGTCTCGATCCCGAGCGCCACATCGGCTTTGCCTTCGGCATGGGGCCGGATCGCCTGGCGATGCTGCGCTACGGCATCGACGACCTGCGCCTGATGTTCGACGGCGACCTGCGCTTCCTCGCACAGTTCCGCTGATCCGTTCCTTCGATCCAACCCGTTCATCCGACCCGAAGGTCCGATCGAACCCGAGAGAGGCCCATGCAATTCCCCGAGTCGTGGTTGCGCGAGTTCTGCAACCCTGCGCTGTCCACCCAGCAGCTCGCCGACCTGCTGACGATGTCCGGCATGGAGGTCGAGGAGCTGCGCTCGGTGGCGCCGCCCTTCACCGGCGTCGTCGTCGCCGAGATCCTCACCGCCGAGCCGCACCCGCAGGCCGATCGCCTGCGCGTGTGCAGCGTGGACGCCGGCACCGCCTCGCCCGACGGCCCGCTGCAGATCGTCTGCGGCGCGCCCAACGCGCGCGCCGGCATCCGCGTGCCGCTGGCCACCGTCGGCGCCCAGCTGCCGCCGGGTGCCGACGGCAAGCCCTTCGTCATCGGCGTGGGCAAGCTGCGCGGCGTCGAGAGCCGCGGCATGCTGTGTTCGGCGCGCGAGCTCGGCATCACCGAGGACCACGCCGGGCTGCTGGAGCTTGCGGCCGACGCGCCGATCGGCACCGATCTGCGCCAGCACCTGCAGCTCGACGACACGCTCTTCACGCTCAAGCTCACGCCCAACCTCGGCCACCTGCTGAGCGTCTTCGGCGTCGCGCGCGAAGTGGCCGCACTCACCGGCGCCCCGCTGCACGCGCCGGTGATCCCGCCGGTGCCGCCGGTGCACGCGCAGAAGCTGCCGGTGCGGGTCGAGGCACCCGACCTCTGCGGCCGCTTCTCGGGCCGCGTGGTGCGCGGCGTGAACACGAAGGCGAAGACGCCGCAGTGGATGGTCGATCGCCTCGCGCGTTGCGGGCAGCGCAGCGTCAGCGCGCTCGTCGACATCTCGAACTACGTGCTCTTCGAATACGGCCGCCCGACGCACATCTTCGACCTCGACAAGATCCACGACGAGCTCGTCGTGCGCTGGGGCCGAAAAGGCGAGACGCTCGAACTGCTCAACGGCAACACGATCGAGGTCGACGAACAGGTCGGCGTCATCGCCGATGCCCGCTGCGTCGAGTCGCTGGCCGGCATCATGGGCGGCGAGGCGACCGCGGTCTCCGACGATACGCAGAACGTCTACGTCGAGGCGGCGTTCTGGTGGCCCGATGCGGTCGCCGGCCGATCGCGCCGCTATAACTTCGCGACCGAGGCCGGGCACCGCTTCGAGCGCGGCGTCGACCCGGCGCAGACCGTCGAGCACATCGAGCGCATCACCGCGCTGATCAACGAGATCTGCGGCGGGCAGGCCGGTCCGATGGACGACCAGATGCTGGCGCTGCCCGAGGCCAAACCCGTCGCGCTGCGCGTGGCGCGCGCCTCCAAGGTCATCGGCATGGCGGTGACGCAGGCGCAGTGTGCCGATGTCTTCCGACGCCTCGGTCTGAGCTTCACGGAAGAGGAGGGCGTGCTGACGGTGAAGCCGCCGTCCTGGCGCTTCGACCTGAAGATCGAGGAAGACCTGATCGAGGAGGTGATCCGCGTCATCGGCTACGACAAGCTGCCGATGACGCCGCCGCGCGCACCCGTGCGCGCGCGCGTGCGGCCGGAATCGCGCCAGAGCGCCAACGCCGTGCGGCACGCGCTGGCAGCGCTCGATTACCAGGAGACGATCAACTTCAGCTTCGTCGAGGAGCGCTCCGAGCGCGAACTGCAGGGCAACGCCGACCCGATCCGCGTCCTCAACCCGATCGCGGCACCGCTGGCGGTGATGCGTTCGGGCCTGGCGGGCAGCCTCGTGCAGGTGCTGCGCAACAACCTCGCGCGCAAGGCCGCGCGCGTGCGCGTGTTCGAGATCGGCCGCGTGTTCATG
>Ga0116142_10005560_pt1 | contig 11268 bp, 9 predicted proteins | sample AD_UKC033_MetaG_FD_89785 | JGI IMG/M metagenome (GOLD analysis project Ga0116142, IMG submission 89785) | Active sludge microbial communities of municipal wastewater-treating anaerobic digesters from USA - AD_UKC033_MetaG | ecosystem: Engineered > Bioreactor > Anaerobic > Digestate | place: USA... | reverse complement strand
TTCAGAGGGCTTATAGCTGTGGTTGCTGTTGAAGCCACGAACATTCTCAACAATAAGTTGTGAAAACCGCTGAGAGTGAAGAAATTCGCCAAATAAACCCAGACCGGCATTTGCGGTAATTTTCTCGTCAGTTGCAGCAAGCTTGAAAGGAAGGAGCGGAGATGATATATTTTTCATTGAAAACCCTTTGGGTGAGATTAGTAATGGCTTGGTAACTCTTACTAAAACACATTCCAGAGGGTTTTTCAATACTCCATATCTATTTCAGGGTTATAGTAAAAAACAGGCGACCCGTTCTGGCCGCCTGTTTTTTTTATGAGCGTGCAAGCAGGTTACTCGGGTTTGGCTATATACTCCACAAATTGCCCGCGAACCTGACCGGGTCTGTAGATACCAAGGTCGCCGCTATCTCCCTCTTCATAATTGTCGCCTTCTCGTTCATATTCATCTTCGGGGTCGAGAATTCTGAACTTGGCAAATCCGATTATCTCAACTGCAGCGGTAAAGGTGTGCCCTTCACTGGTGGTGTAGACTCCGTCGGGGTTATCGGCATCGACGTTTTTAAGGTCGTAGATAGTTTCTACTCCGCTGCTGTTTTCTCCTGTGTTATCGCCTGGCTTCGTTATTGGTACGATTACAAATCTTTCATTTTCGAGTCGATAGTCAATGGCTTCGTCCGTTTCTTCCGGCAGATTCTCCTTTTCCGGGATGATGTAGTCATCCATATTGAGAACACCGTTATAGCCGTTTTTGGTGCGATCAACGTAGTCCTGGGCATCGGCAGCTTTGTCACCGCTTCTCGTATTGTCAGGGTCGATGATGCCGTAGTTCTGCTTGGGTCGGCCAAGATCGGCATCACTTACGCCGGTAAAAATAGCGCGAACCGTGGCTTTGGCATTGCCACCTTTTCCTTCTAATCCGGTACCGACAAGAGTGAAATTAAGGAAACCCAGAATTTGAACAGGTTTTCTACCATTACCGAAGTCGGATACAACAGGAATTAGAATGTTTGTCTCGCCTCTTCTAATTCTCTCTTGGACGTTATCTATGGTCTTTCCTGCCATATTGCCAGGTTCTGAATCTACCCAGTCTCCTATGTTCAATGGATCATCATAGCCGTTAAGAATTACATCGCCATAATCGTTTGCACCTTTTCCGCCGAGTGCCAGAGCGCCAAAGTTGCCTGTCGGCGGCATATCGAATGTCGGATCGCCGGGACTCCCTTTGATAGAGTATTCCAGGCCTACCTGATAACCGAAAGAATCACCGCCGCCTGGCCTGACTTCCAGACCGAATGGAACTATATCGCCGGACTGAACTACTTCACCCTCGCCGAGTTTGAGAATATATTCTTCGTCCTTTTTAAAACCTTCATTTTCGTCGAATTCATCCCAGGTGTAGACGTTCTTGCTGACATCTCTGACTACGCCATGCGGAATGCCGAAGGGAACGACCTTGAATTTGCTGTCGGGATGGTTCTGTCTGCCAGCCGCAACTTCTGCGGAGTCGATATTCATGACCCTGGCAAAAAACAGTCCGACTTCCTTTCTCGAAACAACTCTGATGTCATTATTCTTGCCGATGATGATATCTATGCTCTTCAGGTCTTCCTGACCAAAGCCATTCGCACTGAGCACACTTTTGACGTGTCTCCTCACGATTTCTTTGGTGGGCTCATCAAGTTCTGTTTTTGTGCCTGTCAGCTCGATCATCTTGTCATAACCAGCTTTCCAGCCGGCATTAACTGCGGTCTGCAACTTGGCCTGGCTATAATACATATAGCCAACATCTGTTACCATGGCGGTCATACTGAGCAGAACCAGGGCAAAACCTGCGGTCATCATCATGATGGCGCCGCTTCTTCCAAGTCCTCCAACTGCAGGGCGTTCTCTCGTATTCATAAAAATCTCCTGTAAGATTGCGGAATAGGGCTTATTCCTTATTTGCTCGGGCGGTCGCATGAACCGTCATGTGACCTGATTTGTTTTCGCCGCCGACAAGACTGCCTATGAGCGGGGTTATGATATTGATATTGTATGACGCCTGCACTATGACTTCCCGATCCGCAGTGCCAATGCCGGTATGTGTGAAATACACAGGAACAGAGTCTCCTGTCGAAGATTGCACGGTATAATCGCCGGTGTTCATCATTGGAGAACGCAGACGGTTAAATTCTTTAGCTGCGGCTTCGAGGGTCTGGTGGGTTTTATCAGAAAAGTGGTTTCTGGCGATAAGCGGGTTAAGCCTTATGGTTGCTACGCGCGACGCCTGTACGCACTGGTGATTGAGAGAACTCCAGCAGTGAAAGACTCTGCCAAAGTCTATTATTCCAAGTATAACAATAAGAAATAAAGGCAGCATAAACGCTAATTCTACAACTGCCTGGCCATTTTTTCTGATCTGCATTTTCAGGACCTCCTAGCGGGTGGTTACAAATTGTGGAACCTTGTAGGCTGACATGGTGGCGAGCTTGAATCCTCTAGAACCGGTGGTACCTTCGAGCATTACCTGATATATCGGCGTAAGTGCTGGCGACTCATACTCAGCCACTACTCTCACGAATGGGCTGCCATCATCAAGGTTGCCCCCCGAGGATGTTACCTGAAATTTGCTTTTTGCCCACCATGACGGCAGTAGCGTTTCTCCATGCGCAACTATGCCTTCCGTGTCAGGGAGAGGTTTGGTTTCTGCTGCCCACTGCGCGGTGTCATTGGCTATCTGTTGCAGCTGAATGTAATTGAAAAAGGCAAAGCCAAAATCAATTATCCCGCCAACGATGAACAGCAGGAAGAATGGAAACACAAGGGCAAACTCAACCAGAGCCTGACCTTTTTTTCGCTTTCTGTATCTCATCATGATTGTCACCTCTAACACTTTACTAGCAAAAACTGTGCTCGTATTATAAATTTAATCAACATACTAAAATATACAACAGTTTTTATCTAAAAGCGAGTTTTGCAAGCAGTTTTGCAAAACTTTCGCGCTGGTTGATTTTATAAATATTGATCAAATTTTTAGCTACTGACCGGCAATATTTGTGGTCTAAAAGCCTCATGCTTTTTTGATTCATGGCAAAGCCATCATGAAGACAAGGGAAAATGGATTTAGTCATGAGGAAAAATTCCCCAATAAAAAGCCCCCGCTACAATTAAATGTAGCGGGGGCTGGAGAATGCGATTAGTCTATAAATCGGATATTTGTCTCTTCTGTTCTCATAGGAGGGCCATCTTTGTAACCATAGGTGACCTGCCATGAGTAGTTGCCTGCAGGAAGCATTCCAGCGGTAAGCTGTGCGTTTGTGAAGGTCATTGTTAAAGAATTGCCAGTTACATTGCTGCTGGAAACTCTTACTTTGCCGCCATCAAGGGCATATAGCTCAAACGTATAATTAGTGGCTTCGGGATCTTGGGGAACACTGAAGGTAACAGTGAAATCTTCGCCAACGCCGATTGCTTTTTTGATTGCAGTACCTTCACGCGGCGTTACATCCTCGTTCGACGGAGCAATGGTAATCAGCTTTGCGACAGATTCTGAAGGCTGCTTGGAAACATCTGTGTCTGCGGCCAGGATTTTCCATGTGTGGCGGCCGTAGTTCAACCCAATGTCGAATGGTTTGAAGCTGAACAAGTTAACGGCGGTCGCAGATGTGTCGGTAAGAGTAAATGTCTTTGTCGTTTCTGCTACCGGAGCTCCTACATAGGCTTTATAGAAGGCAACAGTAACTGCTGTTGAAGTTCCCGGGCCTGTCCATTTCAGATAGAGGTCTTCAACCATTGAGGTTTCTATGTCAGCAGTAAACGGGCCGCCGGCATTTGTTGCAAAAGCGGCGTCGGTAATGGCTGCAATAGTTGTTGCCGTAGGATTAGTTGCAAATGCCGGCACAACAAAATTCATTACCGTAGTTTGACCACCCTGAACCTTGTAGCCATAAGCGAGAACTGCTTCTCTTCCGATCCAGGCCGAGTCATTGTTAACAAACTTGACAAAAACCTTTTCGGCTGTAACTGTCTCGATAACCACTCCTGTTCCCTTGGGCACAGCAAACCATTTAGCACCGGTGTCCTCGAAAGGCGGCAACTGATCTTTTCTCCAGGTACCGTTGCTATCGGTTCTAACATTACCAGAGCCTCTTGAACTATTATCGGGGAAAACCTGCCACAGATCGAATTCATAATTTGGATATGCGACTTCGGTCTGGCTACCATCAGCAGCTGTCTCATACTTTTTTACAGTTCCCATGAGAGCGCCGCTGGTGTGAAGATTTGGGTTTGCCTGTATGTCATAAATGCCCACCAGATCAACTGTTCTTGCGCCAGAGTTGACGTTATAGGAAACACTGTTGAGAACTATACTTTCAGCATTTGGAGGTGTGTCACCTTCTACTGTAAAAAACAACGTGGAGGGTGACAGTCCGGGCTGTGAGATAGTCATGGTTCGTGTGCCGCGTTCAACATACTTGAGCGTGAAGATGCCAAATCCGTCACAAACGGTTCTCTGGCCGCTATCGAGAACGATTTCTGCAACACTCACGCCGGTCAAGCTTAGCGATGAAACTAGCTTGGCTCTTATATCTAACGTTGGCGTGGTCGGGTTAATAGTGGTTTTGACAAAAAGGTTAAGATTGCCAGTGTCCACCTTTGTGGCATTTATATCTTCTATAAAGGCAAGTTTGGAAGTTTCAAGATATTTGTCACTTTCCACTATTTTGAGAATGTAGGTCCCGGTGCTGAGGTTGTTGAAGTTGAATTCGCCGGACGTAAGAGTAACACTTGCCCTGCCTGTATCAATAATGTTACCGGTTGTAGCATCCTGAATCAGAAGCTTCACGCTGACGCCACCGACGGCTACGTTGTTCTCAGCAACAACTTTTCCGATCAATGAAGTCTGACCGGTCACCGGCTTTTCTACAAGCGGTACAAGAGTCATGTTTCCTGTGTTGACAGTCTGATTGTCAGTGGCAATGACGGCGAGTTTTGAACTTTCTTTGTAGGTGGCGTTGGCTTCAACTTTAAGTATGTATGTGCCGGTGGTCAGACCGCTGAAGTTGAACTCGCCGGAAGTGAGGGTTACGCTTACCTTGCCTGTATCTATCGCATTGCCAGTTGCAGTGTCCTGAAGAAACAGCTTTACACTGATGTTATTCAGCGGGTTATTGTTGGCGTCGACAATCTTACCAGTTAAGGCCGCCTGGCCGGTTGTCGGTTGTGAAACAAGTGACAAATTACCTGAATTCACTATTGGTTGCGTACTGGCCGAAATAATGACCAGTTTTGAACTCTCTTTGTAAAGATCGGTCGCAGTTGTCTTCAGGATATACATACCAACAGCAAGGCTGTTGAAATTAAACTCTCCGGAAGTCAGGCTGAGATTTGTCTTACCTGTATCGGTTATAGTGTTGTTAGTCAAATCCTGCATGAAAAGTCTGACATTGATGCCACTGACAGGAGCATTGCTGTCATTGATGACTTTACCGGTCATGGTGTATAGCCCAGGGAGATTGGCTGCAGCAGATTTTGAAAAGAGCTGCAAATTTCCTGTGTTAACGCTGCTGCTATTGCTGGGACTTACTATCGCGAGCTTTGAGCTCTCTAAATAATCGTTATTCTCTTCTACTTTCAGAACATAAGTTCCGGTAGATAAGTTGGTGAAACTGAATTCTCCCGATGACAGGGTAATGCTGGTTTTACCGGTATCTGATACAACACCACTAACATAGTCTTGTTTTAACAGTTTAACTGTAATCGACCCGACTGCAATATTTTCATCGACGATTACTTTGCCTGTCATTGAATAGGTTGTCGCTATAAGGCTTTCGGTGGCAGTTGTCGCAGTGCCGGAAGCAATATCAGCTGCAATTTCTGTGCCGGTTGGGCCGGCGGGGTTGTTGCCGCCGCCGCAGCCGGTGATAATGGCGACTACCATAAGGCAGCATGCCAGTGAGGCGAAAACAAATTTGAACATAGAATATTTTTCCTTCATGCCTCGGTCTCCTTTGAGGGCGCTAGATTTACCAGAGTTAATTAACATTCTGTCCTCTCCATTCTCAGGATATCATCGATCCTGACGCCTGTTTTGTTGATAGTTCCTGATTTAAGCTCAAGAACAGAATTCACGTCTTTATGTATGCTCGAAAAGCCGATCCATGGCGGCAACTTTTCGTAAAGCGCCTTGATTTTAAGGCTGGCATCGAGAAAAATTGCGTCTATCGGGTAGAGCATGAACATCATATGTATCGAGTTACAGGGAGACAATAACAGACCTTCGCCGTCAGCCGGTTCGGGCGCCAGCATCATGCCGCGGAAACGTTGCCAGAAGCTGTCGGCAACTTTTATCCGGTCGGCGACCAGGCTCTCGTCTCTTGTGTTGGTAACTTTCAACTGATTCACTTCGCTTATTCTCCACTGGTCAGAGTGGTTTTACTCATTTCTTCGATGATCTGAAAGGCTGCCGGCGCCCCGATAACTATGCCAACGTTCGGGAATATGAAAAAAACCAGAGGAATCATCATTTTAACCGGCGCCTTGGCGGCTTCTTCTTCTGCGCGTTGGCGGCGTTTATCACGCAACTGCTCTGACTGAATACGCAGAACCTGGCCGATCGAAACACCGAGCTGGTCGGCCTGAATGATTGCAGAAACAAAACCGTTGAGGTCGGGGTGATCGACACGCTCTGCCATGCCTTTAAAAGCGTCGCGGCGCGCCTGACCCATGCGCATGTGGCGCAGGGTTAAGCTGAATTCATCGGGAATTGGCCCGCGCATCTTCTCGACAACCTTGTCACAGGCAGCGTCAAAGCCAAGGCCGGCTTCTACCGCAACGGTGAGCAGGTCAAGAACGTCAGGCAGCTGACGTTGAATTTTGTGCAGGCGATCGGCAATTCTTCGCTGAACAAAAAGTCTCGGGCCGAGAAAGCCCAATATCGCTCCTATAGCCGTTCCTATTATGAGAAATTGCGGCAGAAATACCAGACACAAGGCAGCCACAGCAGCAGGCACTATTACGCGGAACAGGTTTTGTATAACTGCGAATTCGGTGACAGTAAGTCCGCCCGGATAGCCCGCCTGCGCCAGTTCCTTCTTTAGTGAACTTTTCTGAACCTTCTTGAGATCCTTGGGATCGCGTTTCCCGGCCATTCTCGACAGGAAAGGTCTGATTACCCGATCTACAAAAGGTTTGTTGAGCTCCGCTTCCTGAACGGTTGCAACCGAATCGGCAGGCATGCCTTCGTCGAAGGCTGCCAGTCGGTTCTGAATATCGCTTTTACCGCCAGATGGAAACAGCAGCAATATTACCAGAAATACTATAAAGCCGCCGACTATGATAAATAACAGATTCATTTAGGTTCCCTCACACTTCGATATCGACGATTTTCATGATGATGTACATACCGAGCACTTCCCATAATACACCAGCTATCACGACATACCATCCGCGAAAACCACCGCTTTTGAAAGTGAACAGCTTCATGATGAATTTTGGATTGATGAGGTAGATCATAAACCCGATACCAATCGGTAACGCGCCAACCAGTAAACCTGAAATCTTTGCCTGGGCTGTTTTGGTCTGGATATCACCTTTGATGCGCATGCGCTGGCGAATTACGAAACCTATTTTATCGAGAATCTCAGCGAGGTTACCACCAACCTGTCTTTGAATGAGAACGACGGTGGTTACCAGATCCCAGTCTTCGCTTTCGACGCGATCGTTGAGTGCCAGAAGAGTGTCTTCAAGATTTACGCCAAGGCTGTTTTCTTTGAGGACGCGCTTGAGTTCCTTGCCCATGGGAGGCGGAGCTTCGCGCGAGACCATCTCCATTGCCTGGAGAAACGAGTAGCCGGCCTTGAGACCATTTGCCAGCATTATCAGTGTGTCGAGAATCTGTTCGTTGAATTCACGCACACGCTGCATTTTTTTGATTTTTACCCAGACTACTGGCGTAAAGTAGCCGAGCACAGCCAGACCGACTGCAACCGCTATGTTCTTGAAGATGATCATGCCGAAAGACAGCGACAGTGTTACCGCCAGAAACTGGATGGCAACATATTCGTTCGCTTTGAGCGGAACGTCGGCCTTGGCAAGTTCTGCAGCTATTCTCATCGCCATGCCGCGCGGCGTAATTATCGTGCCGACATTGGCGACGATCTTTTTTATGCCGCCCTGCCCGCCGCGGTTTTCTTTTACCCAGTCGTCGTCGGTATTCTCGATGTCATCACGAGAGCCGCCTTCTTCATCAGGATCGTGATATTCGGAGGAGGCCATCTCGGTTTCGACCAGATACTGTTCCATGCGGGCGCGGACTTCTTCGCCCGGTGGTTTGCCCAGCAGCGAGAACAGCAGCAGCACGAAAAACAGTGTTGCAATCGCCGAGAAAACTATGAAGATTATCTGTAACAAGTTCTTACCATCCTCTCGAGGTATCGGTGAATATGTTTTGTGGCAGCTTTATTCCAGATTCCTGGAACTTGGAGGCAAACTTTGGTCTGATTCCGGTTGGCTTCAGTCTGCCCAGGATTTTACCCTTCTCATCGACACCTGTCTGTTCGAATTTGAAAATATCCTGAGTGACGACCTTGTCGCCTTCCATTCCCTGGATCTCTGTGATGAAGGTGATTTTACGTGAACCGTCCTTGAGGCGGGACTGCTGAATGATCAGATGAACGGCCGAGCTTATCTGTTCGCGAATGGCGCGAACCGGAAGATCCATACCGGCCATCAGAACCATGGTTTCGAGACGGGCCAGCATGTCGCGCGGAGTGTTGGCGTGGCCCGTGGTCAATGAGCCATCGTGACCGGTGTTCATGGCCTGAAGCATGTCGAGAGCTTCGCCACCGCGGCATTCACCGACGATTACCCGCTCAGGGCGCATGCGCAGCGTATTTTTGATCAGTTCTCGCATTGCAACTTCACCTTTGCCTTCAATGTTGGCTGGTCGGGTTTCGAGGCGCACTACGTGAGGCTGGCGCAGCTGAAGTTCAGCCGCGTCTTCGCAGGTGATGATGCGTTCATCTTCAGGAATGAACGAGCTGAGAATGTTCAGGGTCGTCGTTTTACCAGAACCGGTACCACCAGAGACGACGATATTGAGGCGAACCTTGATGCAGGCCTCGATGAATTCAGCCATTTCCTGAGTGAGAGTTCCGAATTTCACCAGGTCGGCGATGCCGAGAGCTTCTTTTTTGAATTTTCGGATGGTAATGGTCGGACCATTGAGCGCCAGCGGCGGAATAATCGCGTTAACGCGCGAGCCATCTGGCAGACGGGCATCGACATAAGGCACCGACTCGTCGATACGGCGGCCGATCGGGGCGACGATGCGTTCGATAATGCGCATTACATGGTCGTTGTCTTTGAATTTGATGTCAGACAGGATCAGCTTGCCCTTCTTTTCGTAATAGATCTGAAACGGGCCATTGACCATGACTTCAGAGATGTCTTCTTCATCGAGCAGAGGCTGTATCGGGCCAAAACCGATCATGTCGTCGAGCAGAGTAGCCGAGAGCGCTTCAATCTCGCGCTGTGCCAGTGTGACGTTGGCTTTTGGGCTTTCTTCAGCGACTACGGCCAGAATGCGTTCGCGCAACATGTTGCGCTTCTTGTCCATATTTTGTTCGGCCATGATGGCCGCAGGCATATCATCGATAAGCTTGGTGTGGACACGATCCTTGAGGCGCTCAAAACCGGTTATTTCGCGGGTTGAAGCGGAATCGAGAATCCCCGATTTGTCAGTAGTTTTCTTTTCTTCGTTGAGACGTGAAAGCAGACCACCCATTATCTGTTTACCTCCAGGTTAAGAACCAAAAATCAGGTCTTTTATTTTGAATATAGCACTCTTGCCGGTCGCAGGGCCGGAATCAGTGCCTACCAGCCGATCCACCATTCCGAGAATCGAGCGGGCGATCGCGCTGGCCGGTGACTTGAGAACAAAGGCCTCGCCATGGTTGAGAGAGCGCTGGGCAATCTCGGATTCCATGGGAACTGTAGCATAAACCGGAATCGACAGACCGGCCTCGAGGTCTTCTTTGCCGAAACCGACGTTCGGGATATCCTTGTTCAGGATCAGCTTGATCTTGGAAAGATCAAAATTGATGTCGCTGAAAGTTTTGAGGCAGATCTTGGTATTTTTCAGCGAACTGATTTCGAGAGTAGCAACCAGCAGAACCATGTTGCTGCGGTCGAGTATGGCAAGCTCTTTTTCGGTAATGCTGGGGGGCATGTCGAAGATAATGTAGTTATACAGGGTCTCGACATTTTCGATAATCTTGAGAAAGTGTTCGCTTTTTACCGCATCGGCAAATGCAGGCTCTTTTGGCGCCAGCAGCAGATCGATGCCGGATTCGTGTTTGATGATGTTCTTTTCGATTTCGCCGAGCGTGATTTCTTCGCCGGTTTCGACAAGGTTGTAAATGGTGCGTTTGGCCGGTTGATTGAGGGTTATCGCGACGTCGCCGAACTGCAAGGAAGCATCGATCAGCAGAACTTTCTTGCCTTTGCTTGCCAGTCCGGCGGCCAGATTGACCGCAAGCGTCGTGCGGCCGACTCCGCCCTTGGTGGCGAAGAAGGTGAGAATGTCGGCTCTGGGTTCATTGGCGAACAGCTCTGGACGATCTTTTACCCATTTGTTGAAGACATTCTGAATGGTATCGATCAGATCGTTGGTCGAGAACGGCTTGATCAGGAAGTCTTTGGCGCCGGCCTTCATCGCGCGGCGGAAATACTCCTGCTCGCCCTGAATGGACATGATGACGGTCTGAACGTTGGGGAAGTCTTTCGCCAGCATTTCAGCTGCTTTCAGCCCGTCGATTTCGGGCATGTTGATGTCCATCAGCACGACGTGCGGTTGCAGCTCTTTAACCAGATCCAAAGCTTCACGCCCATTGCGTGCCTCTCCGACGATCCTTATGTTGTCCTGGTTATTTAACATTCTTCTTACGTTAGAGCGCAACTCGTCCATGTCGTCTGCTATGAGCAGTTTTATTCTATGTGTTGTCGACAATTTGGACTTCCAGATTTGGTTAAGTGCCTCGAAGCTTCCTAACCCCGCTTCGAGGCACCTGAGATCATTATTCTTTCAAGGGAACATGGCTTGACTTGATTTCCTGAAACATGTTGTGCAGTTTTTCAAGTCGGTCAGAGCGCCTGGGAACCGGCACTTCTTCGAACCTGCTTTTGCCGGCCAGATCTTTGTCACGGTTGGTGATCTTGGGTGTGAGCAGAATGACAAGTTCGTTTTCGCTTTTGGTGGTTGATTTGGTCTTGAACAGGCGCCCGA
>Ga0116142_10005557_pt1 | contig 11272 bp, 9 predicted proteins | sample AD_UKC033_MetaG_FD_89785 | JGI IMG/M metagenome (GOLD analysis project Ga0116142, IMG submission 89785) | Active sludge microbial communities of municipal wastewater-treating anaerobic digesters from USA - AD_UKC033_MetaG | ecosystem: Engineered > Bioreactor > Anaerobic > Digestate | place: USA... | reverse complement strand
TTCTACAGCATCTGCTCTTCTGAAATCAAAAAGTCCAAGAAAGTCCCAGGGGAGTTCGTGAAACTCTTTTTCAGATGCAACCGTCGGAACGATGGTAAAAAGCCTGAACCTTTTGCGGCAGATTTCGAGCGGATCTGGGTAAATGCTTGTCAGCAGCCAGGTGCCAAACGGTGAAAGCCGGTAAAGATAGAGCAGGCGGGTTTTTGCCTGATCGAGCATCTTCGCCAGAGCCTCGTCAGAAGCCGAATTCAAGGTTCTGGCGGTTACCTCGTCAAGAGCCGTGATGATCTGCAACGCTTCGTCGGGTTTAAGATTACCGTCTCTACAGAGAATGTAAATAGGGTAGCATATGTAACTGGCAATGTCTTCCGACCACAGTATGTGTTCAGATATCAGCGCCTTTTCCAGCGGCTGATACCTGAGAAGCGCAGAAAACGCTTTTCCGGCATCGAATTCGGGGTTCTGCGTTCTTTTCCAGGCCAGATACATGCTTACATTCGATGTGGGCGGATACCTGTAAAAACCCCTTTCAAAATCGAAGAGCGCCCGCTTTTTCTGGGCATCGGTCAGACTCGCCAGATCGAGAAAATCTTCGTATCTGATATCGAGCAGATCCGTAACCCTTTTATCAAGCCTGCTTCTTACATCTTCCGGCATTGCCGCAAAGTCATAAAAAAATCCGCTGCTATTGCTGCTATAGCTGGCAAGTTCATCAAAACTGCCATGTATATCGCAGAAATCCATATATTTCTTCAGAGCCGGCAGGTCTGGTATGCTCGCAGAAGCGACCTCAGCATCCATTATCTGCTGTCTTTTCGGGAAGAGCGGGTAATCCTTTTCCCATGGGTCATCTTCAGGCTTCTGCCCCTGCAAGACTCTTCTGGCTGCTCTGATGTGATTTGCGTCGAGAAAGAACCCCGGCCGGTAGTCGTCAGAAAGACCCATCGCCTCAAACGGAACCGTGACATGCCGGTGAAACATAAGATAAACGCGGCCGGCTGAGATCGCTGCCGTCAGTAACAGCATTATCACTACGGTAAGCACAACCCTGACGACCATGCGGCATGAAAAATACCACCTGATAAAAGCACCCGGCAGGCTAAAAAACCACATAAAAAATCTGACCATGAGGCCAAAACATTTTTTTAAAACAGCTTTCATTTTTGCGACTCCCTGCTAACAGTTTTATTTTCTATATGAACTTCGCAACAGGCAAATGCCATGGCTCCGATCAACGGCAACAGATACAGGGCAAGAAGCGGTGCAGCCATGACAATTATCTGAGCGAATTCCTGCCATGAGAAAAAATTTGCGGTCGGACTGGAGACAAGGCCGTACGCAGCAAAAACCGACTGGTCTGACACAAAAAAGCTGACAAAACCAGACAGCTGATCACCAGAAGCAAATGTGACAAGAAGAATCACCAGAGCCGCTGCCATGGTCGCCAGAAAACTGACCAGCTGCTGCCAGGCCAGCTCAGCCGTTGCCCGAATGCGAACCGACTCGATAACAGCTTCGCATACCGGCGGTGAACCCGCCAGTTGCTCAACTGTCGCAAGATCTTCGGTCAGGGTATTTTTTTCAGTCACAGTAGCCATCTCCCATAATTCCGGCAATTTTTTCCTTCACGCGTGCAAGCCTCGACATTACGGTTCCGATTTTTATGCCAAGCTGTTCAGCAATCTGTTCGTATGAGCAACCGGCCGCAAAGCGCAGAGCGACAATTTCGCGCTCATCGTCAGAAAGGTCCTGCAGGGCTTCTCTCAGCCTGGCGATACTCTGTTCGCGGGCAAACAGCTCACAAAGTTCAGGCGACGCATCAGGTCGGTCACATTCGCGAAAATCGGCCAGCAGCTTGAGTTTTCGCCACCAGCTTTTTCTCAGGTTAAGGGCATCGTTTCTCACAACCTTCACCAGCCAGCTTTTATGATTGAAGCCTTCTTCGATAAAACGTGGTTCATGCAAAGCCTTCACAAAAGCATTCTGCACCAGATCCAAGCTTTCCTGGGCATCGAGAAGAACGCTGTAGGCAACGGTAAAGGCCAACCCCTGATACTGCCGTATCAGTGCCTCGAACTTCTGGTTTTGTTGCCGGTAATCGATCATGCAATTCTGCTTTCAAAAATAAAAACAAGGCTGGCGCAAATTTATTCCCGATTTTTTCAATTTTTTTTAAACGTGTTCAAATGCACGGTTGGCGAAAGGTTGTGCAGCAACAAAAAGGAGGCTGATTCACCTTTTTTGTGAAACAGCCCCCAGTTTCAGTCACAGTCAGATAATCAGGAAGAAATGGCGTTGAGAATAGCAGTCAGGCGGGTGCGGGTCGAGCGCTCGCAGTTCTGTGAGGCAAGACCTCGTTCGATGGCCTGGCGGGCCGCCACTTTATCGCCTCTCTCGTAATGGTAAAGAGCAATATAGAGGTTGGCACGACCATTACCGGGGTTGGCGGCGAGTTCATGGTGCAGAGCCTTGAGACCGTAACCGGCGGTAGTTGCGGCCATGGCCGATTCACCGGCGGTATGCAGAGCCGAAGACAGGCCGAGCCAGGTTCTGCCTATTTCAGCGTTATCACCAGCTTTTCTGAAATGCTTCATTGCGGTGAAGAATGAACCCTGTTTCAGATAATCTTCGCCAAGCATTCTGAAGCTGCTCTGGTGTGCGTGTCTGGCGCCTGGCAGAGCAAGAACGCTGACAAAGTTGATTTTTTCGTGGCCGGCAGTCTCGCCATCAGTGATAATTCTTTGACAGATGCCCTTGAGAGCCGGGTCATTGACGGCCGGCAGCAGACTTTTGATACGATCGATACCTTCTTTGATACGCCCCTCGGAATAATCGAGCAAAGCGAGCAGAATGCCGTTTCTTGCATCATCAGGGCGCAGTTTTGCGGCATGGTTGGCATAGGTGCGCACCTGTTCGGGGCGATAATCAGCGGTCAGATAGAATCTGGCAAGATTGAACCAGACTTCGCCGTTGTTAGCGTCGCTGCGGGCAAGCTGCGAGAGTGTGGCTTCGGCACCTTTGTAATCGAGATTCTGCATCTGTGCATCAGTAAGCATGCTGCCGATCAGGGCATCATTGGGAAATCTGGCAAAAGCTTCGCGCAGCAGGCGGGTGGCTACTGCATGATGCCCGGCACCCATGGCGATACCTGCTACGAGTCTTGCCTGATCTACCGGGTCTTTCAGAGCCGCTCCCTGGTTGTAGATGTCGAGAAAAGATTTGTACGATTCGGGCGAAAGCACCGATTTAAGCTGCATCAGGTGCTGACCGAAACCGGTAAAGTCGCGGTTGTAGACAAGTACCAGGCTGTTAAGAATCTGAACTTCGAGAAAGCGGCGCGAATCTTTGGCGGCGCGAGCCAGTTCTTCGGCTTTCATCAGGCTGACTGCAGCCGCACGGGTATCGTCGCTTTCAAGGTTGTATCTTGCCTGCTCAAGGTTGACGAGCAGTGAATCTTTTGCCAGAACCAGATATGATTCGAGATCGAACGCGGCAACATCTTTTTGGGCTGGCAGGGGCGCCTGGCGGGCAACGACGGACGGTTTTTGCACATTCACCATGCGGCCGTCGACAAAGGCCTGCGGTGCAAACTGCTGAACCTGCGGTGCTGCAGCTCCTGCCGGGGCAACGGCTACAGCTTTTTCGACCGGCACAAGAGCTTTTGCAGCTACAGCATGGGTTTTTGACGTTGCAGGAACCGGCTGCAAATTCTGGGCCGCAGTCTGGGCTGTTCTGACTGCCTGAGCAGGCTGCTTCTGGATTTTTGCTTTTGAGGGCACAGCAGCAGTCTGCCTGTTCTGGGGCACTGCAATTACTGCGGCGTTATTAACCGGAGCTGCCCCCACTTCCTGAAGCAGTTGCCGGGCACGTTCGTGTTCCGGTTGCACTCTGAGAATCCACTCGAGGTGGGTTCGAGCTTCTGCTGGCCGGTTAAGGCGCACCAGATTTTCTGCCAGATATACTCTGGCAATAATATTACTCGGTGAGTTCTGCAAAACAGCCTGAAACTGGCTGTGACTTTCAGAATAGCGGTTCAACGAGAACAAGGCCTGGCCATAACGAAATCTTGAACGCAGATCTTCAGGCACATATTTGAGAGCCTGCGCAAAATTCTCGGCAGCGGCGGTAAAATTGTGAGCCGCGAAGGCGGTTTCCCCGGCTGAGAAATGGCTGTTAAAATCGGCGGCTGCCTGACCCGGCATGCACGAGCCGAGTATTAACAGAGATGAGAGAAAAGCGCTTTTGATCATGCCTTTCTGCATGGTATGTGCCTCCGAAAATATAGTCTGCAAGGACTATCGGCAGATAGCGGCAAAAAAAAAAGGGGGCCCCGGAAAAATCATCTATAAACTTTTAAGCAAAAGTGACGATAATTAAATTGGGATAAGGGAAAAATATGCCTTTTTAACAAGGAAGTTACAAGGGAGTTTAATATGGTTGATTCCATTCAGGGGCCTGGTAAGAGAATAATTATAACTACCAAACCCAAGGCCAAAGAGTCTGTCGACAAAAAAAGCTCGTTTGACGAAGCTCTGAAAGACAAATCAGAGACTACTTCACGAGCTGGACACGCTCCAATCGGGAGCCCGGCGCAGAATAATTTGAAAATTCTGCAGCAGCAGCAGCTTTTGCACATGCAACGCCTGCAGGAAATTGCGAAGCAGGTTCAGGACGGCACCTACAAGATGGTCGATCCGGCAGTGCTTGCCGAGAAAATCTATCAGGTAATCGCCGACAAGCCGACGCGAGAAAAGTTCATCAAAAAGATGCTGCAGGAAGAGGCCGAGCGCATACCGGCCAAAGATCGCGGCAAAATGACCGATCTCGAACTGAAAAAGCTCGTATTCATGATCAAAGAATCACAGGACGAGCCGTTCGACGACCCCGAACTCGAAGAAATGCTGAAAAGTCTCGCCTGACCGGCGTACAGATATGCTCTGCCTTATGCCAGGTCAGCGGCGATTATTCTTCATGCACTGAAATCAGCAGTTTTTCAGGCTGAACGAATTCGTCAGGAAAACCCGGAACATTTCCCTGCAGCTCTGCAAGGGTGTTTCCGGGTTTTTCTGTCAAACGCAGCAATTCTGCCGGCGGCAGGTGCAGGTCTTTGAGGGTCTGGTTTTTAAAACTGAATTCCCGGGCCATATATTTTTTATTGAGAAACGCGCGGCCAATGGTAACAGGCACGCTGTCACCCTCGTAAACTATCATCAAAACAGCATTTCCCGTCTGAGAAAACACGATACGGCCAGTCAGATCAGCTCTGAGATTCAGTTTTTTCTGAAATTCATCTTCGCTGAGTGTCTCGCCAAGCATCTCGGCTTCTTCATTGATCTGCAGACTTTCAAACCCGGCAGCAAAATCAGCTGGAGTAGCCAGTGTCTGCGGAGACAGTTCAACGCCGGCAATGTAAAGATTCCCGGAGCTATCGGCATGCATCGCCTGTACAGGAAACTCAGGAATGATAGTTTTTAAATAACTCGCCTTTAAAACGCCATTTTCGTTGATTCCGAAGCAGTAAATTTTCTTTTCGGGTGCAGAATAAACAAAAACTCTGGTCTGACGTCCCTCATCTACGTTGCAGAAAACTGCCAGCGAACATTCTGCCCCTGTCTGATCTATATTGTTTTCGCGCAGCCATTCGTGCAAAACATCGTTTCCGACGACATAGATACGTCTTGAACTGCCGGAAATATTCATACCGACAAACCGCAACGACGGAGTTTTCGACACTACGGCCGGCTGAAAACTGCTTGGTTCACCATTAATGTAGAAAGCACCCGTATCACTGCCGGTCCAGGTATGCACCAGCAGGCTGCCTTCGCCAATTGAGCCTGAGCGGTCATGATAACAGGCAAATCCTGGTCTGCTTTGCATTTCTGACCGGTCGTCAGTGCCAGGAAGAATTTCCATGGCACCATCGACCGCGAATCTGACAAACCGCCGGCTGGTTCCGCTGCCGGTATTTCTTTCAAAGACTTTACCCGGAACAAAACCTCGCCAGATGGCTTCATTACAGAAATATTTCTGTTCCTGCCAGCAGTCATAGAAAATTTTGTATGACTCAGAAGCAGGCTGTTCAACAGGAAACCAGGTTTGAAACCAGCTGCCGTTTGGTATTTTATACCAGTTACGGCCATCGACAGGTGCATATTCACCCTCAGACAAACCGGTTCTGGCAATCACTTCGCTGACTGGCTGCCCTGGACCGGCACTGAAGGGAGCACCCGCCGGCCGAAAAACCGGTTGCCCTTCTGCACCTTGAATCAGGCTGTTTCTCTGGTCCTGGTGCTGAGAATGCCCGTGCCTGCCACGGTCAGCGTCAACAGCCAGGCCATCAAAAACCTGCCGATAAATGTGGCCAGGTGTTCTGGCAAATTCGCCCTCGCTCACAAGGTTCAGGAATCTGTAGTTGCGCAGTTTATCAACAACAAATGCCTCTGCACCGGGATCGCATGCAAAAACAAATCCTGTTGGCAACTGGTTCTGGTCGCCAGTTGAAAGACGATACACCTTGCCTGTGTCTTTGTAGCCAAGATAAAGATAGCTTTCAAATGCACCCGCCGGGGCACAAAAGGTGGTGTAAATAAGCGTTGCTGCTGTAATCAGCCTGGCAAAAGAACTGCGCATGAAGCACCTCTCTAGATCATACAGATTTAACTAGGGAATTTTATCACAAAGTTTATACAAAACGGAATTATAAAAAAACCGCCACCCCGGTTAAGGGCAGCGGCCGTTGTTGTAAGAGCAAACTGGCAACAACAGCATTGATTTGCTGAATGCCAACGTGCGGATTTTAACTATTTGACACTGAAAGGATTGGTGGTTTCGGTTTTAACCTTGATGTCGGCAGGCCTGCCGGTATTGGTGGCTTCGGTACCAGAGGCAGCAACGCCGTTTTCTTCGGCAGCTTTTGCTTCAGCACGGGTTTTGAGCCAGGTTTTGGCGGCGTCTGATTTACCGATATATTCCATCATTTCTTTGTCTGAGAGCTTACCAAAAGTCTGTTCATCGATGATTTTTGCTATTTTTTCGATGTCACCAGGGTTCTTTTTGGCAAATTCAAGAGTAAGTGATTTCAGACTGCGAAAAAGTTTCCAGCGGGTTTTCAGAAAGGCGTCAAAAACCTTGTCTTTGCCGCCATCGATTTCGGTGGCCATGCGATGCATAATTACGGCATTGATGCCTTCTACGCACATAAGCTGTTCGCCAGTCAGTGTTTCTGGTTCGACGTTGGTATAATCACCGGCTTTTTCTTTGCTTTCAACTTTGACCAGACTGATGTTGTTGCGCATCTGGGTGGCTTTTTCATCGGAATCGAGCATTTCGTTGAATTCGGCCCAGCCTTCGACAAAGGCGCTACGGGGTTTTGACAGCTCATTGGCATAGTGAGAGCCGTCTTTGCCGTAGGGATGAATGAATTCTTTGATCGTGCGGTCGAACGAGTGGGCAAATTCATGCACAAAGGTAGATCTGGCACTGACGTCTGAGCCGGGCCAGCTGTAGCGATTGCTCGACATCTGTATGGTTGGGCCGCTTGAATATGGCCAGAAATCATCTTTAATTTCAGGATATTTGGCTGGATCATCAAAACCGGTTGTATCGGAAAGAATGACATTGATTGATGAACGGAAATTATATTTCATGCGATCTTTGACGTTCTGCGATTTTGAATGGCGATAGACAGCCAGCAGAGCTTTCTGACCGTCTGAAAGTTCAGATTCGCTTTTGGCACCCATCAACTGCAGAAGTTGTTCTTCACTGGTAACCTTGACACGTTTTACATCGTAGGCAATGTTTTTATTATCTGAATACCAGCGTTTGGTGCCTTCGCCCGGGGCATAATTTCGAGTTACGGCCTTTTCCCAGGTCTTTTTTACCAGATTGACGCCGCTCTTGAGGAAGCTCTTGGTATGACCCCACCAGCCCTCAGGTTCAGGATCGTTAATCTGCACCACCTTCTCGATGCACTGGTAATAAAAATCGAATTCACAGTCTTTGGCTGCGGCAGAATTCGGCTGCAGACAAAAGACAGCGGCAACAAACAGCACCAGCAGCAACATTTTAAAGTTTTTTTTCACAGTTGGCTCCTGAACTTAACGGGACGGGCCCGGAATGCGGCAGATATTCGCAAACTTACAGATATGGTCTGAATATTTTTTAATTATACAGCCAGAAATAAAAAACACCAGACAGAACGACACAAATCACAGAGCAAACACACTGGTTCTTCATCACAATTGAGTATGCAAAATAAATGCTTACACGTCATCCCTGCGAAGGCAGGGATCTAAGCTATTGTCAACCAGATTCCCGCCTGCGCGGGAATGACGAAGAACCCTTCAATTCTTGTGTGACAGAGAAGCTGATCTGGGAGATACCGAACACTCAGGTGTTCTCCTTCAGTTAATCTATACCACCCGGAAGCAGAAAAAGTTTTTAATCCAAATGAAACCAACTTAAAAAAACCAGGAAAAGAGTGTACACAATTATGTAAACCGTACAGAGTCGAAAAAATTTTATGTACACCGTCTTGACAAAATCGATTTTTATTTTTGCAATCGTTTTTTGAATAAACCTCTGAAATGCCCATAAATAGTTGTTGTCAAGAGGGTAGCTTTTTTATTTTTCCACAGCATTAACATCGCTCGCAATGCTTTTCCCCAAAGTTTTCCACATTTTCCACGCCAAAACAAGGTACAGCATATCGCAAGTTCTTTTGGCGGTGCTCCTGGCTTAAAATAAGGATTTCAGAAGGTGCATAATTTACCAGGTAAAAAAAAACTGCGGTTTCCCACAGTTTTTCTATCATCTATTATCATTTTTTAGATAATTAATCGTCGATGCTGATTATTTCACCGCCAAAAATCTCGACAGCATCAGCAACAGACGGCTTTTGCAACATTTTCTGCCGGGCCTGCTCGTCGATTTTTGCTATCTGCTCAACATGACTCAAACGTACAGGCGGAGTTTCTTCGCCGGACGCTCCCTGGGCCCCTGCCATACCGATTCTTACCGTGTTGATGTTGCCGTACACTGCTTTTGCCGCTTCGAGAAGAATCGCGTGATTCTTCTCTTCTTTAAGCTTTCCGGCAGCAAATGTCTGCTCAAGCAGAATTTCAAGCACTCCGTTTTCTGGCTTTTTAAAACGGGCATTTACCAGTAGAGCCTGACAAACATTGGATTTGCTGCCAACTGCGTTGCGGAATTCCGCGAATGGATCGGCATTTTTCGAAGTTACCGTGGTCATCGGCACCACGTTGTCAGGCAGATGTGTCGGCCGGGGTGCTGGAGACGACTGCGACGGAACCAGAGTTGGCCGGGCCGATGGGGTCGAGACTGGCTGAGCGGTTGGCCCCACAGCTGCTGCAGGCACCGGCCGGCCGCCACGGGCGGCACCAGGCTGGCCTGCCAGTCTTTTAACCGCGGCCAGTTTCTGTTCAAGCTGTTCAACCCTTTTTTCAAGTGCTTCAGCCGCAAAAATCTCGTCACCGAGACCGAGACGGATCAATTCGGATTCGAGCAGCACTCTTGCCTGAAGCGAGCTTCTGATTGTCATCAGAGCCCTTTCAACCCGGGTAACTGCGCCGATCAGATAGCGTGCCGACAGCTGACTTATCTGATTTTTCAATTCTGTGACCTGTTCGGCCGGAAGATCCAGAACCTGGTTCGCCTCCGGATCGATGCGCAGAATCATGCAGCGACGCAGATATTCAAGCAGGTCACGGCCAATCGTCTGCGGCTCGTAACCGCGAAAATACAGGTCGTTCAGCTGTTTAACCAGAGCGGCGAGGTCGTGAGCAAAAATGGCGCCGGCAATGGTCTTGAGTGTCGAATAACTCAAGCGTCTCGTCATCTCAAGAACCTGATCGAGAGTTATCAGATCACCCGAAGCCGAGGCCGAAATCTGATCGAGCAGACTGAGCGCGTCGCGAAAGCCGCCTTCGGCACATTCAGCGATCATCGACAGTGCTTCGGGCTCAAATGCCGGAAAACCGCCATCGGCGTTTTCGAGTTTAACTATCTCTTCAAGGCGGGCCTGAATGGTGCGCCGCGACACAGAATGAAAATCGAAGCACTGGCAGCGGGAAATGATGGTAGCCGGCACTTTCTGAGGGTCGGTGGTTGCCAGAACAAAAAGCACATTCGGAGGCGGCTCTTCAAGCGTCTTGAGAAAAGCGTTGAATGCCGAGCCCGATAGCATATGCACTTCGTCGATGATATAAATTTTGTATTTGCCCTCGGCAGGGCGGTATTTAACCTTCTCGCGCATCTGCCTGATATCTTCGACGCTGTTGTTACTGGCTGCGTCGATTTCGATGATATCCATGAAGTTCATCTCTTCGATGCGGCGGCAGTTGTGGCAGACACGGCAGCAGTCGGGCAGACCACGCTCATCTTTCTGCAGATCTGTGCAGTTGAGAATCTTGGCAAGCAGACGGGCAGCAGAAGTTTTACCGGTGCCACGCGGCCCGGAAAACATATAAGCGTGGGAAATGCGGTCAGAAGCCACCGCAGACTGAATGGTGCGTGAGATGTGTTCCTGGCCCGACAGTTCAGAAAAACGCTGGGGGCGATATTTGCGATACAGGTTCTGACGGGCTGGTGCAGTCATCTGGTTCTCCGTTCATGGGCAATCTTGCTCACCTGCAACAGGTTAACAGATTAACAGCTAAAAAAAAAGACCCATGTCTGGAATGGGAGAGAAGTCGTGCACCTGACTTCGAACATACGTCAATGGTACGTATCCTGAACTATAGGCTCCGGACAGGCGCTGCCACATCACCCGAAAGCGATCGTTTACCGTTGCTACCTTCCGATCCTGGCGGAGTTCACGGACTTTCGCCGTGTGGAACCCGTCCTTCGATGCTTCTAGAACTGGCCGTTGCCACCAACAATGCCCTCTGACAGGGATTCGATCCGCCTGGCGGGGATTTGCGGTGGATAAGGGACCCCGAGCCCCCCATCTAGCACGACAACGGAAAGGGCGGGATTCGAACCCGCGGTGGAGTTGCCCCCACTCACGCTCTCCAGGCGTGTGCCTTAGACCAACTCAGCCACCTTTCCGGGTGAGGGAAAATTAAAACCCTCAGGAAAAAGCAACGCGCCCGAGAGGACTCGAACCTCTGGCCACCAGATCCGCAATCTGGTGCTCTATCCAAACTGAGCTACGGGCGCAAATTCGCTTCGGAGAGAGGGGGATTTGAACCCCCGGTACCAGTTACCCAGTACGACAGTTTAGCAAACTGTTGGTTTAAGCCACTCACCCATC
>Ga0116142_10005554_pt1 | contig 11279 bp, 11 predicted proteins | sample AD_UKC033_MetaG_FD_89785 | JGI IMG/M metagenome (GOLD analysis project Ga0116142, IMG submission 89785) | Active sludge microbial communities of municipal wastewater-treating anaerobic digesters from USA - AD_UKC033_MetaG | ecosystem: Engineered > Bioreactor > Anaerobic > Digestate | place: USA... | reverse complement strand
GAGGGCGAGGGTGAGGGTGAGGGTGAGGGTGAGGGTGAAGGTGAGGGTGAGGGTGAAGGTGAAGGTGAGGGTGAAGGTGAGGGTGAAGGCGAAGGTTGCGAAGACCCGTGGCACAGCGCCGACCAGGATCAAGACAACGTGATCCAGCTCACCGAGCTGTTGCGCGTGATCCAGTTCTACAATTCCGGCGGCTTCCACTGCGCCGACGATCCGGGAAGCACGGAAGACGGCTACGTCCCGGGCGCGGGCGACAACACAGACTGCTGCCCCCACGACAGCGACTATGCGCCCGCGGGACCGGATTGGAGCATCGGGTTGACCGAATTGCTCCGCATGATCCAGTTCTACAACAGTGGCGGCTTTCACTACTGCCCGGACGACGGCACCGAAGACGGCTTCTGTCCCGGGCAGCCCGCCTGACACGCGAGTAATCGTTACCCGGGAGCGGGGGCGGCTTGCCCCCGTTCCCGGGTATTGTTTTGCCGACTTGACGCCCCTCCAGACCTATGGCATGGTTTTCCATAGGAAGGCGACGCTTATCGTTGACGACACGGTCATGCGCGCGATCAAGCGCGAACACGGCATCAAAACAATGGGTGCTGTTCCGCTATTACCGCTGGATTGCCGGATCTTTGGCGGAGTCGCGGTCGAATCGTGCCGCATGTCGCGGATAGCGCGGACGACATGTTAGCGCGCTTCAGCGCGCTCCTGTTTGCACCCTGCTTTAGCAGGGGTGTCGGGCGCTTCAGCGCCGCTTCCGTGCTCGCGCCGACGGCGCGCCTACGGCAAGCTGAGATGGAACTCGTGCCCGTCCCCGGGGCGCACGAGATACGGTAACCCGTCGCGCCAGCGCAGCCGCATCTTTGACAAGTACCACGTCGCGCCGTTGTCGTCGTTCCCCTGGAAGAACAGATACTGCGCGCCGTCATCGTCGGTGAAGACGCCCGGGTGGCCCGATTCGCTGTGGTTCCACGACTCGGGCAGCCCGTTCGGCAGCAGCGGCTGATCCGAGACCCGCTTCCACGACAGCCCGTCGTCGCTCACGGCCACACCTATCTGCTGCGGGTTGTTGTTGTAGCCGCCGGCATAGAACATGTAGAAGCGCCCATCCCGCTTGAGGACGGCCGGGGCCTCGACGCAAGCCGTCTCCCACGGCAATTCCGGGGCCAGGATGGCCGCGTCGCACCGCTGCGTCCAACTCTCCCGCACGAAACCCGCCGCCGTCGGCGCGGTCGCGACCACCAGCATCTGCCGCTTCATATCCGGGTCGCGCGTGGCACAGTAGAGAAGGGCCGTCTCGCCGTCGAGGAACACCTCCGCGTCGATGGCGCGCCCCGCGTTCCAGTCGCCCATCGGGCGAAAGATCGGATTCGTCGGATTCCGTTCAAAACGGACCCCGTCTTCCGAAACCGCGTGGCAAATGGCGTCCAGACGCCCCTGGCCGTAAGTCTGATAGAAGAGATGCACCCGCCCTTCATGCACCAGCGCCGCCGGCGCCGCCAGACCGCGCCGATCATACCGCGCGTCGGGCCGCACCTCGCCCACCTTCGTCCAGGCGACCAGGTCCCGGCTCTCCGCGATCCCCACCGCGAAACGCCGGTCCGCCAGCCGGGTCGAGTAATAGAGGAGATAGCGCCCCCCGAACTTTACGACGTCCGGGTCCTTCGCGAAGGCCCCGCCATAGTCCCGGTCCGTGAAATCCATCTCGGGCCGCGCCGCCGCCTGTCCTTCCGGCGCCGCTACGTCCGCCCCGTCCGCCGCCATCAGACAGACGGCCACGATACAACAAGACAAACCGTAACGACGCATAACCCTGTTCACGGCCTTGGCCTCACACGATTTCCGACCCATCAGTATACGGACCCGGACACATCTATGCCAAGAGATGCCCCAGCGGGCAGGTAATGAAGAGCCAGAACCAGCCGGGGTACCTGCGGGTTACGGCTTCTTATTGATGCGCGCGCCGATGTCAGGTTGATTTGTCGCCTCGGAAACAGGTAGAATCTCTCTGCGCTGTGGGCATTCGTCCACCCCCGAGCGGGGGCGTAGTTCAGTTGGTTTAGAACGCCGGCCTGTCACGCCGGAGGTCGCGGGTTCAAGTCCCGTCGCTCCCGCCATACTTTCACCCCTCATAATACCCCTGCAAACATTGGTTTCTCCTTGAAAACCGGGGTTTTTCGCGCCATAGGACAGCATAGAGCCGCTGTTATGGTTTCCTGATACGCTTTCGCCATGCCGCGCCCCTTTTTGACATGAAAAGCCGCCGCCGCGTGCAACAATCCGTGCAACATCGGGCCGGGCAGTCTTGCGGTCCAGGTCGGGCAGTCTTTCCACCGCGCCCGCCGTGTCGAGCATGGCCGGGTCCAGGTAGTGTTTCGCCGTCAAGGTCGGCGAATGATGCCTCATGAGCACTTGCGCCGTCGCCAGGGGAACGCCGCCGCCCGCGAGCAGGGAGCAGTACGTCATGCGCAGCGCGTGCAAGTCCGCCACACGTCCGCGTGCGTCATGCTTCGCGATATTCGCCGCCGCCAAGTCCCGGTCGAAAACCTTCACGCTTGACGGCGCATTCAGAAACAGCGCCTTGTCCATGTCGAGCCGCGCCGGAATAGGGCCGCCACGCCGCCTAGAATCCGCTCTGCTCCACGATAGGCGTTCCCCTAGGTACTCGATAAGGTCCGCCGCCAGACCGCCGCGTAGGGGCAGCGTAGCGCCTTTTCGGTTCTTCTCCGCTTCCGCCCGTAGTTGGATGCGCGGTTTCGGCCCGTCAAGGTCGAGATCGCCTATGCGCAGGGTCCGCGCCTCATTGAACCGCAAGCCGGTAAACGCCATGACCCGGTAGAACAGCGCACGCTCCCGCCCGAGTCGCCGTTTGTCTTCGAGCACTTCCGGGCGCACGTCCGCCGCCGGTTGCCCTTTGCGCGGGCCTCGCGTAATGCGTTGCACTTCCAGCACGGGCCGGGTTTCCGCCGCCTCGAAAAGCCGCTCCAATTCCTGCTCCGTCAGCGCCCGCCGCACGTGTCGCCGATCAAGTTCTTCCTTCGCCGCGTGCGTTTCTACAAGCGGGTTCGTAAGCAGCCGCCCCGTCTTAACGCACCATCGGGAGAAACTCACCATCGCCGCGCGGTAGACGTTGCGCCGCCGCGCCGAAAGTCCCGCCCGCGCCAGGTCGCCAAGCCATACCTCGAAGCGGGAACGGTTCAAGTCGCGCAAGAGCCGGAAATTGCAGCCGTCGAGTACGCGCCCCAAGTCGGCCCGGCGCTCCTTGATATGCCGCGCCGTCAGGTCGCGCCGGGTCATGTCGTCGAGGTAGGCGTCCACGTGTTCCACAAGAGGCACGCGCGCATGGTCCGCCGCTTCCGCCTCGCGTTCCGTGAGCAGTCCCGCCCGTTGCTGGGCCGCGCGCGCAAGCCATGCGGAGTAGACGCGCATCGCCTCGCCTCGGTCTTTGCACCCCGTGTTCTTTTCGCACAAGATACCCGCCCCGTCGCGGAATCGCCCGGAGTAGGTCGCGCTTTTTTCAAGAACGCGGTCGCCGTTCTTCGATACCCGCCCCTCGTGCTTGCGCCCGTCCGCGCCCGTCCAGCGCACCCACGCCTTACCCTTGCGCGTGAATCGCTCCGCGCCCTCGGGCATAGGCCTCGATATGCTTTTCTTGAATACGCTCATGCCCTCTTACCTCTCCTTCGAGTCTGCTTGCACTCGATGCCGAAGTACTCCGCGAGCGTGTCAGCCTTGTCGAGCCGCAGTGTGCTCTTGCCCTTCACGAAAGCCATGATGCATTGCCGTGGAACGCCGGTATCCCGCTCGATGCCAAGGTACGTCGGCGCATCGAGGATCGCTTGCCGGAGTAGGTCGCTCATGGAACCCTTCGAGATATGCCGTTGTTTCGCCATGTCCATATTCCTACATTATTTCCGCGCCGTTGTCAAGTGCCTTAGACGACATTGATGTCGGATTCATCGTCGTCGTCATCCGGGTCGAGGGCATCGACCGGGGCCGGGGCCTTCACGCCGCGCGCCCGTGGGGTCAGCCCAAGTTCACGCTCGATGCGGAGCATTGCGCCGGACAACGAGACGAAATCTCGCGTGCTCATGTTGGGGTCGTCATCCAGCATCGCCCGCGCCGCACAATATCGCCCGAAAAGGGGAAGGGCAAGGGCATCCACCACGCCGCGCTCGACAAGTCGAGGTAGCGCCTCCTTCCATATGCGCCTGGCGGTCGCGTTCAAGTGTTTCGGCGGATCGGGCACGTGGTCCAGGGCCACCGCGCCGCCGCCAGGGGTCGCCGCACTCTGGCGTAGCCGCTGATAGCGTTGCGCCCTCGACAGTTGAGAGATCGGTTTCATTTTCGGTCCGCATTTCATGGTTGTGTCTCCTATGGTTTCCCGCGTTGTTGTCGGGTCCGCGTTAGACGATCTTGAGATGCGATTCGTCGTCATCCGGGTCGATGGGGTCGGTCGGCTTGACGCCACGGGCAAGCGGCATCATTCCGAATTGCCGGGCAAGCGGTTGAATCACTCGGGTCAGCGCCACACGTTCTTGGGCAGTGCCCGCCCGCTCGAAGTCCGCGAGCAGGGAGCACAGGATCGCCAGGGCCGGGCCGTCTATCGGCGTCAAAGTGTTCGTCAGTTGCAGGGCGATGCGTTCCCAGTGGCCTTGGGCCGCCGCGTCAAGCGTGGCCGGGCACTCGGGCATACCCCGCTTTAGTTGCGCGCCCTCGCCTTGCCGCTCTCGAACGTACCGTTGCGCCCTCGACAATTCGGAAAATGGTTTGTGTTTCGGTCCAGATCGCATGATTCTATCTCCCTATGGGTTGTATCCCGCCGCCTTAGCGAGATATTTTTCGTCTTGAATCCGTGCGTGCGATTAGCCAATCGGTAGTCGCGCAATCGCTCTGTGAAAACGCACCCCATATCCCCCTCGGGTCGTGTTCCGGTATGACTTCGCCGTCGTTCGTGCGATAGCGGGCATCCAGGGCCGTGTGAATTGTGCGAGTTGGGCCGGGGCCGGGGTTCGGGCCGAAACCGCCCGAGTTCGGGCCGCTTACAGTAGATGCGCCTATTCCGAGAGAAAAAGAACCAAACCAAGCCGCGCGCATCCACGCCGCCAGCAATGGTATATTAAGATCACCGCAGTGAGTGCGGTAGGTCACAAGGGCAAGAGACGCAAGCATCCCCGCAGTGAGTGCGGTAGGTCGCCTGATACCCCCCGCAGTGAGTGCGGGGATACTTTCCGCTACCCCCCGCAGTGAGTGCGGTAGGTTTTTTTCGTGTAGCCTACCGTGCCTCATGTCGCATCTTCTCCCGGAATTCGCGCCGCCGCTTCTTGCTACGGTTGATCCGCTGCTTGCGCATCGCGTCGAATTTATCGAGGGATCGCCGCTCTTCCGGCGTCGGCGTGTAGGACTCCCATCGTGCGGATGGTCGGTATCGGGTCGCCCCACCGGGCGTATCCGGTTGATCCTCGCCTCGGACCTCGAAGAAACCGACGCGGAGCCATTGCCGCCAGCAAGCGCGAAAACCATTCTCGGATACCTGCACACTCGTCGCGTTCCAAGTGAACGAAAACGCCTCGCCTTTTTTCTCCCATGCAGTAGCGTGAAAATATGCAGCGAAGACCTCCGGGAGCAGGGCTTGCGCGGTCTTCGTTAGGACTCGATAGGCGTCGCTCTTGAGTAGGTCGCGAGAGATCGGATAAGTCAGGTCGCCGGGCCGGTGCAGGAAAACATTGAACGGTGATAGCGTCCGCCGCTGCTTTCGGAATCTGTCTTTTCCCATGCTCACCTCCCTTACCCGACGCGGGCGCAGCCGGTGAGCAAGCCGCAGCCCGCGCCGGGCATGGGGTTACCCCCAAAGTGGTTAACTTCGCGCCACCGCCCGCGCCTTGCCGCATCCACAGCGCATCACCGCGTCGATGTCGCTACGCCGCCAGCGCCGCGAGCCGCCAAGCGCAACAGGCCGGGGCAATTGCCCGCTGTCGGCGAAGCGCCAGACGGTTCTCTCGCTTAGCCGCAAGGTCTGCGCAACCTCCTTGACGGTCATCAATTGATCAGCGTTTTCCATTGCCTTCGTTCGCATCGTGCGAGCCTCCTTGGTTGTCGCTGGTGTTGATGCTACACTATTTTGCAGGGAATGTCAAGTCTTCCCCTGTTGTGAAATGCTATCTATATACTGTTAGTATACAGTCAACAGGCAGAATGCCGCCTGTTTACGGGGGTATTGTTGCTTGAAAGCATGCAGAAAACAGGCGCGACAGCCTATGCCGCCGCGCCCTCGTGGTCGCCGTCGTGGACGTTACGGCCGCCTATACCGCCGCCGCCTCAAAGCGCGAAAGCCCTTGAAAATAAAGGGCGATTGCGAAATGGCGGCGCAAGTCGGGAAATTTTCCATGAGAAGATCGCGCGAAGGTATACACGCGGAGCCGACCGCCTCATTTCCGCCCGGAAGTACCTTTTCATTTCCGGGTTCGCTCGACCGCCTCACGGATGCTTGCCGCTGATCGCAAAAAGTATAAGTCACTTCCCGCCGCGGCGCTCTTCGCCCGCAGGTCGAGCAAGTCGGCCACGTCAAGCAATTCCGCCCGCGTGCCCTCGTAGACTACGAGATCGTCTGGGTCTACACCGTCGAGGAAGTCGAGGAAGTCATCGAAATGGTAGGGCCGCCCCGCTTTCCCTTGGCAATGCTCTGCGAATAGGTGAATGATGAAATAATCCCAAGGTGGTTGCACCTCCTCGGGCAAGTCCGTCGCGTTGCCGTCCACGAGCCGGAGCAGGTCGGTGGCCGGTATGCCATGCGGATATTTGCCCTGAAAGTACCGCTGGGTCGCGCCCGAGTCGATGCCCGGATACGCGGTCGCCAGGGCACGGGCCGCCAGTGATGCGCCGATATTCGCGCCGGGGTTTCGCGTGAACATGTCTCGATAATGGTCCACGTCTCGAAGTTGCTGTGTCCCTTGGTTCATGTCCTCTCTCCTTGTGCCGTTCACCCTCGGCCCTATGCCGTGGGTTGTTGCCTGTGCTCGATACGTGGCCGTCCACAGTGCGCCAGGAACGCCGACCGGGGCCGGATGGTGTCTTACCCTTGCCGGGTCGCCGTTCGCGCCGGGAAGCGCACGCCCGTGCGCAAGAATCAGCATAGCGAGGCTTTCACAAGCACCTTGCCGGGGTCCGCCGCGCGTTTCGGTCGCCTACCCGCCCGGTAGGGCCATAACGGGCAGTCCGTGATCGCGCATCGCGTCACCTCCGCCGGTTGCCCGCCGCAGCAGTCGATGCACTTCGCGCGCATGGCCTTCATGGGCCGCAAGGCCGGGTCGATGGTGAAATCCCATCCAGTCAACGTGTCGCGCACCTTGCCGGGGTTCCTCAATAGCAGTTGCCGAATCTTCTTCATGCCGTAGCATCCTTCGGGTTATCGCCCACGAGTAGCCGCACCAGGGTCGCCCGCTGTTCGGGGTCGAGGTTGCGGATCGCCGCCGCCAAGCCTTCGAGAGGGTCGAGGTCCGCACCAGTCGCCGGGGCCGGATCGGGGGCCTCGGAGTGCAACATTTCGGCGTCGGGCGTGCAACAATCCGTGCAACGCGGGGTTTCGGAAATGTGTAAGTCCTTGTTCCCCGCGCACTTATCGACAGGGGGCTTCCCGCCTGTCACGCCGGAGGTCGCGGGTTCAAGTCCCGTCGCTCCCGCCATTGAAAGCACTGCGCGGCAATGGGTTACGAAGATTTCCCTTGCCGCGCTTTCTTCATTCCCCCACGCGCAAATCCCCTTCCTCGTTCTCGTCCTCTTCCCCGTTCTCGTTCTCGTGCTCGTTCTCGTACTCGTTCTCTTCCTCTTCCTCTTCCTCTTCCTCGTACTCGCCCTCCTACTCGCCCTCCTACTCGCCCCAATTCGTGTAATTCGTGTGATTCGTGGTCATATACGCTCCGTGGTCATCTGTGCTCCGGCCATCCACGGTTGGCCCCGGGGCCGGTCCATCCGCGGTTGCGCCGCGCGCCGCCTGTCCGAGACCACGCGGCCCGATCTCCCTCGACGACCTCACGCGGTCACACTTCCTCAACGACCTTCACCCCAAGCAAGTTGCCCAGGTGCCGGATCGCGCGGGTGTGGTCGCCGTAGTAGGCCACCCGGTGCAAGGATGCATAATAGTCTTTCGCGCTCGCGCCCAGCGCGCCGCCGCCCCAATTGTCCAGCAGCCTTTCCCCATCGCTTACCTCGACGACGATCTCGGTCCGGCAACCGCGCTCTTTGCCCTCGGGAACCTCGGGAACCTCGATGATGGTCCCCGTAAACAGCAGCAGTGTGTCCAGGTGCACCAGCTTGGTGATGGTGACTTTCTGCCCGATGCGATATCGGACCTCCGTCACGGCCCCGCCGCGGACCTCCGCGTGACGACGCAGCAGGTAGGGCGACCTCGGACTCTCGGGCCCTTCCATGCGCAACGGCGCCGAGCAGTGCGAGAGGTGAAACGCGTTCCTCGATGTATCCACGCCCGCCGCATTCCCCAGGAAACCGGCCCGGTTCAGCGCGTGCCGAAAGATCAGCATGGTCAGCAGGCAATCCATGTCGCCGTCGCAGGCGGCGGGGATTCCCCGGTCGTTCAGGCGCGAAAAGCCCAGGCACGGAAAACCGCGATTAAGCCAGCCCATGCACGTCCCGACGCACAGTCCATCAACCCGGTTCTCGGCGATCAGTTGATCCAACGTCAGACTTGCCCTGGCGGCTTTGAGCACGTCCTCCCGGGTCGGTTCGACGACACTCGCCGCCTCGTCGATCCACGTCTGCGCCTCGCGATCCGCCGCGGTTCCGTCCACCGCCGCCATAATCTCATCATAACGCCCGTCCGCAATCTGTACGAGTTCGACCCCCAACCGATCCTTCACCGTCTCCGGCGCATAGGACTCAGGCGTCCCCTTGAACGGCGGAGAAACAAGCACGCGGCTCCGTCGCAGCAACGGCGCCACCCGCAGCAGCGCCGCCGCGCGCTCCAGATCGTCGTAGTCGGTGCTGTTGAACAGCGTGATCCGGCGCCCCTCCTCGCGCCACGGCTTCACCAGGCACCAGTCGTGCCCGCCGACGACCGGCAGATGAAACAAGGCCGCCGGGCGACCCTGTTCGAAGACCGTCGGTAGGACTTTCGTCGGGCCGAAGATATGCGCGCTGATGGCCAACACGGGCGCGTCGGGACCCGCCTCGTCAAGCAGGCGCGCGGTCTGCTCGGCATTACTCGCCTGGCCGACAACGAACTCCACGTTGCCAAGGTTCTTCTCCGCTTCGGCCAGCCGCTCCCGCGCCGCCGCGATCGCCCCTTCCGACAGGCACCAACTACGGTCTCCCGGCTCGCCAGCGATGATCGCGCAGATGCGAACCTTTGCATCAACAGCGGACGCGGCGGGCGATGCCGCCGCCCCGACCGTCAAATGGCCCGTGGCCAACGCTATCCCGCCCATCGCGCTTGCCCCAAGGAACTCTCGACGCGTGCAGTGTGTACACATGATCCGTACCTCGCTTTCTGTCACCGAACCGATCGGACAAGGCGCGGCTACCCATCCGCGCCGGAATGCGATTCGTCATGCACCCGCTTGTCACTCTGACGTTCCCCGCGTGCAACTCCCCGTTACCCTCGCCACCAGGTACTCCACTACCTAGAAAGCACGCTGACGGACAGAAGCTGTGGATGCTACTCCCCGATTCCCGCAATGACCATCAGCGATCACCATTGGACCACGATCCGCGGCGGGACTTCAACCGGCACGATAGGTCCTTTCCTTATCGGGCGCCCTGGAGTGGGATAGCGTGCGGCTTCCCACAAGCAAAAAAGCTCTTGTGTGTTTGGGACCTTTGTGCCAGACTGACCCCAACGGCGCCATGGGGGACGGCAGGGCCGCCGAAAGAGGGAGGAGGACGCCAAGGAGGTACTCGTATGCAACCCGCATGGTTAAGGCCCCTCGTGCTTCTTGTCGCGGCAGCGTCATTCCTTTCCTGCAAGCCCAACAAGTTCACCTACGAAATCTCCTCGGAGGTCATACCGCCGATCCTGATATTGCCCACGGCCGACGGAGGCTCGACCGTCGTCGAGGCGTATCAAGACGAAAAGGGAGTCCGCACGGACTTTGTGGCGGACGAGGTGGTCATCTCGCCCGAGAACCAGGCCGAGCTGGACCAGTTTCTGAGTGACTACGGCGGAACCATCATAGATGACAACTCCGTGCCCGAACCGCCGGCATTACTCAAGGCACAGGTGAGGGTGCCCAAGGACGGCTTCCAGGCGACCAGCTACACCGTGCGGGTCACGAAATTCCCGGACCTCGCCAATTTTGAAGCGGACGCATCGCGAAGAGGAATGAAAGGCAAGTATCTCTTTTCCTCCGAAGACGGGGTCAAGTTGATGGCCCTCACGTCCCGCGCAAGAGCGCGCGGGTTGAGGGTGCATCCCAATTTCGTCTGCCTCGGGAATGATATGCTCCATGCCACGGAAGAGCAGCCTTCGACCGGCGGCGGCTATGACAACGCAATGGCGTACTTCGCTTTTCACGGGAAGGATGAAATGGGTTCGAGCCGCTCTTCCATCTATAAGGCCTGGCAATTCATGGAAGCCGCCGATTACACGTTCCCGCAAGGACACGGCCTCGCCATTCTCGACGGCGGGTTCTGGCTGAACGCCACAGGCGGGCCGATGCAGAGTCCGTCGGGTATCGGAACGGACCTGCCTCCGTACATCGTACAATACGACTTTCACGAGGACGACTACATCGCCGACGGCGGGAATCCGAGCAATTGCACCGGGGGCGGCGCATGTCCATGGCACGGCAACAACACCGCCAGCGTTGCGGCCGGCTTCGTCGATAATCGCGCGGCCATCGCCGGTTCGGGCGGGCAAGTGTCGCAGCCCTACTTGTTCAAGCTCAGGCTCACCACCGACCAGCAGGACCGCGCGCTGCGAACCGCCATGGCCTGGGGTGCTGAAGTGATCAACATGAGCTTTGGCGGCCCCTGCAACGACGATTGCATGGAGTACTATGAGGAAGTCAGCGATCTCTACAGTCATTTCCAGGAAGCGTTCGATGCGCGAATCATCATTGTCGCCGCGGCCGGCAACGATGCCGTCGATGTCGATGCCTACAATTACATCCCCTGCCGCATCGGCGGCGTGATTTGCGTCGGCGCGCTCGAAAGCTACAAGTACAACGCCATCAGCTACTCGAACTACGGCGTCAGCGTCGATATCTGGGCCGACACGAACATCCCCGCCATGCCGAACGGCGCGTCGCCAAACGCTTTACCGACTG
>Ga0116142_10005551_pt1 | contig 11284 bp, 13 predicted proteins | sample AD_UKC033_MetaG_FD_89785 | JGI IMG/M metagenome (GOLD analysis project Ga0116142, IMG submission 89785) | Active sludge microbial communities of municipal wastewater-treating anaerobic digesters from USA - AD_UKC033_MetaG | ecosystem: Engineered > Bioreactor > Anaerobic > Digestate | place: USA... | reverse complement strand
TTCATATCGGGCATAAACACGGGCACGCCAGCAGCAGAAAGTTGTTCGGCAAGCAATTGGAGGGTGCGGGTTTTGCCCGAACCTGTAGCACCCGTTACCAATCCGTGCCGGTTCATCATACGCAACGGAAGGTTTACTTTAGCTTGCGCATGAATTACCCCCTGGTAAATTCCTGCACCGAGATAAATGCTTGCTCCGGAAATCGTATAGGATTTCGAAATGGACTCAATAAACTTTTCTGCTGACATGACTTTTTATTTACGCGAAACGAGTTCTGATTTGGAATGGAAAATTAACGCAAAATCTGAATGTAGTTTCGGGATATTATAGTTTTTTCCTGAGCAGCCAATCTATTTGCGGATCATCGCCCATCCAAAAGGTATGCTCAGAAAATCTTTCAAATCCATAGCGGGCATAAAATTGCTGGGCCTTGTAATTCTTTTCCCACACCCCCAACCAGATCCACTCAACCTGCTGAGTTATTGCATAATCCAGCGCTTTTTCCATTAACCGCTTACCTATCGATTTACCCTGAGCCGAAGTAAGCACATAGAGGCGTTGTAGTTCAATTGTATTATTGCCCAAATAGGATGCTACTTCATTGCTCAGGCGCAGGCGTACAAAGCCCACCACATCAGATTCATCTAAAGCCAAGAAAAGTTTAGAGCCGGCTTCGTAAAATTCGCGTTCCAGTTGTGGCTGGTTGTAGGTCGATTCAAAAAATGCTTGCAGGTTTTCAGGAGTATTTGAATCGGCAAATGTATCGGTATAGGAAGCAATAGCCACCTGGCGCATGGCTGGCACCTGATCAAAACGGGCCTCTTCAATTCGGATCATAGAATCATAGAATCATAAAAATAAAACTGCTTTACCAAACCTAAAAAAGTTCAGTAAAGCAGCGTCAAAGGTTTACAGGCTTATTACTTGTCAGAAAAGTTCTGAAAGGTATAAAGCACACCCAACGAAAATGCCTGGCTAAGTTGCACACCACTGTCCTGATCGAAGTCATACAACAAAATGCCACCTAACGAAACATTTACAAACCGGTTTACCTTGGCAGTAAGATTTAAGTCCAACCGATGATCGATTGTTTTAGCTTCCAGTGTTTCATAATTGGCAAACATGACATAACGCCATTTCAGGTTCATATATTCCGCAATGTCTTTGTTGAACTCGGCTGCCATTTGAAAGGCCAGCCACTCAAAGCGGGTAGTTTCACCAACCGTTACTCCATACGGACTGGTCGTACTTACCGCATCAAACCGGCCGTTATTGTCGGTAACAATAGTTACCCTCGGTGAAAAAGGAGAAAAATTTACTTTAAAATAATCCACAGGCTTATACTCAAGCCCCCACGCGGAGGTAATAAAGGCGGGAGCAAAAATATCAGAGATTAGCGTGCCTTGTTCAACACCATTTACATCTTTTGCATAGCTATATCCTTTGGCAAATTGCGAAAGAAAAGAAAGGGAAGATGTGAAACTCCACTTGGAGCTAAGTTGGTGGCCGTATTTGGTTTGCAGGAAAATCCGGTCTAAGGTTTTGCGATAACCCTGGCCCTGGTTGTTTACCATTCCATACAAGAAATCCAATTCATTCTCCCACGAGTTTTTATCTTTTTTATAGTTGGCCTTGTAGTTTAAGAAACCATTGAAGCCAATTGAGTTTACGCCACCGGCTTTCCAATTTGATGAAAACGAGGCCTGGTTGATGTTTAGCCCGGCTTTAAAAGCTTTTTTCCAGTTGCTGGTAGAGTCAATTTTTACAACCTGAGCGGATGCCGCGAAGGAAAAAATGATCGAAACGCCAAATAGCAAATACTTCTTTACGGAATTCATGTAATTCATAGGTTTTAAATTCGGTCGCAAAAATATGAAATAACCGACACCTATGCTTAGCGGGAGAAGATCAGATGTTGTTTAGCCGGATTTCGTCTAGTGCAATTTCGGTAAGCGGCTTGGTAATAAACTTGATAACATGGTTGTTGTTCACAATCTTATCAATATCGCGCTTATTATCTGAACTGGAGAGAATGATTACCTTACACTTGTTTCTTACAAGTTCATTGAACTTTTCAAACTCGTACAAAAAAACAAAGCCATCTACAATGGGCATGTTGATATCCAGAAAAATCAGGTTGGGAATATTTTCAGGTTGATTCTGATGTTGCTTCAGGTAATCTAAAGCTCCTTTGCCGGAACTTTTTACCTCCACGCGCCTGGCAAACTTTGTAATCTCAATTATTCGCTTACTGATAAAGTTATCAGTATCGTTATCGTCAACCAATAATACAAGGTCAATCGTTTTAGTAGAAGCTACTTCCATGTACAACCTGCTTTAGTCATTTTCTACTCCTTCAACTATCGCAAAATTATTATTTTTTGGGAGTTCCTAAACTTTTGGCCCCGATGTTAAGGCGGCACGTAAGTATTTGTTCAAAAAAGTAAAAAAAGCGGGTTATTGGGTTAGTATTTTGAGTTTTTCGCCCCTGGCTATCTTAAAATCCTCTTTCTTGTTCCACGCCATAATGTCTTTGATGGTTACATTATACTGGCGGGCCACGCTATAAAGTGTATCCGACTCGCGCACTTCATGCACAATAAACTGAGGCTGTGAACTTTGGGGCTGAATCTCTTCCTTTGATACCGGTTTCAAAGTTAATACCTGGTTGGGCTTAATTCCGGAGGTAAGATCGAGCGAATTCCATTCTACCAGATCAGTAACCGCTACATTATATTGGCGGGCAATTGCATAAAGTGTTTCACCTTGTTTAACCATGTGCGAGGCGGGCTGTTCTACGCTTGTATCCTGCTGCGGGGCCAATCCGGAAGTATCGGTTTTAATAATTGTTTTGGTGTCTGGCTCTGGTTGAACGAGGGGTGGTTGCTCCACAACGGAAACTACGGAAGTTTCTTTCGGGCGAATTGCCCAATTAAAAAATGAGTTAGCGTCCACTTCGGCAATAACGGTTGTTTCTTCTGTTACAGGTTCCAGCACCGGCAAGGTATTGGTACCTGCCGGCTTGGTATTATCCAACCACACAACATCGCCAGATTTTAAAGAACCTGTAAGTTGCTTGTTATATCTTTTCAGGCGCTTGAGTTGCACACCCGTTTGCTGGCTCACCCGCCACAAATCATCTCCGGCCCGAACGGTATAACTTTCACCTGAAGACCTGGTTTTTTTGCGGGCCAGGTAATAATAAGTGCCTGCCACTACCGCATGATCAATCGGAATCTCATTGTATTTCAAAAACTCGGATATACCAATACCCGATCGTTTTGCCAACGATACGGTTGTTTCGCCCGCTGTTGCCTGAATAGCCATTATGCCATTAAATCTTTTCTTTTCGGTACGGGCGGTTGGTTTTACTTCAATTACATCCGGTTTTGTATTGGAGGCAATGTGCAACGTATTAAATTCGGTTGGTAACGAACCCGTGGGGATAATAACAGCATACGCTTTATCTGAGGGAATCTGATCTTTGCGAATCCATTTATTGTAATCGCGCAGCAGCGATTCTTCAATGGCCAGTTCGGCCGAAAGTTCGGATAGCCGCTTGCTAGTAGTAATTGCATAGGGCGAAACTTTTACCTGTGGCTCTCCTTTTACTGCGCTTTCGAATGCCACCTTATGAGCCAGGTATTTCTTGATATACCAGTATGTATCGGATGTAATTTCCATATGCCGAACGCCATTGTATTTATCGCCCACCGAACGTTGCACACCACCTCCGCCCATTTGATATGATTGCAGGGCCAGTAGCCAATTATTAAACAGGAAATTATTTTTCTTGAGGTAACGGGCAGCAGCTCGTGTAGCCGAATAGATATTCATCCGCTCATCCACTTCCTTATCCACACGCAAACCCATCTCCAGCGCTGTAAAATCTTTAAACTGCCAAAAGCCAACCGCATTGCTAACCGAAACGGCATCGGCAATTAACGCGCTTTCCTGCAACACCAGGTATTTGAAATCCAACGGCAGGCGTTCTTCTTCAAAAATCTTGTCGATAATCGGAAAATACGTTTTTGCCCGCTCTACTTTGATGTTAAAATAGCGGGGGTACTGCGTAAGTGCGTCCACATCTTTTTGAATTTCGCGCCTGGCATCATCACGAATGGTGAGTGTCATGTCTGCGAAATGCATTTTATGAGGCACTTCAGGAGTTTGAGCGTATGAGGCAGCAACTCCGAAAAAAATGAGTGCGACTGCAAAAAATCTCATCGGACTCAAAATTAAGTGAAAAGATCAGAAATTGAAAATATATAACGCCTGGCCGGGTTATTTCTTGCGTGCCATCATAATCCCATCGCGCAGCGGAAGCAACATGCAGTCCACACGGGTATCGGCAACTACGGTATCATTAAATTCCTGCAAAGCCCGTGTGTCTTTATCCGTTTTCGTCTGCGTAATTTTACCACTCCATAAAACATTATCAGCCAGGATAAGCCCCCCGGAACGCACCTTATCAAAAATCAGGTTGTAATACTTCAGGTAATTTTCTTTATCTGCGTCAATAAACACCAAATCGAACGTTTCTTGCAGTGCGGGTAACATGGTAATCGCATTACCAATGCGGTAATCTATCTTCTCAGCCATGCCTGCCTGTTGAAAATATCCGCGCACGCGCTTTTCAAGTTCTTCATTGATATCCATGGTTATCAGTTTACCACCGGGTGCAAGCCCTTCTGCCAGGCAAAGGGCCGAATAGCCGGTATAGGTACCAATCTCTAAAATCAACCTGGGTTGCATCAACTTGCTGATAAGGGAAAGAAACCTGCCTTGCACATTCCCGGAAAGCATGCGCGGTTTTAATACATATGCATGTGTATCCCGATCTATTTTCTTCAATAGTTCCGGTTCGGCAGCAGTGTGGGCCTGCACATAAGCCGCAATATCGTCAGGCAGAAACTCCATGTGTTGGTTCCATGATCAGGTAACTAAGTTTATCTTCATCAAACATTTCAACGGCCAATTGGTGCAATTGCTGCGCAGTGGTATTCTTTACGCGATCGAAAATTTCATCCAACGAAGTTACATGGCCCTGATCGAGGATGTTGCGGGCCATCATCATCATAAAACTTACGTTGTTTTCTTCAGCCATGGCAATCTGACCTAATAACTGCTCTTTGGATGAAGCCAATTGTTTTATACCCAATGGCGCATCAGTAAGTTTTCTCAACTCTTGTTTAATAAGAGCAATGCTGCGTTTAAGTTGTTTAGGTTCTGTGCCGAATGAAATTGCAAACAAGCCCGTATCCGTAAAGGGAACATATTGCGCACCGATCGAATAAACAAAGCCATGCTTTTCGCGCAAAGCAAGATTTAGCCGCGAGTTCATACCCGAACCACCTAATATGCTGGTGAGCATATAAAACGGACTGCGCTTTGCGTCTGTAAATGAATAGGCTGGCCGGCCAATAGCACAACGTGCCTGCTTTACGGGGCGCTTTAATATCACTTCCTGTGGTTTATATCCTTTAAAGGGAATACGTTTTTTCTTTGATCGTAATGCCGGAATAGCACCCAGGTATTTTTCTGCCAGTTTAATTACTTGTTCCATCGGGATGTTGCCCACACACGAAAATACAACCCGCCTTGTATCCAAATGTTCGCTGATAAATTGTTGAAAGTTTTTTCGTTTGAAAGCACGCACCGTTTTTTCGGTGCCAAGAATATTCATACCCAGCGAATGACCACCAAAGACAACGCTGTCAAATTCATCTTGTAGTGAATCATCCGGATCGTCCATGTACATCATCATCTCTTCCAGAATCACTTGCCGCTCGCGTTCAATCTGCGAGGTTGGAAAGATGGAATCGAAGGTGATGTCGGTTAGTAATTCAATGGCGCGATCAAAATAATCATCGCGCAAAGAGGCATAGAATAAAATCTTTTCTTTGTCGGTGTAGGCATTCAATTCGCCACCCAACGACTCTAACCGGTTTATGATGTGAAACGCCTTGCGCTTGCGCGTGCCTTTAAAGGCCATGTGTTCCCAGAAATGGGCAATGCCCTGGTTGGCCGGTGTTTCATCGCGGCTGCCAATATCCAGCATAATGCCGCAGTGAACAATTTTGGTAGTAGTAACCCGGTTATGTATTACCCGGATTCCGTTTTTTAAAGTATAAATCTCGTACTCCCTCATAAGCGAACTGCAAAAGTAATCTTTGTGGTGCGCTGTACCAACCCCGAACATAAATGCCCGTATGCGGGCAACGCGGTTGACAGGTTACATCTGTTTTTTGTAAAATCGCCTTTGTGCTGCGGCACAATTATTGAATTTAGGTGAATCAAACCCAGGAACTATGGAAACCCAAAAAGTTAAAACCTGCTTTACCATTACGTTTACAGACGATCAGTTTAACCATGCGCGTGCTTATGTAGAAGATATGAGGCGCCACCCACAGCGCGTATTCTGGCGGGGCAAAGAAAATAAAACCGATGATGAGTTGATTGTGGAGCAGATTGCCCACCGCATTTTATCGGGCTTCTACAACACCGATACCTATACCGCCAGCAAGCACATTGTGCGGATGGAGAGCATGACTTCTACGAGATAATTTTTACTTGTGATTGCCCTCCAGTTTGCCAAGGCCTTTACACCCTATCCAATACTTTTTTAATCAGACTCTCTACAACCTTGTTTGGATCTTTGGCAAATTTATTCTTGATGCGGTTGGCAATAATGGCGTTGGCACTTAACACTTCATGGCCCAGCAATCTGCCAAAAGCATAATAGGCCGAAGTTTCCATTTCGAAATTAGTTAGCCAGAAATCGCCTTTGTGATAATAATTCAAATCTTCCAGCAGTTGTGGAAACCGGATGGGCAACCGTAACTCGCGACCTTGCGGTGCATAGAAGCCCGGGCAGGTTACCGTATTGCCGATCCGCATTTCATTTTCAATCTGCTTGCGTAACGTTTCAGACCCGCGCACTACATAGGGCATAAAGGGCAAACCGGTTTTTTCTGAATATCGTGGGCCAGCCCGGTTTCAAAATCGTCCATCGGCAAATCGTAAAAGTTCATCAGGTTATCCAGGCCCACGGCATAATCCGAAAGTAAGTGTGTGCCTACCGGTATATCTTCCTGCAAAGCGCCTGAAGTACCGATGCGTATCACTTTTAATTTTCTCTTTCGAGTTTTGGGCTCACGGGTTTTTAAATCGATGTTCACCAGTGCATCTAACTCGTTGAAGAAAATCTCTACGTTATCCGGGCCGATACCCGTACTGATAACGGTAATGCGCTTGCCTTTGTATTTGCCAACATGGGTGATGAATTCGCGTTTGTTCATTTCGAACTCTACTTCATCAAAGTACTGGCTTACCATGTACACGCGACCCGGATCGCCAACAGCAATTACCGTATCGGAAATATTTTTAGGCAGCAGATTAAGATGATACACGCTGCCATCGGGATTCAGGATCAGATCGGTTTCGGAGATTTTCATACTTCAATTCAAAATTGAAGATTTAAAATTCAAGATTCGGTTACGTGTAAGAATTTTAAATCCTAATTCTAAAATTAGTTAACCGCTTTTGCCGGATTCCCAAAAATGGTTTCCCCGGCCTTAACCGGTGCCACCACTACCGAACCGGCTCCAAAGCGTGCACCTTTACCAATGGTTACACCCGAAACAATGGTTACACCCGAGCCAATAAACACTTCGTCTGCGATGGTAACACCGGGATTAATATTGCTGCCGGCACCCACCTGCACAAAATCTCCCAAAGTAGTTTCTACCCCAATAAAAACGTTGGCATGTACCAAACAATGGCTTCCTGTTTTAGAACCCGGTGCCAGGTAAGCATGGCAATCGATAAAGTTACCATGGCCAATGGCTGCCAGTTCTGAAATGGTTGCCTTCGGATGGATAGCATTTACAGGTTGCACATGGCGCGCTTCCTGCAACATTTTCACAATCGATTTTCGAAGTTTGTTGTCATCAATTGCCACAAACGCTTCGCACTTTTTACCAATCAGTTTCAAAAAACCATCGTTATCAGTATCGCCCAGAATGGTTATTTCATCGAGTTGGGTAGTATGCAACTTTTTATTGTCGTCCAGAAAGCCATAAACAACCACCCCGTTAGTTTCAAAAATTTCGCGGGCTGCACGGCCCAGTGCGTTTGCTCCAAAAATTATTACCGGATTTTCCATAACGCAAAGGTATGGAAATGGTGCGGATTGCGCGATTAAGAATTGCGGATCAGATAAAGATGCACCGCTATGGCCAACGGGTATAACAACAAGTAAACTGCGGATGGCCGCACAAAACCCATTAACATAGTTGCCGGTAACAAGAGTAAAAAAATACTGATTACGATAATCCAGGTTTTATTTGGATTGTCAGTTTTTTGAATCTGAAGAATGCGGTAAATCAGGTAGGCCACTACGGCTACATTGAATGCCAACAATAGTATTCGAATCAGAATCATTTCAAAAGAAGTATTTTTACAAAGCTATGCAATCTATTGAATTCGCCCTTATTGTTGCCGGTGGCAAAGGCACGCGCATCAAAAGCAAATTGCCAAAACAGTTTCTGGAACTGAACGGCACACCCATTCTCATGCACACGCTGGAAGCGTTTTACCGGTATTCGCCAACTATTACAGTAGTATTGGTGTTGCCCGAAGATGATTTTGCAACCTGGAATGACCTCTGTAAAAAGTACAACTTTACGAAACCAATTATTCTGCAAAAAGGAGGCGAAACCCGGTTTCAATCGGTTAAGAACGGGTTGGAAAAAATCAACGGCCCCGGATTGGTTGCCATACACGATGGGGTGCGCCCTTTGGTGAGTGAAGATATTATAGGCGCCTCGTTCCGGCTTGCCGCAGTGCATCAATCGGCCGTAGCAGCCGTGCGGTTGAAAGAATCCATCCGCATGACCGACCAGGACAACACAAAGGCGATGGATCGTTCGCGGTTCAGGCTCATTCAAACTCCGCAAACTTTTTCTATCGATCTGATTAAACAAGCCTACCTGCTTAAAGAAGACCCAACCATGACAGATGATGCCAGCGTGGTGGAAAAACTAGGACACACCATTTCCCTTTTTGAAGGCAGTTATGAAAATATTAAGATAACTACCGCTGAAGACCTGATTGTGGCAAAGGCCTTGCTGGATGCGCGCAAATAAAAAATGGCTACGCAAAAGCGCAGCCACTTTCATCTTATCAAAATGATAAACAGGCTAGTTAATACTCGTCTTCGTTAAAGAAGAAATCTTCTTTGGTAGGATAATCCGGCCAAATCTCTTCTATACTTTCATACGGTTGACCATCGTCCTCCAGCTCCTGCAGGTTTTCCACCACTTCCAGGGGTGCACCTGAACGAATGGAGAAGTCTATTAACTCATCTTTTGTTGCCGGCCAGGGTGCGTCTTCCAGGTACGAGGCTAATTCAAGTGTCCAATACATAGTGGTTGTCCTCCTGATTAAATTTTTCGCAAAAATAAAATTAAATACCCCATAGTCAAGAGGTGCAGGTCGATTGTTCCAGATTTAAAAAAGTAACCGTTTCAGGATTTCAGGTCATTGGCACGCACCTGTGGATATTGACTCAAAAACGCCATATTTGCGTTCCCATTTAATAAATCATCACCCATGGCAGACGAAAAAATAATTTTCTCGATGACGGGCGTAAACAAGATTTACCCTCCCCAAAAGCAAGTTTTAAAGAATATTTACCTCTCGTTTTTTTACGGAGCCAAAATTGGTGTACTGGGTTTAAACGGCTCGGGTAAATCATCGCTGTTGCGGATAATAGCCGGTATCGATAAAGAATTTCAGGGCGAAGTTGTTTCCGACCTCGGCTATTCGGTGGGCTACCTGGAGCAGGAACCACAGCTCGACAAAACCAAAACAGTAAAAGAGATTGTAGAAGAAGGTGTGAAAGATGTAGTGGCCCTTCTGAAAGAATTTGAAGCCATCAACGAAAAATTTGCCGACCCGGAGGTTCTGGAAGATCCGGATAAGATGGATAAACTGATTACCCGCCAGGGCGAAGTGCAGGAAAAACTGGATGCCGTAAATGCCTGGGAGCTTGATCACAAATTAGAACGGGCCATGGATGCCCTGCGTTGTCCCCCACCCGATGCCAAAGTAGAACACCTTTCTGGTGGCGAAAAAAGAAGAGTAGCGTTGTGCCGGTTGTTACTACAAACACCAGATGTATTGTTGTTAGATGAACCTACCAACCACCTTGATGCCGAATCGGTTCATTGGCTGGAAGAACACTTACGGCAGTATAAAGGAACTATCATCGCGGTAACGCACGACCGTTACTTTTTGGATAACGTGGCCGGATGGATTCTGGAACTTGATCGCGGAGAAGGAATTCCGTGGAAAGGAAATTATTCAAGTTGGCTGGATCAAAAACAAAAACGTTTAGCACAAGAAGAGAAAACAGAATCGAAGCGCCAGAAAGCATTGGAGCGCGAGTTGGAATGGGTACGTATGAATCCGAAAGGCCGCCAGGCAAAAGGCAAAGCACGTTTAAGTGCATACGATAAGTTGATGAGCCAGGAAACACGCGAGAAAGAAGAAAAACTTGAATTGTTTATACCACCCGGACCGCGCCTCGGCAATAAAGTAATTGAGGCCAACGGAGTATCCAAAGCGTTTGGCGATAAGTTGCTGTACGAAAATCTAACATTTACATTACCACCCGCGGGTATTGTGGGAATCATCGGGCCAAACGGTGCCGGTAAAACCACCCTCTTTAAAATGATTACCGGCCAACTTAAACCCGATGCCGGAACATTTGAAGTAGGTGAAACCGTAAAGATTGCTTACGTAGATCAGGAGCATGACGATTTGAAACCGGAAGACACCGTATTTCAAGCTATAACAGGTGGGCAAGATTTAATTCTGGTGGGTGGCAAAGAAATTAACTCACGTGCTTACGTTAGCAAGTTTAACTTTAGCGGTACCGATCAACAAAAAAAGGTAAAAGAACTTTCGGGGGGAATGCGAAACCGCGCACACTTAGCCATTGCACTTAAACAAGGCGGCAACTTACTGTTGTTGGATGAACCCACCAACGACTTAGACGTAAACACGCTGCGTGCATTGGAAGAAGCACTCGAAAACTTTGGTGGCTGTGCAGTAATTATTTCGCACGATCGGTGGTTCCTCGATCGCGTTTGCACACACATTCTTGCCTTTGAGGGCGACTCGCAGGCATATTGGTTCGAAGGCACCTTTAGCGAATACGAAGAAAACCGCAAGAAGCGCCTGGGCGATGATCAGCCTCACCGGATTAAGTATAAGA
>Ga0116142_10005546_pt1 | contig 11290 bp, 9 predicted proteins | sample AD_UKC033_MetaG_FD_89785 | JGI IMG/M metagenome (GOLD analysis project Ga0116142, IMG submission 89785) | Active sludge microbial communities of municipal wastewater-treating anaerobic digesters from USA - AD_UKC033_MetaG | ecosystem: Engineered > Bioreactor > Anaerobic > Digestate | place: USA... | reverse complement strand
AACCACAAACCCTTGTGGGAACCTACTACGTTTCCAGCCGAATCAACAATATCGCCAGGGTTTTCACCCAATCTTTCTTTAAGAAACGAATGTACATTTATATCACCAATGAAACAGATACCAACGGAATCTTTTTTGTTGGCGACAGAAATATTTTTTTGAATTGCTAGTGTTCTAACTTCGTTTTTTTCTAGCTCAGCTAGCGGAAAAATCACGTGATTAAGCTGATATTGATTAATCTGAGATAAAAAATAGGTTTGATCTTTGTGGGTGTCCTTGGGGATGACGAGCTGTTTCTGATCGTTAATTGCAGCAATTTTAGCGTAATGTCCGGTGGAGATGGCGTCAAAGCCTTGCGCCATCGCCCACTCGTAAAATAAACCAAACTTAATTTCTCTATTGCAGACTACATCGGGGTTGGGTGTTCTCCCCACTTGATATTCATCTAAAAAATACTGTAACACTTTGTCACGATATGCCTGCTTAAAATCAAGCACCTGGAAAGGTAGTTTAAGCGATAGGGCTATTGAAAGAGCGTCTTTCCTATCTTGATCAGTTCGGCATCCAGGCTCGTTCCAGCATTCCAAAAACACCGTCGAGACGGCATGTCCTTGTTCCACAAGTAGATGAGCGCAGACCGCCGAATCAACTCCGCCAGACAGCCCTAGAGCAATTTTCATGATTTATATTGTACCGCGTCAGTGAGTTTTTCTAAGGAAATGAGTTTTTGGAGCTCTGCAAGCTGTGGGATTTGATCCAATTCACCAGAGTAATAAAGCGTCAGTGGTTGTTTAATTGTTGCGGAATCGCATAAAAATGCAAGCCATATGTCTTTATGAGGATCTTTGGTTGTTTGTTCAAAGATTGTTTTTGGATTGATAACTTGAGGTTGGTAACCCATGCGTAATTTAAATGTTAGATACCCGATGGTATTGAATACTCCAAATAAATTCCGAGAAGTACCCGCGGTGAGCAGTGACGGCTTTTTTTTCGTGTAGTGATCCAACATCGAGTAGTCCAGAATTAATCCGAGCGAGGCATTGTGCAGTTTTTGGAATATAGGCAACTGCTGGCTAGCCTTATATGATGAGCGAACTTCGTCTCCAATGACGGTTATTATTTTCCCGCCAATTAACTGATCATTGTGTCTAATGAAGATTTTTTCAACTTTTTTCCCTTCCCTTTTTTTTGCACTAAACCACTCAACTTTTGCAATTGGATCAAAACCTCGCGCCGCTGTTCTCTCGTTATACAGTTCTAAAAATTCTCGATACTCTTTGAAAGTGCATGCTCCAGAAGAAAGTTCAAACTTATTACGTTGTAAAAACTCAGGAATTGTACTCACAAATTTTCGCGCATTTTTACTCCGAATATTTTCGAGAACGGATTTATCTGATGAAGTTGGATATACCCAACTGACTTTTTGCGGTCGCCAAAGTGGAGTGAAATGCATCGTCGGCATGATTGGGTGTTAGTGGAAATAAATTTATAATAAATCTTTTTTATGGAATAAATAGTAGATAAAAACTACTGCAATTATAGTAAAAATGGCAATCAATAAAAATCCAAATACATGATCGGATAAGGGTACTTGCACATTCATACCAAAAAAACTTGAAATTATTGTTGGTATGGTTAATATAACTGTGACTGATGTGAGCACCTTAACTGTTTTGTTTAAATTATTTGAAACAATGGTGGAGTATGCCTCGCGAATGTTGGTTACTTGTTTTATACCAAACAAACTCATTTGAATGAGCTGATCTGCATTCCACAACAAGTCTTCGATTAAATCGTTATCATCTTCGTGTAAGGCCAAAAATTTATTTGATCTGAGTTTTTCTAGTACTAATTTCATTGGATTGAGTGTAGCGAGATAGGTATTATATTGGGTCTCATACACCACAAACTGAATGACGCGAGCGTTTTCAATTTTTTCCGTGTCGGTCGTATGCAAACTAATATCTTTCGCCAAGCGAAATAACTGTTTCTCGAACTCAGCATTGATTAGTTGCAACAACTGCATGAGTAATTTTGTTTTTTGCGTTGTAATGACAGGAGCTAGCTTCTCTAGAATCAGTGTGTCAAGTAGTTCTAATTTATTCTTTGATACTGTAATGACAACGAGGGGAGTAATAACGATAAGTAGTGGGATAGTCACGATGGTCGTTTGACTAGCTGTGGGAAGTCGAATAATGCAGTAGACAGCTCCATCCTCTTTTTCAATTCTAGGAACTTCATAGGGATCCAGGGCGTCTTTTACAATTGCTTCATCTAAATCATAATCTTCAATTAAGTTTTCTAACTCCAATTCAGTTGGATCTTCTACCCGAACCCAAATACCACGTCGGGATTTTTTAGAAGTGTGGATTTTACTATCTTTGAGGCTTCTGTAGAGGATTTTTATCATGAGCAGTGCGTAGTATACTAGCCAGCTCCCACACCGCCACCCCCACCTCCACCACCCCCTCCCCCACTCGCTCCACCCGATGAACCTACTCCAGAAGCTCCATAGCTGGCTGTAGCTGCTGCGCTTATCGATCCGATGGCTGCAGAAAGATGAGATATTCCACCGGTAGTAAGTATGTCTGCACTGCCCCAATTAGCAGCTAGGTATTTCTGATCTGCGGCAGAAAAATTAACAGGTAATTGTGATAATGCTTTGGCAGATACACCAAGAATTGTTCCATATACCAAGTATTTTTCCCAGAGAATAATAGAATCGATAGGCGACTCTTTGGTTTTCGCGTAATCATTTAAATGTTTTTTGAATGCTTTCCAACCCGCCGTTTCAAGTCCACCAGTTTTGGTTCGTTTTAAACCTGCTGAATAGAAAATACTACCAGTAAGAAAAAGTAGTACTGCGAGTGGACCCTCAAAAAATGCGGTAACTGCCGCGACATTCATTAACCAAGTAAAGTCGCCCAAATTTGAAGCCTCACTAAGTAAGCTCATCATAATTATTGAAAAAATAAATAGTCCGATTCCAGCAACTATCCCAAGCGAATATTTCCAACGATGTTTTTTTGATGCTTCATCAAAGAAGTTTTCCTTAAGATTTTCTTCAAGCACAATTGTTTTTAAGTTGGTAAAAAAGCTATGACTTTCAGCTCGATGCGATAAACACCAATTACTAATGTCTTTCAGTGGTAAAGCATCTTGCTTTTTTCCTTCAACCTCAACTGTTTTAAGAGGAATTTTGCGTAAGAATGAATAGACTGCATTTTGAATTGAAGAAAGCGATGTGTCTGTTCGGTTTGAAGGAACCAGATAGTATCTGTAATCTTTGAACAACAAGCCTTCTTTTTGCTCACTTCTGATTAAGCGATAGAGTTTATTTTGGACTAAAGACAAAACGCTCGCTGTAAACGCTTTTGATGTTGTAGTTTCTCCCCCAGAGAGTAGTTGTTCAATTTGAGCAGGGTCAATATCGCTTGGTGGTTCCCACAGGGTTCCCGACAGATTTATCTTTGGTAGCGGTTCATCTTTGCCATATCTAAGGAAGGTGATAATCATCCAGATTTGTAGTACTAACGCTAATCCACCAATGAGGAAAATAAGCAGAGCCTGGCCAATATAAAGCCAGACCGATTTCTGTTTGGCAGCTTCGGTTTGTTGAACGAATTGTAATTCTTGATCAATAATTTGCTGCTTAGAAAGAGAACCTTTGGCTCCAGCATCAAAGGTACTCAATGGCACCACTACCCTACCCTCAACAAAAGTTAACGCTGGTACTTGGTCAACTGTAAAAGTAACAGTTTTTGCGTCTGGAATAGCTACCACCCCACTGAGGGGGCCATGAAGCCAGGCCGTAATATCTCCATCGGGAATCGCCTCGGGAAAGTTGAGGGTGACTTTTACAGAATTCTGCGGAATTTCGGATTTATTTCCCAACCATTGCCAATAGATCTCAGCAGTATCTGAATGCAAGGTAATAGCATTGCGGACGATGTATGAAATAGTAAAAGTTTTAGATGTATTGCTACGGTAGAACCATTTGATGAAGTATGCATCATCTAGATCATTAAGATAGAATTTTTCCGATGGTCTAACTTCGTCTGCGGCTAGTTTTTCTTGACCCAGCAGGGCTGTGTAACAATCAAGTTCGTCGCAGATTGAAAAGTCAGTAATTTCAAATGATTCAGTTCTGCCTGTATTCTGACTTTGATCTGGATTTTTAAGAATTTCCTGATTGGCAAAAGTGAAATCGCCATCAAAATTAAATTTTCTTTGTTCAGTGACGGACATGGAGCCATCTCGTTGTAGATTGGCATCTATCACTACGCTATCAATAGTATAGGATTTTGCACAAATTTTAGATGGATAGAAGAATGCAGAAGCTAAAAGCAAGCTAAATACAGAAAAAAAATTAAACATCATGAAAGATTTTTTCATAGTTAAACTCTAGTATAGACCATCAACTGACGTGACTTCGAGCCCCACTGGCAACTGGAGGATGATTTGTTACAATATGACCTGCGCAAAGTGAAAATTTACACATTGCCCCGTGGTCTAATGGCAGGACAGCAGCCTTTGAAGCTGTTTATCTAGGTTCGAATCCTAGCGGGGCATCATACTTCGATAAACTCAGTATGAAGCCATGCATTTTCTTATTAGAATCCTCGTGAATGCGATGTGATAAATGAAACAAGCCGAACGAATCATCAACGCAGATTTGATACGAATCATCGCCATGTTCATGATCATCGTGATGCATACTTTTCTGAACTTTACGTTGCGTCCTGATTTTTTCCAAACTCCAATTTACTATTTACTCACACCGATCGCAGTTGTTTCCAATGCTGGAGTGTTGTTGTTTTTTATGCTGAGTGGATATTTAGTAGTAGGTAAAAATCGCTCAATCAAAGAAAACTTTAAAAAAACCTTTATCAAGCTTGGGATTCCCTTTGTCTTCTTCTCGTTAATTAATACACTCATTAGTATTCAGCAAATCTACTCTGCCCAATTAGGAGTTGATTATTTTATTCAAGATTTGCTTAAACAGATTCTTAAATTTCCCAATTCCTCACTTTGGTTTTTGATTGTATTAATGTCACTGTATGTACTCAATCCGCTTTGGGATCTTGTATTTTCATCAGAGTCAACCAAACAATTGGCCAGATACCTACTTAAACTTGCGTTTATTTTCACTTTTCTAATCACTTTAGCCGACTATGTAACAGGTACCAACCCAGTAGCCAGTCCTGTCTTTAACAACTTTACCGCTTGGTTAGGTTATGCTTGTTTTTATCTGTATGGTGCAGCCGCAAAACGATCATGGGTGAATATGCAAAATCAAAAACTCAATCTCATCCTCATCGCGGTTGGATTCGCCCTAACATTCAGTAGTAATTATTTTTCGCAATTGCTAGCTAAAGATGGGGTTTCACTTTTTTGGGTTAATTACAACCAGAGTACTACTTCTCCAGCAGTTGCAATGATTGCTATTGGTATTTTTAACCAACTGATGGTCATGAATTTACAAAAGTTGAAATCAAAAGCAATAACCTATCTCTCTCAACTTTCTTTTGGAATTTATTTGATTCATACTAATGTTGTGGCGCTCTTAACAACCTATCTTGGATTCGATTTTGATCACATTCAGATGAACATTTATCTCTACAATTTAGTTAACTTTTCTATCGTCTTTGGTGCAAGTGTTCTTATAGCCGCAATCTTAGCCAGAATCAGGGGTTTGAAAATGTTGATAGGAAGTTGATGGCTGAGCAAAGTAATTAAATGCAAAAGACGTGCGAAATATGTGGAGGTAAGGCGATTTATACATTAAGTCCAGATATAGATATTCATGGCTTAGGCGCATGTGAAGAGCACTTAGCAATTTTAAAACAGGCTTACTTTATTTTGATATATTTAGGTGAAGATGATTATCAGGATTATTTGAGGCAATTCAAACCGCCAAATAAGAACAAATAAACAAAATCTATTCGTTGGGTGCTAAAATGAGATATGTCAGATTTTGTTTCAATCCTTTCTCGTCCCGAAGTATACGTCTTATTCCTAATTTGGAGCTTAATTTGGAAAGGCATTGCTCTTTGGCAATCGGCAAGAAAAAAACACTTAGTTTGGTTTATTATTTTATTGGTCGTTAATACAATGGGAATTCTTGAAATCTTGTATATTTTTTACCTCAATCGTTGGGATTTGGATCAAGGCAAGCTGCTTAAATTTTTAGAAAAAAAGACAGCTAAAAAAACCTAATCGTGCTACACTTAATTCACTATGAATCAATCCGAAACCTCGGTAGTCAGTAGTGTTGAAATAACCATCCCATCCTCTCTCCCACCAAATCAGCCTAATCAGAAAAATAATCTTTCTAAGATGCTGTTTGCACTCGGATTTTGTTGCGTTATTTTTGCAGTTGGTGGTTTGGGTCTTATGAGGATATTAAATAGCAAACCCTTGATTCAGAACAAAGCTCAAGAGCTTAATCATAATCAAGAAAATGCCTCAATCACTTTAATTTCCGATCAATCTTTTGCAGAATATAAGCAAGAAACCACACAATTTTTACCCGTAGTGCCCGATTATTCTGCTAAAGTGAGTGACTTGACTAACTTTAGTAATTTCGAAACAAGCTTAAAGAAACCATTTTCTGAAGTTCAAAGGCAAGCCTTGGATCAATCGCAATTTTTTATTACCCCCAATCTTGATACATTTTATGCCGATGATCCAAATGATCCCACATCAAGAGCAGATGACTGGTCAAAGCTCTATCAAACGATTGGAGGAGGAAGTATTGTTAATCGTAAGCCAGAAAATGCAGTTTTTGTTTCTACCGACTATTTACTCCATGTTTATCATCGATTATTAGAAAAAGAATTTGAATACATAGAGCAAACAAAATTTTACCCCAAGCTTTCTGACATGACGACGGCGCTTTTCGATCAAGCGGTCTTATTAGAGAAACAAACTCAAGATGAAGCAGATAAGCAAAGCTATCAACGATTAATTGCTTTTTTAGGCGTGCCAAAGGTATTACTTGATGTTGTTGCCACTGAATCTAGTTCTGGTTCAACTGTTGATACTTCCGCAGATTCGCAAGAGCTCATATTAGCATCTGCCAGACAATTAAAAGATAGAGTGCCTGCCCAAACATTTGAGCAAATTGAGACAGAACTTACTCGTATAATGTCACACGAGCAGATGGAAGTATCTTCTATTTTTGGTGAATTATTGGCAGAAGAAGATTTGGCGACAAAGGAAGATTACACTCAGTATTCACCCAGAAGTCATTACAACAAAAATTCAGTGCTTCGCTCATATTTTAGAGCCATGATGTGGTACGGTAGGACTAATTTTGTGATCTCAAGCACCGAATTAACTCGCGATGCGATGAATCTGACTAATCTAGTTCAACAGACAAATCAAATGGATAATTGGTTGGCCATTTTTATGCCCACAGCATTTTTTGTAGGTAAGAGCGATGATTTAGGACTTTCTGAATATCGGGAAGCTATGGTGCGTGGGGCAAATGACTTAGTGAATTCCAATTCTATTCAAGCTGTCCAAGCATTCTTGGCAAAATACGAAGGTCCAAAAATCATGTCTTCCGCGATGTTTGGAGATCAAGTTTTTGAGTTAACCAAAGAGGAACTACAGCAAAAAACTAAAGGATTTCGCCTAATGGGTCAGCGTTTTACACCCGATGCGTTTATTTTTAGCTCACTAACCCAAGGTGATGAAAAACCAGATCCAGCTACGGGTGAAAAGTTACCAAGTCAGACTACCGCGCTCATGGTAATGAGCGCGCTTGGCAATCAAACGGCAGATCCCTTGGTGAATCAGTGGATCCAAGCCAATGCGCCCAATTCCACTAAGGTAATCCCAGCCAAACTCAACCAACTCAAGCAGCAGTTCGCCTCATTGCAAACTAAGGATTGGACACAAAATATTTATTGGAGTTGGCTCTATACAATAAAAAGTCTTTTTCCCAGCTCGGGTGACTTAAACGGGTATCCGAGTTTTATGAAGCAAGAAGCATGGAAGACAAAAAGTTTACTGACTTCACTTGGTTCTTGGACGGAACTAAAACACGACACTTTATTATATGCAAAACAATCATATGCAGAAATGGGAGCAGGAGGATTGGATGATATTCCTCCAGTGCCAAAAGGTTATGTTGAACCAAATATAGAATTTTTTGATCGATTGATAGCTTTGGTGAAAATGACAAAAACTGGTTTAGAAAATTACGAAGTGTTGCCGATAGAATTTGTGGGTAGAAATGAGTCATTTATTGAAGCACTTGAATTTTTCCGAGATATTGCGGTTAAGCAACTACAAAATCAAGTAATTACAGAAGATGAATTTGAACAACTACGAATAGCTCCGGGAAATTTGGATTACATAATGAGTCCATTGCCGAATGAAGAGCAAATAGAAAATAACGCTCGCTCGGCTTTGATAGCCGATGTGCACACCGACGTACCTGGCGGATCAATTCTGTATGAAGCGACTGGTATTCCTCATTATGTTTATGTTGCTGTACAAGATGCTAATGGATCAAGATTGACCAAAGGACTAGTTTTTAATTACTATGAGTTTACTAATCCGATTGGCGATCGGTTGAATGATGAAAAATGGCGGGCGAAAAATTATTCGCAAGATAAAAGCCAGTTGCCAGCGAGTCCAGCTTGGGTAGCTCCAATTGTAAAATGAAAAAATACCAAATATGGTTGGTCGCCATTTTAGCGATTGGATTGGTGGCGGTGAGTCTTTCTACTTTGAATAACAAAGCACCATTGAGTATCTCTGAGGATACTGAAGCAGATCAAGAATTGTTGGAAAGCTTTTATACCAACAAGGCTGAGTATGAAAGTGCCTATGAATTGGTTGAGAACCGTTCGAAACAAAGAGTCGTTGCGGGAATAGTTAGTCATCACTTTCTAGCAAAAAATTTGATTGCAGATTTTTTTGTTGGAATTGAACCAGTGGATATCGAAACAGTGTATGTGGTTGGACCAGACCATTTCTCTAAATTATCTCAAAGTAAAAATCAATTTGTGACAAGTGTTCTGAGCTGGCTGACACCGTATGGAATTTTGGAATCAGATCGGGCTTTAATAGAAACTTATACCGTGGATGGTGAGCTAGCTATCAACGATCATGTTTTTAAAAACGAACATGCTATTTATACAGTAGTCCCGTTCATTAAGCGATCGATTCCGAATGCCAAGATAGTGCCAATTGTCTTGGCAACGACATTGTCCGTCAGTGAGGCGTTTGTACTGGGACAAAAAATAGTATCAGAAAATGCTATTTTGATTGTAAGTAGCGACTTTGCACATCAGGTCACTATAGAAAAAGCAAAGTCGCTCGATGAAAAAAGTCTCGTTGCACTCAATCCTCCGAGTCTCGATACTCTAGATCAAATTACTAATGATTGTCGTCAGTGTATTGCGTTGTTGGCTGGCTACTTATCAGATAAACAAACCACATATGAGTTAAAGGCCAATAAATCATCAGCTGATTTTGGTTCAACTCGCGAGGGTGATCTTACCAGCTATGTTTCGGCGTATTATCGATTATAATATTTTTTATGAATAAAGAACCCGATCGTTTACTAATGCCTCAGGATGAAGTACTTAACGAACAGTATGTATTTTTTGGACCAATTGGAAGTGACAAATACCTTGAATACGCTCGACAACAAATTGTAGCTAAGTATGGTCCGCTGGTTGATTTAGAAATTAGACAACAACGACTTGAGATGTGGCAGAAATATGAAGCACTACTTGCCTATTTACTAGTTCAAGTAGCTGACGATGGTCCAATTCTCGATCGAATCAGGGAGTTTGTTAAAAATAGTAGTGAAATTGCACAAAAACAGCTTGAAGAAACGCCGCCTGGAGGTTTGGGGATTCATCTCAAGGAAGTGCATGAGTTTACCAATTCGTTTTTGCTCACCTCAGATGGGAGGAGTCGTTTCGCTGGACTTATTTCTGACAGAGATGCTAATTTAATGGTCTCTGTTGTGGGAGATATCCATGACTTGCTGAAATTTTTAGGTTCAATGGATGCTCAGATTATACCGGATCATGCCGTAATGACTGCTGAATTAATCCGTAACACATTTGTAAATAGAAAAGCCGCCTTTGCAGATGGTAATAAAGAAACTTTAAGCAACGAAGATGTTGAATTTGTTGCTGGAGTTGTTGGAGATCATGAAAATATTGAAAAGGAAGTAGGACGTTCTGATTTTATCAATCAAGGAAGAATCGAAAGAGCCAAAGCATTATTTTTTGTCATTGATGTATTGACTGGATCACTTCGGCAAGTAGCTAATGAACTGGAAAGCAATAACGTTAAGCTTCAAATTGATACTGAACAACTTTGGACTCGATTTGGAGACTTATACCTCAGACACGTGGATCCAGTTGAAGGTAAAATTTTTAGACCACAATGGGGCTCATATGCTCTGGGCGATCTTGTGGCAACCTTTGAAGTTCTTGAGGAAAATGGTCTGGAGATTGTACCACCAGACGGACAAGAAGAACTCACAATTAAAAAGGCATTAAAAGATATTATGTCCAGAGCGATTAGCTTAGTGCTTCAAGCTCAAGATTTTCATGAACAATATAACGTTCTTGTCAGAAGTAAAAACTTTGAAGGGTTGCAAGAATTGGGCGCTAAATTGAATGAACCTGAATTTGGTCCATTAAAAAAATTCAAAGAAAAGCTGTCAGATGCATTAATCAAAATCAAAGGTGAACAAGAAGTGTATCCTGAAGAATTAGTGGTAAAAATTTTGAGTCAGACACAGGTTGAAGAGGTTCAATCTGCGGGAGAGATAATTAATCAACTTTAGATCATCTGCATCACGATAAGATTCTTTTCAATCAATTTTTCTTTTTGTTTGTCACTTAAGTCAGAGACAGCTTGATCTATTTGATTGTTTAGTTCTGCTTTCAGCAAATTGCTTTCAATATGTCTAAATATTTCCCCAACAAAGTTTGACCACTCTGTTAATCTATGAGTTCTCTCAAATAAGCCTTTGTACTGCGAGAGCACAATATACGAATTTTGTTTCATCAAAGATATGATTACTTGAGAAACAGAATCTGCGAATACTTTTTGATCGATCATACCCAATTTCAAGATTTCTTCAGTGGCTTTAAGCATTGCATTTTCTGATTCATACAGTGAAGTGATCATGACTTGACTTTTTTCACAGTATTCATGTAGTAAAAGATCGTCAACTATATGGTTGCCGACGATTAAGTCCATTTGAGGCAATGATTTAAGATAAAAAAAATTATCGTTGTGATTT
>Ga0116142_10005544_pt1 | contig 11291 bp, 15 predicted proteins | sample AD_UKC033_MetaG_FD_89785 | JGI IMG/M metagenome (GOLD analysis project Ga0116142, IMG submission 89785) | Active sludge microbial communities of municipal wastewater-treating anaerobic digesters from USA - AD_UKC033_MetaG | ecosystem: Engineered > Bioreactor > Anaerobic > Digestate | place: USA... | reverse complement strand
ATTAGACTAGGCCGGGAGGTTAGGCGTCTCCTGTTACCCCAAGCCGTCTTAAGAGGGGCCGAAGCCTGGAAAGCAGTTGGATATCTACATGGTGGAGTCCCTACGATGTTGAAGCCATGTCCTACAGGATTGGCGGCGGAGTAGTCCCTTTTGGAAGAAATGGACAAACCCTTCACCTTTCGAATCCCGCCAGGCCCGGAAGGGAGCAACGGTAGGGAGGACGTTTAATGCTTGTAGGGTAGCAGGGTCGAGTACGGGGGAATCCCTCCCTTGTAGTCTATTCTGCTCATTTCCAGGCGAGTCACTATCCATATATTTAAAAACAAACTTAAATGAATATTTTTAAGCCGAGGTGGCCCAGCTTGGTACGGCGCGGGATTGCTAATCCCGTTCTCCCTGTGAGATCTAGGGTTCAAATCCCTACCTCGGCGCTTTAAAAAAATATTATAGACTATGTTCTGGACCACTTAATCTTTTGTGATAACATTGTCAAGAACTTTTGAATTAGGTATCAATAGGTACTTTCCATCGTCCCTCTTTATTTTTGTGTATATCAAAGAAACTTCTTCTACAGTTCCTTCCAGGCCATCAATTTTTATCTTATCTCCTACATTTATCTGCCTGTAAAAAACTATGAAAACTCCTGAAAAAAAGTTTGGAACGATATTCTTTAATCCAATTATAGTTATTATAGACCACAAAACCATTATTATTGTAATTGTTATTACCAGTATTTCCGTACTTACTTTAAGTTGTGTCAAAGCCATTGTGCCCACTAATATATAGATAAAATACCTTATGCCTTTCCCAAAAAACCAGTATTTCGGGATGTTTGTGTCTTCGAATACCTTTTCTACAAATATGGCAATCTTGTCTGCTACTACAAGCCCAATTATAACTACAAAAAAAGCTATCAGGATATTAGGAACGTAAGTAATGAATAACCCCACTGAGTTGCTTAAACCTGGTAGATTTAGTACTTCAAAAGCTAAGAATATTGAGATTATGTATACAATCCAGCTAATAAAAACTTCGATACTTTTTAAAATTTTAAATCCTATTCGGCCAGTGATCTTTTCAGCTTCTGTTTTTTTAAGGGCGTTCTCAATTCCTATTTTTTTCATTAGTGTCTGGGTCACTCTGCCAAGACCTTTGCCAATAAAAAATCCTGCAACAAGAATTACCATTGCAAAGAATATCCTGGGCAAGATTTGTGAAAAAGCAGAGATTAATGAATCAAAAAATAATCTAATTTCAAGGAATATTATATCCAGATCCATTTTAATCTACCTTAACCTCATCAGGGTCAACTTCCCAAACAAGCTCTCCATTTTTGAAGATACGGATCATATTGTCAGACTCCGCAAGAACTATCGCAACAGCATCTGTAACTTTTGTCATCCATGCGGCAGATAGATGTCTTGCTCCAAGGCCCTTTGGTAAAGAGATCCCATCCTTTCCAGCCTCTAGATACCTTGAAGCTGCGAGCAGTTTTCCATCGCCAGAAATAATAAATGCCCCATCAAGCCTAGAAAATTCCTTTATCATATTCTGGACGCCTGCATCGTTAATGGTGACATAACTTCTTTCAAATGGATTGTAAGTTATCTGAGAAGATTTCTGCATGACATTTCCACAGTCGCCAATAATAAAGGAAGTTCCTATTGGCTTACCTTCCTTCCCTTTTCTACCCAATTGAACGGCTATGGAAAGAACAGAATAAATAACTTCTGTTTTAACATTTTTCAGAGAGAAAAACAGTTCATAAATACCTTTGGCATTTATCTGATTTGTTTTTCGTGTTATAATGAAATTATAATACTCGCTGTCAAGCTTCCCGATATAGACAATCTTATCCTCGTTTTTTAGTAAATCCTGCATGAGGGCGGCAGAAATAGCAAATTCGAGTCTTGTCGTGATCTTTTTCAATATACCGGGTACAAAGATAATGTTGTCAAATTTTTTCTTTATTTTCTCATTTGAAGATACCCCAAAGAGATTTGTCTCTCTAGAAGAAATAAATCCCTGAAGCCTCTCCATATCTTTTATTGAGTCAACTTCAACTAGAACAGCATCTGCACCTATTTCCTCGAAGAGTGTTGTTCCTGCTCGTATAAATGGATCGATTTCCATATTTTTACCCCATGAAGTTTTTTTCTATTACTTCTCCTTCTGGTTTTATTTCAGAGAATATCTGGCCCTGAAATTTGTAAATCTTTGTGCGCTTGTCCATCCAGCAATCTAATGGGAGTCCGGCTTTTTGGCAAGTGTTGCATAGAAAATCTTCGCTATTCCACTTTTCTTCAACTGGTACCTGTGGGAGAAGTAAACCTTTTCTAAATCCTAATTCAACGATAAGCCCATCCCTGCCAACTTCAATTTTTGAGGGATATTGATTTGTATTGGCCACACTGATTAGCTCAGGGGGCGTTAGAACTGTAACCTCAACTACCAAGTTCTTAATTTCATCAGGTCTAACCTTTTGAAATCTGGGATCCCTAGTAGCTGAAGATACTGAAGCGTCAAGGACCGCGTCTATCAAAGGGAGTACAGGTTCTGGATAGCCTATACATCCCCTCAGACTATATTTAGGATAAGTATGAAGTGTCACAAAGACACCGCAATTTACTTTAAAGGATTCTGGGATATCTTGTATTTCTATATTTTTTCTTGTGTTGATGTAGGATTCAATATTCTTCCTTGCGAATAATACAAGTTTTTTCCCTTCCTCTAAATTATACATTAAAGATAATTATTTAAGTCAATATAAATAGTTTTTGTATATGGTGATTATATCGAAGCTGTAATACTTGCCGCAGGCAAAGGGGTGAGACTTTCTCCGCTCACAGATGAAATACCAAAACCGATGCTGCCTTTAGGCGATACTACAATACTTGGTAATATACTTAGAATATTCAAATCGTCAGGAATAAAGAAAGTCTCAATAATAGTTGGGCACAAATCTGAAATTATTGAAGAGTATATCAAAAATAGCAATTATAACCTTGACATTAATTTTATCGAGCAAAAAGAACGTCTTGGAACTGGGCATGCACTTATGATAGCGTCACAATATGTAAATTCTGATTTCATATGCGTCTATGGCGATCTTCTATTCAAAGAGGATTTTATCGTTTCTCTTCTATCAAAGTTTAGATCTTCTGATTCGATTGCCACTATGGCACTAACAAAGAGTGAAACACCGGAATTTTTTGGAAGTGTGCTCGTAGACGAAGATGAAGTGGTGGGCATTTATGAGAAGTCGGATAATCCGCCTTCTAATTTAATCAACACAGGCATATATTGTTTCAGAAAAGAAGCCTTTTCATATATAAACAAAACTAAACTCTCGCCAAGAGGGGAATATGAACTCACAGATTCTTTAAAGATGATGATTGAGGATGGTAATGAAGTCAGATGGATTCCATTGGGAGGAAAATGGCTGGACATTGGGAGGCCTTGGGACCTAATAGATGCAAATATGTTCTTTTTAGAAAGCTTGAAACATTATATATCAAATGATTCAAAAATTTCAGCCAGTTCAAAAATAGGATACCCCGCCCATATCGACTTTGACTCAATTATTAATTCTTCCGAGATTATTTCACCATGCCTCATATCAAACAATGTAAATATTGGAAATAATTCTAAAATAAAATCGTCCGTCTTAAGGAAAAACGTGAAGGTTGGCAAAAATTGCACTGTTGAAAATTCTGTGGTAATGGAAGGAGTGAAAATTGGAGATAACTCTGTTGTCTCGTTTTCTATAATAGGAGATAATTCAGACATCGGCTTCAATGTAACTTTTGAAAGTGAATCAAAAGAGAACATAAAAATTGAAATCAAAGGAGAACTTGTCGATTCAAACAGAACTAAACTTGGAGCAATAGTAGGAAAAAATGTAAGAATCAGTGACAATAAACTAATAAAGCCAGGCCAAAAAATTGATCCTGGAGTTACAATTTAAAGAAAAATAAAAATTATTTATTCTAGTTCCAAAAGATGATTGCAATATGTGCACTTGTAAATCTTTTTTCGATTCTCCATTATATGTGTTGGAACGACTTTTGATCCGCAAAGCGGGCATTTAGGGAGGTTCTGTGGCTCCACGTTTGTTCTCATTATATGTTTAACTCCAGGAATTCTCTTGATTTTTTCTCTTTGTGCATGAGTTAAAAGCCCAACGATTATACCTATAATTCCAAAAGCTCCCAAGATATATGCAACAGGCCTATACTCGTCATGCCAGAATGTTTCTCGTTTTGTTACAGTTTGAAGTTCTTGGTACGGAATCCTCTCTTCATATGTTTCAGTTACGTTTTCAATAACTGTTTCGAGATATTCTTGCCTAGTGACAAAGGATTCCTGTTTTATTAGTGTATATGTTATTGTTTTTGCATACGCAAAAAGTCTGTTTGAAAGAATTATCCTATACTGCTGGATGCCAGTATTGGCTGGAACGGTCCAGATGCCATTTAATTCAATCGTTCCGATGGGGGCGTCATAAAATGCGTTATAGGATTGTTGGTTCAACCAAAGCTCATAATTTTGGCTATCTATAATTTTAAACTCAAACCAACGTTCAATATCCCTCTTAGTAGGATCGGTAGTTATAATGTATTTGATGCGGTCATTTGGCTTCATTAAAGGCTCGCCCAGTAATATATAATCATTTGGCTGAAAATCTTTTACAGAATCAATTATCGTTGAATTTGTATATGCTATTACCTCTCTACTCCTTTTAACAAGTGTTTCCTTTGGGACTGTTCTTTCCCTAATCTCTACTCTCTCCAATGTTACATATTCTTGTGTTGTAACTGTTCTCTGGAGGGGAATGGTTGTGTAATAAAATAATCCTCCAGCAACAATTAGAAGAATAAGGCCCAAAACAATAAAATCATTTCTTCCTGCCATAGTTATCACCATTGAAATTATTATATATTATATATAATACCTATTTATGTTTATCGGAAACAATTAAAAATTCCACTAAATATTGAAGAAAATAAAGCTATTAGGCATGTTTTATAGGATAACGTGCACCACAAGCTTCACACTGCAGAAAAGTAATCCTATCTTCTCTAATAATTCTAGTATCAGGCCTGTTGCATTCAGTGCATATTACTGACTCTTTGGCATATTTCTCAATCTTGTCACTAATAACTGAAGATGAAAATTTTCCCTGGAATATAGCTTCCTGACCGCTCATATTTCCTGCTGTGGCAAGTTCCCTTAGAATATATTTTAAGAATGGCTCAACATCCCTGTTTAGAACTTGGGCAATTTCCCTGAAATTCTTGACTATTGTTCTGTTACCCATAATAAATGAGTCTGCCCTGGGAATTTCAAACCTGTTTGTTTCAGAGACGTTAATAGGCAATAACTCTTCTGCCCGTTTTAGAAGGGATTCGTAGTCTATCTTTTCATCTCCCATATTGGCCAAGTGAATTTTGTGATTTATAAAGTTACCGAAAGTTTTAAATCGGAAATCAGATTTTCTATTATTACCAGCCGGGTAGGGTAGTGGTCAATCCTGCGGGGTTTTGGTCCCCGCGACAGCGGTTCGAATCCGTTCCCGGCTACCATATTCTTCCTCAATATATTTATATAATATAACTGTCTTAAATAATAAGATAAAATGTCTAAGAAATTATTTGCCTTATTTATTGTTGTCATTTTGATACCTATTGCATCAGGATGCAGCTCTAAAGATAGTGACCAAACAGCAAAAAATGTGTTAGAGGATTGGAGAAATCAGAACTTTAATCCGATAGAGGAAACTAGTTCAGATGGAAGAACGTCTACAATCCCCAATCCCCTCAAGGGCGAAACACCTTCAGGCTCTATTGCTTGCCCAATGTATATAACAGACTACAAACAAAGATTTGAAGGAAACAGAGTCTACATTGAAGGCAATGTATTCAATTATGGGGATTCAAGCTATAAAAATCCACCAATAAACTGTGTAAAACTGTATATTTTCTTCTATAATATTAATGGAAATGTTATAGGAGAAGAGTCTTACTATGTGAATGTCGGTGAACTCAGCTATGGTGAAAAGTATCCATTCAGTTTCAGTGCAAATATTAGGTCAGGAACAGAAAGATACCTAGTCAAAGTAAGGTGTTGCAATAGATGAAAACTGGCGTGGGGCAAACTCTTGCCATATCCTTTGGTTTCTGTAACGAGAATAAGAAACTGTTTGTTCCTACCATTTTATCAATGTATATAGTTTACTTTCTTTCAGTATTTTTGAACAATTATTTTTATCATGATATTGATAAAATGCTAAATACTCAATATCTCACGCTCGGAGAAAAATCGACTTTTTTCTCAGATATACCTTCATTTTTACCACCACAATTTTCTGAAGTTTTCCTTTTTCTTTTCAAAGGAGATCTATTGACGCCATTCACATCATTTTTAATGGGCATGATTTATGTTGTCGGAGTAGCGATTTTATTCTTTTTAGTTGAATCTATGTATCGGGGTAAAAAAATCAATTATAGTAATTTCTTTAAATCTTTTCCAAAAATAGTCATTTCAAGCATATTGACAGTAATATTGATAGTAATCGGTATCGTAGCCTATGTATTACCTGGGGTATTCTTAGTCTATCTTTTTTTCTATGTTGTCCCTGAGTCAACTTCAAGCAACAATTCATTATTTACCGATATGAAGAGGGGGATTTCACTTGTCTTTAAAAATCCAGATTACACTTTGGGCCTTCTTGCCGTAATAACTGCTACAATTTTTTCATTAAATTATATCCTGCTTCATTTAAATGACCTTGGGGTGCTCGGAGAGAGGGGAATATTGCTTGATCTATTTTTTATCCTTATACGGGGCATTGTCTATACATGGGCTTTGATATCTAACATGGTGGCATACCTTAGGCTAGAGAACTGACAATCTTTTCAACTTCCTTCTCAATCTCTTTTATTATGCTTTCGTAGTTATCAGTCAAAGAGCCTCCACCTTGGGAAAAGTTTTCTCTTCCTCCGCCTCTCCCACCAAATCTTGCCAAAATTGAATCTAGAAGGGTCCGCATGTCATAATTTATATCTTTTGATCTGCCACATACGACAAATATACCATCGTCAATTAAAAAGAGAACTAAAAATGTCTTTGATTGTTCTATTAACTCGCCTGCTTTTTTAATAACTAATTTTCTATCAAGGCCTTTAAAGGTTTCAAGGTATAGTTTTGTTCCGCATATATCTTTAGGGCAAATTGATTCAAAACTCTTTTGAGAAATTTCGGCTAGATTTTGTCTATATTTATCATTGTCTTTTAATAGGTTAGAAATAGTCCTTTCGACATTTTCAGGTGCAGATTGAAGTATCTCCATTGATGCCAAAGAAATCTTTGATAGATTCAATGCTTCGTCTTTTGCTTTCTCGGCCACCTCGAATTCTAATCTGTAAGAAAATTCTCCAGTCTTATTGACTTTAGTTAAAATAAAAAAATCAATTTCTTTGGTGGAGTCTACGTGGTCTCCAGAGCAGGCGGCAAAATCATAATTTTCTACTTCAACTATCCTGACTTCTTCAGTCTGTATCCTATCAAGCTTTATCCTAATATCGGGGAATTTTGTAACGACTTCTTCTTTCTTGGAATTGTGGACAATTACTTTCCTGTTTTCAAAAATAATATTGTTTGTAAGCTTTTCAGCTTCAAGAAGTTTATCCCAGCTGAGCTCACCAGAATATTTTATATAAAGCGCATTCTTTTCTTCCTTTATAGAAATCTTATCCAAAGATACTTCTGGGATTACTTTTGAAAGTGATCGAAAAAATATATGCTCCCCTGTATGTGCCCTTTTATCCTTCATAGAAAAGAATAACTGCGGTTAAATAAAACCTTTACGCTATCCAATCTTTGAGATAACTAAGTTGATGAAACTTTTTCCTTCCTTTAAGAGCTCTTTTCCAGAATCAGTTATAATGTAGTATTTCCTGTTTGGTCTACCATGTTCTGAATCTTCCCATTCTGAAGTAACATAGCCTCCCTTTTCAAGATTGTATAAAACTATATAGCTAGTTATCCTAGCCGGAGCAAATGAAAAGTTTTTTTCTATTTCTGCCTTAACTTCATATGCATACATTGATTTATTAGATAAGAGGCTTAGAATATATATCCACAGAACTTCTGTTGTAAGCTTTTTTTTGAGTCTATCGAGAGGCATTTACGCACCTTTAATATTTTATCACCATAAACTATTTAAATCTTTATAATACTCTAAAAATATCATGTCATCTTTTAGGAGGTACCTATATGGGAGAAATTAGGGTTGCAATTGCTGGAGTTGGCAATTGTGCTTCATCACTTGTTCAAGGAATTGAATATTATAGAAATAATGGCACAAAACAAATAATTGGTTTGATGAACGAGAATTTAGGGGGTTACAGACCTCAAGATCTTAAGTTCGTCGTTGCATTTGATATTGATAAAAGAAAGGTTGGAAAAGATATAAGTGAAGCAATATTTCAAAGCCCAAATTGCACGAAAACTATTTACAAAAATGTTCCAAAGTTTGGGGCAAAGGTAATGATGGGGCCTGTTCTAGATGGTTTTGCATCTCATATGGGCGATTACTCAGAAGACAGGAGATTTGTAGTTTCTGATGAGAAACCTTGTGATGTCGTATCTGAGCTTAAAAAGCATAAGGTCGATGTCCTGATAAACTATATGCCAGTTGGTTCAGAAAAAGCAACAAAGTTTTATGCTGAAGCTGCACTTGAGGCAGGAGTAGCATTTGTAAACTGCATGCCAGTTTTCATAGCTTCGAATGAAGAGTGGGCAAAAAGATTCGAAGACAAGGGTATACCAATAGTTGGGGATGATATTAAGTCTCAGCTTGGCGCAACAATTGTACACAGGGTTCTTACAAAACTATTTCAGGATAGAGGTGTTATCGTTGATAGAACTTATCAATTGAATACTGGAGGAAACACAGACTTTCTTAACATGCTTGAAAAGGATAGATTAAAATCCAAGAAGATTTCCAAGACTGAAGCGGTCCAGTCGCAGCTTGACGTTCCATTAAACCCAGACAATATTCACATTGGTCCATCTGACTATGTTCCATGGCTAAATGACAACAAGCTCTGCTTTTTGAGGTTAGAAGGAAGAGGATTTGGAGATATACCTTTGAACTTGGAGCTAAGACTTTCAGTAGAAGACTCACCAAACTCAGCAGGCGTTGCAATAGATGCAATAAGATGTGCAAAACTAGGTCTTGATAGGAAGATAGGCGGACCACTGACATCAATTTCAAGCTACACAATGAAGCATCCGTTAATTCAGTACTCAGACTCTGAAGCTAAGATTAAAGTCGAAGACTTTATCTCAGGAAAACTTGAGCGCTAAAGAAAAACTTAAATATCTATTTTTTTCTCTTCTTCTATGAAGAAATTAATTGTTATATTGCTAATATTTTGCATAATATCCTCTTTCGGGCTTGTAGTTGCGGAAGAAAACACTGACCCAGTAATATGGAAATCTAAGATTAATAGTTGGGTTCCATTTGTTACTGCAACAAATGACGGCGCATATACAGCCGCAAGCTCTCTTGATGGGTCATTTTATTATTTTGATAAATCGGGAACTGTTTTATGGAAAGATGATCTTGGACACAGGGTAACATTCTTATCTATTTTAGAAGATAGATCTGAACTGTACGCTGTTACTGGTGAAAAAATATACACCTATACTACATCTGGTAATTTTTTATCAAGTTATAAGTCGGTCAAAGGAGTGTTCATGAATATAACTCCTGACGGCAATTATATTGGAGGAAGTTCATCAAATATTTATGCCATGGTCTATAAAGATGGAAGGCCTTTGTGGGACTATAAAGTGGAAGATAAAGTAAATTATGTTTCATTGACTCCTGACGGGCAAACACTTGCTGTGGCTTCATCTGATAAGTATGTTTATCTGATTAAATCAGGAATGCTTTTATGGAAGTATGATGCAAAAGCACCAGTAATTTCTGTTGCATTGACACCTGATGCATCCTATGTTGCATGTGGAACAGGAAATTTTGAGTCAAAGGAAGGAGAAACTTCAAATGATTTCAAGCTATATTTATTTGACGGTAGTGGAAAACTATTATGGGGTCAAAAGATAGGATACACCGTTTCTTCTGTATCAATAACACCCGACGGAAATTATATCGCAGTAGGTTCATGGGATAAAAAAGTTCATATATTCTCAAAATCAGGAGAGCATTTAAGAGAATTTAAAACTGAAGGAAATGTCTGGTCAGTTTCAATAACGCCTGACGGGAAAAACGTTGTGGCTGGTTCAACTGATACTTATGTGTATTTTCTTGATGTAGAGTCAATGTCAAAGCCTGAGAAGAGCTCATCTTTGAATAATCCAGTTTATCTGGCAATTCCAATAATACTGGCCCTAGTTGCAGTCGCTTTGATTTACACAAAGAAAGTCAAGAAGGGATAATTTATTTTTTATTTTATATCTCTTTTAATTCTAATTCTCTAAGTATATGAATCACTTTTGTTCAAACCATAAAATTAAATATTAGATGTCTCAATTAAGTATTAATGGAAATTGAGTATTTAAAGGATTCAATAATATTGAGAAATAAGTCCTTATCCGATGTTGATAAGTTTGTACTAGAGTTTGTAGACATAATAAAAATCATTTTAGGTGTGTCTAAAAAGAATGAGATTATACCTAACATTGAACTTAAAATAATAAAATGAAGTAGAGAAATATGTATTGGTTAACAGATTAAAAGTTGAATTGGATAAGAATTTACTGTATATATCCCCTGTAGAAATCCAGTTAGCATACAAACTTTTTTTAGGTAGCGAAAAGGACATAATGGACACAGTATATTTATATGAGTTATTTCAGAATAATACCCAAAGAGATAATATCGAATACTGGGCCAATATTTTAAGATTCAAGATAAATTGGATAATTTCTGGTGAAGAGATGAAGGAATCTGAAAAAAAATTTGATGAGAACAGGGAACAAATTCTAAAGGAGCTTGAGGATGAAAAGGAAAGGAACTTCAAGCAAAAGATAGAGTTTGTAAGATTATATGCAGAATGGATAAAGAAAACTCCAAATAGGGAGTGGAGCAAACAGCACTCGAAATTTATCAATTCGATGTACAAGAAAGATTAGATCTAAAAGAGAATTCATAGAGTTGTTGAACCTTATGGAGAAAGAAAAAGGTCTAATAGAAAACTCATACACTAAAAAAGCTATAAAGATTCAAGATGAACTTAGAAAAAAATCGGGGGAATGGAATT
>Ga0116142_10005542_pt1 | contig 11296 bp, 10 predicted proteins | sample AD_UKC033_MetaG_FD_89785 | JGI IMG/M metagenome (GOLD analysis project Ga0116142, IMG submission 89785) | Active sludge microbial communities of municipal wastewater-treating anaerobic digesters from USA - AD_UKC033_MetaG | ecosystem: Engineered > Bioreactor > Anaerobic > Digestate | place: USA... | reverse complement strand
CGATCCAGCACCTGTTCGATCTTGGTCACCTCGCCGAGGACGACCGCGTGATCCTGACCAACGGCGATCACACCGGTCAGCTCGGCGGCACCAATACCTTGAAGCTGCTGCGCGTGGGCGCGGGCGGGCTGGCGATCGGGTTGGGGGATTTGTGAGCTTTCGCCGGCGCAGGCCGGGATTGGTAATTCGGGATTGGGGATTGGGAAAATCAAGAGAATGTCGGCGCTGGAATCGCTTCTTTTGATCTTCCGAATCGCCAATCCCGAATCCCAGATCTTCGCTATGCTCTCGCCCTCCGCGAACCGGGAGTCCGCTCATGTCCGCACGCCTCGTTCTCGCCGCCGGCCTCGCCCTCGTGCCGGCACTCGCCATCGCCCAGCAGGCGCCGCGCTCGGTCACGCCCGAGGCGCTCGAGAAGTACTGGGTGTTGATCCATGCTTCGGTCGCGGCCGATGTTCCGCTCGGCGGTCGGCGCATGACCGAGCCCGGCTGTGCGGCGGTGTCCTTCGTGGTCGAGAAGAACGGCCGCACCAGCAACGTCAAGGTGCAGCGGGTCGAGCCACCCGGCGATCTCGGCACGGTCGCGGCGAGTGCGGCCGCCGGACTTGAGTTCGAGCCGACCATCTCCAATGCTGGCCGTGATCGCGTGTTCAGCTCGTTGATCTTTCCGTTCAACCTGCCGGCCGACCCCGAGGCGCGCAGCGCGGTCATGCAGAAGTGCGTCATTCCGCCGCTGCGCTGGAGCGACCCGGCCGCGCGTGTCGGCACGCCGCCCGTGGGAACTCCCCCTGTGGAACCGGATGCGGCTGACAAAACCTCGCCATAGGAGCCCCGGCCGTGCGATCCACGGCCTGTCCCGGCCTGCTTCGCCCGGGTTTCTGACCTATAATCCCGCGCTTTCCGCGCACTCGCACCGAGCGCGTGCGTGTCCATCGCTTGCCGGAGTCCGCAATGAGTATCGAGCAGCTTGAGAGCATCGCCCAGGCCATGGTCGCCCCGGGCAAGGGCATCATCGCGATCGACGAGTCGAACAACACGATCAAGAAGCGCTTCGACGCAGTCGGCGTGCCGAACACCGAAGAGAATCGCCGCGCGTATCGCGAAATGCTGCTGACCACACCGGGCCTCAACCAGCATATTTCCGGCGCGATCCTCTACGACGAGACGATCCGGCAGTCGACCAAGGCCGGCGTGCCGTTCACCAAGCTCATGCTCGATGCCGGCATGCTGCCGGGCATCAAGGTCGACAAGGGGCCGTTCCCGCTGGCCGGTTTCCCTGGCGAACTCGTCACCGAAGGCCTCGACGGCCTGCGCGATCGCCTCAACGAGTACGCCAAGCTCGGCGCCAAGTTCGCCAAGTGGCGCGCCGTCATCACCATCGCAGCCGATGCGCCAAGCGGCACCTGCATCGAGGCCAACTGCCATGCCCTGGCCCGCTACGCTGCGCTGTGTCAGGAAGCCGGCATCGTGCCGATGGTCGAGCCCGAGGTGTTGATGGATGGCGAGCACGACATCGACGAGTGCTACGACGTCACCGAGGCCACGCTGCGCAGCCTGTTCTCGTCGCTGTACGAGCAGAACGTCCTGCTCGAGGGCACGATCCTCAAGGCCAGCATGGTCATCTCCGGCAAGAGCTGCGCCGACCAGGCCGGTGTCGACGAGGTCGCGGAAATGACCATCCGTTGCCTGAAGTCGGCCGTGCCGGCCTCGCTGCCGGGCATCGTGTTCCTCTCGGGCGGCCAGAGCGACGAGCAGGCCACCGCCCACCTCAACGCGATGAACCAGCAGGGCCCGCATCCGTGGCCACTGTCGTTCTCCTACGGGCGCGCGATGCAGCAGGCGGCGCTCAAGCTGTGGAGCGTCGACATGGCGGCGAATTTTGCCGACGCGCAGAAGACCGTCGCCCAGCGTGCCCGGGAAAACGGCCTTGCCGCACTCGGTCAGTGGAAGAAGGGTGCCTGAGCGCGCTCGCCACGGGACACACACACGACGGGCACCGCGAGGTGCCCGTTCTTGTTTCTGGATGCTTCGAAGGAATCGCCTGCGGGTGTGATGCTCGTTCTTTGTGGCCTCGTACAGCCGGAGCATCACCAGCGGTGACATGCAGGGGTTGCATCAGCGGCGAGGCTGGTTCTTTGTGGTGTTGCACGAACAGAGCATCGCGGCTGAAGCCGCCCCCACAGTGGCGTGGTTTTTTGGGAGCGGCTTCAGTCGCGATCGGTGAATTCAGTCGGCGCATCGTCACGCAGGGCGAGATAGCGCGCATGCAAGGCCGCCACGGCGGCATCGAGTTCGGCCAGTGAGCCGGCATTCTCGATGATGTCGTCAGCGAGGGCGAGGCGCCGTTCGCGGCTGGCCTGGGCGTCGAGCATGGCTTCGGCCAGTGCGCGGTCGACGCCGTCGCGCGCGGTCAGGCGTGCGATCTGCACTTCACGTGGCACATCGACGACGAGCACGCGGTCGACCCAGGCGTAATGCGGCCAGGCTTCGACGAGCAGCGGCACGGCGACGATGCCGTAGGCGCTGTCCACTGTTTCGGCGCGCTGGCGCATCGTGGTGCGGATGCGTGGGTGCAGGATGGCCTCGAGGCGCAGGCGCGCGTCATTGTCGTTGAACACGCGCGCGCGCATCGCGCGGCGGTCGAGGCGACCGTCGGCGCCGAGCACGCCGTCGCCGAACGCCGTGACGATCTCGTCGAGCGCCGGCATGCCTGGCTCCACCAGTTCACGCGCAACCAGGTCGGCATCGATGATGTCGATGCCCAGCGCGGCGAAGCGGTCCGCCACGGCCGATTTTCCCGAGGCGATCCCGCCGGTGAGGGCAACGGTGCGCATGTGCGCAGGGTAGTGGCTCGCGCAGCCCGATAACAGGGGCGAGAATGCGTCCCCCATCGGGTGTCAAGCCCGGAATGTCGTAGCGGGTCGATCCCCGATGAGCGGCCATGACGCCATTGCGAGGCTACTCAGCGCATCCCTGGCGTCTGCAAACATTGATCGTCTCGCGCAACTCCAGCGCGGCGCGGCGGGCGGCATCGGCGTAGTCGTCATCCGCGCTGGCGTAGAGGATCGCGCGCGACGAGCTGACCAGCAGGCCACAGCCATCGGCCGAGCAGCCATTGCGCACCACTGCTGCGACATCGCCGCCCTGCGCGCCGACGCCGGGTACGAGCAGGGGCATGTCGCCGACCAGGCGGCGCACCGCGGCGAGCTCGCCGGGCCAGGTGGCGCCGGTGACGAGCAGGCAGTTGCCGTGCGTGTTCCATTCGGTGGCGACGCGTTCGGCGACGTGCTGGTAGAGCGGCCGTCCGCCGACGTCGAGATCCTGCAGCTCGCGCGCACCCGGATTCGAAGTGCGGCACAGCACGACCACACCCTTGTCGGCGCGGTCGAGGAAAGGCTGGGCCGAGTCGCGGCCGAGATACGGGTTAACCGTCACCGCATCGGCGCGGAAGCGTTCGAAGGCTTCGTGCGCATAGTGCTGCGCGGTCGAGCCGATGTCGCCGCGCTTGGCATCGAGGATGACCGGCACTCCGGGCTGGTGCGCGTGGACATGCGCGATCAGGCGTTCCAGCGCATCCTCGGCACCGAGCGCGGCGAAGTGGGCGATCTGCGGCTTGAAGCAGCAAACCAGGTCGGCGGTGGCGTCGACGATGTCGCGGCAGAACGTGAACACCGCATCCGCATCACCGGCGAAGCGTGCCGGAAAGCGCGCAGGTTCCGGGTCCAGCCCGACACAGACGAGTGAATCATTGCGCTGCCACGCTGCGCGCAGCGATTGCATGAAGCTCATCGGACCCTCCGCTCGAGACACGCCATCCTTCCGGCGGAATCAAGGCATCGCGCCTGAAGGCGCTCCTACGGGTCAATGTTTGTAGGAGCGCCTGCAGGCGCGATGCTGCAACGATTCCCCAATCCCCAATTCCCGACCCCAATCACGCCAGCTTCTTGTAGCGCAGCCGGTGCGGCTTGGCTGCCTCCTCGCCGAGGCGGCGCTTCTTGTCTTCCTCGTATTCGCGGTAGTTGCCCTGGAAGAACTCGACATGCGAATCGCCCTCGAAGGCGAGGATATGGGTGGCGATGCGGTCGAGGAACCAGCGGTCGTGGGAGATCACGAAGGCATTGCCCGGGAATTCGAGCAGGGCGTCCTCGAGCGCGCGCAGGGTCTCGATGTCGAGGTCGTTCGAGGGTTCGTCGAGCAGCAGCACGTTGCCGCCCTGCAGCAGGGTCTTGGCCAGGTGCAGGCGACCGCGTTCGCCACCGGAGAGCGTGCCGACCAGCTTCTGCTGGTCCGGCCCCTTGAAGTTGAAGCGGCCGATGTAGGCGCGCGACTGGATCTCGATGCCGTTGATGTTGAGGATGTCGGCGCCGCCGGAGACTTCCTGGAAGACGTTGTGGTTGCCTTCGAGCTTGTCGCGGCTCTGGTCGACATAGGCAATGTTGACGGTTTGGCCCTTGAGGATCTCGCCCTTGTCGGGCTTTTCCTGGCCGGTGATCATCTTGAACAAGGTCGACTTGCCGGCGCCGTTCGGGCCGATGATGCCGACGATGGCGCCGGCCGGCACGACGAAGCTGAGATCATCGATCAGCAAGCGGTCACCGAACGATTTCGACACGCCCTTGAACTCCATCACCGAGGCGCCGAGGCGCTCACCGGGCGGGATGAAGATCTCGTTGGTCTCGTTGCGCTTCTGATAGTCGACGGATTGCAGTTCCTCGATGCGGGCGAGGCGCGCCTTGCCCTTGCTGCGGCCGCCCTTGGCATTCTGACGCGCCCATTCGAGCTCGCGCTGGATAGCCTTCTGGCGCGCCTTCTCCTGGTTCTCTTCCTGCTTGAGTCGCTCGTCTTTCTGTTCGAGCCACGAAGAGTAGTTGCCCTTCCACGGAATGCCGCGGCCGCGGTCGAGCTCGAGGATCCACTCGGCGGCGTTGTCGAGGAAGTAGCGGTCATGGGTGACCGCGACGACGGTGCCGGGGAAGTCGGCGAGGAAGTGCTCGAGCCATTCCACCGATTCGGCGTCGAGGTGGTTGGTCGGCTCGTCGAGCAGGAGCATGTCGGGCTTGGACAGCAGCAGGCGGCACAGGGCGACACGGCGCTTCTCGCCGCCGGAGAGGTTGCCGACCTTCGCATCCCACGGCGGCAGGCGCAGCGCATCGGCGGCCACTTCGAGCTGGCGTTCGAGGGCGTGCGCATCGCTGGCGGCGAGCAGGTTTTCGAGTCGTTGCTGTTCGGCGGCGAGCTTGTCGAAATCGGCGCCTTCCTCGGCGTAGGCGGCATAGACCTCGTCGAGGCGCGCCTGCGCGTTCATGATCTCGGAGACGCCTTCCTCGACGACCTCGCGCACGGTCTTTTCCGGATCGAGCTTGGGTTCCTGTTCGAGGTAGCCGATCTTGGTGCCGGGATTCGGCCGCGCCTCGCCCTGGTAGTCGGTATCGACACCGGCCATGATCCTGAGCACGGTCGACTTGCCGGCGCCGTTGAGGCCGAGCAGGCCGATCTTCGCGCCGGGGAAGAACGACAGCGAGATGTCCTTGATGATCTGGCGTTTCGGCGGGACGACCTTGCTGACGCCGATCATCGTGTAGATGTACTGCATGCCAACTCCGGGGAATGGGCGCGCCGGCCGGCGGGCCGGGCCCGGGCCGTGCGCAGGATGAAAGGGCGCGGATTATCGCCGATCGGACATGCACGCGTCATGCCCCGGCCCGGTTTTCCGCAGTTTCCGGGCCGCCGCCGCTGCCAGCCCGGCACCACAACGCGGTACCATGCGCATCTTTTCCGGCCAGACGGGGTTGCGACGATGTTCCCACGCGATTCGCGCATCGAGGGTTACGACCCGGAACTTGCCGCGGCGATCGCGGCCGAGGCGAAGCGTCAGGAGGATCACGTCGAACTGATCGCCTCGGAGAACTACGCCAGTCCGCGCGTGCTCGAGGCGCAGGGCAGCGTGCTGACCAACAAGTACGCCGAAGGCTATCCCGGCAAGCGCTACTACGGCGGCTGTGAGCATGTCGACGTTGCCGAGCGGCTCGCCATCGAGCGTGCCAAACAACTGTTCGGTGCCGACTACGCCAACGTGCAACCGCACTCGGGGTCGCAGGCAAACCAGGCGGTCTACTTCGCCCTGCTCAACCCGGGTGACACGATCCTCGGCATGTCGCTGGCCCACGGCGGGCACCTGACCCACGGCGCCAAGGTCAACGCTTCGGGCAAGCTGTTCAATGCCGTCCAGTACGGTGTCAACGATCAGGGCCTGATCGACTACGACGAGGTCGAGCGGCTCGCCGTCGAGCACCGGCCGAAGATGGTCGTGGCGGGCTTCAGTGCGTATTCGCAGGTGGTCGACTGGGCACGCTTCCGCGCGATCGCCGACAAGGTTGGTGCGATCCTGTTCGTCGACATGGCCCACGTCGCCGGCCTCGTCGCCGCCGGCGTCTATCCGAGCCCGCTGCCGCACGCCCATGTGGTCACCTCGACCACGCACAAGACCCTGCGTGGTCCGCGCGGCGGCATCATCGTCGCCAGTGGTGCCGGCGAGGAGATCGAGAAGAAGCTGCAATCGATCGTGTTTCCGGGTATCCAGGGCGGCCCGCTCATGCACGTCATCGCGGCCAAGGCGGTGGCCTTCAAGGAAGCACTCGAGCCGGCGTTCAAGGTCTACCAGCAGCAGGTGGTGAAGAACGCGCAGGCAATGGCGGGCACATTGATCGCACGCGGCTACCGCATCGTCTCGGGCGGCACGCGGAACCATCTGATGCTGGTCGACATGATCGGCAAGGACGTGTCCGGCAAGGACGCGGAAGCCGCGCTCGGCAAGGCCCACATCACGGTCAACAAGAACGCCGTGCCAAACGATCCGCGCTCGCCCTTCGTCACGTCCGGCCTGCGTCTGGGCACTCCGGCGATCACCACGCGCGGATACCTTGAAGCCGATACGGTCGAACTCGCCGGCTGGATCGCCGACGTCCTCGATGCGCCGAACGATCCAGCCGTCATCGCTGCGGTTCGCGACAAGGTCGCCGCCCAGTGTGCGCGGTTTCCGGTGTATGGCTGAGGAGACGGGATTCGGGATTGGGGGTTCGGTAAAAGGCGGACTGACGCATGTCCGCGCGTTGCGCTCCAGCCCGACCCTGCAACCTCGCTCTTCCGAATCCCCAATCCCCAACCCCTGATCCCCGACTCCTGATGCATTGCCCCTTCTGCCAGCATGAAGACACCCGCGTGATCGATTCGCGCGTGTCCGAGGACGGCGGCACGATCCGGCGGCGGCGCGGTTGCGAGCACTGCGGGGAGCGGTTCAATACGTTCGAGACGGCCGAGATCAAGATGCCGGCGATCGTCAAGAGCGATGGCCGGCGCGAGGCCTTCGACGAGCACAAGTTGCGTACGAGCTTCGATCGCGCGCTGCAGAAGCGGCCAGTGGCCAGCGATGCCGTCGATGCCGCGGTACGCGCGGTCGTCGATGAACTGCGTCGCAGCGGCGAGCGCGAACTTCCGTCGCTGCGCGTCGGCGAGCTGGTCATGCTCGAACTGAAGAAGCTCGATCAGGTCGCCTACGTGCGCTTTGCGTCGGTCTACCGCAGCTTCGAGGACGTGCAGGCGTTCCGCGAGGAGATCGAGCGCCTCGAGCGCGATCTGCCCTCGATCGAGGGCATGCAGCTTCCCTTGCTGGGTGAGGTCGCTGCCGCACGCAAGGGCCGGGTCTAGGCCCGGGCTCGCCCCGGTCGCGCGATGCTCACGGCAACCGATCCGACACACATGGCGCAGGCGTTGCGCCTCGCCGAACGCGGTCTGTGCAGCACGCAGCCGAACCCGCGGGTCGGTTGCGTGATCACTCAGGGCGACCAGGTGGTCGGCACCGGCTGGCATCGCCGCGCCGGCGAAGCGCATGCGGAAGTGCTGGCGCTGGCCGAGGCCGGTGCGCGTGCGCGCGGGGCGACGGCCTACGTCACGCTCGAGCCCTGCGGCCTGCACGGGCGCACACCGCCGTGTGCCGATGCGCTGATCGCCGCCGGCATCGCGCGCGTCGTCGTTGCCTGCACGGATGCATTCCAGCGCGAGGGGGGCGCCATCGATCGCCTGCGCGCGGCCGGCATCGCGGTCGATGTGGGCCTGATGCATGATGCCGCGCGTGAGCTCAACCGTGGATTCTTCGCGCGCGTGGAGCGTGCTCGGCCATGGTTGCGCATCAAGCTGGCGCTGAGCCTCGACGGCCGCAGCGCGCTCGCCGACGGCACGTCGAAATGGATCAGCGGCGAGGCCGCACGCGCCGACGTGCAGCGCTGGCGCGCACGCAGTTCGGCGATCCTGACCGGCAGTGGCACCGTGCTCGCCGACGACCCGGCGTTGACGGTGCGCGATCCGGCCATCCTTGCGGATGGCTGCGTGCCGCCGCTGCGCGTTGTGCTCGATTCGGCACGACGCATTCCCCCGAGTGCACAGGTCTTCAACGGCGCCGCTCCGACGCTCGTCTTCCACGAGGCATCGGTGTCGGCCGGCAAGAATGTATCGAAGGCCGAGTACTGCGGGATCGGGGCGCGCAATGGCCATCTCGATGCCGATGCCATGTTGGGTGAACTCGCCCGGCGTGGTTGCAACGAAGTGCAGGTCGAGGCCGGACCGACGCTGTGTGGTGCGCTGTTTGCTGCTGGTCTCGTCGACGAACTGCTGCTCTACGTCGCGCCGGTGCTGCTCGGCGACCGCGCGCGCCCACTGCTGGCGTTGCCACCGCTGGCCGACATGGCCGCGCGCTGGCGCCTGCGCGTGGTCGACCAGCGCAACGTCGGCGCCGACTGGCGCCTGCTGCTGCGTCCGGACCGGGAGAGCTGACGTGTTCACCGGCATCGTCCAGGCCATCGGTCGCATCGAAACCCGCGAGGCACGCGGCGGCGATATGCGACTCGTCATCGATACCGGCGCCCTGGGGCTCGATGACGTGCGCGAAGGCGACAGCATCGCCGTCGCCGGAGTCTGCCTGACTGCACTCGACATCGACGGCACGCGCTTCGCCGCGGATGTCTCCAACGAAACCCTGTCGTTGACCACGCTGGGCGCACTCGTCGTCGGTGCGGCGGTCAATCTCGAGAAGGCGCTGCGCCTCAACGACCGCCTCGGCGGTCATCTGGTCAGCGGCCACGTCGATGGCATCGCCCGCGTCGTCGCGGTCGAAGGCGACGCGCGCTCGCAGCGCTGGACCTTCGAGGTGCCACCACCCCTCGCGCGCTATATCGCGGCCAAGGGCTCGGTCTGCCTCGACGGCGTCAGCCTGACCGTCAACACGGTCCATGACGCACGCTTCAGCGTCAACCTCATTCCGCACACCCAGGCGGTGACGAGCTTCGGCCAGCGCGGCATCGGCGACCCGGTCAACCTCGAAGTCGACCTGATGGCGCGCTATGCCGAGCGGCTGAGTGCGGCAGATCGCGCCTGACCGACCCTGCGCCCGACGAACCACGAGAACACCTGCCATGGCTTTTGCCACGATTGCCGAGATCATCGATGACATCCGCGCCGGACGCATGGTCGTCATCCTTGACGACGAGGATCGCGAGAATGAGGGCGATCTGGTCATGGCCGCGCAGAAGGTGCGTGCCGAGGACGTCAACTTCATGGTGCGCGAGGCACGTGGCCTGGTCTGCCTGTCGCTGACCGCGGCGCGCTGCACGCAGCTCGGCCTCAAGCCCATGGTGCTCGACAACACCTCGCCGCACCATACCAACTTCACCGTGTCGATCGAGGCCGCCGAAGGCGTGACCACCGGCATTTCCGCGCACGATCGTGCGCACACGATCCGTACTGCGGTGGCGCCCGATGCGCGGCCCGCGCATCTCTCGCAACCCGGCCACATCTTTCCGTTGACCGCACAGCCAGGTGGCGTGCTGGTGCGCGCCGGACATACCGAGGCGGCCAGCGATCTCGCCGCCCTGGCCGGGCTCGAACCGGCCGGTGTGCTCGAGATCCTCACCGAGGACGGCACGATGGCGCGGCGCCCCGAACTCGAGGTGTTCGCCGCGAAGCATGGGCTGAAGATCGGCACCATCGCCGACCTGATCCGCCATCGCCTCGAGAACGAGAAGACCGTCGAACGCGTGCATGAGGTCGACGTCGACACCGAGTTCGGCGCGTTTCGCCTGGTCGTCTGGCGCGATCTGGTGCGCGGTTCGCTGCACTACGCGCTGGTGCGCGGCCAGGTCGATGACGGCGAACCCGTGCTCACGCGCGTGCACGTGCGCAACACCCTGAGCGACGTGCTGCATCTGCGCCGGACTGATCTCGGCCTTACCGTGACGGCTGCCCTGCGTCGGGTTGCGGACGAGGGGCGCGGCGTGGTCGTCGTGCTCGGCGAAGGCGAGGACGATGCGGCCGTGCTCGATGCGCTGGCCGGCAATTCGGCGAAGACCAGCGCCGACCCGGTGCGCGAATGGCGCCGCCACGGCCTCGGTGCGCAGATTCTCGCCGACCTCGGCGTGCGCCACCTGCGCGTACTCGGCACGCCGCGGCGCATGGTCGGCTTGGCCGGATTCGGCCTCGACGTGCTCGGCCACGAGGACGCGCCGGCCTGAATCGGCGGTACGCTCACGGCGCCGCAGTACGGCGGCGATAGGCGAAGCGCAGGGTCAGCGCGAGCAGGACCAGGGACAGGGCCGACCATGCCAGCGCCCACCAGGTCGCCGGCAAACCGGTCAGTTCTCCCATCGTGCGTGCATCGGTGTGGATGGCGGCATCGCCGGCGAGTGTGACGAGGTCGAACAGGCTGTTGAAGCCGTCGAGCACGAGCTGCACGGCGAGCACGGACAGCAGGCCGTCGCGCCACAGTGGCGGCAGGCGCCAGGCGGCGAGGACGAGGGCGAGGCCGATGCCGATTCCGGTGGCCAGGCCGAATGCATTGCGCACGAACAGCAGGCAGGCGGCCACGAGCAGTACGCCGAGCGTGCCGAGCACGCCGCGCCCGGACGCGCCGCGTGCGGCGAGCGCGAGCAGGCTGCAACCGGTCAGCGCACAGCCGAGATAGCCGGCGCTGATGACCATCCAGCGGGTGCCGCCAGCGGACCAGGCGGTGCCCGAGAGATCGGCATTGACGACGAAGTGCTGGAACTCGCCGCCGGTCGCCAGGGCGGTTAGGCCGTGGCCGAGTTCGTGGACGAAAGTGGCGAACAGGCGCAACGGATAGACCAGCGCGCCGATGTATGGCACGCGCCAGAGCGCAAGCAGGGCAAGGCCGAGCGTGACGAGGCCGAACAGCTCACGCCAGTGCCAGGCGTGCGTGGCCGTGCGCTGCCCAGGTGCCACGGTGACGACT
>Ga0116142_10005530_pt1 | contig 11324 bp, 9 predicted proteins | sample AD_UKC033_MetaG_FD_89785 | JGI IMG/M metagenome (GOLD analysis project Ga0116142, IMG submission 89785) | Active sludge microbial communities of municipal wastewater-treating anaerobic digesters from USA - AD_UKC033_MetaG | ecosystem: Engineered > Bioreactor > Anaerobic > Digestate | place: USA... | reverse complement strand
GCACCATACAACATACAAAGAAGGGTCTGCTTTAGGGCCATAGAATGGATATTCTCGGCATTGATATAGGAACAAATTCTCTACCGGTCGTTGGAATCTATGCGGTGAGCACGGCGAACATGAAGGGAAGGCTCCAACAGCTTAGCTGGTGGATGGGGCGACGCAAGCCCCTGTAATAGATATGGATATTCTCGGCATTGATATAGGAACTGTTAGCGTAAAGTACCTCAGGATAAGGGGGAAAGGGGTTATCATCTCTCATGGTGATTACCCCCATAAAGGCGGGTGGGAAGATCTTAATTTTGTGCTTACAGACATTAAAGACAAAGAGGGAACTGATGTTGAAATTGCCATTGCCGTAAGTTCCCCGGATATTCTTAAGAGAAGTTTTTCCATACCTGTTATGCCCAGGGACGAGGCCAAGGAGGCAATTGAGTGGGCTGCATCAAAGGTCGTTACTACTTCCCTCGAAGATATGATCTATGAAAATATCATGCTTGGTCAGATCAATGAACGGGGCCTCCAGAAAGAAGAAGTATTCTTTATCGGGGCAAATAAAGAATACATCAATATTCTCCTTTCCGTTTTTGAAACTGTTGGTTTTCGAAGAGTCAACATTATCACTGATTGCGGCGTCCTTTATCTACCTATAATTGCGGAGAAAAAAGAAGGAACAGTTGCAGTAGTAGACATTGGTGGAAGGCAAACAGGCATTTATATTTTCGATGAAAAGAGACTTCGTTTTATGAGGGAGATTCTTACGGCATCGGAAAGCTTCATAGATACCCTCATGAGCGAATTTGGCCTATCGTATGATGAGGCTGAGCAGTATATCATTGAGAAGGGATTTAATGAAGAGTCCAAGAACATCCTGTCTTTTCCTCTTGACCGCTTAACCGGAGAGGTTCAGAGAACATTCAATGTCTATACCCGAAAGCATCCCGAAAGGCCAATCACGAAAATATATATAACGGGAAGGGCATCGAGAATACCAAACCTGATCTCAAGGATTCAAGATGTTTTCATGGAAGAAGTTGAACGCCTTATGAGTCCGATCGAAATTGATGAACAATTTCTACCCTTATATGCCCTGTGTATGAAGACTGAACCACTCGTTAATCTCCTCCCTGAAAAACTCAAGGCAAGAAAGAGAGAAATGACATTTCAGAGCTGGCTGAGACTCGCCACTATATGTGTTGTGGCTATACTTCTTATACCATCAATCATCATGCTTACAGACCTCAGGAAAATGCAGGTTTTCATAAAGAGTGAACAGGCTGATGTGGCCTCAAAAAAAGAACAGTTAAGGCTCCTGGGAAGCATTACCACAGACTCTCGTTATGGTGAGTTGATGGCACTCAACAAAGAAGTTGGTAAGAAGGATGTTACCTTTGTAACCCTGTTGAAATACCTTTCCTCACGGTTACCGAGAGATGTTTATATTAGAGAGATTGGATTTACCGACAAAAATAAAAGGTTCGATTCAACTATAAAGGATTTATCAAGAGAGCACTCTACCAAAGAAGGATCCGGTATCAGGGAGACAGCTAAGACAACACCCAAAGAAGACGCTGAGGCATCAGCACCATCAAAGGGGGCTATTCCTGCGACCGGTCAAAGTACTTTGGCGATCATTCCAGGTGAGCCTGATTATGCAGTAACCTTAAGAGGTTATATTTTTGGTGACATTGACGTTCTCGAACCAGCCCTCGTAAATCTGGTCATCAGCATTGAGCGGTATGCTCTTTTGAGGAACGTTGAGGTGTCGATGAGAGAGACAAAAGAGATTCGAGGGAAAAAGGCTCTTGAGTTCATTATTACGGGTCAATGTATACGTCATGAGATTTAAGATCATATACCTCTGGTTCAGTCTGCCCGTTCTTCTTGCAGCAACATGGTTTTTTGCATTCTACTCGCCTGTATCCTCTTTCATTGAGAAACAACGTGCAGAGCTCTCAGCAGCCAAGAGGACAGGAGAAATGATGGGGAAGGCCCTCAGAGATGTACTGGAAACACGAAAAAAAGATGCTACCGCACGCCTGTCACTTGACGGTATATCGAAAAACGTGCCTGCGTATCAGCAATTTCCCACACTTATCAGGGCTATAACCGAATCGGGGAAAAAAGAAGGGATCGTGTTCGATTTACTGAACAGCAATGCTCTGCCATATGACTCCGGGCAAGCTTCCCCACTGATGAAGCCTGCCCTTGGTGTCGGGTTGAAAGGAAAGTTTCTGGATATAGGTAAGTTTCTTGAGGCAGTGGAAAAACAAAAAGGGTTTAAGCGCATAGTGGAAGGAAGATTATCATATGCAGACAAGGATTATCCCATACTGACTGGAAATTTCCTCATTGAATTTGTGGTATGGAAAGGGGATTAGTTTTGTGAAAGTAAGTAAATCTATATTGGTTGCTCTTATACTTGCAGTGCTCTTTGCAGCATATTCGTTCTTATTTACAGACAAGAAGGTGCAATCAACCTTTCCTGTTCCTGTCACAAACATAGCCGGGACAACTCCGCAGGCCCCATACTCCACAACTGGAAGCAAAACACCAAGGCTCAATGTAGACACTCTAAACCTTTCCTGGCAGAATGACCCCTTTTCCCTTCCAAAATCGGTTATGGAAAAAAAAGCTGAGAAGCCAAAAATCGCTCTGAAGCTCGTCGCAATTATGGAAAGCAATGCAGGGCGGTACGCAATTATTGGTGGAGAAATAGTTAAAAAAGGTGACAAAATCGGGGAAGAGAAGGTTGTTGAAATCCACAATGACAGAGTAGTGCTTATTCGTAATAATACGAAAAGGATATTATCAATTGAAGATACCAGGTAGTAGAACAATTGCAATAATAAGTAATACTGGGGGATAAAGTGAAAAAACTATTCATTTTTATTTGTATTCTTTTTTTATGCGCTGCGTGTAGACACGTGCAGACAGCGACAACTCCTTCTGCCCCCATTGCAGTCAAACCTGTTGAAATAATGAGTCCTGTTGTTCCCCAGGTCGAAAAAGAAAGCAAAGCTTTGGCTGAGTCTTATGCTGAGCGTTTCTCCTTTACTTTGAAAGAAGCTGACGTGAAGGATGTTCTCCGAGGCCTTTCAAAGCAGACGAACTACAATGTTGTTGTAGAACCTGATGTAAAAGGGGTGTGCACTGTCGATTTAAAAGATGTTACCCTCATTAAGGCTCTGGAATATATCCTTGAACCTCTCGATTTCACCTTCAAAATTGAAGAAAAGACAATTTATGTATCAAAACCAAAGCTCGAGACAAAATTTTTCTCACTGAACTATGTGGCGCTAAAAAAGATAGGGACAAGCAGCGTAATTGGCTCTGCTGGCGGAGGCGGCTCACCTGGGACAGCAGGCAGCAGCAGTGAATACCGTTCCGTGGAAATCAAGACAGAGACTGAGGCTGACATATGGAAAAATATCGAGGATAACCTCAAGGTCATGCTTTCCAAAGAAGGTAAAGTTGTGGTAAATAGGCAGGCCTTGATGGTCCTGGTTACCGATTATCCAAAAAACTTGAAACAGATTGCCTCTTTTCTCAACGCTGTAGAAGGTTCCCTTCACAAGCAGGTGATGATTGAGGCAAAAATAATAGAGGTTCAACTGAATGATGCCTCACGAGAAGGTGTGAACTGGCAATTCATTGAAGGCAGGATCGGAGAGTTTTTTGTCAATACCAAACAGGTATTTCTCAACCCAAACATTATTAACGTCCCAAGTACAACCCAGGCAACAGCCACAACACCTTACTTCAGGCTTTTTGTGGGCAACAAACATCTGAATATAGACAACACCTTTATTGATCTCCTCAAAACTCAAGGAAATATCAATGTAGTCTCAAGCCCCAGAATAGCAACCCTCAACAACCAGCGGGCAGTAATTAAGGTTGCACGGCAAGACGTCTATTTTGATGAACAGCAATCCGTTGGCGTTGTCAGTACCACCTCCCTGGCAACATATACACCAAAATTTATCACAGTAGGGCTGATGTTGGATGTAACCCCACAGATAGATAACAACGGGAATATTGTTCTCAACATTCATCCTATGTTAACAGAAAAGGTCGATGTGGCGCTCTCACCTTCTGGCGCAGCAGTCCCCATACTCGATGTTCGTGAGGCTGATACAATGGTAAGGGTTAGAGAAGGGGAGACAGTTATTATCGGTGGACTCATGAAAGATCGAAAGAGAATTTCTGATACCGGCACGAAGGGACTCATGGATTTGCCCCTCATTGGCTGGCTTTTCAGACTCAAAGAGTCTGAAGCCCAAAAAAATGAGCTTGTTGTGTTCCTAACACCGAGAATCATGTCAACCGGAGAAACCCCATGAGCGTCATCCTCGATGCCCTGAAGAAGGCACAGAAAGAAAGAAAGGATATGACAAAAAATCTCCCCTACAATCCCAGGGAAAAGTCGCAGAAATCACGTTGGGTTATATATACCGGTGCCTTGCTTGTGTTCTGCGTTCTCCTCGTATTTTTCTTGATCCCTGACATGAAGAAAGCACCCAAGATAATGATAGAAGTTAACCCTGTCCACACTCCTCAGCCTATATCGCAACCTGTTGCCCCTGAAAAGACAGCAGCAGTTGTTCAGTCAACAGTCGCTGTCAATCCGCTTGCCTCAGAGCAATTAGACAGGCGCGATAACATAACAGGACACGTGAAACCTGTGAAAACACAAAAAAACATTGCCTCACTGCTATCTAAAAACGCATCGGGCATGACAAAATCCCGAGTGGAGACTCTGCCCGAAAAGGTTTGGCACCAGGATGAGGCCAGGGTTGTTATTTCATCGACAGATTTTGAAAAAATCAATCTTAAATTCCATAAGGCTGTAAAGGAGACAGAGAAGGGCAATATCTCAGAGGCCAAACAGCTCTATCATGCAATCCTGGCTGAGCAGCCAAGCAATGTTGAAACGCTTAACAACTTAGGGGTTATCTCCATCAAGGAAGGCAACACTGAGGAGGCTCTCTTTTATTTCAATAAGGTTTTCCAGTACAACAAGAATTATGGAAAGGCATACAACAATGTTGGCCTTGTCATGATGAAAGGTGGTCAGAAAGGCCTTGCAGAGGAGTATTTCAGAAAGTCTATAGAGCTGAAAAAAGATGATGTTGAACCCGTTATCAACCTTGCAGCGCTACTGCGCACAGAAAAAAGATATGAAGAAGCGGCGAGGTTGCTTGAAAACCTCCTCAGAACCAGCGTGACTAGCAAGCCTCTCTACCTTTCGTATGCACTCATAAAGGATGACCTGGGACATTACGAACAGGCAATAAAATATTACAGGTTATATCTCAGGGGAAGCATGGGAGATAGCCAACGAAGCGATGTAATAAAAAGACTTGAAGTTCTTGAGAATGCACAGTCTTCACGAACTCATTAATGGCAATTCATTGACTGCTGCGATAATTATAACAATGGTGCTTGGAGTACGTGAACCAAATATGGAGTTAACTGACCCGCCTTTGGACGGGAGGAAAAGGCGACGACGGCAGATATGGAGAAGCTAAGAAGTTAGGATTGTTAATATCTTGACATTTCTCACCTCCTTAGCTTCTAGCTTTAAAGATGGGGAAACCTGTTTGCTGAAGCCTCGGCTCAGGCAGATACGGATCCCGGCAATAGCAGCCATAGGGAGCAGAGCAGGACATGGCACGGATGATACGGAAAAAATTAGGAGAGATACATGTCAGTGCAGGGAAGTTAAGTGACGAATCCCTTGTCAGAGCCTTGGATGAGCAAAAGAAGTATGGTGAAAAACTGGGCAAGATTCTTACAAAAATGGAATTCCTTACAGAAAAGGAGATTATCGACACACTGAGCCAACAACTGGGAATACCTATCGTTTCCCTTGATGGCCGCGATATTCCCATGGATCTCATACGGCTCTTCCCCGAAGAAGTCTGGAAAAATTACATGGTCATCCCTTTTGAAAAACATTTCAATGTTTTGAGAATAGCCATGGTAGACCCCCTTGATATCAATGCCATCGATGAAGTTGCTCGGCTCGTCAAGATGGAGGTTGAGCCGTGTATAGTCACTGAGGGAGACATGAAAAGGGCCTTGGCCAAGTATTATGGGGCAAAAACCATTGTTGAACAGACCCTTGAAGATATGGGCGAGGATGTTGATCTGACACTGATAAAAGATGCAAACCTTGAAGAGGCAGATAAAATATCCATTGATATGACCGAACAGGAGCCTGTTGTAAGGTTCGTCAACAGCGTTCTAACCCAGTCGCTGGCAGATGGTGCAAGCGATATTCATGTTGAACCGCTGGAACGTAAGATGCGTGTGCGGATGCGAATTGATGGAAGGCTCAGGGAGATCCCTGCCCCTGAAAAGAAGATGTTTCTCCCAATAATCTCACGCATAAAGATTCTTGCAGGCATGGATATAGCAAAGACAAGAATACCTCAGGATGGCCGTTTCGATATCAGGGAAGGGGCAAAAGAGGTTGGCGTGAGAGTGTCCACATTTCCCACCATCCACGGGGAAAAAGCGGTGCTTCGCCTTCTTGATAAAGGTGCTGCACTTTATGGCATTGACAAGTTGGGCCTCCTTCCTGATGATGAAAAGATTTTGAAAAATGTTGTGAAAAGGCCCTATGGATTTATCCTTTCAACAGGGCCAACAGGAAGCGGAAAATCTACCACACTCTATGCAATACTCAACTTCATCAACTCTCCTGAAAAAAATATTATTACCATCGAAGACCCGGTTGAGTACACAATCGATGGTTTGGCTCAAACTCAGGTAAATCCAAAAGCCGGATTAACCTTTGATTCTGGGTTAAGAGCAATCTTAAGACAAGACCCGGACATCATTATGGTTGGTGAAATCCGAGACAAGGAGACAGCAACAATTGCCATTCATTCAGCCCTCACAGGGCATGTTGTTCTCTCGAGCCTCCATACGAATGACGCAGCAGGCGCTGTTACACGACTTATCGAGATGGGGATAGAGCCTTTTCTTGCAGCCTCTGCCGTTTCCTGCGTTATTGGTCAAAGACTCCTTCGCAAAATATGCGGGGAGTGCAAAGAGCAGTACAACCCATCGCCTGCTGTTATTAAAAGCCTCAATATACCCGATGATGCTGTTCTTTATAGAGGTAAAGGATGTCCCTCCTGCAAATATACCGGATATAAAGGGAGAACAGGCGTTTTTGAGGTCCTCGTTATTGACGACTCAGTCAAGGACCTCGTTATTAGCAAGGCTTCGAGCGATATGATTAAAAAGGCTGCTGTAGAAAACGGAATGACTGTTATGCATGAGGATGCCATTACAAAGGTGCTTCTGGGCATAACCACCCTGGAAGAAGCCTTGGATGTAACCAGGATAGAATAGTGTGCAGCGATGAATGTGATAGAAAACCGGAACCCAACGAAGGAAAGGATGGATGGGAAAGTTTACCTACAAGGCCCGAGATGAAAAAGGTTCTCTCGTTACCGGGATCATAGAAGGTGACAACAGGCGGGCTGCTTATGCGCAGATTGATGCATTGGGTCTATTTCCTGTCACAGTATCAGAAGCAAGGGAAGAGATATTCTCCATTGAAAACTTTTTGACAGCCCTCAAGCCTGTTCGTTATGATGACATCATTTTTTTTACCCGTCAATTACAAACAGTTATACGTGCAGGCATCCCCATATTGTCTGGCCTTCGTGCCATCGAAGAGCAGACATCCAATGTAAAGCTCAGGGGAGCAATCAAAGAGATGGTACAGGACATAGACAAAGGGGCCAGTCTTTCTGACGCCATGATGAAACAGAAGAAGCTCTTTCCGGACCTCTACACCAGCATGGTAAAGGCTGGGGAAATAGGGGGATCTCTTGAAGAGGTTCTGGAGCGCCTTGCAACCCTTCTCGAATTTCAATTAAAAACAAAGGAGATGCTCAAGTCTGCCATCAGATATCCAATTTTTGTGGTGACAACTTTGTTGATAGCTTTTCTCGTTCTCATCAATTTTGTTGTACCACGGTTTGCAGTTCTTTTCCGGGGTGCAAAGATGGATCTTCCCCTTCCAACACGAATGCTTCTTCTTACAAATGACATCTTCCAGAATTATGCCATATATCTCGGCATCTCCATTTTTATTTTGATTGGTGGTTTTTTGCTCTACAAAAGAACCGATGCGGGAACCCTTGAAATCGACAGGCTGAAATTAAGGGCCCCCCTTATAGGACCAATTATCTTAAAAATATGTATGAGCAGATTTGCAAACATGTTTGAAAACCTTATCAAGGTAGGTATACCTGTTGTAAGGACCCTTGAGGTGGTTTCCCGAACAGTGGGGAATGAATATATCGCCCAGAAGATCATTGAGATAAGCGGAAAGATAGAAAGAGGCTTGGGTATCTCCAGACCTTTGCGGGAGGCCGAGATATTTCCGCCACTCATTATACACCTCATTTCAACCGGGGAACAAACCGGTTCCCTTGAGGATATGCTGAAAGAGGTATCTACCCATTACGACAGGGAAATAACCTATTCGATAAACAGGCTTTCAACGTGGATTGAGCCCCTCCTGACTGCAGGCCTTTCCTTGATGGTATTATTTCTTGCCCTGGCCATATTCTTGCCATGGTGGAACATGATGGGGGCTCTTAGGGGTGGTGGATGAAAACTTTTTTTAAAGATCCAAAAAATTTAAGATACAGGCTCAGCAGTGTCATACCAGGCGTTGCCTTTCTCACGAGCATTTTGACTGCAGCCACAATGACAAATCTGAAAATGGCGCACAACCAATATTTTATATGGCTTATAGCCCTGGCCGTTTTCTCGGCCCTGTGTTCTCTGGCTCTTGTATATGCTATGACATCTCCTCTCAAGGATCTTCTCATAAAGGCTGAAGATATAGTTCATTTTGAAAAAGTGAAATCAGACCGGGGGCTCATGATAGAGGTCTACCAGCTGATAGAAAAACTTATAGAATTGGCGAAATCAAAAGAGAATGGAGGCAGAAAAGAACAGGCTCAATTCATCGAAGACATAGAGCGCCTTGACTACCTCCTTCCCCTTGGCTACATGTCCCTCATGGTGGCTCATGAAGTGCGGAATCCCCTTAACACCATAACAGGGATGAATGAGCTTTTAAAAAACAGACTTGAAGACCCACAGTTGTTAAAGTACGTTCAGGTCTCTCTCGATGCCGCAAAGAAGATCGACATTTTTACCAAAGATCTGCTGGACTTCACAGATGATGTAGTTCATACAGAAGATTTTGACATAAATGAGGTAATAGACGAATCATACAAAGCCCTTCGCTATGAGTTTAAGGATGTAACCTGCGAACTTCAGAAAGGAGAGTTGCCCAGATTTGTTGGCGATCGCAACAAGATATACCAGGCTATTCATAATATTCTCAAAAATGCTTTTGACTTTGAACGCGATGGCGGGTATGTTAAGGTAAAAAGCACCTGTGACCAATCATTTGTTATTTCAATATATAATAAAAATTCTCAGATTGCGCCAGAAATTATCGACACAATCTTTAAACCTTTCTTCTCAAAAAAGAAGGGTGGCAAAGGTATAGGGCTCTTCATCAGTATGAGAAACGTAAAAATCCACGGTGGAAATATCACGGTTACAAGCGGTGACGAAGGAACAACCTTTATAATCACCCTTCCCATTCAAGACCACACAGGCAAAGAGGAAATGATATGAGTGAAAAAATTGTAATTGTTGAAGATGATGCAGGCGTGAGGTTTTTCCTTGAAGAGGCACTGAAAGATGAAGGTTATAAAATAAAGACTTTTGAGTCCTATGAGGAGGCTTCATCCTCAATAAACAAAGAAACAAATCTTATTATAATGGACATCAAACTCCCTGGAGTAGATGGCCTTACTGCAATTGAAGATATCAAAAAGAAGTCTGATGCCCCAATCCTCATTATTACTGCTTATGGCACTAAGAAAAATGCTATGGAAGCAATCCAACGAGGTGCAACAGATTTTTTTGTAAAACCAATTGCCCTTGACGAACTTAAAGTAATGGTTAAAAGAGTTCTGGGAACCCAGATGCTGAAGAAAGAGTTAGAAGTATCTAAAGAGGAAGAGCTGGGACAGTCGATATTCCATGGAGTTGTGGGCAAATCAGAAGTAATGAAGGAAATCTTCAGAAATATTGAAAAGTTTGCAGACAAAGATATTACTGTTCTCATCACGGGAGAAACCGGTGCGGGAAAAGAGGCCGTGGGGCGCCTTATCCACGATCTCTCAAAGAGAAGTAAAGATTTTGTGGTTGTAAACTGCGCTTCAATTCCTGACAACCTTCTTGAAAGTGAGCTTTTCGGTTACGAAAAGGGGGCCTTTACAGGGGCGGTTCAGTCAAAGCAGGGTAAATTTGAACTGGCGAATGGTGGCACAATCGTCCTTGATGAAATTGGAGAAATGAGTCCATACCTCCAGGCAAAGCTTTTACGCGTTATAGAAGCAAAAGAAATCGAACGTTTAGGGGATATAAAAAAACGCAAGATTGACGTACGGATATTGGCAACAACAAACAGGGCTCTGGAAGTTGAAATTAAGGAAGGGAGATTTCGAGAGGACCTGTATTACAGGCTTGCACAGATTCATCTCATAATCCCTCCTCTGAGGGAAAGGAGGGAGGATATTCTGGTCCTTACTGATAAGCTTCTTCTCGACATATCGAAAGACTCCGGGAATCTTGTGAGTATAGCAGATGACGCCAAGCGGTTGCTTCTCAATTACCCCTGGCCAGGTAACGTAAGGGAGCTCATTAATGTCATAAAAAGAGCTGCTATTATGTGCGACAATAACCGTATTACCCTTGATGATCTGCCCTTACACCTTCGAGGGGAACAGCCTCTTGCGAGCATATCATATTCAGACAAATCCCTTGATGAAGCAATCTCTGAACTTGAGAAGAGAATGATTATTGATGCCCTGAAAAAAACAAGAGGTTTGCAGGCCAAGGCAGCAAAGTTACTTGGTATTAGCGAAAGAAGCATATGGTACCGGATAAAGAAGTACAGTATCGACGTGAATGTTTGATTTCTCTACAAATATTGTAGAAACACCACAATATTTGTAGAGAACCCGCTGTCCATCACCCAGGTTTTCATGATATCAGGTTATTTTTGAATAAAAAATTATCATTTGATGCTTTTATTTTACACCACCCGCTATCAAACTACAGCTATCCTAAGATAGATATACCCCCCTTTCAAATGCACCAGTGAAGGGGTGCAATGAGACCCGCAGGATTGATGAATCATTTGGAACAGCATGAGCTCAAGGTATGAGAATACAGGCATGAAAGGATCAGGAACAGTTCCAGAG
>Ga0116142_10005529_pt1 | contig 11324 bp, 10 predicted proteins | sample AD_UKC033_MetaG_FD_89785 | JGI IMG/M metagenome (GOLD analysis project Ga0116142, IMG submission 89785) | Active sludge microbial communities of municipal wastewater-treating anaerobic digesters from USA - AD_UKC033_MetaG | ecosystem: Engineered > Bioreactor > Anaerobic > Digestate | place: USA... | reverse complement strand
GGGGTGCGGGCACGAGGAGGGCGTCCCGCTCAGCACGGGCACCCGGAACGGGCGCGATGATTCTGCCGGTGCGCGGCGAATGCGGGCCTGCGGTTGCTCAGGTTTCGAATCCGTGCGCGAAGATCGCGTCGCGCTCGATGATGGCGCCGATCGTCGGCGGTGTCTGCACGGGACGCGTGAGGGCCGAGCCGGGCGCGATCCACTGGCGGATCGGCGGCAGGAAGGCCGGCAGCAGGGTCGGCGCCGGGAATGGCCAGGCAGGCGGACTGGTCGGGTTCGAGTTGCCGGCGCCGAGCAAGGGACTGCCGGCGGCCGGGCGATAGTCATGCGCGGCGGCATTGACGAAGCCGGGCGCGCTGCCGCTCAGCGTACCGGTCCACTCCGGCGGCACGACGCTGGCGCTGGCGTTGATCCAGTTGTTCGAGCCGGCGACGCGCCGGCCGGACACCCATTCGGCTTCGACCGTGCGTTCGATATTCAAGGTGCCGTTGCTGCTGCGCCAGATGACGTTGTTGTGCGCCTCGACCGATTCGATGCCGGAGAACAGACGGAACACCGTGTAGCTGGAGCCGGTGCCGTTGACCACGATCGTGTTGTTGGCGACGCGGTAGCGGCCGCGCGACTCGCCGGTGCCGTCACCGCCGAAGCGCATGACCGCGCCGAACGTGCCCGAGTGCACGATGACGTTGCCGAGCACCTCGGAATCCTCGCGCTTGAGTTCGACCGTCCAGCCCGGCTGCTGGGTGTACTGGTCGGGGCCGATCAGCTCGAGCTCGTGGTAGAACGCGCCTTCGAACCAGTTGTAGTGGATCTCGTTACGTTCGAACCGGCTTTTCAGCAGATTGCCGCCGACACCCGAGTGCACGTAGTTGTAGCGCATGCGGAATACCGAGTCGGGGAAGGCGACCTCGTCGGACTGCATGTACAGGGCATGCCGGCCGCTGCCCTCGCCGGAGTTGCGGATCTCGCTGTACTCGAGGGTGATCGAGCCCGAAAGCTGGTCGGCGCTGAGGATGCCCATCTGCGGACAATCGCGCACGAGCAGGTCGCGCAGGGTGATGAAGGCGGCCGGAATGAACACGCAGCGCGAACTGCCGCCAGTGATCTCGAAGCCTTCGAGCACGACGTGGTTCGATTGGCGGAACTCGATCGTGTTGGTGCCGCCGGCGAGCACCGGGCGCTGGCCGTTGACGCGCAGGCCGCGCACCGTGATCGGCTGAGCGGCCGTGCCGGACTGGCGCAGGATCACGCCGCCGGGATAGGTCGCGCCGCCGTCGACTTCGACGACATCGCCGGGTTGCAGGGTGACACTGGTCAGCAGCGCCTGCAGGCTCGCATAGGGGCGTCCCGATCCCACGGCGTAGGTGGTGGCATCGGCGAACGGAGCGGCGGACGACAAGGCTAGGCAGGCAAGGGCAGGCAGGACCTTCAAGAGCAAACTCCCCGATGGTTTCGGTGGCGCGCAGCCTGCGGGTTCGTACCCGGAAAGTCCGCGACGGTTGTCGCAGATGACGATGTGCAGCGGCTCGTGTCAGCATGCGCCCGGCCACGATCCGCGACAGCTTGCCCGACACCCATGCGACTCAACAAGCACATAAGTGACAGCGGGCTCTGTTCGCGCCGCGAGGCCGACCGCCTGATCGGCGCGGGCCGCGTCAGTGTCAACGGCCGGCGCGCCGGGATCGGTGACAGCATCGCCGAAGGGGACGAGGTGCTGGTCGATGGCGAGGCCCTGCGCCAGCGCCCGGTGACGCGGCCCGGCGCACGCCGTCACGTCTACATCGCCCTCAACAAGCCGGTCGGTATCACCTGCACGACCGAGCATGCAGTCAAGGGCAACATCATTGACTTCGTCGACCATGCACAGCGCATCTTCCCGATCGGCCGCCTCGACAAGGATTCGGAAGGCCTGATCCTGCTCACCAGCAACGGCGACATCGTCAATGCCCTGCTACGTTCGGAGAACGGGCACGAGAAGGAGTACCTCGTCGCGGTCAACAAGCCGGTGACGCCGGAGTTTCTCGCCGGCATGGCGCGCGGCGTGCGCATCCACGGCCAGATGACCAAGCCGTGCCGGACGCAACGCATCGCCAAGTTCGGCTTTCGCATCGTGTTGACCCAGGGGCTCAACCGGCAGATCCGCCTGATGGCCGCAGCATTCGGTTATCGCGTCACCCAGCTGCGGCGCGTGCGCATCGTCAACATCCGCCTTGGCTCACTGCGCGTCGGTCAGTGGCGCAACCTCAGTGACGCGGAACTGCGTGACCTGTTGCCGGGACGGACCGATTGGTGAGGCAGCGGATCAGCCGATCGAGCCGCGGTCGAGCAGCCAGCGCGCGGCAGCCGCCCCGGCGATACGGCCGCTGGCCATCGTCGCGGTGAGCAGATAACCGCCGGTCGGTGCTTCCCAGTCGAGCATTTCGCCGGCACAGAACACGCCGGGCAGGGTCTTGGCCATCAATGTATCGTCGAGCGCCTCGAGACGTACGCCACCGGCCGTGCTGATCGCCTCGGCCAGCGGGCGGGGCGAACGCAGAGTCAAGGGCAGGGCCTTCAGCAGGCCGGCCAGCCGATGTGGATCGGTGAGTGCTTCGGTCGGGGCGAGTTCGCGCAGCAGCGCGGCCTTGACGCCGTCGATGCCGGCGCGGCGACGCAGGTGTTCGGCCAGCGAGCGGCCGTTGCGCGGCGCTGCAAGCGCGTCCCGCAGGGTGGCTTCCGCACGCGTCGGTGCAAGGTCGATCAGGACCGTCGCCTCCCCGCACGCGGCGATCGCATGGCGCAACGCCGCCGAGCAGGCGTAGACCAGACTGCCCTCGATGCCGTCGGTACTGACCACGAATTCGCCCTGGCGGCGGATCGTCGTGCCATGGACATCGCGCCAGGTGAGCGCCACCGGCTTCACCGCTGCACCGGCAAAACGCGTGCGCAGGTGCGCGCTCCAGGCAACGTCGAAACCGCAGTTGGAAGGCGCCAGCGGGGCGATCTCGATGCCGAGACGTTCGAGCTCGGCGGTCCAGGTGCCGTCCGAGCCGAGTACCGGCCAGCTCGCGCCACCGAGCGCGAGCACAACGGCGCCGGCACGGATGCGTTGTTCGCCGCTCACGCCGCTGAAGCGCAGCCTGCCATCGGCAGCGAACCCGAGCCAACGCGATCGCACGTGAAAGCGCACGCCATCGGCGCGCAGGCGTGTGAGCCAGCGGCGCAGCAAGGGAGCGGCCTTGAGGTCGAGCGGAAACACTCGCCCCGATGTGCCGACGAAGGTTTCGATGCCGAGTCCCCCGGCCCAGGCGCGCAGTGCCTCGGCGTCGAGGGCTTCGAGCCAGCGTGCGACGGCGTCGGCACGTGCGCCGTAGCGGGCAAGGAACGCCTCGCGAGGTTCCGCATGCGTGAGGTTCAAGCCACCCTTGCCGGCGACGAGGAACTTGCGCCCGACCGAGCCCATGGCATCGTGGACTTCGACCTCGACGCCGCACGCGCGAGCGGCCTCGGCTGCCATCAGGCCGGCCGGGCCGCCACCGATGACGACGAGGGGGAGCGCTTGTGCGGTCATGCCGAGGGATGCTCTGATCAATCCCGCAATGGTGTCATGACATCCGCAAGGTTCGCAGCGGGGTGGGCGTGGCGAAGTGCAGGCCGGTTGCCTGGGCGAGCCGCGCACGCCGAGTTGCCGGCCTTGCGGATGTCACGCCGCAATTGATTGGGAATGAAAAGGACGGTGACGCCGTTGCGGGATTGATCGGAACATCCCGAGATGCTCGCATGTATCGGCTGTGGCAGGTGGGTGCGATACTCGCTGCCCCGCATACCGAGGAGCGTGCCATGGCCCATCGCGGCAGTTGCCATTGCGGTGCGATCGCGTTCGATGTCGATGCCGACATCGAGGGCGTCATGGAGTGCAATTGTTCGCTGTGCAGCAGGCGCGGGTACCTGTTGTGGTTCGTGCCGCGCGCGCAGGTCCGCTTCGTGGCCGGCGAGGAGGCATCGGGCGTGTACCGCTTCAATCGCATGCACATCGGCCACCATTTCTGCCCAACTTGCGGCTGCGCGCCGTATGCGGCCGCCGACGGCCCGGACGGCACGCCGATGGTCGCGGTCAACGTGCGCTGTCTTGAGGGCGTCGACCTACATGGCCTGGCGATCACCCGGATCGACGGTCGCAGCCTCTGATTTTCATACCGTCATCGGAATCCATTTCGCATGATCGCCACGTTCGCCATCATTCTCGCCACCTGTGTCGTCTCGTTTGCCGGCTTCGGCAACCCGCAAGTCATCGACAAGCTGATCCTATGGCCGCCGGCGATCAAGCGTGGTCGACAGTACTACCGTCTGCTCAGCCACGGCTTCATCCACGCCGACGGCATGCATCTCGCGTTCAACATGATCACGCTGTATTTCTTCGGCCGCTACATCGAGACATTCGTTGCCGGATACATCGGCACGCTCGGCTTCATCGCGTTCTACCTGTCGGCGATCATCGTGGCGATCCTGCCGACCTACATGAAGAATGCCGACAATCCGTCCTACCGCAGCCTCGGTGCCTCGGGTGCGGTCTCGGCGGCGCTGTTTGGCTTCGTGCTGATCAACCCGTGGGCGAAGATCCTGATCTTCTTCGTGCCGTGCCCGGCGATCATCTACGCGGTGATCTACATCGCCTATTCGATCTACATGGACCGGCGCGGCACCGACAACATCAACCACAGCGCGCACCTGTGGGGCGCGGCCTATGGCGTGCTGTTCCTGGCGGCGATGGAACCGAGGCTCGTCAGCGCATTCCTCGGCCAGTTGGCGAATCCACGTTTCGGGCTCGGCTGACGCTTTCGCGAAACGGTCATGTGAAACCGCCGTAGGAAACGGCTTTAGCCGTGATGCCTTGGCTGTGCAACCCCTCAAAGAAAGAGCATCACGGCTAAAGCCGTTTCCCACGGAGCTTCTCTCGATTCGGGGCGACCGACAAGGCGTACGGGCGCAGCCAGGTGGCTACGGTCGCGGCTCGAAGCCGTTGGCAAAGATCGTGTCGGTGATGCGCGGCGCACCAAGCATGATCCAGTCGTGGATCAGTGCCTGTTCGGCGAGCGGCAGGGCCGGCCGCAGCCGCGGCATGCGCAGGCCATGCTCGGGCGTGTTGCAGTTGATCTTCTGGAACAGCACGCTGGAAAGCGGGTTGCCGGGTACGACCAGGATGCCTTCCACGGCTGACGGCCCGTTGACGAGATTGTCGTAGGACCATTTTGGGTCGAGGTCGAGATCGCCGGCCGGGGTGCCCCCGTGGTCGACATGGCAGTTCGAGCAGCGGTTCGCGAACAGCGTCTGGATGTCCTTGTCGTAGTCGATGTTCCAGGTGATCGGAACGCTGGCGATGCTGTCACAGCCGGAGGGTTCTGCAGCAGCGGTTGCCGCCAGCAGCGCAGATGTCAACAGAACCAGGCAGCGCGCGGCCACGGCCGCGCGGTGCCTGTGCGGGGCAAAAGCGTTCATGCGATCCCGTCGACGACTCACGCCTGCATGAAGCCGAGATTGTTGGTGGAGAAGTTCGGCAGGTTCGGGAAGATCGTGTTCAGTTCGGCGTCCGAGGTCACGCCCATCCAGCGGGCCAGGGTAGCGCCCATCTGGTCGACGCTGGTGGAGGGAATCGTCTGTCCGCGCGTGAAGCTGACAGGGCCGTTGAGAGTCTGGTCGGGCCAGGTGCCGTAGAAGCGTCCGCCCTGCACGGCGCCGCCCATGACGAGCTGGATGCCACCCCAGCCATGGTCGGAGCCGTTGCCGTTGGTCGACAACGTGCGGGCGAACTCGCTCATGGTGAACGTGGTGACTTCATTGGTCGCACCGATCGCTTCCAGCGCCTTCCAGAAACCGTTGAGCGCCTGCGAGACGCGCAGCAGCAGGTTCTGGTGGCCGTTGTTGGTGATCAGGTTGTCGTGCAGGTCGAAGCCGCCGTAGCGCACGTAGAAGATCTGGCGCTTGTGCTCGACGCCGGCGCCGATCGTGCGACTCAGCTTGATCATGCGCGCAACCATGCGCAGTTGGTCGCGCAACGAGCTTTGCGTGACGCCGTTGAACGGCGTGTCGAAGAACGCGTTTGCACCTGCCCCGCCAGTGCCAAGCCCGACGTTGAGGGTGTTGTAGAGTTCGCGCGAGCGCTTGAGGATGGACGCGTATTCCTGCTGATACGGCGAGGCGTAGCTGGCGTCGAGCAGCTGGCCCAGGGCGATCTCGCGCTGGGCATTGGCGCCGGTGGCGTTGATGCCTGACAGTGCCGACACCCCGCTGCTCGACATCTGGTACGGGAATGTCTGCACACCCATCTCGAAGCGGTTGGCGCCACCGATCGAAATGCAGGGCGACAGCGCCTGGTAGAGGTTGTCGCCACGCACACGGTCGGCGACGAGGCCGCCCCAGCCGCGGTTGTGTGGTGCGGCACGACCAAGGTGCCAGAAGTTTTCCTGGTCGTTGTGCGAATACAGTTGCGGTGGCCGCAGCGACGCATTGGCGTTGTACTCGGCCTTGGTGATCGGCCGTACCAGGGTGCCGATGTTCGGCAGGAAGGCAAGCCGCCCCTGGTTGTACAAGGTGCGCAACTCGGTCAGGGCCGGGTGCATGAAATAGGTACCGCTGCCGCCGGCATCGGTGATGTTCATGTTGGTGTTGCCCGGGCGGGCGAGGGCGAGGCCGCCGGTGTTGTTGTTTGCGTTGTAGACGCCACTGCGCGAAGCAGCGTAGACGTCGTAGCGGGCCTGGTCATAGGGCACGACCATGTTCCACGAATCGTTGCCGCCGGCGAGGTAGACACATACGAGGGCACGGTAGCCGCCGACGCTGCCCTGGGCAGCGGCCGAGCTGATCAGTTCGAGCTGGGGCAGGAAGGCCGAGGCTCCGCCCGCGCACAGCGTGCACGAGAGCTGACGCAGGAAATTGCGGCGTGAATCGGAATGCTTGCTCATGATCCTGGCCCTCAGCGCTGGACGGCGTATTCGGGCGAAATCGCCACGAGGTAGATGATCGAGCGTGCGCGCTCGGAGGCGCTGACATCGCTGGCCATGAAGGTCACCGCGTTGATCAGCGAGGTGCGCATGCCGGCCGACATGGAACCGTAGAGCATCCGACGGTTGGCCTCGTCTACCATGGCGGTGTAGTTCGTGCCCAGGTTGGTCAGTGGTGTGATGTCGAGCAGTGGCCGCGTGGTCGGCGGGTTGGTCATGCCGATCCAGCTGTTGAAGCCGTAGGTGTACAGGCTGTTTGCGGTCGTGGTGATCGTGCTTTCGTTGAGGATCTGGTACTCGGGCGAGTAGAGCCCGGCATCGGCCACCGCGCCGGGTTGGCTGTAGTCGGGTTCGTAGAAATTGAACACCGAATCGGCACCGAGCGGGCGCTGGCCATAGGTACCGGTCGGGTTGGTCATGCCCATCGGAATGTTGCCGAAGGCATCGGCTGCCGGTGCCTGCGCGCCCCAGGCGCGCCACAACGCGGTCAGCTTGAGCAGCGGCTCGCGCGGTTTGCCGCTGTTCGGGCCCGGGGCGTTGCGCGCTTCCGGGTCGAGCAGGATCTGCATGATGACCGCGCCGAGATCGGCGCGCTCGCCCCAGCCGTTGTTGTTGTATTTCTGCGCGACGCGCTGGATGTAGGCCGGCGAGGGCGTGCTGCTGGTGAAGCGCTGGATCAGCTGGCGCGCCACGAACGGGGCGACATTGTCGTGCAGGGACAGCACGTCGAGCACATAGGAAACTTCGTTCAGGCACTGCTGGCCGGCGGCGATCGGGATCGGCGGGTCGAAGATCTGCTTGGCGGTGACGTCGTGCTCGTTCTGGATGCAGGTCATCGGCAGGTGGTTGTTGGTGCCGTTGCTGATCGTCGTCGCGTTGTTGTAGTTGAAACCGGTGAAGACCTTGGCCAGGTTGGTGATGTCGTTCTGGTTGTAGGTCGGCACGCTCTGGCCGCCGATCAGGATCGGCGAGAAGTCCAGGTTGCGCTCGACCAGGCCGATCGTGAACAACTGCATGACTTCGCGCGCGTAGTTCTCGTCGGGCTGGCGCGTGCCGTCGGCGGAAGCCTTGCGGTTGCGGAAGTGGCTGAGGTACTTGCCCATGGACGGGTTCAGCGTCACGTGCTGCAGAAGGTTGCGGTAGCTGTCGAGGCCGAACGTGCTGAGGATGTCGTAGTAGTGGCTGATCTGGCGCGGCTCGCCGGAGAGCGTGCCGTTCTGATCCGAGATGACGACGATCTGGCTCAACGCGAACGCCATGCGCTGACGCAATTGATCCGGTGCGGTCATCGCCGTGTGGAACCAGCGGTCGAGGCGCTGGTTCTGGCTGACGCTCTGCTGCGGCGTCGCCGCCTGCATCGCCGCATGCACCTGTTCCATGTACGGATGGACCAGGGTCGGTGGCGCGATGAGTTGCTGCTTGATCCAGCGCGAGTAGCCGACTTGGCGCAGATACGCGATCTCGGCGGGGGTCGGCCCGAAGGTCGCCTGGGTCAGGAAACGCGCCGCCTCGGCATCATTGGCCGGCAGGTCGGTCGCGGCCTCGAAGTTGTGGTCGAACAGGCGGTCGTTGAGGAGGCCGTGCGCGGGTTGCACGGAGAGCGTGCTGGCGCAGAGGGCCAGCGGCAAAAGCCATCGCTTGGTCATGACACATATTCCCCGGGAGCCGTGGCGAGCCTAGGCGCGGATCATAGCCATGAAATGTGAACGACGGCGAGATTCTGCGATGTCGTGGAAACCGGGCCGTCGAACCTGCGAAGCGGTTCTCGCTTCCGCGGGACGCTGGCGGGGCGCAGCAGCATCCACGCGCTCGCTTCAGCTCTTGCCGTGGAACAGTTCGCGGCCGATCAGCATGCGGCGGATCTCGTTGGTGCCGGCACCGATTTCGTACAGCTTGGCGTCGCGCAGCAGGCGCCCGGCCGGGTATTCGTTGATGTAGCCGTTGCCGCCGAGGGCCTGGATCGCCTCAAGGGCGACGCGCACGGCGTTTTGCGAGGCGTTGAGCAGGCATGCGGCCGGGTCGATGCGCGATTTCACGCCGGCATCGAAGTCTTCGGCGACCCGGTAGGCGAAGGCGCGCGAGGACTGCAGTGCCGTGTACATGTCGGCGATCTTGGCCTGCATGATGCCGAAGGTGCCGATCGGGGCATTGAACTGCTTGCGTTCGCGCACGTAGGGCAGGGTGAGGTCGAGTGCCGCCTGCATCAGTCCGATCGGACCGCCCGAGAGCACCAGGCGCTCGGTGTCCAGTCCGCTCATCAGCACGCGCACGCCCTCGTTGACCTGGCCGACGATGTTCTCGGCGGGGATCTCGCAGTCCTCGAACACGAGTTCGCAGGTGTTCGAGCCACGCATGCCGAGCTTGTCGAGCTTCTGTGCGGTGCTGAACCCCTTCATGCCCTTCTCGACGATGAAGGCGGTCATGCAACGGCTGCCGGCCGGCTTCGGTGCGGTGCGCATGTAGACCAGCAGCACGTCGGCGTCGGGACCGTTGGTGATCCACATCTTCGAGCCGTTGGCGACCCAGACGTCACCCTTCTGCTCGGCGCGGCAGCTCATGCAGCCGACCACGTCGGACCCGGCACCCGGCTCGCTCATCGCCAGTGCGCCGACCCACTCGCCGCTGCACAGCTTGGGCAGGTATCTGCGCCGCTGGGCGTCGCTGCCGTTGTTGCAGAGGTTCTGCACGCACAGGTTCGAATGTGCGCCATATGACAGGCCGACCGAACCCGAAGCGCGCGAGATTTCCTCCAGTGCGATCACGTGGGCGAGGTAGCCGAGGCCGGCACCGCCGAATTCCTCTGGTACGGTGATGCCGAGCAGGCCGAGGTCACCGAGCTTGCGCCAGAGGTCGGCCGGGAACGCGTTGTCGCGGTCGATCAGGTCGGCGCGAGGTGCGATTTCCTTGTCGGCGAAGGCCTGCACGGCCTCGCGCAGTGCGTCGATGTCCTCGGACAGCTTGAAGGGTCGCATGGCGGTTCTCCGTCAATGGCGGACTTGCGGGAGGCGTCAGTTGCCGCGGCGGCCCTGGAAGCTCGGCGGCGGTACGCCAAGATGGGGCAGGCGCAGGCGGCCGATCGCGGCGATGCGCTCCTCGGCCATGCGGTCGGCGGCCTTGTAGGTCGGGATGTCGTCCCGCCGTGCGATCTCGAAGATGCGCCCGACGTTGTGGTAGATCGTACGCATCATGCGCATCGCGCGCTCGCGGTTGTAGCCGTCGATCTCCAGCGAGATGTTCATCACGCCGCCCGCGTTCACTGCGTAGTCCGGGGCATAGAAAAGGCCACGGCGCTTGACTTCATCGCCGATCGCATCGGAAGCAAGCTGGTTGTTGGCGGCACCGCAGATGACCTTGCACTTCAGGCGGTCGAGCGTCTTCTCGTTGACCGTGCCGCCGAGCGCGCAGGGACTGTAGACGTCGGCGTCGACGTCGTAGATCTCGTCGATACCGACCGCGGTGCAGCCGTGCTCGTCGACAGCGCGGTCGACCAGTTCCCTGTTGATGTCGGTGACGAATACCTTCGCGCCCTGTTCGCGCAACAGCTTGATGAACTCCATGCCGACATGGCCCGCGCCCTGCACAGCGTAGCTGTACTTGCCGACGTCCTCATCGCCGAAGCGCGCGTTGAGCGCGGCCATCAGACCCTGCAGGGTGCCGAAGGCGGTGAACGGCGAGGGGTCACCGGAGCCGCCGTGGACCTGGTGCACGCCGGTGACGAACGAGGTCTCGCGGAACACCCATTCCATGTCGTTGACGTCGATGCCGACGTCCTCGGCGGTGATGTAGCGGCCATTGAGCGATTCGACGAAGCGGCCGAAGGCGCGAAACAGGGCCTCGGACTTGTCCTTCGCCGGGTCGCCGATGATGACTGCCTTGCCGCCGCCGAGGTTGAGGCCGGCGACCGCATTCTTGTAGGTCATGCCGCGGGACAGGCGCAGCACGTCGTCGAGTGCATCCTGCTCGCTCTTGTACGGCCACATGCGCAGGCCACCGAGCGAAGGGCCGAGCACGGTGTTGTGGATCGCGATGATCGCCTTGAGGCCTGCATCCTTGTTGTGGCAGTACACGACCTGTTCGTGGCCGGTCGTGGCAAGCGTCTCGAAAAGCATGAACGGACTCCGCGGAAGGGATGGACGGGCGCCTGGCCGTGGAGGGAATTCGCGATTGGCCGGCGCTTGGGGGCGCGTAGTCTAAACGAAGTCCGCTGTGGTGCTCGCGGCCGGCGCCGTGATGGGAGGCAGGTGTGGCCGGTCGTACGGTGACCCTGGGGATGCTGATCAATCCCGCAATGGCGTCATGACATCCGCAAGGTTCGCAGCGGGGTGGGCGTGGCGAAGTGCAGGCTGG
>Ga0116142_10005521_pt1 | contig 11344 bp, 17 predicted proteins | sample AD_UKC033_MetaG_FD_89785 | JGI IMG/M metagenome (GOLD analysis project Ga0116142, IMG submission 89785) | Active sludge microbial communities of municipal wastewater-treating anaerobic digesters from USA - AD_UKC033_MetaG | ecosystem: Engineered > Bioreactor > Anaerobic > Digestate | place: USA... | reverse complement strand
TTAATCCAATTAAAACCGCTAATAAATGATTTGTGTTAATTAAGGGAACCAATTTAACTTCCTCCTCTCCCGAAGAAAATGCTTAAAAAGTTAATATCCTTCCCAAAGACCATAATACTCCTTGACCCAAACCAAACAGAATAACTTTCCACGAAATATCAACTCCTGACTTGTTTACAATAAACAACATAATACCAACTATTGCGATTAATAAAATAATAACTATTAACTTATAATTAAATCCTATTTGAGATTTAATTAAAAAATATCCTAGAAATACAATACTGATGCCAGCTAACATTAAAAGAGAAGATAAATCAGATTGTATTTTTAAAAACTTTTCTGATGTGACTACTTTTGAAAAATTAGAATAAATTCCCCAAAAAAGCGCACTTGTCAAACCATACATTATCCAATTTGGCATATTATTAATTTTATGATTATAAAACAATAATAACATTATATAAAAAAAGAGCAATAGCCTATAAAATTGACTGGATCTTTTCAATTACCTCAATTGAAGGAGGTGTAGAAAAAACCCAATTGGCTCCTGCCCCATAGAATTCTTGTTCTTTTTCTTTTGGCACGCATACGCCAATGGTGACTGCCGGAAGATTCATATCTCCAACAGAGTCACTCAAAAAGAACACCACACAATTAGGATACATTTTTTCAACAATCCTGATATGTTCTGTTTTTGTTCCGTGTTCTCGACCATAAATAGCTGAAAAATACTGAGAAAGTTTTTTTCTATAAGCCCATGCATTGATCAGATTTTCTTCTGTTGAAGAAGAGATAATACTGATAAAGCCAACAGCAGAAGAAACCCTTAGGGCTTCCTTTACGCTTGGAAATGTTTTTGGGCGCTCGTAAACTTCTCCTATCTTTCTGAAATGATATTCATTTGCACAACAATCTCTTTTCGCTTTTGAAGAGTGCGGAAATATTTTTTCCAGTTGTTTATCGAATGGTACACCGGTTGTTTCAAGGTACTGTTCTCGAGCTTTTCTTAGGCTTGTGCCAAAATATTTTTTGATTACCTTGGCAGCCAAATTTGCATGAGACGGCATAGTATCAACATCAGTACCGTCCCAATCATGCATGATTATCACTCTTTCAAACAAGCTGTTACCTCCTTTAGATAACAATAATACTATACAATATTAATTGTTTATTGTCAACAAACCATAAACCACTTCGAGATGATATTTTGTATCTTATTTATTAATCCTAATCGCAGAATAAACTCTTTGAATTGCTGTAATATTTCCTAAAACAGCAATTAAAATAATAATATAGGTTGTATATACGAAGTCAGGATAAATTAATCCTAAAATTAAAGCTAGGAAAACCAATATCAACCTCTCTCCTCTTGATAATATTCCTCCTTTTAATTCTTGATTAACTAATTCTTTTTCCTTAGCTGCTGCTTTAGCATAAGTTGTAACAATTGAACCGAACACTGCTAAAAATATCCAGGCATAAGCAGGTAAATATATTGTTGGAAGAGGTAAGAATAATAAACCAAAGAAAATCATTCCTTCTACATATCTATCAAAAATAGTATCCAAGTATGCTCCTACTTTTGTTGAAACATTTCTATTCCTGGCTACTGCTCCATCAATAAAATCTAAAAATGCTCCTATGAAAAAGAAAATAATGGATAATCCTAATTTTTGCGTTATCATGTAATACATTCCAATTAAAGCAAAAACTCCTGACAAATAAGTATATCCATTAGGAGTAATTGGTAATATAGAAAATATTTTACCGACAACAACTTCTATTGATTTAAACCAATGTCTTTTTGTGTCTAACATATGCTTATAGTTTTTGTAATAATTCTTCTGTAAACTTTTTCATTCTTCTTAATTCTTCTTTTCCTTTTTCAGAAGTAATAAAAGCTTTTTCTCCTTTATACTTTTCATTTCTAATATATCCTTGAGTTCTCAATCTGAATAAAACTGTTTTAATTAATAATTCGTTTGGTAAAAATCCAAATTTATCAAAAACTAATCCTGAAACTTCTCTGTCTTGCGTTTCTCTTTCCAATCCTAAAGATAAAACATATATCCACAAATTACCTTCTGTAATTGTAGATAAAAATCTATTTAATGGCTCCATGTTATTTAATTTATTATTATATTAAATAATTATATTATCTTTCTCTTTTTCCTGCAATAAACTCTTCAATCATTTCTCTTGCTCTTTCATCTGTAAATTGCTTTATTGGGTGCTTCATGAAATAGGCTGAAGGAGAAATTAATGTTCCTCCAATTCCCCTATCTAACGCAATTCTTAATAAACGAATTGCATCAATTACGCATCCTGCTGAATTAGGAGAATCTTCTACTGATAATCTTAACTCTAATTCTACTGGAACATTACCGAACTTTCTTCCTTCCATTCTAATAAAGCAAACTTTATTGTCTTTTAAGAATGGAACCCAATCAGATGGACCAATATGCAAATTGTCATAACTCAATCTTTTAGCTAGTTGCGATTCAACTGCTTCTGTTTTAGAAACTTTCTTTGTTTTTAATCTTGCTCTTTCTCCATACATGTTCAAAAAGTCAGTATTTCCTCCAACGTTTAATTGATATGATCTGTCAATTGTTACTCCTCTTTCAGCAAATAAGTGAGATAAAACTCTATGAGTAATAGTTGCTCCAATTTGTGATTTAATATCATCTCCTATACAAGGAATTCCCTTATCTCTAAATTTTTTTTCCCATTTTTCATCAGAACAAATAAATACTGGCATGCAATTAATAAAAGCAACTCCTGCGTCTAAACAAGCTTGAGCATAATATTCAGTAGCTTTTTGAGAACCAACAGGCATATATGATACAAAAACATCAGCGCCTGATTTTTTTAATTCAGCCACAACATCAACAGGCTTCTTCTTGTCAGGCAAGAATGTCTGATCATCTGGATAGTTTTTCATATGATCAGCTACTCCATCTAAAATGGGTCCCATTTTAACAATTACTCCTGTTTTAGGAATATCTCTGCAAAAGGTTTTTGTACAATTAGGCTTTTCGAAAATAGCTTGAGAAACATCTTTACCTACTTTTCTTTTATCAATATCAAAGGCAGCAACAATCTTAATATCAGCTATCCTATAATCTCCGACTACATTATGCATTAATCCAGGGACTAATTCATCATCATTTTTTATGTCTTTATAGTAATAAATACCCTGAACTAATGAACTAGCACAATTACCTAATCCGGCAATAGCAATTTTAATGTCTTTGCCTTTAGAAACTTTTGTCTTTTTTTTGTTTGCCATAATATTAAAAAGATATTATACTGTTAATAATAATAATTTATGCTTATTCTTCTATTTTACAGGCGTAAAATAGTTTGTCAAGCTAATTTTCCACAATGCAACCAATAGAAAGACTTAAAAAACTAAACACTAAAGAGAACCTCTGGATATATATTTTAATGCTTTTAAAGAAAGAGCCTGCTTACGCCTGGGAACTCCCCTCTTTGATTGAAAAAGAGTTTGGCTTCAGGCCAGGCAATATTACTCCTTATAGGGTTCTCTATCGTTTAGAAGCAGAAAATTTGGTCAAAAGCAAATTAAAAGACAGAAGGAGAACATATGATATAACCGATAAAGGGTTAAAACAATTAGAAAGTGTTAAGTCTTTCTACAAAGAGATTATAGGAAAACTATGAAAAAAGAAAAAAAGGAAACCGATATCCAAGAAGTAGTTAATCATTTCTTTTCAACCAAAGGACTGTCTTTAGAACAAATAAAAGAAGATGCAAAAAAAAGAAAAATCATTTATTCTAGATACACCAGGCCAGCAAAAGAATTGATTGAACTAGCTGGATCAGTAAAAAAAGCAAAGCAAGCAATGACGATTGTGGCTGATTGGGCCAAATCAAGAAAACTAGATTATTCAATTGAAACTGTTTTTAAGAAGTGGCTGGAACTTGACAAATTGAAGCCAAAAGAGATAATAAAAAAACCGTATTATAGAAATCAACCTATGGTGTGGTCTCAAACCAAAAGAAAATGGTTTGTTATTGATGACGGCGGAGAATGGCTCGAATTCGCCGATAAAGAAGATAAAATTGAATGGAAAACAGAATAATATGTTATCATACTCAGAATTAGAAAAAGGAAAAATCATAGTAATCAATGATCAGCCCTACGAAATAGTAGAGGCTATTAATACTTTTAAAGGCAGAGGTCATTCTTACCTTCAAGTAAAGTTAAAAAACTTAATCAATGGTAGCCTTATTGCTAGAAGTATTCAACCAAGAGATTCTTTTGAAGAAGCTGATATTGAGAAAAAAGAAGCTAAGTTTATCTATCAGAATAAAGACAAGTATGTTTTTTCTGAAACAGATAATCCTTCTAAGAGATTTGAACTAACTTTTGAACAGATCGGAGACAAGGCAAGGTTCTTAAAAACAAACGAAGAAGTAGAAACAATTGTTTTTGACGATAAAATAATCAATGTCTCCCTTCCAATCAAAGTGAAGCTAAAAGTCACAGAGGTTACTCCTGGAGTCAAGGGAGATAGAGCTCAAGGAGGAACCAAAGCAATAACCATTGAAACAGGAGCTAAAATAAATGCCCCTCTTTTTGTTGAAGAGGGAGATATTATTGAGATTAATACTGAAAGTGGAGATTATGTTAGAAGAGTTAATGAATAACTAAATTAAGAATATTTTCTGAATATTCTTTTGCATTAAAATAATCTCTAACTAATAATCTATTCGATCCAGAATAGTAGTTTTCTTTTACCTTATCAGAGTTTATAATATCACTGTACATTCTAACTTCGTCTATTCTGCCATACATTACCCAACCAACAACATATCCAATTCTAATATCAGTATTTCCTAAAATATCTCCTGTTATTAAAGATATATCAAGCGACGAAGATTGTTTTTTAGAATTAATATACCCATATATTTTTTTAGTAGAAAGCCTGTCAAAAACAATAACCACATGGGTCCACTTATTTAATAATTGCTCTGGTTTACTGCCATTGTCAAAACTTAATACAGAATCAATACGATTTGTGCCATCATTGATAACAATATTTACACCCGAAGAAGAATATGCATGGCCTATTTCCCAGCCTTTATTGCCATTTACATAAGAATTAGCATCCCCTATTGGAGCAAAAGTCCTTGGATAAGTATAGTCTTTGTGATAAAACCAACCCTCAACAGTCCAATTACCACTTCTCGGAAAAAGATTTTGATTGAGAGTTATATAATCACTATCAAAATCAATACATTTATTAGAAACACAATCTGACGCTCCTTTAATGATTGGATTTCCACTAATTGCAGTTGCATTATTGTTTCCCCATGAATCAAAAGCATCGTTTATTGTTGCAACCCCATCAATATTAGTGGGGCCTTCAAATTTCCATTCTGAAACAAGGCTTGTCAATAAAGAATCTTTTAAAGAACTAGAAAATGCTTTCGATTTAGTAATGTTAGCACTATTGGTAATTGAACTCATTCCAACCAGAACAAAAGCAGAAAGGACTCCTATGACAACAATTACAATCAATATTTCGATTAAGGTAAATGATTTATTCATTGATTTACTAGATCAGATTTTAATTCTGTTAATCTTTGATTAAATTCTCCCAAAATAATGTTTTTGTCTTTAAATAATTTACTTAATCCTAAATAATAATTTTCCTTTATTTTAGAAGAAGGGATAACATCGCTATACAAATTAAAATTATCAATTTTACCATTAAAAGCATATGTTGGAGAAACGGGTATATTTTTATCTATGCCAATTGTTAAAGGAGTATTGTAATTAGAATAGGTTCCAGTAGTTCCAGATCTTAATTCTTTTAAAACACCATTTAAATATATTCTATTTTCCTTTGCTGATAGATCTACTGTAGCAACAACATAATTCCAAGTATTTATTTTAATAGATCCATTACCAGAGCTTACAGAGGGAAGATAATTTCCCACAGCTTCATTCCAGACACAATTAACCACCCTAAAATCAGAAGATCCTCCCCTGATTCTTAAATCAATTTGATAATAAGGGCTGATATGAGATGTAAAAGCTTTACAAACAAGCCACTGCCATTCAGTATTAGGATATTCTACTGGATAGAACCAAAGAGAATATGTAAATTTATTTCCATTATCAAAAATAGAAACAAGAGAAGGATTGTTGCCCAAATCAATATAATCATTATTTCCATCAAAAATTAAGCATTCGTTTTCAATACAATTACTTTCTATATCAAATAATGGAGATCCATAAAGAGTTCCGTTATTACTTTTCCACGAATCATTGGCGTTATTGTTTAATTTTAATTCCGAGAACAAATATATTAATAATGAATTCCTTACTGAATCAGAAAAGGCTTTAGATTTATTAATATTGGCTGAATTAGTAATAGAGCTTATTCCAACTAGAACAAAAGCAGAAAGGACTCCTATGACAACAATTACAACCAATATTTCGATTAAGGTGAATGATTTATTCATGTGTTGCGAGATTAGATTTTAATTCTGTTAATCTTTGATTAAATTCATTTAGAGCAATATTTTTGTTTTTCAATAACTTACTTAATCCTAAATAATAGTTTTCCTTTATTTTAGATAAAGATATTGGATTATTATATATTCTAACCTCATCAATTTGGCCCGAAAAAGATCTTACGTTTGCATAAAACCCACCTATTGTCATTGGTTCGTTATTTGTCGGAGGATTTACAGTTATAGAAACAGTGTTGCCTTTTTGTATACTATTTAAATATAGCTTCATATATCCTCCTCCAGCTGTTCCAACAATGTGAATCCATTTTCCGTGAAGACCGCTTATTGAGGTTGTAATTCCTACCCATGTTTCTGATGGATTTCCTGTTCCTATTAAAAAAACCGCACTATCTCCAACGTTATTAATAAAAATACCACCCGGAGATGAACTATAGTAATCGTTCGCTCTTTTATTAATCACTCCCTGATAATCATTTCTATATACTGGCATTATCCAAGCCTCTAGAGTAAAATTCTCTGTTCCAAAAATTTCATCTAAACTAACGCTATCAGGAATAGAAAAAGTATCTCCTACTCCGTCAAAAGCAATGCATTTATTTGATAGGCAGTCTCCTTTAATGTAAGGATTTCCATTAAGAGCATTAGAATTATTTGTTTTCCAAGAATCAGCAACATCAGAAGTCGTAGCTAAAGAATCAACGGGAGTTGGTCCCTCAAACTTATATTCAGAGACCAGACTATTCAATAAAGAGTTTCTTATTGAATTAGAAAATGCTTTTGATTTAGTGATGTTAGCACTATTGGTAATTGAACTCATTCCAACTAGAACAAAAGCAGAAAGGACTCCTATAACAACAATTACAACTAATATTTCGATTAAAGTAAATGATTTATTCATTGCTTAACTAGATTATGTTTTAATTCCACGATCCTTTGATTAAATTCTATTTTTGACATTCTCATATTTTTAAATAATTTATTTAAACCAATAAAATATTTTTCTTGTATTTGGGATAAAGATAGCCCCGTTGTATAAACACCTGCTTCATCAATTTTTCCACTAAAAGTACTTTGTCCGAATGCAAAATTAGTGCTATTCGCCGGAAGAGTTATTTGACCAACATTTTTAGAAAGATAAAAAGCACTATTTTTATAAGCTGTCAAAGAACCATTTTTATAAGTTAAAGCTACATTAGTCCATGTATTTAATGGTACCAAGCCCAAAGAAACATCCATATATCTTCTTGTTCCATCATTATATATTTCCCAAACAAAACAACCAGGAACTCCTCCACTAGAATACTGCCAAAAAGAATAAGCAACCCTATTAGGAAATCCCATTATCGAATCTGTGCTAAGAGTAGAATAATTATTAATTTTTAACCAAAGCACCATTGTCACAGAATCAGTAGCTCTTAATATCGAATTATTGCCACAAGTAATATAATCATTAGTTCCATCAAATAAAACACATGAACCGGAAATACATTCTGAATCAGATCTCCACCCATCAGTTGTATCAAAATTAAAATTATTAAAAGTACAGTTACTCAATCCGTTCCAATAGTCTTTAGTAGTATTTTGAGTTCCGCTACCATCATCAAACTTCCATTCAGAAACAAGATTAGTTAATAAAGAATTTCTAATTGATTCAGAGAATGCTTTGGATTTAGTAATATTTGCTGAGCTAGTGATAGAACTCATCCCAATAATAATAAACGCAGAAAGAGTTCCGATAACAACGATGACAACTAATATTTCGATTAAGGTAAATGATTTATTCATCTTTGAAAAACAAATTGCAAAAGCAATGGCCGTCTTTCTTTATTTCCTCAATGTGATAAATGCAAGGACAAATAATTTTCTTATCATTCTTTTTGTCTCCAGTCATTTTTCTACAAGGACAATATTTCTTCCCAAAGTTTTTTTCTCTCATAATTAATGCTCGAATTGTTCCTTCTAAAACTTTTTCATTGGGATTCAATTTAAAACCTTGCTTTTTTGCGTAAGCACTGTATTTTTTAATTAATTTTTCAATTTCTTTTTCCATGTTTAAATATTTGAATTTAACCAATTTTTAATATCTTCTTTTTCCCTAAAACCTATGAAACTACTTTTAATCTCACCTTTATTAAACAACACAACAGTGGGAATTCTATCTATTTGAAATTTATTAGCTGAAATAGGATTCTGGTCAATATCCATTTTAAAAACCTCTATCTTGCCCTCAAACTCTTTTTGTATTTCTTCAATTATTGGAGAAAGCATTTTACAAGGAGGACACCATTCAGTATAGAAATCAATTAAAACTGGTTTTTCTCCATTTATTATTTCTTCAAAGTTATTGTCTGTTGTTTTTTCCATATTATTCCTTTAATGCTTTAAATTATAATTATTATGTATTTATTATACCTTTTTTAATAAATCCGCGCAAGAAAAAAAGGGCTAATGCCCATTGTTATCTCTTTTCTTTTTGGCTTTCACTGAAATGCCTTTAGTTAATATCCTTTCTTCTAACCAAGGATTAATTCCTTTGTTCTCGATTCTCGCAAATCCCCTAATTACTATAGGCATTAATGCATCAATCAAATCTTGTTCGTCCATCTTTTCATGCAGCTTAATTTCAAAGCTATTAATACTTCCACTGCGAAAAGCATTAAATACTTGCCTGTAGGATCGGATAAATGCTCTAAGGACCATATTTTCCCATACTCGATTAATAAACTCTATTACATCATGGCAATCACGACATAATAGAAATTTCCTGTCACTCTCTCCAAAAACAGCTTTTTTGTAAATATGATGCTCGCTTAGAGGAACATTATCTCTTCCACACATTGGACAAATTCCAGTCCTAAAACTTTGACCGTTATTATCATTTCCATTGTTAGGATCATGTCTTCTTTTTCTACTCAACTTATCACCTCAGGGTGAAATAAAAATATGAAAATTTAAAATTACCAATTTCATTATACTCATAATCCAAAATAGTGCAAATTTGATTAATCTAGGCTTTTCTTTATTTCCTCAAACTCATTCTCTGCTTTCTTTAATCTCTGTTTTGTTTGTTTAATTAATTCCATTGCTTCTTTAACTTTCTTTAATCCCAACTCAACATCAAGATCTTCTTGATTTTCAAACCATTCAATAATTTGATTAAGCTTTTTAATGTTTTGATTTATATTTTCTTGTTTCATTTGTTTTTGTATTAATTATACCATCAGCAATCTCTAAGTTAATTAAATCGTCTTTCTTTATTTCTTTAATTGATTTAATAATCTTTCCTGATTTTCTAGCAATTGAATATCCTAAAGCTAGATTCCTTTCTGGATCGTTAATATTAATTACGCTTTCTGAATTACTAAGAATCAACTTTAAATTATTAATTCTTGCTTCAATTATTTTTGGCAACGCTTCCTTGATTTTGTATTCTAATAATTTAATTGAATCGAAAAAGGAACCTAGAAAAGAAAATATTATTGTTTCCTTTTCCTTTATTTCCCACTCTAAACCCTGCCAAGACTGATTCAATAAATTAGCTGCAGCAGTTGGAGTTGAAACCATTTTATCAGCAGCTAGAGCTAAAAGAGGCACATCTTTGTCATGACCTATGGCTACAATTAAAGGCACTTCTAATTTAGAAGCTTCTTTAATTAATATCTCATTATTAAACGCTAGGAAAGACTCCAAAGAGCCTCCTCCACGCATTATAACAAGGCAATCAAGCTTTTCTCCTTTTATGGTTTTCAAAGCCCTTAAAAGGTCTTTTACAGCCTCAATACCCTCAACCCTTGAATCTACAAGCTTTATCTTAAATCCATACTGGCCTAAGTTATTAAGAAAATCATTAATTACTGCTCCTTCCTTAGAAGTAATAACTCCAATATTACAAGGAAATTGAGGAATGTCTTTTTTTCTTGACTCATCAAACAATCCTTGTTTTTCCAGTTTCTTCTTTAGTTCTTCGTATTGCTTTTTAAGCTCACCTTCTCCCATTAGCTCAACTGAAGAACATTTAAAAGTAATCCTTCCGGTTTGCTTGTATATATCAGCAAAGCCAAAAACCTTTATCTCAATTCCTTCTTTTAATTCTACTCCACAGAATTTATATACAGAAGACCAAATAACACAATTAAGAACGCTTCCATCTTTCTTGTCTTTAAGAGTAAAATATACGTGTCCAGATGAAGCAATTTTTAATTCAGAAACTTCTCCTGCTACTTTTGTTTTGCAAGACGAAAGAAGCGTATTTAATATGTCTAAATACGCTGAAACAGAAAAAGTACTCTTTTCTAATGTTTGTCTTAAATATGATCTATTCTTTTCCATTTTTTAATTCTATCTTTTTTTAATGAAAAAATCCAGTAAAAAAAGAGCCCTTTGGCTCATTCTACAATTTCTGAATAAAGTTTTTTAATCAATAATCTACTTTCCTCCTTGAGATGATTATCTATATCGCACCATTTTTCTGCCCATTCAGCACGACACACAATTGGACCAGGACCGAATTCAAATGGCTTTTCTACTCCAGCGAAAATCCATCTTTGCGTTTGTTCAATAGAGGTATCAGCAATTAAGTAAAAAATGTGCACATCTTCGCATGGAAGATAAGACCATTCTTCTGCACAAGTGCCAAGATTAGCAAAAGAATTAAATACTAATCCTAATGCACAATCGTCTAGTGTCTTGGAATTATCAATTACTTCTGTTTTAGCTTTCTCTATCTGTTCTTTGAATTCTTTCTTGATCAAGCAGTTATGCTTTACATGATCATGAAGCATGATAAAAAAATATCCGGCTAATGCTTCTCTCAAAGGGACCTCTCCAT